>Ga0173483_10000145_pt1 | contig 17493 bp, 15 predicted proteins | sample NitcycUS178409R2_FD_122621 | JGI IMG/M metagenome (GOLD analysis project Ga0173483, IMG submission 122621) | Soil microbial communities from Arlington Agricultural Research Station in Wisconsin, USA - Nitrogen cycling UWRJ-S178-409R-2 (version... | ecosystem: Environmental > Terrestrial > Soil...
GCGAGGTCGTCCACGACGACGCGGGGCTCCGCTCGCGCGACCGGTAGGCGCACGGGACCGTCTCGCTCGAGCGACGCGAGCGCGTTCACGATCGTCGCGGAGGCGAGGCTGCGGTCGAGCCGCACGCCCGCGCGGGCCGGCGATGTGACGAACGAGAGGCCGCGCCGCTCGAGCGAGGCGTCGACGGCCGGCCGGTCGACCGCGGCGGCGATCCGGCCGACGGTGTAGCGCACGACGGACGGGAAGACGGCGACGTGAGGCTCCACCTCCGCGCCGAAGATCCGCGCTCGCACGCGCCTCAGGCCACGGACGGGCGCGAACCCGTCCGTCGACTCGGCTGCTTGCCTCACGGCCGCCGCCCAGTCGGGCCGCACACCGAGCTGTGACGCGCGCAGCGTGAACGTCCTGCCCCCGGCGACGAACTCGATCGGCTCGTGCTCGAGCGCGTCGGAGCGCCGCTCGAGCGCAACGGTGGCGGCGCTGACGGAAAGGCCCCCGACGTCGAGCCCGGCGACCGTCGTGCCCGCCGGGAGCCGCGTGGGAGAGCCCGCGAAGAGCGTCGCCGCCCCGCCTGCGACCAGCACGAAGACACCGACCGCGAGGACGGCCCTGCGCACCGCGCTGCGGGAAGAGCGTCGCCGGCGCGCCACTCCTGAAACGCTGCTCGCGCCGGATGACACGGCCTCGAAATGTAGCCGAGGTCACAAGGCCGGATTCTCACCTTTCCGAGGGAGGGACCGATCTCCGCGTGCGGACCGACCTCGGCCGCGCGGCCCGGCTCTCGGGAGTGCGACGGCCCGACTACGGTGCACCCGTGGCACGTACACGTGACGCCCGGCGGTTCGGGCGCGGCCCGTATCTCCTCGGGCTCCGTCGGGACGCGGAGCAGTGGCGCGAAGGGTTCCCATTCGACGTTCCGGCCGTCGAGGCAATCGAGCGGCTCGAGCTCGATGCGTCCATCACGCTCCTCGCCGGTGAGAACGGCAGTGGGAAGTCGACGATCGTCGAGGCGCTCGCGGCCGCGATCGGCTTCGCCGAGGGTGGCGGTGAGCTCGAGCGGCTCGGCGAGCTGCCGGCCGTGACTCGACCCGTGCTCGGAGGGGCGCTGGTGCCGCAGCTCACCGAGCACAAGCCGCGCAACGGCTACTTCCTCCGAGCGGAGAGCTTCTTCAACGTCGCCGCCTTCGTCGACGGCGGAACGACCTTCGCACCCGACGTCTCGCTCTACGGCGGGCGCGCGCTCCACGAACAGTCGCACGGCCAGTCGTTCCTCGCGCTGGCGGCCAACAGGTTCGGCGGCGAGAGCCTCTACATCCTCGACGAGCCCGAGGCGGCATTGTCGATCACAGGGGAGCTCGCCCTTCTCGCGATCATGGTCAGGGCTGCGGGCAACGGCTCGCAGCTCGTCGTGGCAACGCACTCGCCGGTCTTGCTCGCCTGTCCTGGAGCGCGGATCTACGAGCTCGACGCGACCGGGATCGAGGAGAGGGCGTACGACGACCTCGAGGCAGTGAGCCTCACGCGTGCGTTCCTCGAGGCGCCGGAGCGCTTCCTCCGGGCAGCGCTCGCCGAAGAGGGCTGAGCTCCGTGGAGCGGATGTCGGTCGACGAGCGGCGCGCACGGCTGGTACGGCGTCATCGGCTGGTCGCCCAGAGCCGGGCGACGACCCCGCTCGAGGTCGTCGAGTCGCTCGTCGCCCTGCACTCGACCGACCCCGCGACGGTATTCCTCTCGACGTGGGCGCGCTCGGTCGACTTCAGGCCGGAGCGCCTCGAAGACGCGCTTTACGGGGAGCGGGAGCTCGTCCGGATGCTCGGGATGCGGCGGACGCTGTGGGTCGTCCCCCGCGAGCTCGCGGCGGTCGTCCAGGCTGCGTGCACGCTGACGATCGCGGCTCGTGAGCGCAAGCGGCTCGAGGGGCTCGTCGCGCAGAGCGGCGTGACGGACGAGCCGGCAGCGTGGCTCGACAGGGCCTTCGCGACAGCGCTCCGTGCCGTCGAGGCGCGAGGAGAAGCGTTCACAGCGGACGTCTCCGCGGACGAGCCCGTCCTCGCCTCGAAGCTGCGTCTCGGCGCCGGAACGCGCTGGGAGGCGCAGCCGAGCGCCGCCTCGCGCGTGCTCCCGCTGCTCGCTGCGGAAGGGGCCCTGGTGCGCGGGCGGCCGCGCACGTCGTGGACGCACGGGCAGTACCGCTGGGTGCCGACCCGCGCCTGGTTGGGCCGCGAGCTCGGACGGCTCGACCCGCACGCCGCCCGGGCGGCGCTCCTACGCCGCTGGCTCGCGTCGTTCGGCCCGGCGACGGAGACGGACATCCGGTGGTGGGCCGGTTGGACGGCGCGCGAGGCGCGCGCGGCGCTCGCAGCGGTCTCGCATGCGGCCGTCGACCTCGACGGCGCCACGGGCTATGTCCTCGCCGACGACGTGGAGCCAACCGTGCGCCCCGCTCCGAGGGCCGCCCTGCTCCCGACGCTCGACCCGACGACGATGGGCTGGAAGGAGCGGGGCTGGTACCTCGGCGAGCACGCGTCCGTCCTGTTCGACTCGAACGGCAACGCCGGGCCGACGGTCTGGTGGCACGGCCGTGTCGTCGGCGGCTGGGCCCAGCGCAAGGACGGCAAGGTCGTCTTCCGGCTCCTCGAGGACGTCGGCCGAGAGGCGGAGCGGGCGGTCGAAGCCGAGGCGGAGCGCCTCGCCGCCTGGCTCGGCGACGTCCGCGTCACGCCGAGCTTTCTCCCGCCGTTCCAGCGCGAGCTCGCCGGGGGGATACAGGGGCGCGGCTGAAGCCGCGTCCCGCAGCCGACGGCTAGGAGCTCGGCAGGAAGATCTCCTTCGCGATCACGAGGCGCTGGATCTGCGACGTGCCCTCGTAGATCTGGAAGAGCTTCGCGTCGCGCATGAGCTTCTCGACCGGGTACTCCTTGATGTAGCCGTAGCCGCCGAAGACCTGTACCGCGTCGGTGGTGACCTTCATCGCCGTGTCGGCCGCGAACCGCTTCGCGAATGACGAGTACTTCGTCGCCTTCCGGCCGTAGCCCTGGTCGATCATCCACGCCGCCTGCCAGGTGAGGAGTCGCGCGGCCTCGATCTCGGTCGCCATGTCGGCGACGAGGAACGAGACGCCCTGGTTCATCGCGATCGGCACGCCGAACTGGACGCGCTCCTTCGCATAGTCGACGGCAAGCTCGTACGCCGCCTGCGCGACGCCGACCGCTCCCACCGCCGTGCCCGGGCGGGTGAAGTCGAGCGTCTGCATCGCGATCTTGAAGCCGTCGCCCTCCTCGCCGAGGCGGTTCGCGGCCGGCACGACGACGTCCTGGAAGGCGACCGCCGAGGTGTCCGTCGCCCGCTGCCCCATCTTGTCGAGATGCTTCTCGATCGTGACGCCCTCGGCGTCCATCGGGATCACGAAGGCGGTGAGGCCGCGGTGGCCCTTCGACTTGTCGGTCGACGCGAAGCAGACGATCCACGAGGCCTGACCCGCGTTCGTGATGAACATCTTCGAGCCGTTGATCACGTACTCGTCCCCGTGACGCACCGCTGTCGTCTGGATCCCCGAGACGTCCGACCCGGCGCCGGGCTCGGAGAGCCCGAAGCAGCCGAGGATCGGGTCCGAGACGAGCGGCGCGAGCCACTCCCGCTTCTGCTCCTCCGTGCCGGCGACCAGGATCGGGCCGGCCGCGAGCCCGTTCGCCCCGATCGAGGTGCCGATCCCGGAGCAACCCCAGTTGAGCTCCTCGCCGACGAGCATCCCGTCGAACGCCGACAGCTCCGGCCCTCCGAGCGACTCCGGGAGGTGGAGGTTCATGAGGCCGAGCTCGTGGGCCTTGGCCACGATCTCGGCGGGGTGCGTCTGGTGCTCGTCGTGCTCCGCCGCCTTCGGCCGGATCTCCTTCTCGGCGAACTCGCGCGCGAGGGCGCGGAGCTCCTTCTGCTCGTCCGTGAGCGCGAACGAGACGCCGTTCGCAAGCCCGGTCTCCATGGTCGCCATCGCGTGCTCCTGGGGCGTCGATTGACTAGTCAGTCAATAGGGTAGCCCGCCCGCGACGGGGTGGCAAGCGCCTCAGGGCTCGGGACCCCCCATGCCCGGCGCCACGTCGTCGCGGCGACACGGCGCGGGTGCCACGGGCAGCCCGAGGGCAGACCACGCCTCGAAGCCGCCCATGACGTCGCCGGCCCGCCGGAAGCCGAGGTCGACGAGCGTCGCGGCGGCGAGCGACGACGAGAATCCGTGCGAGCAGAGCAGCAGGAGCCGAAGCTCGCGGTCGACGACGTGCGGGTTGTGCCAGTCGCTCGACGGGTCGACCCGCCACTCGAGCACCGTGCGGGGGATGTGGAGCGAGCCCGGGACGATGCCCGTGTCGCGGCGGTCGTCCTGTGAGCGGATGTCGACGATCACCGCGTCCCCGGTCGAGGCCGCCGCCCACGCCCCCTCCGGCGCGAGGCGATGGATGCGCCGCCGGGCGGCCGCCAACAGCTCGTCGATCCCTTGCGCCGCGCCGCCCGCCATCACCGCATCATCCGACGCCCGAGCGTGCGGTGTCCAGGGCCACTGGGTGGGGTCGCGCCTCTCTACAATCACTCACGCCTCGACCGACGGAGGATCCCATCGTGGCGACGACAACTCAGGCACCGACTCAGCTCGACCCACTCGACTTCCTCGCGCTCGACGCACTCCTCGATGACGAAGAGCGCGCGATCCGTGACACGGTGCGCCGGTTCGTCCGCGAGCGCATCCTTCCCGACGTCGGCGACTGGTTCGAGCAGGGCATCCTGCCGCGCGAGGTTGTCCAGGAGCTCGCCAAGCTCGGGCTCTTCGGCATGCACCTCGAGGGGTACGGGCTACCCGGTGCGAGCTCCGTGGCCTACGGTCTCACGTGCCTCGAGCTCGAGGCCGGTGATTCGGGCGTCCGCAGCGCCGTCTCCGTGCAGGGCTCGCTGGCGATGTTCGCGATCTGGCGCTGGGGCTCCGAGGAGCAGAAGGAGCGCTGGCTCCCGCCGATGCACCGCGGGGAGACGATCGGCTGCTTCGGGCTCACCGAGCCCGACGCGGGCTCCGACCCCGGGGCGATGCGCACCCATGCGCGCCGCGAGGGCTCGGACTGGGTCCTGAACGGAGCGAAGATGTGGATCACGAACGGCACGATCGCCGACGTCGCAGTCGTCTGGGCGCAGACCGACGACGGCGAGATCCGCGGCTTCCTCGTCGAGAAGGGCACGCCCGGCTTCTCGGCGCCCGAGATCCACAAGAAGCTCTCACTCCGAGCATCGGTCACGTCCGAGCTCGTGCTCCAGGACGTTCGGGTCCCCGGAGACGCCATGCTGCCCGGCTCGTCGACGCTACGCGGCCCGCTCTCCTGCCTCAACGAGGCCCGTTTCGGGATCGTCTTCGGTGCCGTCGGCGCGGCGCGGGCGTGCTTCGAGGAGGCACTGGCGTACGCGCGCGAGCGCATCGTCTTCGGGAAGCCGATCTCCGCCTACCAGCTGACGCAGCAGAAGCTCGCCGAGATGGCGCTCGAGGTGAACCGGGCGGGCCTCGTCGCGCTCCACATCGGCCGCATGAAGGACGAGGGGACGCTACGGCCCGAGCACGTGAGCCTCGGGAAGATGGGCAACGTGCGTGGGGCCCTCGAGGTGTGCCGCTCGGCGCGGACGATCCTCGGTGGCAACGGCATCACGCTCGAGTACCCCGTCATTCGCCACATGAACAACCTCGAGTCCGTGCTCACCTACGAGGGGACGCACGAGGTACACACACTCGTCGTCGGCCAGGCGCTCACGGGGGAGAACGCATTCGGCCGCGGCTGACGTGGCTTCGCCCCACCGGCCGCTAGGAGATCAGGACGATTCGGGCGGCCGCACAGCTGTCGCTGGTCGCCGTCGTGGCGCTGCTCGCCGCCGCGAGCGCACGTGCCGCCCCTCCCGACGCCGGCGTCTTCGTGCCCGGGCGCTCACTCGGCGGCGTCACGCTGGGTTCGTCCCTCGACGACGTCGTTGCCCGGTGGGGCCGGGCGTACGGGCGCTGTCGCGGGTGCGCCGCAGAGACGCTCTATTTCAACCGCTTCGCGTTCCGCCCGGAGGGAGCGGGAGTCGAGCTGCGCCGCGGACGCGTCGACGCGGTCTTCACGCTCTGGGCGCCGGCCGGCTGGCGCACCGCGCAAGGGCTCGCGATCGGTGAGCCGTCCCTCAGACTGCAGTCGACCTACGCGCCACTGCAACGAACGGCCTGCCGCGGCTACGAGGCCTTCACGCTGCCGGGCTCAGGCCCGCGGTCGGTCGCCTACGTCGTCGACGGCGACGTCTGGGGCTTCGCGCTGCTCGCTCGCGGCCACGCGGTCTGCCTCTGACTCGACCCGCGCGAGGCGGGCGACGAGCGGGATCGCAAGGATGATCGGGACGCCGAGCACGGGCCAGAGCGCCTGGTAGCCCTCCGTCGCCTCGAGGTGCGGCCCGAGGATGTCGATCACGGCGCCCGCGGCGAGCGGCCCGATCACGAGCCCGACGCCCTTCGTCGTCGTCGCGAGGCCCGAGATCGCGCCGCGCTCGCCCGGCGGCATCAGCTTGAAGAGGAGCCCCCACGCGAGGGTCATGACGGTGCCGCCGGCGATCGCGACGACGAAGATCAGCCCGAGATACCAGGCGTGCCACTCGCGCCCGAGGCCGCCGGCGAGCAGCCCGACGCCGTAGACGGCCGACGCGACGCTGATGACGCGCGCGAGCCCGACGCGGTCGCCGATACGTCCCGCGACGAGCGCCGCGACGATGTAGCCGCCCGCGACCGCCGCGAGGATATAGGTCGAGGTCGAGAGCGGCTCGTCGAGGCCGACCGTCACGTAGAGGACGACGAAGGTGCGTGCACCGGCGAACGTCCCTTCCCAGGCGGTGTTGCATACGAGGAACGTCGCGACGTCGCGGTTCGCGCGCAGCACGCGCCACGACTGCGCGACGTACGTGCGCACGCCCTCGAACACGCGGCCGTGGCCCCCGTCCTCGGTGACGAGGACGATGGGGACGAGGCAGGCGGTCGCGACCACCCCGGCCGCCACGAGGAACGGCGCGGGCCGCCACACATGGAAGAGGTAGCCCCCGCCGATCAGCGCTCCCGCGATCGCGACGCCGCGGAAGACGTGCTGCACGCCCTGCGCACGGCCGAAGACGCTGTCGGGCAGCACGTCGGGGTACAGACCCCGGTACGGCGGCTCGTAGACGTAGTACGCGAAGAACAGCGCGAACAGCATCAGCGCCGTCGTCCAGAGATTCGGCATGAAGGCGAGCAGCGCGAGCGCAAACGTCATCGGGCCGAGGGCGACGAGCATGAAGGGGCGCCTACGGCCGAGCGGCGTGTGGAAGGTGTCGCTCCACGGGCCGATGACGAGCGGCAGCGTCAACGCGAATGCCCCCTCCCCCGCCAGAACGAGCCCGACGAGCGTCGTCGACTCCGTGTAGCGGCCGAGGATCGGCGGCAGGTACGCCGCCGTCGTCGTCAGCGCCCAGGCGAGGCCGAGCGCGCCCGCCCCGAGAACGAGCGTGTCGCGGCGGGCCCCGCCGTCAGGCGACGACCGGCGCCGTCCGTAGGCCGCCGAGAACGACGTCGACGATCGTGCGCTCGGCACGGGCGACCTCCTCGTCGCCGTCGGGGAGCCTGCCCATCACCCAGCCCGTGAGGATCTCCTCGAGGCCGCCGTACACCACCCAGCTCGCAAGACGTGGGTCGAGCTCCGCGCGGAACACGCCCTCGCCCTGGCCCTGCTCGATCACCCGCTCGATCACGGCGAAGCCCTGGCCGATGACCTCGACCTGGCTCGCGAGGTGCGCGCTGCGCCCGACTTCGCGCACCATCACCGTGACCAGGTCCGGGTCGTTTCGCCACGTGCGCAGGAGGATCTTGACGATCCCGTGCAGCTTCTCGTCCGCCGGCTCGTCCGACTCCTCGACCTGCTCGAAGCGCTCGAGCAGCTCGGCCCAGTTCTCGCGGAAGACGGTCTGCAGCACCTCGTCCTTCGAGGAGAAGTAGTGGTAGAGCAGGCCGTGGGCCACACCCGCCTCCTCGGCGATGTCCCCGACGCGCGAGGCGTGGAAGCCCCGGCGGGCGAAGACCCGCACCGCTGCATCGAGGATCCGGCGCCGCTTCTCCTCCGCCCCGGGCTGTCGCGCTCCGTCGGCGCGCTCGCGTGCGATTGAACGGTCAGTCAACCGTCTCAGGATAGGTGCGGGCTTGCGGGAGCCGCAACCCCGGCGTCTGTCTGGGGGTTGGCCTCTCTACAAGGGAGCCAACCCCAACGCCGCCGGCAGCGCGAGCAACGTGTCGATCCGGTCGGGCTCGCCGACGTGAGCGCCCTCGCGGTCGAGCAGGATCGCGCGCATGCCGAGCGCGCGGGCGCCCTCGATGTCGTCCGCGTAGCTGTCGCCGACCATCGCCGCCTCCGGCGCGGCAGCGTCGAGGGCGGCCAGCGCGGCTTCGAAGATCGAGCGGTGCGGCTTCACCTTTCCATGCGCCCGCGACCCGACGCACGCGTCGACGTCGAGCCGGTGGTGGCGTGCGAACTCCTCGAGGTCGCGCTGGCCGTTCGAGACCAGGCCGACGCGGAGGCCGTGCTCGCGAAGGAGCGCGAGTGCCGGCAGCGCGTCCTCGTAGAGGAAGAAGTTCTCGTGGCGCTCCCACTGGCGCACGAGATCGACCGCGCAGGAGCGCGCCAGCACGGGGTCGCCTCCCATCCCGACGACGATCGCCTCCGTGAACCGGATCCAGATCTCCTCGTCGTGGACGAGCTCGGGGTGCACCTGGAGGTCGGTGAGCGCCGCCTCCCTGGCGTCGGCGTGGCGCGCCGGGTCGAGTGTCATTCCGTGGCGTGCGCCGACGCGCCGGTACCCGTCCGGCCCGAGCTCGGGCCCGGGCCGGAAGAGCGTGAAGTCGACGTCGAGGAGAACAGCCGCGAGCATCGTCCGAGAATACGTTCCGCGCCCGTCCCCGCCGGGAGGCGGCGCCGAAAACCGCTACCCTTGGCGCCCCGGGGTGTGGCGCAGCCTGGTAGCGCGCTCCGTTCGGGTCGGAGAGGTCCCCAGTTCGAATCTGGGCACCCCGATCGGGCGTGGGGGAACCCGTGGTTCCCCCACGACCACGCCGTAGACTCGGCCGGGATGGCGGGGCGCGACGAGATCGTCCGGCACGCGAACGAGCTCCTCGAGATCGAGCGCTTCCCCGAGTTCGCCCCACAGGGGCTGCAGGTCGTCGGATCGGAGGACGTCACGACCATTGCCTGTGGCGTCTCGTGCTCGCGCGAGCTGTTCGAGCGGGCGGTGGAGCTCGGCGCCGAGTTGGTCCTCGTCCACCACGGCCTCTTCTGGCGCAACGAGCCGCTCGTCGTCGACGCCAGGCTGCGCGGCCGTCTCGAGGCCCTCTTCCGCGGGAACGCGTCGCTCGCCGCATACCACCTCGCGCTCGACGCCCACCCGACGCTCGGCAACAACGCGCAGCTCGCGGCACGGCTCGGGGCGATGCCGATCGGGCCGTTCGGCGGGGTCGGCCGCGGCTGCACGATCGAGCCGCTCGGCCTTGACGCGTTCGCGGCGAAGGTCGAGGAGGTGCTCGGACGGCCGCCGCTCGTCCTCCGCGGCGGCGACCGGGAGATCCGGCGACTCGCGGTGTCCACGGGCGCCGCGGGCCACGACCTCGTGCAGGCCGCCCACGAGGGCTACGACGCACTCCTTACCGGCGAGCCGGAGGAGCCGAGCGCGGCGACGGCGCGGGAGCTCGGGGTCCATCTCGTCGCAGGCGGCCACCACGCGACGGAGCGCTTCGGCGCCCAGGCGCTCGCGGCCCACCTCGCCGAGCGCTTCGAGCTCGAGTGGCAGTTCGTCGAGGTCGAGAACCCGGTCTGACGGACGCGCTCGCGGATTGCGGACCGCCCGGGCGACCGTCTATCCTGAGGGCACGATGAACGTTTTCGGGAGGCGGGCCCGTTGACCCCCGCCGCGAACGAGGAGCGCACATGAAGCCCGCCTGCACGCAGTTGCGTCGGCGGGCTTTTTCGTGGCGCGAGGGAGGACAAGGTCGATGGCGAATCACCTGACGCCCGACGAGCTCGCGAAGGAGCTCAACATGGACCGCGAGGCGGTCATCCGGCTCTGCATCGAGGAAGGCGTGCCGATCTACCAGGGAAAGATCGACAAGCATCTCTTCCAAGCCCAGCTGCAGGCCGTCGGGGCGTCGCAGGCGGCAGCGCACTAGCCGCCGACTCACGCGAGCGTTCACGAGGGGCCCGCGAGGGCCCCTCGTCACGTCTGCGACGCTACTTTCGCGCGGCCTTGCGCGCAGGGCGCTTCGGCGCAGACTGCTTCGGGGCCGCCTTCTTCGGACGCGCCGACGACGCCTTCGCCGCCGCCACGCTCGCCTTGAGCGCCTCGATCAGGTCGACCGCCGGGGCAGGCTCCTCGGCGGGCTCGGGAGCAGTGATCTCCTCGCCCGCGAGCTTCGCCTCGAGGAGCGTCCGCAGGTCGCGGCGGTACTCGCTCGCGAGCTCGGACGGGTCGAACTCCGCGGCGAGGCCCTGGACGATCTGGCGCGCGAGGTCGAGCTCGTTGGACTTCACCTCGGTCTCGGCCATGGCCTCGTCGATCTCCGCCTGCGAATAGACGTCCTCGACGAGGTACATCGTCTCGAGCACGAGCCCGCTGCCGCGCGTGCGGACGAGGCAGAGCGATTCGCGTCCGGAGCGGACGAACCGCCCGATCGCACCGACGCCCGCCTCCTCCATTGCCTCGAGCAACAGCTTGTAGGGCCTGCGCTGTGCCGGTGCGGCACCCGGAACGAGGAAGTAGGTTCTGTCCATCCAGACGGGATCGACGTCCGCGAGCGGGACGAACCGCTCGATCGCGATCGTCCGCGAGTCGTCGTGCCGCTCGAGCGCCTCGAGCTCGGCCTCCTCGACGACGACGAACTGGCCCTTCGCCACCTCCCAGCCCTTGACGAGCTCGTCGGGGGTCACCTCCCGGTCGTGCTTCGGGCACCAGCGCTTCTGCCTGATCGGCGTCAGGCACTCGCGATGGAGCAGCCGGAAGGAGACGTCCGACTGCCGCGCCGCGGGCTTCGTCGCGGGGGCGAGACCGACGGGGATGCTCACGAGACCGAAGCTCAGGGATCCGTTCCAGGTGACGCGCATGTTCCTCCCAGTCTATGGGGCGGAGGTCGGGATTCGGTGTCGCCGGGCCGTTCCCTCCGACTACTGTGCCTGGTAATGGCGGGAAATCGCACTATTCCCCGGCTCTGGCGCGATGCCGTCGCGCGCAACACCGGGGCCGCGTACCTCGTCGACGAGGGTGAGACCTGGCGCGACGTCACGTGGCCGGAAGCGGCCGAGCGCGTCGAGCTGCTCGCCAACGGCCTCCTCGCGCGCGGCGTGGGCAAGGGCGACGCGTTCGGGATCCTGGCCCGCAACTCGGTCGAGTGGGCGCTGTTCGACTTCGCGCTGGCGCACGTCGGCGCGGTCGGCGCCGCGGTCTACGCAAACTCGTCGCCGCACGACGTCCACTACGTCCTCGACCACTCCGAGTCGGTGGGCGTGCTGTGCGAGGACGAGGGACAGCGTTCGAAGGTCGAGGCGGGACGCGCCGACCTCCCAGCCCTGCGTCACGTGCTCACCTACGCCGACCTCCCTGCGCTCGAGGAGGAGGGCCGCGCGTACCGCGAGGCGCACCCGAACGCGCTCGGCGAGGCGGTCGACGCGATCGACGAGGAAGACCTCTTCACCTTCATCTACACGTCCGGCACGACCGGTCCGCCCAAGGGCTGCATGATCCGCCACCGCAACTACTACGCGATGGTCGCGACGGTCGACGAGCTGCCGGACCACAGCGCGCCGGGTGACGTGATGCTCCTCTACCTGCCGCTCGCCCACAACTTCGGCCGGTTGATGCACCTCTCGGGGCCGTACGTCGGCTACACCATCGCCTTCGTGGCCGATCCGCTCGACGTCGCACGCGCGCTGCCGCAGGTGCGCCCGACGATCCTTCCGAGCGTCCCACGGGTCTACGAGAAGGTCCACACGGCCGTCACGTCCACGTTCGCGGAGACGACCGGCGTCAAGCGGAAGCTCGTCGACTGGGCACTCGCCGTCGGACGCAGGGCCAGCGTCCTACGCCAGGACGGCAGGCCGCTGCCGACCGGTCTCGCAGCGCAGTACCGCGTTGCCGACCGGCTCGTCTTCTCGAAGGTCAAGGAGCGACTCGGCGGCCGCCTGCGCCGGCCGATCTCCGGTGGCGCGCCGCTGGCGAAGGAGATCGCGGAGTTCTTCGACGCGATCGGAATCTGCATCCTCGAGGGCTACGGACTCACGGAGTGCACCACCGCGGCGACGACGAACACGAGCGAGCGCTACCGCTTCGGGACCGTCGGCCCGGCCCTACCCGGGTTCGAGCTCCGCCTGGCCGAGGACGGCGAGCTCCTGATCCGCAGCGAGACCGTCTTCGCGGGCTATTTCAAGGAGCCGGAGGCGACCGCCGCGGTCCTCGGGCCCGACGGTTGGCTCCGGACCGGGGACATCGCCACGATCGACGAGGACGGCTTCGTCACGATCACCGACCGCAAGAAGGACATCCTCGTCACGGCAGGCGGGAAGAACATCGCGCCGCAGAACCTCGAGAACGACCTCAAGACGTCGCGCTTCGTCTCGCAGGCGATCGTGGTCGGCGACCGCAAGCCTTACCCGGCCGCGCTCATCACTCTCGACCCCGTGGAGGTCGGCAAGTGGGCCGCCGAGCACGGGATCGAAGGCGACCCCGAGGCGCTCGCATACGACCCGCGCGTCAGGGAGCTCGTGGCAGGGATCGTCGAGGAGGTCAACCGCGAGCGCTCGCGGTTCGAGCAGATCAAGCGCTTCACCATCCTCCCGCGCGACTTCGAGATGGACCGCGGCGAGGTCACCCCGACGCTCAAGCTTCGCCGGCGCGTCGTTCTCGATCACTTCGCCGACGACGTCGCGGCGTTGTACGACGGCGCGGCTCCCGCTGCGCGGGATCCGCGCTAGACAATCTGCGCCGTACACAGCCGACTCGTCTAGCCGCGGTCGCGCGGCGAGCGCGTCTACGTGACGCGCTTCGCGCCGACGTAGGTCGACGCGTACCAGGAGTCGGAGAGGCTCGAGATCTTGACGACGTCGCCGGTGTGCGGCGCGTGGATGAACTGCCCGCCGCCGATGTAGATGCCCATGTGACCGAGGCCGTCGAAGAAGACGAGGTCGCCGGGCTGCAGGTCGCTCCTCGAGACCGAGACGCCGACCGAGCTGTACTGCATCGCCGCGTTGTGCGGCAGCGAGATTCCGATCTGCGCGTAGACGTACATCGCGAGGCCTGAGCAGTCGAAGCCCGCCGGGCTGGCGCCGCCCCAGACGTACGGGACGCCGAGGTACTGCATGGCGATCCCGACGACACCGCCGTACTTCGCAGGCGGAGCCGGCGTGGAGGGAGACGACGACGCGAGCGTGGCGTCCCCCGGATAGTCCGTCGACGGTGAGGAGGACAGCTCGAGCGCCTGCTGCCGCGCCGACTGGCGTGCGGCCGCCTCGGCGGCGAACCGCGCTCGCGCCTGCGCCTCCAGCTGGGCCTGCCGGCGCCGCTCGGCGGCCTCCATCCGGACGATCTCGTCCTTCACCGACGCGAGCAGCCGCTGCCGCTCCGCAAGCTGACTCTCGATCGAGCGCTTGCGGGCCGCTCGCTCGGAGACGACCTGCGCCTGCCGTGCCCTGTCGCTACGGAGCTTGGCGCGACGCGTCTGCACCTCGTTTTGGAAGCGTCGGACGTCGGTCAGCACCTGCGCGTCCTGACCGCCGACGCGTTGCGCCATGTCGATGCGGTCGAGAAGGTCGTCGAGGCTCTTCGCGCCGAGGATCACCTCGACCGCGCCGCCCGCGTCGCCGTTGATGTACAGCGCGCGCAGTCGCTTCGCGATGTGGGTCTGCGCGACGCCGAGGCTCGACTTCGCGATCACCAGGTGGCGGCCGTTCGTCTTCAGGTCGGAGTCGATCTGGCCGAGCTGGATGTTCGCGAGGTTGTACGACTCGATCGCGTGGGAGAGGCTCGAGTCCATCTGCTGGATCTGGACCATGATCGCCTGCGCCTGCTGCCGCTTCGAGCTGATGGACGGGTCGGCGGTCGCCGGCCCGGTGGCGACGATGAGGAACGCCGCGAGCGCCGCCAGGGGAAGGAGCAGCAGTGGAACCCGTCGCCTCGAGAACTGCGTCACGCCGCGTCTCGCACGCCCGACGAGGGGCTCGCCGATGGTGGGGTCACCGGCCACAAGTCGGGGAGCCTAGCAGCGCCACAAGACGTCTGCACGGTCAACCGACGCGAAAATCTCTGCAAACAGCCCTGATTCGTCTGGTACGGTCATCCGCCCTGTGCGGGGGAGTGCGCGATATCTCGTGCCGTGTGTCGTCGTCGGGCTCCTCGGCTGGACGGCCGGGGCGTCCCCTGGAGCGTCGCGCCCGGACGCGCGGCTCGCGTCGCTCGTGGCCGCGGAGCGCTCCGCCGTGCTCGAGCTCTACGCCGCGGAGTCTTCGGTGGCCCGCGCCCGAAGCCATGCCGGCCGGGTTGAGCGGAGACGGCTCGCCCTGGAGGCCTCGCTCGAGCGAGAGCGGGCGCACCTGGCGATCGTTCGCGGGTCGCTCGAGGCGACGAACGCGCGAATCGCGGCGCTCCTCCGTCGTCTCTACACGGACGGCGAGCCCGACCCGGTCGCCGTGCTGCTCGGCGCGCGCTCGTTCTCGGGGATGCTGGCCGGGATCGACGAGCTCGAACGCGCCACGGTCAGGAATCGCGGCCTCGCAGCCCAGGCGCGTGCCCGCGCACGCCTCCTCCGGACGAGGGTGGCGCAGTTCGCGTGGGCGCGGATCCAGCTCGCAGAGGCCGAGCGCCGGGCCGGCGCCGCGGTCGCGGCCACCGCAGCTGCAGCGGACGCCCGACGCGCGACGATCGCGCGGATTCGCCTCCGCACCCACCTGACCCGGACGCGGCTCGCGCAGCTCGAGGCGCGCGCCAAGGCGGCTGAGCGCGCGTCGGCCCGGCTCTCGCGCGAGACGGCTCCCCGCCCCGCGCCTGCCGAAGCCGTGCCCTCGAGCGCACCCGCCGCCCCGGCCCCCGGTGCGGGGACGCGGACCCTCGTCGTGGACGCGGTCGCCTATCACCTTCCCGGCCGTACGGCCAGCGGCCTTCCGGTCGGCGTCGGCGTGATCGCCGTGGACCCCGGGGTCATCCCGCTCGGCACCCGCGTCTTCGTGCCGGGCTATGGCCGCGCCGTCGCCGCCGACGTCGGCTCGGCGATCCGTGGCCCGATCATCGACCTCTGGATGCCGAGCACTGCGGCCGCGCGGGCGTGGGGGCGGCGCACCGTCACGATCACCGTCTACGGTTAGACGCCGTGCGCTTCAGGATCGCGCTCTGCACGGTGGCGATGGCGGCCACGGCGGTGGGCTCGCCGCCGGCCGCCTCGGGAGACCTCGCGTCGCGTCTCCAGAAGAGCCTGCGCTCGCCGTATGTCTCGCTTGCCCAGACCTCGGCGCTCGCCGTCGACATGCGCACCGGCACCGTCCTCTTCGGGCACAACCAGAACGTGTCGGTCCACCCCGCCTCGAACGAGAAGCTCCCGGTCTCGTGGGCCGCGCTGACCCGTCTCGGTCCCGGCTACCGGTTCACGACGAGCGTGCTCGGCACGGGACAGCGGATGGGCTCCGTCTGGAAGGGCGACCTCTACCTTCGGGGCAACGGCGACCCGACGCTCACGACGGCCGATATCGGCCGTCTCGCGGCCTCGTTGCGCGCCTCGGGCATCAGGAGCGTGACCGGCCGGGTCCGCGGAGACGAGACCGTCTTCGACCGGCGGCGGGGCGGCGACGGATGGAAGAAGTACTTCGTCGGGGGCGAAACGCCTCCGCTCTCGGCCCTCGTCGTCGACCGGGCAAAGGGCTGGCCGGCGCTGTCGCCTCCGCTGCTCGCCGCGAGGGCGCTCCGCGACGCGCTCGTGGCGCACGGCATGGCCGTCACCGGGCGCCCGGGCCTCGGACGCGCTCCGACGGGCGCGGTCGTCCTCGCGACCGACCGCTCGGCGAGCCTGTCGGTCATCGTCAGGACGATGAACCGCGACAGCGACAACTTCACCGCCGAGATGCTGCTCAAGCATCTCGGCACGCTCGACGGGCAGGTCGGGACGAGCGCGCGCGGCGCGAGGACGGTGCTCGCGGAGATGGCCGCCGCGCGCATCCCGATCGCCGGCGTGCGCCTCGTCGACGGCTCGGGCCTCTCGTCACTCGACCGGATCACGGCGGAGACGCTCGTCGCGGTCATTCGCGCCGGCCTCGAGAACCCCCGCATCCGGAACGCGTTCGTGGGGTCGCTGGCGGTCGCCGGTCGCAGCGGAACTCTGCGGACGCGGCTTCCGACGCTCGCCGGCGTCGTGCGCGGCAAGACGGGCACGACGAACCTGGCGTGCTCGCTCTCGGGCATCGTGAACGACTCGGTCGTGTTCGCCGTGCTCCAGAACGGGTCGCCGGTCGCGTTCTGGCCGGCGCGGACCGCGCAGGACCGCTTCGTCACCGCGCTGGCCCGTTCGGTCGCCCAGGCCGGCTAGCGCTGCGCCTGCAGGAGCGCGACGAGGGCCGCCTCGTCGAGCACCGGGACACCCGCCTTCTGGGCCTTCGCGACCTTCGAGCCCGGATTCTCGCCCACGACAACGCCGGCCGTCTTCTTCGACACCGAGTCGGAGACCCTCGCGCCGAGGGCCTCGAGGGCGGACTTCGCCTCGTCTCGCGTAAAGCCGCCGAGGGTGCCCGTGATCACGAACTGGCGACCGCTGAGTGGCCCTTCCACGGGCCGCTCGGCGTCGCCGGCCGTCATCGTCAGGCCGAGGCTCTCGAGCTCGCGGACGAGCGCCACGTTCTCGTCCTCGGCGAACCACTCGGCAACGAGCTCCGCGCGATCGGGGCCGATGCCCTCCGTCCGCTCGAGCTCCTCCTGGCTCGCCCCGATGAGCGCGTCGACGCTCCCGAAGTGCCGCGCGAGGTTTCGCGCGAGCACCCAGCCGATCTTCGGAATGTTGAGCCCGAACAGCACGCGCGAGAACGGCTGGGACTTCGACGCCTCGATCGACGACACCGCACGGGCCGCCGAGACCTCGCCGTAGCCGTCGAGGCGGGCGAGCTGGTCGGTCGTCAGCCGGTAGAGGTCGGGCATCGAGCGGAGCAGCCCCTCGTCCCAGAGCCGCCGGACGAACTGCTCCCCGACGCCCTCGATGTCCATCGCCGCGCTGACCCAGTGGATCAGCGTCTCGAGCCCGCGCGAGGGACAGGCCCGGTTCGGGCAGCGGTGCATCACCTCGCCCTCGGGCTTCACGACCTCGACGCCGCAGAGGGGGCAGTGACTCGGCATCCGGAACGGCTTCGTGCCCTTGGCGTGCTCGCCGGCCGGCCCGACGACCTGCGGGATCACGTCGCCCGCGCGCTGGACGATGAC
>Ga0173483_10000150_pt1 | contig 17208 bp, 16 predicted proteins | sample NitcycUS178409R2_FD_122621 | JGI IMG/M metagenome (GOLD analysis project Ga0173483, IMG submission 122621) | Soil microbial communities from Arlington Agricultural Research Station in Wisconsin, USA - Nitrogen cycling UWRJ-S178-409R-2 (version... | ecosystem: Environmental > Terrestrial > Soil...
AAAATCTAATAAATTCAGCTTCCATGAAATATTTGCTACCAACATGAAGATCAGAAATTAAAACTGCGTAAGATTCATGTTTTGATCTATTTGGGAGATGATCAGGAATATCTGGTGAAACCAGATTCTTTATAATGAAACCTTGAATTCCCTTCATATTACGCTCAACTTCTAACATGACCATTTGGTCAAGAGGAATCATAGAAGCTTGTTTCTTTAATTCTTCAGTATTGGCAAGCGCGCTCAATGTTCCGCTGTAATCATCAATTATCATCTCTAATCCATTCTTCCTTGAATGCTTGAACATTAGCAAACCAGCTACTATAGAAGAATTCATAATCGAATTCCATTCAACATGATGCGATTTACCTTTCTTTGCATTATTTACGCTCTGTTTTATAGAAGCAATTTTTGTAATTCGCTTACTCTCTGGGCGTAATGCTAATATGCGAAGTGACTTTTCAAACCTACTACGAAAAAGTGCAGTATAACCTTCAATACCTTCTCCAGTGTTAACGTTTGGAGTTGGATCTAAAATTACTTTATGAAAATTCTGTTCAGAAAAAGAAGTGACAGCAGAAGTCCCGGCGCCATTGATGTTAATTACATCAACATCAAATTTGTTTTCTGGATTAATGTGGATCTTGATATCCTCCACTACAATAAGAGAATTTTCCTTTTGTTTGATTTTCCTTTTGATAATGTCTTGCATAATCTTTAAAATGTCAGTATCAAGACCCTTCAGCATTGAAAAAGCGTCAGGATGAACTTGGTAACCCATGCTAGTAGCATAGGAAAGGGCGTTAGAAATTTCTCTTTGCAAAGCCAAGGTGATGATTATTTTCCTTTGTAGATATCATATTTAATTACATTTCTGTTATGGACAAAATTATTATAGAATATAAATTTAATAATTGATACATTGCATTTTAATATCAAAGGACGCCTTCTATATTTGGCATTTGGCGCAGTTGCATTTCTAATTGCATATTCTGCTGGCGCAACGATTAGTATGAGCAAGAAAGAAGCAGAAGAGCTAAAAGGCCAATTTACTAAACAAATTGTAGGTATTGATCAAAATGGAATTTTTATCAACAATGTCAAGGTTGCACTCGGAATGTTTATCCCGGCAATAGGTATAGGGATAGGAATATTTTCTGGTTTTTCAACGGGTATGGTATTCAGTGCAATGGCAGAAACCTCTCCTTTTCTTAGTCATGTTCCACCTCTGGTAATTCTGCTCACACCATTTGGAATTATGGAAATTTTTGCTTACGGCCTAGCTATTTCTAGAAGTGGTATGCTTATTTACCAACTTGCAAAGAAAAAACCATGGAAAGAATATGTTATTCACACTCTTGTAGAAGTCGGAATCGTTGTTGTAATCTTGTTTGCCGGGGCTGTAATTGAATGGCAGTTAATACAACAATTTAGTAGGCAATACTAATACATCTGTTATATATTTTTTGATCGAAATTGAACTTTCAATATGCATATTATCCATAGTGTATTGCTATTATTAACTACACCTTAAAAGAGAATACTTTAATAATTTGAAAGTTATTTTATCATGCATGAATTGTTTAAGAATGAATCACTGCTCTTGCAGTATAGAGGCTATGAACTGGTACCAAATAGCCACTTGCAACCAAGGTTGCCGTCTATACTCCTGAGATTATGTAGACTATTTTGACACAACATGTAGAAATTATAGACCTTTGGTTACAAAATTTACATCTGGAATATGTTAATAACAAAAAACATGTCACTTTAATAACGACCAAATACTTGCTTTAACCTTGGAATGTATTAAGGGTGAGAAGGATCTGAAAACGTGGGAAGAAGGTGGATTTATAAAAATAATAATGCTTGGAAAGAGTAATTCGGATTAGCAAAATCAAATATTCTGTGATAGACATATTAATGATATTCTTAATATTATTTCTCTTCTTAATCAGTCAATTATCTTAATTTGTATTAGTTTCTCAATTATAACTTCTACACATTTCCAATAATCTTTACTGTGTTTTTACCTTCAGTAATGCTTTCTTATTATGAACTTTTGCCGCTGATTGTAGGCTATTATCGTCTTACAAATTTTTGACTATGTCGTAGACATGGTTGGAAGATAGACTAACATTAACAAAGATTTGCGATTTCCATATATGTTGTCCAACTAGATGTAATTGCTACCGTCTTGACTTATAACTATTTGTTACTAGCTTAAAGCTTTAACAAGGTTAATAAGAGGAGTCCAATCCACGTGCTGGAATTCAATCGGATCTTTTGCAGGATACTTTACCCAGCCTTTAACAATTGAAAACTTATAGACCTTTAATTTATCGCCAAGATTAACCTTGACTTTTAGTAATGTTGCCCAGCGTTTTATTTCTGAGGTAACATCTAAAATCTGGTTAAACGGAATTTCAAGATTTTCATCTGATTTATTAAGATCATCTTCTAAATCCTTTGCTTTATATCCTTCCAAAGGTCGGAACACATTTTCGCCTTCTCTAAATCTGTTAAATTGTCTTGAAGAGTGCACGTCATGTATTCGATAAGACATATTTGTTTTTGTAATGAAAGCGATACGTCTATCAGTAACAGCTAGCATGCCTTCCTTGCCTCTTTTCATAAAACCTTCTTCTCCACCCCATACCCAGACTAGATGTACTTTAATCTCCTCATTCCATTCTATCAATATACTTTATACACCATTGTGTATAATTAAAAACTTAAGTCGACAGAAACCTACCATATTTTAGATATGTTGTTGAATATATGTATATTAATATATTGTACTGCAATTTTATTAACTGGTAGTGATATCTGATGACTAAAATTGGTAATACTTATCGATGGTTCTATGGACGTATGGTAAATAGGCCCACAAATTTCAGCTGGGTTATTGAAGGTAAACTTGCTGGAAGTGGCATGCCTATGAGTTATTCCCAATTCTTATGGGTAATGGCACATGGTGTCAAAACTATAGTTACTGTAAGAGAAGTGCCATTACCGTCAAAATGGTTTTCTAATAATAATGGTGCTAGTGTTGATTATTTCCATTTAAGAGTGGAAGATTACGGTGCTCCTTCTCTTGAAGGGATGGATAATACAATTGATTATATCGAACAACAAATATCTAATAAAAAACCAGTTATGGTTCACTGTGCAGCAGGTAGAGGAAGAACAGGAACAATATTAGCTGCATATCTTATAAAAAAAGAGAATTCGATAGCTAATCAAGCCATCGAGGAAATAAGGAATATGCGCCCTGGATCTATTCAATCAGATCGGCAAGAAACAGCTCTTTATATGTACGAAAAATATATCAAAAATAAAACAAAGAATTAGACTTCAATTTTATGGTTGGAAATTCATCCCCTGGATATATTGACACTTAAAGTAAAGGATAGGACAGAAGTGGACAATTTAAGTTGCATAGCTGAGGATGTATTCATACTTATTGCTAATGAGTATAAAATTTTAGATCTATTACTTGGTCTTGTACTGTATCTGGAAATCAAAGGTGGAGGTTATTGTCATTATCTAGAGATGTAGATACTATAATATTGATTATTGCGTCAAGAAGGCCTCGGTAGCTCCAAAGGAGAAAGATGTCAGTTATAGTTAATGATGAATCATTGGATTCTCCCAACAACCTTTCAAAATTGTCAAAATGCCTTGAGTATTAATGTAAATATACATGAATGTTATTTGACTATAAATTCCTCATTAAAATAATGATTTTAGAATCAAATAATTTTCATTATACCTTCACTTACTCTACCGCACTTAAATACTATATTGTTTACCTTCTAATTCAAAAGTCATAAAATAGATATTATGCTACTTCCCATCATATCGGCCGCATACCTGACCGTCAAAATCGAACATAATTATCTCTAATTTTAGTTCGCCTTTAGAATATTCATACATCCACTCATACACTCTCTTACATAATATATCAAAAAATCCAGAAATGTTATTTTTATTTATTATTTCTGAAACATGTCTAGCAGTATTTGCTCTTTTTATTTCTTCTAGTACCCTTAAAGGAGAATTGCATTCTGATGCAACTACTGCCATAAATTCCATATTGACATGTGAACCTTTGACATGAGTTTGCTTAATTCCCATCGCCATTTTTGTTATTTTTCCGATGAATCCTGCTATTATAGCCTTATGAATCTTTTTATTGGCACATTGTTTTATAGCATAACCAGCAAAATCACCCATTTGGACAAATGAGTGATCGGGCAGTGATTTTCCAAACAGATCTTTAGCAAAATCTTCGCTCCGTCCACCAGTAGTAAGCACAACTGTATCTGTGCCCATTGCAATTGCTACATCAAGACTCTGTCTGATTGATGCTGCAAATGATGCAGTAGAATACGGCAAAACAATTCCAGTAGTGCCAAGTATTGAAATGCCACCGATTATACCTAGTCTAGAATTATCAGTCTTTTTTGTAAGTTCTTCTCCGGCTGGAACCCAAATAACTACACTGACGCCTCGATATTTCAATTGTTCAATAGCCACCTCTATAACAGCCTGTTCTATCATTTTTATAGGCACCGGATTGATTGCAGCTTTACCAATTTCTAAACCTAGGCCTGGTTTTGTTACCCGGCCAACTCCTATACCACCATCTATTACAATCTTGCCGGTTTGAGTAGTAAATGAAACAGTAGAACAAATCTCAGCACCATGAGTTATATCAGGATCATCGCCAGCATTTTTGATAACCGCAGATGTAGAAGAATTATTACTTCTTTCAATTTTTGTCCATGCAACTTTTAACTCAGCAGCTTTTTCTTTTGGTAGGGGAACAATAATGCTATCAACAGCCTTACCTGAAATTAAAGCCAAAAGTGCTGCCTTTGTTGCAGCAGTTGCAGAAGTACCTGTGGTATATCCTGTTTTTAGTATGCCTCTTCTTTTCTTTTCTTCAACATCGGCAGGAAGTTCTTGTTCCTGCTCAGCTACTTTTAGTTCTTGTTCCTGCTCAGCTACTTTTAGTTCTTGTTCCTTATCCTCCTTATCCTTGCTTTCTTCATAGATCATCAAATACAGCTCCCATATTTCAATAATAGTGCCATAATTTATTACAATGATATTATATCCTCTGTCACGAAATAAAGCTATTACTTTGCAATACATATAGCAACCTTGGCCACCTCTTCATGTCTATCCATTCTTTTTCGTTGAATAATACGTTGCTAATGTTCCAATCTTGCCAAGAACAAGAATATGCGCTCAATATTCCTGCCTTCACACTCCATTTAATTTAATAGTATAAATAGTTAGAACTACTGATATGTCGTCTGCAGAAGTTGCAGCTAAAGTAGTTAAGAGCTTGGAACGTGAAGACTATAAATTGCTCAAAGTTTTTGCTTCAGGTCTCAAGCAACATGAATCACTTACTAAAGATGAGATAAGGTCCTATTCAAAAATGCATGAGAATGTTGTCAATTTCCATATTAGTCGATTGCATAATATGAAGCTTATTGGGAGAAACGAAAGAGGATATTCTTTACTTATGACGGGCCTCGATGCAATTGCACTGAGAATACTTGCTGACGATGATATCATCATTGGAGTAGGGAAGCCTATTGGTATTGGTAAAGAATCAGATGTATTTGAAGCTATTGCGCACATAGAAGATGAACGTATACTTAAATTTTTTCGAATTGGTAGAATTAGTTTCAGAGAAGCAAGGCGAAAAAGAACATTTGCTAGTAACCATATTACTCATCATTGGTTGCTGATTAACATAGATGCAGCCAAGAAAGAATACGATACGCTTAATCAATTAATTCATACAGGAATAAGAATTCCGATATTATATTATCGTGCCATGCATTGTGTTGTCATGAATAGAATAGATGGACTGAGACTTGCAGATATTAGAGAACTTGAAGCGCCAAAAATAACTTTACAGAATATTCTGCATGATATAGGAATAGCTTATAAACATAATGTTATCAACTGCGACCTGAGCGAATATAATATATTAGTAGATGGTGGGAATAATACATGGATTATTGACTGGCCGCAGGCTGTGTCAAGAAGACATCCTAATGCGGATGATCTAATAAAAAGAGATGTCTATAACATTGTAAAATTCTTTAACCGGAGGTTTGGTTTAGGAAAAGATATAAATGAAGCAATAAGTGAAGTTATGGCGATATCTACATAAGTAATGAAGAAACCTTGTCTATCTTTTCCCATGTAAATGAGGGTTCATTTCTACCGAAATGACCATATGCTGCAGTTCTTTTGTATATTGGTCTTTTTAAATCAAGCATTTTAATAATTCCTGCTGGCCTCATATCGAAGCTTTTTCCTACTTTGTCTTCAATTGTTTCCTCGACTACCTTGCCTGTTCCAAAAGTGTCCACCATTATAGAGACAGGCTCTGCTACGCCGATGGCATATGCAATTTGTACTTCACATTTGTCTGCCAATCCTGCTGCAACAATATTCTTGGCTACATATCTAGCCATATAACATGCAGACCTATCTACTTTTGATGGATCCTTTCCAGAAAAAGCGCCGCCGCCATGTCTTCCCATGCCTCCATAAGTATCTGCAATAATTTTTCTGCCAGTTAGACCAGTATCACCTGGTGGTCCACCAATTACAAATCTGCCCGTAGGATTAACAAGGAATTTGGTTTTATCATTGATCCAGTCATTACAAACTGGTTTTATCACATTATCAATAATTTCATCTCTCAATTGACTCAAACTTATATCGGGTGTATGTTGTGTGGAGATTACAACTGTGTCAATTCCTTTTGGTTTATAATCTTCATATATAACAGATACTTGTGACTTACCATCTGGCCGAACCCAGCTCAATTCTTTTTTCTTTCTCACCTCCGATAATTTCATAGTCAGTTTGTGAGCCATAGTAATTGGCAATGGCATTAACTCATATGTTTCATTTGTTGCATATCCAAACATGAGACCTTGGTCTCCTGCTCCCTGTTCTTTGTTACTTTTGGGAGTAACACCTATTGAAATGTCAGGACTTTGTTCATGTAATGATACCAGTACGGAACAGCTGTTAAAATCAAATCCATATTCTGGTTTATCATAGCCTATTTCCCAAATAGTATCACGGACAAGTTTTTGAACATCCACTTTTCCTTTCGAAGTGACTTCACCAGCAACAAATACAATACCTGTAGTTGTCATGGATTCTACTGCGATACGTGATTCAGGATCTTGCCTAAGGAATTCATCCAAGATTGAATCTGAAATCTGGTCACACATTTTGTCCGGATGACCTTCGGTAACGCTTTCCGAGGTGAACAGAAATCTTCTAACCATTTTTCATCTACCACTACCACCACATGCGTCAGTTATGCCCTTAATTGTTATTAGAACTCTTTTTCTAGCCTTATAAAGAGCACGTTATTACCTCTAATTACGACTTTGCCATAATTTGCTATAACATCTGCTCCATTAAACTCTTCGGCATCGACAAGAATTAAATTCATATAGGAATCAACGTTACTCATTCTGCCACGGTATTCAATTTCACTCTTCAATCTCACTGCAACCTTTCTGTTTAGTGAGCGCTGTAGCGTAGACAAAGGTCGTTTTGGTTGTTGCTGTGATGGCGTTGAAGATGACAATTCAATTAATCACTTTGCAATTCAAAGCAACATGGCTACAATAAAAAGGTTCCTTTGTAATTAATGATCCTGTCAACTTTACTGCTTTCACATCCTAAATTAGTAAATTCTTCAGTATTGGATTTGATGACACATACATAAATACAAAAAGAATTAGTCATTTGTTATATGTTGGAGGTTGCTTGGTCTAATTCTTATCAGTTCTTGTATGTGGTAAATGTAACGGCCCTACTTAACAACATATTGAATTTATTCAAGTGTTTATTATTATAGCTATTGACAGCAATTATACGCACAGGTTCCATGTCAATTGATCGTCTGCTTGGAGGTGGAATCCGCAGCGGCATGGTTACCGATATTTTCGGTCAGAGTGGAGCAGGCAAATCGCAATTGTGTTTTATGCTGTGTGCAAATTATGCTAAATATTCTAGGCAAGAAGATACAATATTGTTTATTGATACAGTGGGAACTTTTAGACCCGAAAGAATTTCTGAAATTGCAGGAACTGAGAGAAGCAATAATATTCTCAATAAAATCATATTTGTTAGAGCTCTTTCAACAGCCGACCAGATAAATGCAATAAAGAGAATTCCTGATATCAATGCACGACTGATAATAATTGATACAGCGACATCATTGTTTTCTGATGAATTTACCGGTGTCACAAGACACATGGTATTGAGGAAACATCTTCATATATTGTCTCTTACGGCTATTAATTTTGATTGTGCTATAGTAATAACAAACATGATTCGAAGTGTTCCAATCAGAACAACAATAATAGATCAAGGTGGAGGACATGATATTACAACAACAAAAGCAATAACTAATTCATTTCAACAGCGTGAATTCATGGAAGCTTCAGTTTCAATTTATACACATATGAAATTAAAACTTGAAGTTATTAGTTTGGAAAAATCACTGTTTAAAGCAAGTTTGATACAACCTCTACGAAAAAGGCATGCACTCTTTACTATAACTTCCAAAGGTATTGGAGATTAATAATTACCTATGTAATTACACTACAAATTCGGATCTAGATTTATAAATCTAGTAAACTCATTTTATAATTAGAATAAAACGGTAGAATATTAAAATTAATTAATCTTCAAGACGAAATCTTTCAACATGTAGGCGTATATAATAAGTTAACCATTTTTTGACTCCAGAAATTATACTATTCTTATTAGCCATCATCTTTCATAGTAATCGTGTCATATTTCTATTGAAAGAATAAAGGTACGCAAACTTGCTACAATGTTCAGCACTCAGAAAGATAGAATACATCAGTTCTTCATCTCTTAGTCGAAAGAGTAACCACATTTTCACAGTCCTTGATGTCGGACTGTGAAAATATAGAATAGGGAAAGTTCACTCAGATCTATTGTCTGCAATGCACATAAACTGGCAAATCTTGTAAGAATGATATAACTCTACAAGTTATTTTATATAATGTTTTAAATGTTTAACTTATAATACTTTTCAGAGTGTATCAATTGGAGTTAATTAGGCGTGGAAAAATGAGTCAAAGACCACAAGGCAAAGTAACAACTGCGATTAGTAGTGATTCTTTTGTCTGTCTTTGTTTATTTGGTTCTTCTTTGTATATTCATCTAATATATCTTGAGGTGTCATTTCAAGCTCTATTGAGGCATCAACTATGAAATGCCATAGGTCAATCAATTCCTCCTTTGCTTGTTGCTCATTAAACTCTATTGCCTTCTTCCACCATTTCCAATTTGTTAGTCTTTGCAATTCTACTGCTTCATGGATTATAGCAGTACAGAGCACAGATAGTCTTTCCTCTTTTGATAGAAAAAGAAATTTCTTTGAATATTGTGAGTCGAAAGGTGGCGAATACGTTATGATGGACTGATGCAACTCTTTTTGTTTTTGAAAAATAGTTTTTAGTACATCTTCTCTATTGTTATCGTTATTATTAGACGAACTTGACACCATCGCTCCCCAGTCCTGCTGCGAATTTACCCTCATCCATTTCTTCTCTATGCTTAATATTATTATCAAATGATATGTGAAGATTAAATAACATATAGATGAAGTTTATAGCTATAGCTTGTGGAGGCTTCTTTAACCATCAAAATAGCAAAATATGGATCATAAATTATATACTGATTCCAAATGATGATGAAAAGAACAGCAACCAACACTCCACTATCGCCAGACCTAGAGCGAATTGATTATTAAATAAGAAAATCTTGATGATGACCAGACGTTAATTTCGCATCAAAAGTAATGCTAAGATAACGAATTCAAACTTGTATATCTGATGATCTTCTTGTCGTATTATGCTATTATAAAATACACTATGATCTGTTAATCTTGGATGTTAAAATGCCGACAATGAATGATTTTATATAGGAAAATAAGTTAGATGATAAAGTTAAAACATGTTTCTAATTACTGGATGAATACATTTGGTGCGTGTGTACTGATACACTTGAAACATAAGATGCAGATTGCTTTATTAGAAAGCCAATAGAAAATAAAGAGCTAATATGCGTAAATAAAATAGTAAATTAGCAATAATAATCCACTATACAGCATGAACATACTCTAACTCTGCTTTCACTCGTTTAATAAAATAGTATATTGTAACTGGCCTGTATAAGACGCCCCTATGTTCAAAGAGGAGAGTATCTCTTGCTAAACATGTCTTTTTGCCAATTACCCGTTTTTGGGTCTTGGTACAGAACTACTACTAGAACCACCTTGTGCTCCTCCTCTAATCATTTGGTTAATTTTATTTTCAACCTCCTTTAGGTTATCTTTTACTCTTGTTTCTTGTTTTGAAAGAACCATTACTCTAGTATTTGACAGTTCTTTCTTTTCTTCAAGTTCCTTTATAACATCTTCTCTCTTTGATTTAATCAATAATGGACCAGCACTTTTATATACCGTCTCTTCAGTCCCTGTTTTCTTTATCTCTTCTAGAGCCCTATCAGTTTCAACAACTTCTAGTTCCACTTGCTGTTTTTGCATCATAATCGCTTGTAAATTCTGTTGGAGCTGTTGTAACCGTGCTACTTGCTCTCTAAGCCATGGTGGAAGTTCTTGTTCACTCATATTAATACAATATTCTGTATAAGCCACCAGCATAAAATCATACCGTTAACTTGCTATGCATTTGTAGGAAACATTGATCAATCGTAAATAGGAATTGATAATCGCACGTAAACTTGCAATATTGTCAGCCTCAATCTCTATAAATAAATTATTGGCATGAACAGAAATTCTTGTTATAGCTTCTGAATCAGAAGAAACCTTTGTGTCAGGATTTAATGCAGAATAAATAGATTTTGCGATGAGGGTGGATTTATGGGCTCGCGCTTTAAAGGAAATTTGAATTCTAGCTTTGTAGCTTTTCGATATTGATATCATAAGCCCCAGCTGCAACTTTGTATTTGCATTTTGGGCAACACCATATACCTGAAGCGATTCTATCAAATCGCAGAGAACCGCATAACGGGCAACGTCGCTTTTGTTTTAGTGTGCGGTATACCTTTCCATACCTCTTGCGTACAGTAGCTCCAAATTTAACACCTAAACCTTTGAGTCCTCTAGGACCCTGTTTCTTTCTACTAACCAGTCTTAGGCAACTCCTTTAATTTGGTTCGTATTTCCTCTCCTTTAATCCTTGCTATCTCAGCCGCCTTTTTTATTTGTTCAACAGTAAAAGCACCAGTTGATCCCTTCTGTATTGCAGTATATTGCCCGTTTGAATTTGTGGCTATGGTAATTCTGGCATCCATACATGCCTCTTCTTCAGCTGTAGGATCTAAAATCACTACATCGCCAATCCTTACCGTTGTAATCGAGATTGGTATAGTAGTGATTGGCGGGTCTTGACTGTTTCCAGTATCAACTACCCTTCCATCTTGTATTTCAAAAATGGGAAGTTTGCTACTAACTAACGCTGAAACTACAGCATATGATGTCGCATCGAACAGGTTACCATCTGTATTGATGACGCTACAATCGACAAATATTGTATAGACGATCTTACCTGGAATTAAAACTAATTTATCAAGGTCTATCATATGCGATTCTCTAATGCCTCTGTCTACTACTCTTGCTAATTCTACTGTTTCTTCGTCTGGAGGACCAGGTTCACTATACGGCGATGCAGTGGGCAATACTTCTGCAGACAATATTAATGCGCCCTTATTTTCTAGTCCTTCAAATGGCTCGCCTGTCTCGACCTTTACCCCCGCAACAACTTCTGAATTCCCTAATTTTACTTTTGCAGATCCGTTTGCTTTCTTTATAATATCTTGTTCAATTTCAATCGGTCTTGTCTCATTTAGATTTCTTCCGTCAAGCCTCTTTCCCTTTGAAATTGCATCCCACATTTGCTGTTTGCGCAAATGTTCGACTATTATTGTTGAACGTTTTGATGAGCTCATTGTACTTCCTTCAACTCGGTTTCGTTACCAAAGTACTTTTGCATTAATGCCTGTCTTTGAATTTCATAAACCACATTGCAACCACCTATTGCCTTATCTAGGCATTCATTGAACTGTTCTGGAGTTAATATGCCATCAAGTTGTAATAATGTTACTTGTTCAAGATGCGGCATGTAGGCGACTGGCATATCCGCTCCGCCCTCCTTGTCCTCTGTATCATTAATATCGAGAACAATTTTATTGTCGATTTTACCTGCTGCACATGCTGATACAATGTCACGCATATTGATTCCAGCATCAGCTAATGCTATAGATGCAGCTGTAATGCCAGCACATCTTGAACCACCATCTGCTTGCAATACCTCGACAAATAGGTCTATTGCAGCACGTGGATAATCTTCTAATATTAAAGCAGGTTCTAGTGATTCTCTCATCACTTTTGAAATTTCAACTTCTCTTCTTGAAGGAGCAGGATTCTTACGCGTATCGGTAGAGAATGGAGACATATGATACCTACATCTTAAAATGCATCGATCTGGAAGTGCCATGTGTTTTGGATGGACTTCTCTAGGACCATAGACAGCCGCAATAATTTTGTTTCTACCAAACTCTATAAATGCGGAGCCGTCAGCATTTTTTACCACTCCTACAGTTATCTTGATTTGTCTTAGTTCATCTGCAGTGCGACCATCAGTTCGTCTTCCACTTTCATCAATGAGATTCTTTGCTTGGCTCATATTTTTTCGCCTTCTATCTCTTCTTCTACTTCTTCTATGGTAGATTGAATCTCTTCATCCTTCTGGTTATTCGGAGTTTGGATAATGGAACTTCCTTCTGCTTGTGGAGAATCTGGTACGTTCAACAAAGCTTTAACCCTTTGTGTTAGGTTCGCTGTATGGGCTTCTTCTTCAACCATCCTAATTGCTCTTGTTGCTAGCTTTATTCCATCTAAATTTCTTCCCATAATAACAACAATTCCATTTTGACCAATTAGAATTCTTGTTTGTGTTGCCTGCTCGATTGTTTGTATCATAGAACCACGCTTTCCAATAAGTCTCGGAACTCGAGTTGCAGAAATTTTTAACAATTCACCATGCGGTATCTTACCTAAATCTTTGTCCTGAATTGTTAGCATTGGATCTCTGGTCCTATCAAATGCGATGATTCTTGCAGCAATTAAATCCCCTATTGCTAATTGCCTGCCCATGTCATCTCTAGCTGGAGAAAAATCTCTCCCAAATACATCTTGTGCGGGCAAATGGGCAGAGAAGCAAGAGTTAACATCTACTTCCCAAGACAGCGAAGAATGATCGATAATCTTTCCTATTACAATATCGCTTACTCGAGGAATATAAACGCCTGACAGTGGTATAACTTTGACACCGTCTCTTCCAGTCTCCGCAATTCCAATTCTTGTGGCAATAATAGAATTGCCTGCTTTAATTACATTCATTAGAGGTCTAAAATTCCCCTCAATAACCTTATCACCAGGAACTACATACTTTCTTTTAATTTCTTGCATATTATTAACAAGTCACCTCTAATGCAAAAGTCTTATTATACAAAATACTTCTTTCCATCTTTTCTCTACTGTTTGGTCAGTAAGATCAGCCTTATATTTTAAGTGTTAAAAAGAAAGTATCCTGGGAGCAGGTCTTGTATTATTGTATATTAGGAAACTTAATTCAATGTTTGATTCATAATGTAAGCCAGAATTCTTTGTTATCTCCATTAGCAACAGCCGTATAGTGCTGATTTGATATAGTCCCAAAAGGCAATCTTTTATCCTTCTATTACATGTGCCGAACCTTTTGTTGCAGATCCTATCCTATCGAGTAAGGCGCCTTTCATTCCAGCATTTATTTCTAATGTAACTCTTAGAGAACCATCTGCAAGCCATTGTTCACCAACAAAATTACCAGTCGTTTTCAATATATTATAGGATTGCGCAGAAAATTGTGGCGGAACAGTTATGGTTAATCTTAAGGTCTCTGATTTTAGAGGTAAAATCTTTCTAAGTGAATCAATTATGACCTTGACTTGATCTTCAGGTCTTTTGAAAGGATCGATAACAACTCTTGCTTCGTTTATTGCACTTTCAATTCGCAAAGGCGGATGTGGCATATGCGTTTTGGGATCTATAAAACTTTTATTAATATATTGAATGATTTGTTTTTTCTTTTCCTCGACCATTTTTCGACGTTGGTCAGTAGTCAAATTAAGTTCACCTCGAGAAAGGATTTGTTTGGCGACTTCTGTCGAATCTGTTGTCTTGAAATATTTTACTAATTTTTCACTAGCTGCCCTTGAACCTTTATTAGCATCGGAATAAATTTCCTCAGAAATTAACACGTTTGATAAATCTGTTCTTTTGCCAAGTTTGTATTCCAAGGCTGGGTCAGGTTTCACTAAAATTTCAAACTTATTGTTATCTAGATTTAGACGAACAATGGTAAATTTAGTATCCGCCATTAGACTGTAGAATGGTTCTCATATGCAATATATATGCATGTTAGTGCTTAAATTTGAGAACTTTTCTTAATTTATGGTGAGTTAATGATTCATGAAGGTTAGCAGTTTCACATGATTCAAAATACAATTCACATCTAAAGCACTTCCAAACTCTATCCTCCATTTGAGCTAGAGTTAATCTGTCTTAGAATATTTATATTTGGTTGCTCTTAATCGTTTGCATTTGCAGTTACAGTGATTAAATCGTGATATAGTAACTTCAGGAATATTTAGAAATTTTACGCTTATTGGATATTATACTTTTGTTTGCTAATTATGAGATTGGCTTGTAAATTAAAAGTACTATATAAAATATCCACTGTATCTTGCTACACCAATCATTCTACCGCTTTCATTATCTCTTAAAACAATAGAGCTTTTTGGAACAAAGCCATCTGGCTTAACAAGATAAGGTGTATTATAGATTCTGGTTAAAATATATTCATAGCGCCATAAAAGGTATTTTTCTTGTTCATTCATTAATGTCTTGAGAGGCACATTGGGTTCAGTATAACCGCCAGTAAGCTGCACGTTATCGTACCATTCTTGATATTCAGCCCATAACGAATGCGAAGGTTTAGGTCTGTTTTTGACATAAAGTAGAGTAGGTTTGTATGCAATTATCATGCTTAGGACAACCATTGCAATCCCGAGAAAGAAGTAACCTTCCGTAGCCATTGATATAATTTGTTGATCAATTAATACTCTTATTCCCTTGAAGTAGCTTTCAGCAGGTAGAGTCAGTGCATAAGATGGGATAACAATGCCAGCATATATCAAAACAATACCAAGACCACATATAACTATAGGTATTAAGCCCCTCCAGATTACTGAAAGAGATATTAAAGAAATTAGTATGATAGTGACAATCTGAATGATCCTTGTAGGCATTGAATTTAGTGAGATTTGGATTGTGATGGTAAAAAGGTGAAGAAAAAACAGAAGTATAATACTGAAAATGCTCAATGCTATTATTGTAGATCTATTTTTTTGAAACCATTGATCGGTAATCATGTACCATCTATATCTTTTATGGTAATCATCATTATTTGTTGAATGAAATCTTGGTTCCAATATATGCTAGTATTACACTGCTGCAGACATTAAGCTTTCTTCAATGCGAGTAAGTATAACTAAAACCATGGTAATTTATCAACATATCTGGTAATCGTACCTAATAATGGATCGGCCATATTTTAAAGGTGTACAAAGTTGGTAATTCAAAACATAAAAACTCCTTAATATATTCAAATTCGGGAAGGTTTGTTCGCGGTTGTATGTGGTATTACAAATTAATAATTGGTTTCTGAAGCCTTGTTTGTGTCCTTCTGTTGCTGACTTGAATCCCTGTGAGTATCTATTTTGCCATTGTTACAACGAACATCAGTGCTGCACTGTGTAGACCAGTAGTCACGGTAAACATGAAAACTTGATCAGTCACGTATTTTACAAATAATCTACAAAGTTATCTTTTTTACTGCCCTGTTTAAGTTTCATATGCTTGGATTCGTTAAATACAAACAGCATATAAATAATGACAATACTCTTCGAGATTCGATAAAACCCCGAAGAGAATCAAGGTGCGACATATCACAAGCAGCTTTAAGAGCAAACTGTTAAAAGGATCAAACTTTGTTTAGGTTGAAGAAAGGCGCCACTTTGAACAAAAACAAGATACAAATTACTCAAAATATTGGGTGATTTCCATACAGAATATGCTTCTAAATATAAATTTAAATTGTAACAATCAATCATACATGATAATTACATTTAAGCGATGAGGAAAGGCCAGATAATTATTGCTATTTATTGTTCAACAACATACGGATATGAACATAGGAAATATACTTGTCCAAATGGGCTGGTTTTATACAAGTACAGGTACAATAATTTATAATGCCAAAGCCTGTACATCTAAAATATTTCACTATGATTGACGTAAAATATGTAGGCTCAGTAAATAAAAACAAAAAAGAGGAAATATTCTCTAGCCAGTGACGTATGCTCTTTCTCCGTGCTGAGTCAAATCAAGTCCAATTTCCTCTTCTTTTGGAGTAACTCTGATTCCCTGCGGCCACACCATATCCATGACCTTGATTATTACTGCTGTGACACCCATTGCCCATGCTAGGGAAGCAAATGCTCCTATTGCATTATTCACAAATTGCTGTGGGTTTCCAAATGCAAGTCCATTTGCTGCAGGAGTATAGTATTTTTCGGCAAATATTCCAGTCAACAGTGCACCTACCAGACCTCCTACACCATGTACTCCCCATGTATCAAGTGCATCGTCCCATTTGCGCCTGCTCTTAAACATCACCGCACCATAACAAAAGACGGAAGCAGCAATACCAATGATAAGCGCAGACATTGGAGATACGAATCCTGATGCTGGAGTAATGGCTACTAAACCAGCCACTGCACCAGATGCTGCGCCTATTGTAGAAGCTCGTCCTGTATGGGCCCATGAGATCAATGCCCAAGTTACTGCTGCCATTGCTGTTGCAACCTGGGTTGCAACAAACGCACTTGTCGCATTTGATCGAGCTGCGGCTGCAGAGCCAGCATTGAAACCAAACCACCCTACCCAAAGCAATGCTGCTCCAAGAACTATAAGCGATATAT
>Ga0173483_10000153_pt1 | contig 17012 bp, 18 predicted proteins | sample NitcycUS178409R2_FD_122621 | JGI IMG/M metagenome (GOLD analysis project Ga0173483, IMG submission 122621) | Soil microbial communities from Arlington Agricultural Research Station in Wisconsin, USA - Nitrogen cycling UWRJ-S178-409R-2 (version... | ecosystem: Environmental > Terrestrial > Soil...
AACCAGCGCGAAGACGACGAACGTGACTGCGTCGAAGAGGTAGAGGCCCTGGAACGCCTGGAGGTGATGATGGGTGGCCGCGACGATCAAGCCCGCAACCGTCGCGCCGAGGCCGAGACCGAAGTTGCCTGCGACTCGTCGGAGCGCGGTCGATGCGGCGCGCTGCTCCGGCGGGACCAGGGTCAAGGTCAGGACTTGGCCGGCGGTTCCCACGAATCCGAAGCCGGCGCCGCCGACGGCCGAGCAGACGAAGCCTTGCCAAGGACGGTCGACAAACGCCAAGCCCCCGTAGCCGAGTGCGTTCAAAACAGTGCCCGCGATCAGGATCCGTTTCGCACTGAAACGATCGAGGAGCGCACCCGAAGGGAGCGTTACCACTGCGGCCGTGCCCATGACCGTCGCCAGCACCAGCCCCGCGGTCGCCGTCGAGAAGCCGCGGACCGCGTGGAGGTAGATGATCTCGAAGGGAAGGATCAGTCCGGTGCCGAAGTAGTCGAGTGCGTTCCCGCCCTGAAGAACGAGGACAGGCCTCGGTAGGCCCGTACGCCAAACGGCGAACACACGTGCGAGCGCGCTGCTCACTTTGCGGGCACCCAACGTTGCTTCTGCATCAGCTCATCTCCGATTCGCGGTTGTGCGGACGTCAAAGACACCGCGATGCCGCGAAACGGACCGCCGGTCCGTTTCCGACAGACCTGGTGTCATTGATGCGATGACCGTCGAGCTCGAGCGGGCCAAGGGAGGCGATGAGCGCGCGTTCGCGTCGCTGGTCGAGCCGTTCCGGCGCGAGCTTCAGCTGCATTGCTACCGGCTACTCGGCTCCGTGCAGGACGCCGAGGATCTCGTCCAGGAAACACTGCTCGCCGCCTGGCACGGGCTCAACGGCTTCGAGGAGCGGGCGTCGCTGCGCTCCTGGCTCTACCGGATCGCAACCAACCGGAGTCTCAACGCAATTCGCGAACGCGGGCGCCGCCCCGCCACGGAGAACACCATGAGACCGTCAAGAACCCGCCGCGCCGTCGAGCCCAGCTGGCTCGAGCCTTACGCGGACAGCGCGCTTCCGGATCCCGCTCCCGGACCTGAAGCACGCTACGAGCAGCGCGAAGCGATCCAGCTCTCGTTCATCGTCGCGCTGCAGCAGCTGCCTGCGAAGCAGCGCGCAGCGCTCGTGCTGCGCGACGTGCTCGGCTTCCACACCGACGAAGCCGCCTCGATCCTCGAGACGACGCCGCAGTCGGTCAAAGCCGCGCTCCAACGTGCACGCGCAACGCTCGACTCGTACACCGTCGAACGCCAGCAGGCGCCACTTCCCGACTCGCCGACCGAACGGAACCTTCTCGCCACCTTCAGCGACGCCGTCGAAGCCGGCGACACGGCGCGCCTCCTAACTCTGCTGAGCTCCGACGCTCGTGTGACCATGCCGCCGCAGCCGCTCGAGCTCATCGGACACGAAGCGATCGGCGTGTTCCTCGACGACCGCGCCGAGGTTCGCGGGGCCCCGCTACAGGTACGCCCGACCCGCGCCAACGGCCAGCCGGCCTTCGGCTACTACCTGCGCTCGCAGCCTCGGGGCATGATGGTGCTCACCTTGAGCGGCAGCAAGGTCGACGAGATCACCTTCTTCGCCGACCCCGCGCTGCCCGGCCGCTTCGGTCTTCCCGAACACATCTAGCCGAACTGGCGCTGGAACTCGATGATGTCGCGGTGGCGTCGGAGGCCTGGGAACCGCCACCCTTGCGAGGGCGAGTGCGCGCGTTGGATCGCAAGCTCGTCGAGATGAGCGGAAAGGAAAACGCGAGCCTGTGGGAGCCAGAGGCTCTTCGCGGGCCCGAGTGGGCGGAAGTCCGGACGCTTGCTCGTGAGGCGCTCGCCGCCTTCTAGTGACATTCCCGCACACTGGCCCAGCCGACGCAACTATCGGTTCCGCTGCCCGAGTTCTTCGGGCCGCCAGTCGAACCAGTGCCTCGACCATCGCCGCGGCGTTCCGCCTGGTTCGCTCGGCGGCCCCCAGAAGATGCCGCGCTCCGGATCATCCTCGCAACGCCCGACCTGAGCGGCGCGCTGAAGCCGCGGGCAAAACCGACGTCATCGCCGCTTCAGGGGAAATGCGGAGTCAACTCCGACCGCAGCGAAACCAGGTGAAGAAGGTCGGCGGCGTGAGCAATGGAAGGCTGGCTGCGCTCCTCGCTCGCGCCCTAGCGCACCGCCAGGTCTGCCAGGTGCTTCGTACGACCGACGAGTTGGGCGTTCACGAGGTCGCTATCGTCCACGTGCCGGACAGCGTCGGCTTCTGACCGGCCGTGGGCCATGTGGCGCTCGATAAGGCGCCGCCGCAGGACGTCGACCGGGACCTCGAGGTACCACACCTGGTCGAGAAGTTCGCGCGCCTCGTGCCACGTGGGTTGTTCCAGAAGCAGGTAGTTCCCTTCCACCACCACGAGCCTCGCGGTGGGGCCAATCGAAATCGCATCCGGGATCGTCTGCTCCGCGCTGCGGTCGAAGTCCGGCCAGTACACCGCTGGCGCGGCCTCGTCTCGAAGACGCCGCAACGATGCGAGGAAGGCTGGTGCATCGAACGTCTGCGGCGCGCCCTTCACCGACACCAGGCCGAGAGACTCGAGCGTCTCGTTCGACAGGTGGAAGCCGTCTAGCGGCGCGACTACGGCGCTACCCGGCCCCCGCTGCTCGAGCATGGTCGCCGCGAGCCTGTGGGCCAGCGTCGACTTGCCGGAGCCCGGCGGCCCCGTGATGCCGAGCAGGAATCGCTCCGACTGCGCGTCGACCGCCTCGAGCAGCTGACTCGTCAGGCCTGGAACGTCGTCCAAGCGCCTCTATTCGCTGCTCGATGCGGCCCAGAGGTTGATGCCGCTTTCGGTCGCATGCCGGTCGATCTCCTCGAGCTCCTCGTCGGTGAGGTCAAGATCGTCGAGGGCGGCGACGTTCGACTCCAGCTGCTCGACGCTGCTCGCCCCGGCGAGTGCCGACGTGACGCGCGGCTCGCGCAGGGCCCAGGCAAGCGCCATCTGGGCGAGGCTCTGGCTTCGTCCGCTGGCGATCTCGTTCAGTGCCCGGATCTTCTTGACCGCTTCCTCCGTTATCAGGTCCGGCGAGAGGGTCGCCGTCCGGCTCGCTCGGCTACCTGCCGGGATCCCGTCAAGGTACTTGTCGCTCAGCATGCCCTGAGCGAGCGGTGAGAAGACGATGCAACCAACGCCTTCGTCCTCCAGCACGTCGAGGAGGTCCGGCTCGATCCAGCGGTTCAGCATTGAGTACGAGGGCTGGTGGATCAACAGCGGGGTTCCGAGCTCCCGGAGCATGCCTGCGGCCTCTCGGGTCTTCGCCGCCGAGTACGAGGAGATGCCGGCGTAGAGCGCCTTGCCCTGCCTGACGGCTGCGTCGAGAGCGCCCATCGTCTCCTCGAGCGGCGTCTCGGGATCGAAGCGGTGCGAGTAGAAGATGTCGACGTACTCGAGGCCCATTCGACGGAGGCTCTGGTCGAGGCTCGCCAGCAGGTACTTGCGCGAGCCCCACTCGCCGTACGGCCCCGGCCACATGTCGTAGCCGGCCTTCGTCGAGATCACCAGCTCGTCGCGGTAGGCGTGGAGGTCGAGCGCGAGCATGCGACCGAAGTTCTGCTCCGCCGAGCCGTACGGCGGGCCGTAGTTGTTGGCCAGATCGAAGTGGGTGATCCCGAGGTCGAACGCGCGCCGGACGATCGCCCGCCCGGATTCGAAGGGGAAGTCGTCTCCGAAGTTGTTCCACAGGCCGAGCGAGAGCAGCGGCAGCCGCAGCCCGCTCCGCCCGGACCGCCGGTACTGCATCCGGTCGTAGCGATCCGGCCCCGGGACGTAGGTCACCGAACGCTCGCCGCCATGGGTTGAAGCTCGACCGGCGCGCCCAAGCTCGCCGAGCGATGGAGTGCCTCCAGCGCTCGGGCCTGGCCGATCGCATCGGCGCGGCCGAGCAGCAGCTTCGCCTCTCCGCTGATCGCAGCGGAGACGTTCTCGAGCTCTAGCAGGTACGAGTCGGCCGGATGCACGGCGATCTGCTGCCACTCGACCGCGTCGTCGCGAGTCGGTCGCCCGACCTCGATTCCCGGGACTCGCGGCTGCCAGGGATCGGCGACAAGGAGCATTCCCTGTTCGCCGACCACCTCGAGCGCTGCGCGGCGGGGCAGGACGAAACCGGCGTCGAAGTGCGCGATGACCTCGTTCGGCAGCGCAAGTGTCGCGGCAAAGCAGACGTCGACGCCGCTCGTGCCGAGCGCCCGAAGAGCCTGGACCCGCTCCGGCTCTCCCGCGAGCAGCCGGATCGCATTGACGCAGTACGCGCCGACGTCCATCAGCGCACCGCCGTCCAGTTCGGGGTCGAGGCGGGCGTCATTCGCGCCGTGTACGGCCGCGACGTCAAAGCTGAAGGCCGCGCGGACAAGCCGCAGGCGCCCGATGACGTCCGGGCGGGCGAGTTCCACGAGCTTGGCGGTCTGAGGATGGTGTCGCCACATGAACCCCTCGGACACGATCAGCCCGCGCTCGTCTGCGCGGTCGAATACCCGCTCGACTGCTTCTGGGTCGCGGGAAAGCGGCTTTTCGCAGAGCACGTGTTTGCCCGCCTCTAGCGCCCGCAATGTCCACTCGACGTGCAGCGAGTTGGGCAAGGAGACATAAACCGCCTCGACCGCGTTGTCCTCGAGCAACGCTTCGTAGCTTCCGTGCACTCGTTCGAGCCCGTGCGCTCGGGCGTAGGCTTCGGCGCGCGAAAGGCTCCGGCTCGCCACGGCGACCACGTCGGCGAGGTCGCTTTTGGCCACAGCTTCGAAGATCAGGAGATTGACCCGGGCGGTCGACAGCAGTCCCCAGGCGACGGTCATGCGCCCTCCTCCACGGGCAGTTTCGCCGGCCGGCCCTCCTTGACCAGCGCCTGCTCGAGCTCGCCGCGTGTGGCGCCGGTCATAATCGCGACGGCCTCCGGCATCGTGTGGGACTGCGGAGTGACGACCGCGACGCGCTTGCCCAGCCTCATGATCTGGATCCTGTCGGCGAGCTCGAATACGTGCGGCATGTCATGGCTGATCAAGATGACGGGCAACCCCCGGTCGCGAACCCGCAGGATCAGGTCGAGCACTTGGCGTGTCTCTTTGACGCCCAGCGCGGCCGTCGGCTCGTCCATGATCGCGACCCGCTGCGCCCACTTCGCCGCGCGTGCGACCGCGACGCCCTGCCGCTGCCCGCCGGATAGGTTCTCGACCGGCTGACTCATCGACTGGACGCCGATCTTTAGCTCCTGCAGGTGAAGCGCCGCCTCCCGCCGCATCATCCGCTTCGCGAGCATGCGCAGCGCCCGACCGAGCGGCCCTCGTCTTCGCGCCTCGCGGCCGAGGAAGATGTTCGAGGCGATGTCCAGCGAGGGCGCCAGTGCGAGATCCTGGTACACGGTCTCGATGCCGGCACTCCGCGCGTCGCCCGGGGACCGGAAGCGGACGGGTTCTCCGTCGAGGCGGATCTCGCCGCGATCAGGCTGGAGTGCGCCCGAGAGCGATTTGATCAACGTCGACTTCCCCGCGCCGTTGTCCCCGATCACCGCGACGATCTCGTCGTGGTAGAGCTCGAAGTCGGCCCCGTCGAGCGCCACCACGTGCCCGAAGCGCTTCACAATCCCCCGCGCTTCGAGGAGCGGTCGCCGCTCGCTCATAACCGCCTCCGGTGCGTGAGCTGGTCGACCGAGACGGCGAGGATCACGAGAATGCCCGTTACTAGGTACTGGTAGATCACTTCAACCCCGATCAGCGTCAGCCCGTTGCGGAAGACCCCGACGATGATCGCACCGATCAGGGTCCCGATGACCGTGCCGCGCCCGCCGAAGAGGCTCGTGCCGCCGAGAACCACGGCAGTGATCGCGTCGAGGTTCTCGGTCGTCTGACCGGCGTTGGGATCGCCGAGTTCCGTCCGCGAGACGAGCAACCAGGCGGCGAGGCCGTACATGAGGCCGGCGACGACGTACACGCTGATGAGCACGCGCGCGGTCTTGATGCCAGTCAGTCTGGCGGCCTCCGGGTCGTCCCCGGTCGCGTAGACGTGCCTGCCCCACGCCGTCTGCGTGAGCGCGAACCACGCGAGGGCGAAGAGCACGAACATGAAGACGACCCCGTAGGTGATGTCGGTGTGCCCGATGGTGAACGTCCGCCCGAAAAAGAGCAGCGCGCTCGGCAGGCTCGACGCTCCGGACTCGCCCGGCGGGTAGGTCAGGTCGTTCGAGTAGATGTGCGTCAACGCGAAGGCGATGTTGAGTGTTCCCAAGGTGACGATGAACGCCGGCAACCGCACGATCGCCACGAGCCCACCGTTGAACAGCCCGAACGCGACGCAGGCAAGGATGCCGAGCAGGATCGCCGTCGTGGGGCTGTAGCCGGAGTCGATGGCCAGCTTGGTCATCACGATCTGCCCGAACGCCATGACGGTTCCGACCGACAGGTCGATCCCGGCCGTCAGGATCACGAGCGTCTGCCCGATCGCGAGCACACCGACCACCATCACCTGTTGCAGCACGAGCGAGAGATTCGGCCCCTGCAGGAAGCGGTCGCTCTTGAGCGAGAAGAACGCCATCGTCAAAAGCAGCGCGAGGAGCGGGCCGACCGCGGGTGCGGCGAGGACGCGGCGGATCTGCTGGACCGCGGACCGCTCCCACAGGGGCTGCGCTGAGGTGTCCGTCGCGTTCAACGTCGATCCCGTTCCGGAGGGGCGATCCTAGGCCGATCTCACCGCGACCGGAGAGCCGTCGGGGCCCTCCGGTCGCGGTGGGTGTGAGGGTTCTCTAGCCCCAGCAGTTGGCGAGGCCGTACCTGACGCTCTTCGACTTGACGCCGACGAGCGGTTTCTTCGCGATCAGGTTGACCCCGGTGTCGGTGTAGCCGCTGGGTTTCTTGCCGGTCTTCGCGAACTTGACGACCGCGGCGACGCCGCGAGAGGCCATCAGCAGCGGGTACTGCTGCGAGGTCGCGTCGATGATCCCGGCCTTGACGTTGCGCACGCCGGCGCAGCCGCCATCGACCGAGACGATCGTCGTGCCGGCCTTCGTCTTGCCGGCCTTTTTCAGCGCGTTCCAGGCGCCGAGCGCGCTGGGCTCATTGATGGTGTAGACGACGTTGATGTTCGGGCTCTTCTGGAGACAGTTCTCCATCGCCGTCTGCGACGGGGCCGTCTGACCCTCGCCGTTCCCGGCGCAGGCGATGAGCTTGCTGTTCTTCTTGATCCCGAATCCCTTCAGGAAGCCGTTGTGTCGCAACGCTCCCACCGACGAGCCGGCGTGCTCGTCGATCATCCCGATCGTCACCTTCTTGCCCTTCGTCGCGGCCCGGGCGTACTTGCCGATCAGGATCCCGGCGTTGAAGTTGTTCGTTGCGAAGAGGGCGTTGGTCGCGCTCTTCGGGACGGTCGGCGTGTCGAGAGCGATCACGACCACACCGGCCTTGCGAGCCTTCGCGATCGCCGCGTTCTCGGCCTTGCCGTCGGCGACCGTGATCAGGATCCCCTTCACGCCGGCGGTCGTCATGTTCTCGATCGCCGCGATCTGGCTCGCGTTGTCGGAGCTGCTCTTCCCGGCCGCGTAGCTGAGCTTTGCGCCGAGCTTCTTGGCAGCCTTCGTCGCGCCGGCGCGCATCTTCACGAAGAACGGGTTCGTGGCGTCCTTCGTGATCAAGCCCACTTTGATCGTCGCGCCTTGCGACGTCGGCTTCGCGGACGCGGCGGCGACGAGCACCGACGTGCCGATGACGGCTGCGAGGAGTGCCGTCGCGAGAACCAGCGTCCGCCAAAACGTGTGCTTCCTCTGCGGATCGCGCATCTGCTACCTCCCTTTGCCCCGGTGTCGTGGTACCGATAACACGTCCGTCACTGAATAGTCAAGCCGTCTGGAGGTAGCTCGATGAGCAGGCCGACGTTAATGTGTGTTATCGCTACCAGCGACTCGCGGTGACCACGAAACACTTCAACGTGACGATCAAGGACGTCGCCAAGTTGGCAGGCGTCTCGCCGATGACCGTGTCGCGGGTAATCAACGGCAGCATTCGAGTCAGTCCGGACACGCAGCGTCGCGTGCAACAGGCGATCTCCGACCTCGGCTACGTCCCGAGCCGACTCGCCCGCGGCCTGAGCGCGCGCAAGACCGGGACGCTGGCCGTGATCGTGCCCGACGTGGCAAACCCTTTCTTCACGCTGATCGTACGCGCCGCCGAGGAAGTGGCTCGGCGCTCGACCTACCGCGTGATCCTCTGCGACACCCGCGCGGACCTCGCGGTGGAGCGCGACGTTGTGGAGGAGTTGATTGCCCACCGCGTCGAGGGGATCGCGATCGCCCCAGTCGGCGACCGGTCGAAGCCCCACCTGGCGCGGCTCGCCAGGTTCGGCGTCCCGTTCGTGCTGATTGACCGAACCGTGGAAAGAATCGACTCCGACGCCGTCGTTGGAGACAACGCCGGGGGTGGGCGGCTGCTCGTCGAGCACCTGATCGGCCTGGGCCACAAGCGCATCGGCCTCATCGTCGAGGGCGAAGAGGTCTCGACCGCCCGTGAGCGGCGAAGGGGGTACGAGGCCGCGCTGAAGGCTGCGGACCTGTCGCTCGACCCAGCGCTCGTCGAGGTACAGGCGCCGGATCCCGACGGTGGGTTCCTCGGAATGAGCCGGCTCCTCGCGATCAAGGAACCGCCGTCGGCTGTGTTCGCCGTGAACAACCTCGTCGCACTCGGCGCGATCGAAGCGGTGCGCGGCGCTGGCCTGGAGGTCCCTGACGATGTAGCGCTCGTCTGCTTCGACGACATCGAGTTGGCCTCGCGGTTGTACCCGTTTCTCACGGCGATGGAGCAACCCGCCGAGACGTTCGGCACCCTCGGGACCCAGCTGCTGCTCGAGCGGATCGACGGCCGGGGACCGGCGCACGGCCACGTGGTCGTCCTCCCGGGGCGTTTGACGATCCGTCGGTCGTGCGGCGCCCGCCCGGTCGAAGCGCTTTGACGGTCTACGGCGGCATCGAGGCGGGCGGGACGAAGTGGGAATGCGCGATCGGCACGGGCCCTGGCGACCTGCGGGCGACCACGACGATTCCGACCACGACACCGCGAGAGACGATCGACCGCGCCGTCACGTTCTTCGAGCGTGAAGGACCGGTCGCGGCGATCGGGATCGGGTCGTTCGGGCCGCTCGACGGCAAGCCGGGCTCCCCGACGTGGGGGTACATCACGACGACGCCAAAGCCCGGCTGGGCACAAACCGATCTCGGCCGAGAGGTCAGCCGCAGCCTCTCGGTTCCCGTTGTCTTCGACACCGACGTCAACGCGGCGGCCCTCGGCGAGCATCGGTGGGGCGCCGCACAGGGGCTGGAAACCTTCTGTTACGTCACCGTCGGTACCGGCATCGGCGGTGGCGGCATGGTCGGAGGGACGCTCTTGCACGGCCTCGTGCACCCGGAGTTCGGGCACATGCGGGTCCCCCACGACCGGAGCGCGGATCCATTCCCGGGCATCTGCCCCTACCACCTAGACTGCTGGGAGGGCCTCGCTTCCGGTCGGGCGATGGAGGCGAGGTGGGGGAAGCCCGCCCACGAGCTGTCGGACGACCTAGTTTGGGATCTGGAGGCGCGGTACCTCGCCCTGGGGCTCGTCTGCGTCATCTGCGTTCTCTCACCGGAGCGAGTCGTCATCGGCGGCGGCGTGATGAACCGCGCTGGGCTACTACAGCTCGTTCAGCGCGAGATCGTCGCGCTCATGAACGGCTATCTCGGCGCGCCGCCGCTCGCCGAAGGTATCTCCGGCTTCGTCACGAGCCCGGGGCTCGGGGCGAGGGCGGGCGTGCTCGGAGCACTCGCCCTCGCGGAGTCCTCGTAGCCGGACCTAGGCGGTCACGTCGCGCGAAGACCGACGCCGCGACGGCCGCCGCGAGCTTCGCGTACACCGTCCCGCCACGAGACGGGGACGCAGGTCGCGCCTCAGCCTGAAAACAGGCGAAGTCGAGGATCGGGTGGAGCTCGATCGAGTTCAGCGCACTCGGTTGACGACGTGCGGGCGATCCCAAAACAACGGGCGCGATCAGTTACAAGAGTGCTCAGCCCACTTTTGAATTTAGGTTCGGCTAGGCGTCCTCGACTACTGAGCACGGGCGTTTGGTCGGCGTCCTCGTCCCCAGTCAGCCAGATACACCACTCTCGAAAGGAGTGGGAGGGGTCAGACCTGGTGGGCGGGTTGAGCTTTGGACGCGCACCGACTGCCGCAGGCAATGAAGTCGCAGACCACACAGTCTGGCCCCCCAGCTCTCCCCTTTCCCGAGGGGTGGTGTCGGTGCGCGCAGATTCCATGCTTCCGCGTCGCAGCCTGGCGGTCAATGATCGCGGCTTTACCCTAGACCCCGGGCTAGGTCATTCCCCGTCCTCCACGATCAAGACCGGCGCCTGGGTCGGCGTCGTCGTCTCGCTTCCCGATCACTCGCAGCGCCCGATGCCCGAGCGGGATCACATCGCCTAGCGACCAGTTCGGCACCGCCGTCGTAAAAGGTGGGCGGCTCGGCCGGCGCACCGTCAACCGTCTCGAGCCTGAAAAGAAACCCTGCCATCCGATCCTCCTCCGCCTGGGGCCGGACGGCGAAGCGAGCAGAGCGGAAGAACGTCCTGGCCACCTGCGGGTAGGTTCGGCGGATGATCCGACGTGCGACTCCCGACGACGCACGCGCGATCAGCGACGTGTTCGTTCGGGCGCGCGACGAGATGACCTACCTGCCGCGTATCCCCGAGCATGTTCGGCCGCAGCTCGGCGGCTGGTTTCTCGAACGAGCGGAGCTGTGGGTGTACGAGGAACAAGGGCGCGTCCTCGGCTTCGCCGGGGTCGGCGGCGGCGAGCTCACGCACCTCTACACCGATCCGCCGGCTCAGAAGCGTGGCGTCGGGAGGACTCTGCTCGACCACGTGAAGAGCCTGCAGCCCGACGGCCTTGAGCTTTGGGTGTTCCAGAAGAACGAGGGCGCTCGCAGGTTCTACGAACGACACGGTTTTCAGCTGGTCAGGCTCACCGACGGCGTGGGGAACCTGGAACAAGAGCCGGACGCCCTCTACGAGTGGCGTCCGCCTCGCGCAAGCCGACGCTAATTGCCTTCGCACGCTGGCACGGCATCATCCTGGAGAACGTGCAAGCGATCCCCCGGCTAGTGGCGTTCACGCGGCGGAGGCCACCGGGGCAACGACGATCCGATGATCCGCGGCAGGCGGGAGGCCGCGCTCGAGCCGGCCGCGATGTCGAGCGAGTCACCGAGCTAGCGGCAGAGGCATGGTTCATCTTCGACCGCCTCCATAGGCCAGCCGAGCCAGGTACCGCTTCGTTGGAGCGGACGGTTAGGGCGGAAGCGCTTCTCGGAGGATCCTGAGCCAGTTCCCGCTCATGATCGCCTCGAGCCGCTGGCCGTCGTAGCCTCGCCCCCGCAGCGCCTTGACCAACGACGGAAAGTCCTCCGGCCCTGTGACGCCATCGAGTGCGAGCCGCATCTTGGCGACCTGGCCCATCTCGGACTGCGGTACCTGGTCGGGGCTAAGCCCCTGTTCGGTCGGCCGAACCTGGTCGACGAAGTCGGCTCCGAGTCCGACGTGTTCGATTCCCATCACCCCGACGGCGTGGTCGAAGTGGTCGAGCCAGCGTGCGAGCGTCGGGGCCTCAGGATCGACGGCCCATGAGATCGCCATCATCCCGAGTACGCCCCCGCGCTCTGCGAGCGCTTCGAGCTGCCACTCGGAGAGATTCCGCGGATGATCCCGGACTGCGCGGCAACCGGCGTGCGTCACTGAGAAGGGGAGCCCTTCTTCGAGTACGTCGTGCCAGGTCTGCTCCGACGCGTGCGCAAGGTCGAGGATGACGCCGAGTTCGCCGAACCGGCGGACGAGCGCTCGGCCCCGTTTGGTCAATCCGTGCGTCGGCGTCTCGATCCCTCCGGCGAACTCGTTCGGGTGGTTCCAAGTCAGACTCGCCGTACGCACTCCACGTCGGTACCAATCTTCGAACGCGCCGGGATCGCCCTCGAGCGGCTCGACACCCTCCAACGAGAGCACGAGCCGCAAGCGTGGGTCGTGGAGCTCGGCCCTTGTCTGGACCTGGCAGACCTGTACGGCGTTCTCCTCGACGACGCGTCTGAACGCCGCCTCTTGGGCGAGCGTTCGCTCACGCGCGTCACGACGGCGTGCGCCTTCGCCATACAGAGGGCAGATCTGGACGCCAACGCCGCCTGCTGCAAGCCTCGGCAGCCAGTAGCGCTCAAAGACGCTCGCCTCTCCGTGGCGAAGGACGAGCTCGAAGGACGGCTCTGCCCCGTCGCGAACGACGAGCTCGAGCAGCACGTCGGTGTGCGCGTCGACGATCATGGCCGCCCAGTCAACGGTTTCGACGAATGGGCCGAACCACCGTAGTCCATGCCATTCCCAACGACCGCCGTGCCGGGTTGAAACCTTGCGCAGGTTTCAACTATCGCCGAACTCCCGCTCGGCGCAGCCCCGGCAATAGAAGACGAGCTCGGGCTCGCCGTCGGTCAGCCACGCTTGCCAGCGCGCCTCGTCGGACGGCCGCCAGCCTGGTTCACACTCGGCGCACGTCGGGATCAGCACGACGCGCTCGGCGCTCAGTGCTGCAGCCTAGAACGGCGTACTCGAGGCGTAGCCTGGGCACGGCCTGGGGTCGTCGAAGCGGCCAAGCGCACTGCGCGCTGCGCACTTAGCCGTGGCGCGGGGCGGAGCAGTGAGGCTGTCTCTTCGCGCCGGAAGCGAAGCTCGTACCACTCGGTGCCCGGCGCCCGGCGCATACGCTCCCATCCTTGAGCCAGTAGATCGGCCTTAAGAGCCGCCAGTGCAGCGCGAGCGCTCGTGTCCTGCTTGGTGGGCTTGCTGTCTTTCCAGGGAAGACGCCAGGCTCGAAAGGACTGCGAGACGCAGAGTGCTCCGGGACTGCCCTGCTCCCGGGCGAAGAACTGCGCTGTGGCGTAGCCCCTCCAGAGCGCGATCGAGCATCGCTGTTGCGGCGGCCTTTTCGTCACGACCCAAGACGGGCGATGGTCAAGGCGCGAGAGGAGGCCCGAACCTTGTCCCCGTCGAGTTGTCACCACATGATCGCGGACGAAGATCGAGGACGCAAACCTGATGAGCGATCGGGCGAAGCCCAGAAGCTGCAAGATGAGGTAATTGCGTGCGCGGTGAACGTGGCTTCAGATCAGAGGAGCTCGAAACCCGCCCTTGCTCAGACTTCGAGCAGGCGATGAATCGGCTCCTCACAGCCTCGGCGATCGCACTCTTGATCGTTGCGGCCGCGTACTCGCTTTTGGTAGCGATCTACGCCGCTCTGACATCCGAAGGGTATGACCCCTCGATCCTCTGGACGTCTATCGGGGTGATCTTCGTCCTGGGAGGGGACGCCGTCTTGCAAGAACTCTGCGGCTCGCTCGCTCTGGCCCCGCCAGCTGGCCGAAAGAGCGACTAGTCAGGCCGCGGCTAGCCCACCACGCGCATCTCGTAGCGGCTGATCGTGCCGTCATGAATCGTCACCTCGACCCGCCGCCGTCGTTCGTGGGCGAACTCGCCGGTCTGCTTCCAGCGGTACACCTCGCGAACGTCGCACCCGACCCGCCTGTCACCGAGGTCTTCCAGTTCGCCCAGCTCCACCTCAGCATCGAGGTTCTCGGGCGGGAAGCCCCAGATCAGCTCATTCCGCACCTCATCGACCCCGCGCAGAGTTCGCATGGGAGTGACCCATTCCACGTCCTGTGCGAGAAGCGGGTAGACCGGCTCGCGGTCACCGGTCTTGAGTGAGGCTCCGGCGGCACGCAGAAACCGAGTCGCGATCTCGACGTCCTCGGCACCCATCGAATCGATCTTAGAACCCCTCCTAAACCGTTGTGATGCGTGCGCACCCGCCGCTTAGTTCGGCTCGAACTCCCGCTCCGCACAATCCGAGCAGTAGAAGACGAGCTCAGGCGGCTCATCGAGGTCGTCGCTGCCGAGATAGGCACGCCAGCGCTCCTCGTCGGCTGGCAGCCAGTGCGCCTCGCACTCGGCGCACCTGGGGATCAGCGCGACACTCTCGAGAGGCATGGGCCGAGTGCACGAAGTGCTCCGCCGGCCTGACAACGACCGGAAAGGCCAGTGGCCGGTTAGGGCACGTCCTCGACGATCAGCATGTCTTCCGCTCCGACACAAGACCCTCACGAGACCGCTACCCATCGGCCAGGCGCGTGGCCTTAGTGTCGCCGCGCTGGAGTGCACTGGTGGTGCGGGAGGGCTGGTGCATTCGAGTGGAACCCCGGGCGGAGGCGCATCCCGGTGCCTCGGCTGCATCCTCTCTGAAGAGTGGTCCACCGGGTCCGCCGGTTGCAGTTAGGACGCTTGCCGGGACGCCGTCCGCATCGTTACCGCAGGGGTCCACCCCCTCCTCGGCCATCTAGACACACGCCCGAGAGGGTGGGACGCTTGCTGTTCGTCAGCCTGGCTTCGCCGGGCGAGGGGGCGGGCAAGGCCGGGGAATCTGCGGAAGGGAAGGAGCCCCGATGACGAGGAGCAGGCGAAGCCTTTGCCTTCAGTTACGAGGCGAACGAGCTGATTGCCCGCGGACCTGACTGCTCCGCGCTCACTGCACCGAACAACGCAGAGGAGGAAAAGTGACTAGGAGGACATCACTCGCTAGTGCAATCGCCCTGATCGCGGTGGCGGGGCTGGTCGCCGCGGGAGCGATCTACGCTTCGTCCGGCGACGATGGCAGATCGCAGGGGGCGAACCCGATCATCGGCTCGTGGGAAGTAACGGTCGATCGCGGCCCGCAGCTTCCCCCAGTGAAGGGACTGACCACGTTCACACGCGGCCATTCGCTGATCGGTACGGGTAACACGCTTGTTCGCGGCCCCTCGCACGGGGCGTGGGAGCACGTGAGCGGACGGCTCTACGCGGATACACAGGTCTTCTTCAGGTTCGACCCGACCGGGACGTTTCTGGGGACACAGAGAATCAACGAGAACGTGCGACTGGCGCCGGACGGCGACTCGTTCACGACGGTTTCGATCTCGAATCTGTTCGATCCGAACGGGAACCTCGTCGTCGGCGGATTGCGAGCGACCGTCACCGGGACGCGGATCCACATCGACCGGATCCCGGATCTGCCGTAGACCCACTTTTCTCGGGCCGAGGGCAGGGCCGCTTCTATCGACCCGACCCTCGGCCAGCCGGAGTCACCGGCGCGCATGTTCGGGACGGCAACTTCGATCGTCGCCGGCTCGGCCGGCACACCGTTCACGAGCTCGAGCCTGAACGGGAATCCAGCCATCCCAGCGTCCCTCCGTTTCTGCCTGGGGCCCGGACAGCAGGCCCGAGCGTACCGAGCGCTACTGAACGAGACCACACCGAGACCACACCAGCAGCGCATTTAACGACCTCTCCGGCAGGAACGACATTGGAGGAATGCGGGACTCGGCTAGGCTCCGAGGCATCGAGGACTACACCAACAAGTACAAAGGCGAGCAGGTCGAGGTCGCACTCTTCGGCGGCGACTACCAGGACGGCGTGCTTACCGCCTATTGCCTCCTCGATGATGTCGCCCACCTCGAGCTGAACGGGCACATCCTGATCCCGCTGCAGAACATCGCCTCGCTGCACTGCTCGAGCCGCTGCGATGCGCCGGAGCCGGACTGGCCGCCTCGCGGGCTCGAGGAGGACGAGCAGACGGACGACACCTGAGCGTGCGCACACGGCTCGTCCCCGTCTGGAACGTCCTCAAGGCGTGGCTGCTCGTCGCCGTCGGCTGCGCCGCGATCGCGGCGATCGGGTGGCCGATCGGCGGCTACCGGCTCGATTCGCTGCTCATCTTCTTCGCGCTGCTCGTCGCCGCGGCGGGGTACTGGTACGGCGACCGCGTCGTCCTGGGCATGGTGGGCGCGCGTGAGCTGCCGGTTGGTGAGGCGCCCGCGCTGCACGCAACGGTCGAGTCGCTGGCCGGGATCGCCGGCCTGCCGAAGCCGAAGGTCTACCTGCTGCCGGACGGCCTTCCCCGAGCGTTCGCAGCGGGCCGCGGTCCGCGCGGCGCCGCGCTCGCGGTCAGCAGCGGACTGCTTTCCGCCGCGCCGCCGGCCGAGCTCGAGGGCGTGATCGCTCACGAGCTCGCCCACATTCGCCGGCGCGACATCGTCGTCCAGACCGCCGCTGTGATCGTGGCCGGCGCACTCGTCGAGACGAGCCGCGTCGGAGGTTGGCTGCAGCGCGCCCTGCTGTTCGTGCTCGGGCCGCTCGCCGCCGCGATCGTCCATCTGCTGCTCTCGCCGAAGCGCGAGTTCGCGGCCGACGCCGCCGCGGCCGCCGTGTGCGGCTCACCGCACGGGCTCGCCGACGCGCTGCTGCGCCTCGAGCGGGCCGCCGAACTCGTCGAGTTCCGCGCGAGCCCGACCACGGAGCCGCTCTACACGTTCAACCCTTTCGCCGAAGAGGGCTTGGCGAGGATGTTCGTGACGCATCCGCCGGTCGGCGAGCGGATCCGCCGGCTGCGCTCGCTCGACCCCGACTGGTCAGAGAAACTGCGGGCGGCATAAAAAAGGCCGCCCATCGGGCGGCCTTTTTGGAAATAGTCGGCGGCGACCTACTCTCCCGGGAGGTTGCCCTCCGAGTACCATCGGCGCGAGCGGGCTTAACTTCTCTGTTCGGAATGGGAAGAGGTGTACCCCCGCCGCTATCACCGCCGAAACTGTCAAAGGCACGCCGGGCGCACCCTCAAAACTCCATAGCAGCGACAACGCGTTCAAAATCAAGACCTCGGGCAATTAGTACGGGTCCGCTGAACACATTGCTGTGCTTGCACGTCCCGCCTATCGACGTGGTGGTCTCCCACGGCCCTTACTCCCTCGAAGGGGATGGGAAGCCTCATCTCGAGGTGGGCTTCCCGCTTAGATGCTTTCAGCGGTTATCCCATCCAGACGTGGCTAATCAGCAGCGCCGTTGGCACGACGACTGATACACCAGAGGTCTGT
>Ga0173483_10000160_pt1 | contig 16817 bp, 18 predicted proteins | sample NitcycUS178409R2_FD_122621 | JGI IMG/M metagenome (GOLD analysis project Ga0173483, IMG submission 122621) | Soil microbial communities from Arlington Agricultural Research Station in Wisconsin, USA - Nitrogen cycling UWRJ-S178-409R-2 (version... | ecosystem: Environmental > Terrestrial > Soil...
ACATCCCGGAGGCGCTCGTCAACTTCCTCGCGCTGCTCGGCTGGAGCTACGACGACAAGACCACCGTGATGTCTCGCGAGGAGCTTGTCGAGCGCTTCACGCTGGAGCGCGTCGGGGCGAGCCCTTCGGTCTTCGACTTCCAGAAGCTGGACTGGCTGAATGGCGTCTACCTGCGGGCGCTCTCGCCGGAGGACTACGCCGACCGTTTGGTCTCCTACCTTCGGGAGCAGGGCTACGAGTGGGACGACGAGCTGGTACGGAAGGTCGCGCCGCTCGTCCAGGACAAGATCGCGACGCTGGGCGAGTTCCCGGCCTTCGCCGGCTTCTTCTTCGCGCGAGTCGAGCCCGACGCGGAGGTCGACGGGCAGGTGCTCCCGGCCGCTGCGGAGACACTTGCGCAGGTCGAGCCCTTCGAGGCCGGCGCGATCGAGGCGGCGCTCAGAGCGCTCGCGGAGCAGCTAGGGCTGAAGCCCCGCGATGCGTTTCAGCCGATTCGCCTGGCGGTGACCGGGTCGAAGGTGTCGCCCGGCCTCTTCGAGAGCCTGGAGGTGCTCGGGAGGGACGAGTCCCTGGCGCGCCTGGGGAGCGGTCGAGGCGGCGCGAGCGGGTCGAGCGCCCTCTGAAAGATCAGCCACGCCCGGCGGCGGAAGAGGGGCGTCGGCTGAGGCAGGTCCGCAGCCATTCCCATTTCCGAGTGTTAAACGGTCGAAGAGGGTAAGGAGATACGCGGTGACGGAGCTCATTCGGGTACCGCTGGTCCTGATCGTCGACGACGACGAGTCGCTGAGGCTTCTCTGCCGCGTGAACCTCGAGCTGGACGGCTACCGGGTCGCCGAGGCGCCTACCGTGGCTGCGGCCGAGGAGGCGCTGTCGCAGGGAGGCGTCGACCTGATTCTCCTCGACGTCCACGTGGGCGCCGACGACGGCGTGGAGCTGATGCGGTCGCTGCGGAAGCGCGACCACGGCGCGCCCGTGATTCTCTTCACCGGGAGCGCGCTGCTGGACGCCGCGACGATCGCCGAAGCCGACGGCGTCGTGCCGAAGCCGTTCCGCCTCGAACAGCTGCTCGACGTGGTGCATTCCCTCGCGCCGCGCTGAACGCCCTCCGCCTGGGTAGATTTCCCCGGCCATGAGCGTCGTCCCCGTCCTGCGACCTGCCGACTACGAGTCCCGGCTCCAGCGCTACCTCTTCGAGCGCGCGGAGGAGGGCCGGGCGGTGCGCGTGGGCGAGAAGGAGGTCTCGGAGCGCGCGGAAATCGTTGCGCGCTACGCCGAGCTCTTCACGCGCGACCAGCTCGAAGCGCTGCGGCAAGCGGAGTCCGAGGCCGGACCGGGCGACGAGCGCGAGCGGCTCTACCGCCTGCGCAAGACGTGCGAGGCCGGGCTCATCTCCGCGGAGCTGGCGGAGCGCGAGGACGCGCTCGAGAACGCGATCCTCGCCGCCCGCGTCGAGTTCAAGCGCGACGAGATGCCGCTGCGCACCGCGCAGGCGACGCTCGCGGTGCTGAGCGACTACGGCGAGCGCGACGAGCTCGGCCGCCTGGCCACCGACGTCTCCGCGACCTTCAACGACGAGCGGCTCGAGGTCCTGCGCGCGGGCGAGGAGCTCGAGGCCGAGGTCAGCGGTGTCGCGGACGCGGTCGAGCGGAACGAGGAGGAGAAGGGGATCTCGATCCGCGAGCTCGAGGTGGCGTTGGCCAGGGCGAGCGAGGCCGCGGCGGAGGTGTACACGCAGCTCAAGGACCGCTGGCTCGAGCGGCTGCTCGGCCCGGAACGCGAGGAGGTGCCGAGCTCCTCCCACGTTGCGTACCTGCGCCGACTCTCGCCGCTGGAGGCGATCTACACGAAGGAGCAGGCGGTCCAGACGTGCATGGACACGCTCTCGAGGCTCGGCTTCGACCTCGAGAACGAGCCGAACATCAAGCTCGACCTCGACGACCGGCCGCAGAAGTCGCCGCGGGCCTGCGTGATCCCGGCCGACCCACCGACGGTCGTCCACCTGATCACCCGGGCGCAGGGCGGGCTGCACGACTATCAGGCGTTCCTGCATGAGGCCGGCCACGCGCTCCACTACGCCGGGTGCGACCCCGCGCTGCCGTACACCTTCCGCAACATCTCGCGCGACCACGCGCTGACGGAGATCTACTCGTACATCGTCGAGGCGATCTCGCGGCAGCCGGGCTGGCACGCCCGCTACTTCGACCTCACCGACCAGGAAGCCGAGCAGAACGCCGAGGCGACGGTCTTCATGGAGGCGCTGCTCTTCCGTCGCTACGCGGCCAAGCTGCGCTTCGAGCTCGACTTCTGGAGCCGCTTCCCCGAAGACGGGGGCACGGACGGCGGGTACGCAGAGCTGCTCACCGCGGCGACCGGGATGGAGTACCGCCGCGAGGGCTTCCTCGCCGACATGGACGCGGGCTTCTACTCCGCCGACTACCTGCGCGCGTGGATCCGCGCCGCCCAGCTGCGCACGTACCTCGAGCGCGAGGTGGGCGGCGAGTGGTGGGCGAGCCGCGAGACCGGCGACCGCCTCCGCGAGCTCTTCCGCGAGGGGACGAAGCCGTCGAGCGAGGAGATCGCGGGCCGCATCGGCTTCGAGCCGCTCGACACGGGGCCGCTGCTCGCCGAGCTCGGCGCGGCCTAGCCGGCCGAGGCCTCGGAACCGCGCGGGAGCGGGACCACGTTGGCGGTCTCGTTGCGGCTGATCACGCGCCGCGCGTAGAGCCGCTCGTCGGCCGCGCGGTAGAGCGCGAGCGCGTTGTCGCCGTCCTGCGGGAAGGTTGCCCAGCCGAACGTGACGCCGACGCCGCTGCCCGCGAGGGCGCGCTCGAGGTGCGCCGCCAGCCGCCGCGCGTCCTCGGCCCGAGGCAGTGGCGCGAGCACGGCGAACTCCTGGTGGCCGATCCGGGCGAGGTCGTCCTCGGGCTCGAGCGCGCGGAGCAGGAGCTCGGCGACGGAGTTCACGAGCGAGGCGAGGTCGGCCGGGGAGGATTGCGCATCCAGGGCGCCGACCAGGAGCACGAACGGCTGCTGCGCTGACAGGCGCTCGCCGATGGCGCGCTCGAACGCGCGCGTGTTCGGCAAGCCGGTAACGGCATCGCGCTCCGCGAGCACCTGCAGCTCCGCGGTGGCGTGCCGGCCTTCCCTGGCGAAGTAGCCGATCACACCGCCGACCGCGACGTAGGTGACGAGCCGGATCGCAGTGCTTGCAGAGAGCACCTCGGACGACTGAATCGACGGGTTCAGGACGACACCGGTCGCGTACAGGCCGGTCGCCGCCGCGCCCGAGATTGCGCCGAACCACGGGCCCGTGGCGAGCGCCGCGAGCAGGATCGACAGGTAGTAGAAGTGGCCGATGCCGAGGCCGGGGGTCTCGTAGAGCAGGAAGGCGCCGTAGATCGCCGCCGCACTACCGGCCGCGGTCGCCAAGAGGGCACGCCGAGGGGTGAGCTGGAGCCGCCGCATCTCCAGGAACAAGGATCGAGCCGCAAGGCCCGGGTTCCGTCACTCGTTCGAGGGGTTTGTCCGAAGCCGTTCTCCGGAAAAAAGGGAAGTGCGGCGGGCGCCTGACTGCGGCAATGCGCCCCCTTCGGGGGACGGCGGCGCATCGGGCCCCTGCCGCGTCCTTGCGGCAGCTAAACCCCGCTCCTCCGGCAGGCGGATGCAACTCGGTGCAAGGCGGGCTTGGAGTGGCGGCACCGCTTTGACACCGCCATCCCAGTCCTGAACGATCTCGCGCGAGGGCAGGGGACACAACACGAAGGGGAGAGAATGAAGCGCAAGCTGCTTGTGGCCGCTGCGCTCGCCGGAGTACTGGCGGGCGTTGCGGCGATCGCTGCGGCACAGACCGGGCCAGGACGCGCTCAGGCGTACCCGGTTCCGCATCCCGCCGTCAGCGACTTCCAGTTCATCAAGGCGACGACGCCGACCCAGGCCGACTGTGCCGCCGTCGCCCGGACGTGCTTCACGCCGCAGGCGATCCAGTCTGCGTACAACGTCGGCCCGCTGCACAAGGCCGGCTGGACCGGCAAGGGAATCACCATTGCAATCGTGGACTCGTACGGAAGCGACACGATGGCACACGACCTGCACGTCTTCGACCAGGCTTTCGGCCTGCAGGCAATGTGTGGCGAGGAAGGCGTCACCTGCCAGCCCGGGATGCCTACCTTCAGCGAGCTCGCGGTCAACGGCTCGCCCGAGACGAAGGGTCAGCCCGGCAAGGGGACGCATCTCGAGGACAAGGCGGCCTGGGCGCTCGAGGTTGCGCTCGACGTCGAGACCTCGCATGCCATCGCGCCGCAGGCGAACATCCTGCTCGTCCACTCGAACAACGCCGAGACGCTCGGCGTCCAGGGCTTCCCGAACATGATGAAGGCCGAGGACTACGTCGTCTCGAACCACCTCGCGCAGGTGATCTCGCAGAGCTTCGCCTCGTCCGAGGACGCGTTCGGGAGCTACCAGTCGCTTCAGAATCTCCGCTACGCGTTCAAGAACGCGGCGGCGAACGGCGTCACCGTGCTCGGCTCGTCGGGCGATGACGGCTCGACCAACTTCACGAAGTCGCCGGTGAGCAAGGGCGGGAGCCTGATCCCGTTCCCGGCCGTTGAGTGGCCCGCTTCCGATCCGCTCGTGACCGGCGTCGGCGGCACCTACCTCTGCACCGACCCGCTCGCGTCGGCGAGCCAGGCGCGCACGACCGACCCGATCGCGGGGCTCGGCGCGAAGTGCAGCAGCTCGACCTTCAACGCGACCGGAGCGGCGGAGGTCGCCTGGACGTTCTCGGGCGGCGGCTTCAGTCACGTCTTCTCCCGGCCCGACTACCAGGGAACCCTTCCGGCCGGCAGCACGGCGATTCCGGCTTCGGCCCGCGGTGTCCCCGATATCGCGTTCCAGGCCAGCTCCGCGACCGGTGCGCTCGTCTACCTGTCGCTCCCGCCGGACGGCAACGACTCGAACATCAGTCAGACCGGCTGGTACGACATCGGCGGCACGTCGCTGAGCTGCCCGCAGTGGGCGGGCCTCGTCGCGATCGCCGACCAGCTGAACAAGGCGAAGTACGGCCAGACCGGCCTCGGCCTGATCAACCCCGCGCTGTACAAGCTGGCCTCGCAGCCGGCGAAGTACGCGGCGGACTACTTCGACGTCGCGCACACCGCGATCGCGGGCGTCGCGAACGACAACCAGGAGGATCCCAGCATCCCCGGCTACCCGGCCACGCAGGGTTGGGATCCCGTCACGGGCCTCGGCACACCCAACGCCGCGGCTCTGATCCCGGACCTCGTCGACGCGGCGCACAGCTAGCCGCTTCGACGACGACCGTTGGCGGAGGGCGCCGGAGGGCGCCCTCCGCCATGCGGCTCAGTTGCCTGGGGGCGTGAACTTGAAGTACGCGGTGAACCAGGTATCCGGAAAGTTCGGGAGGGTGAAGTCGCACGCCGTCAGCTCGTGGCTGTTCGTGTGCGCCCCGAAGAATCCGGGCTGGCGGAAGGACGCGATCGGATCACCGAGTCGTCCGGGGTTGTCCCACGCGTCGAAGCCGAACGTGGTGCCGGTGCTCCCGACACGTATGGCCGGTGACGCCGACGAGACGACGTGGAACCCCGGCGAGTGGTTTTGCAGGATCCCGGCTCCGACCACGGCGAAGCCGCCGCAGTCGAGGTCCACGAGGATGGCGTTCTTGTTCGAGTCGGGGTCGGGAGCTGCTAACGCGGTCGAGCCGATGACCGCAGACAGCAGCAAAACGAAGCAGAGCGCGATGCCAACCTTGGCCTGCCGCATGGAGGCACCTCCGAGTCTCTTGACCGGCCGAAGCTAACACGGGGACCGGGAGGCGCCTAGTACGGACCTTGCGGAACTCGTCGTGACGCGGCGGTGTATCTCTTCAGTAGCGCAAGGAGGTCGAGGCTTGTCCGGGCACCGAGCATGGATCGTTTGCGTCGTCGTGATGGCCGCGCTGACGCTTGTGGGCGTCGCGGCATCCAAGGGCGGCATCACGACAACGACGTGCGGACGTGATCGATGCCGAACCGTCACGAACGCGATCTCCGGAATCGGGACGCTCCCCGGTCGGGTCTCGGCCCCTCGCAGCGGCCGCTTCTTCACGATCTCGCTGCGCATGGAAACCAACGGCAGACCCGCCGGGTGGAAGGTCGTCTACGAGGCAAAGCGCCAGATCGTCCGCGCGCTGGATGGGCGCGCCCGCTCGTTCATGGGCACGCGCTGGGCGCGGCTGACACGAGATGTGCGACCGCACTACGCCGAGGCGGTCCGTGGGCTTGCACCGCTGCGATCGGCACCCCGCAGGCCTCGTTAGAAGAGCGAAAGGCGCATACGGGATTCGAACTGGCGCGAGCGCTTCGGCTTCGCCCTCTTGCTGCCGGTGCACTGCCGCAAGCCGGTGCCGGGGATGAAGTTCTCGGTCCACGACCTGTTCGGCTCGTCGGCCTACGTGCGCGGCGCCGAGGTCGTGCTCGGTCTGCGCCGGGTGAGCGACGGCTACGCAAAGCTGCATTTCCTCAAGGATCGGGACGGCGACCTGCCGATCAGCACGGCCTGGGGGCTGCTGTTCGATCAGGAAGAGGGGTTTCGGCGCGACTCGAGCGACGGCGTCGTGCGCGAGCTGCGGGAGGAACTGCTCGACGTTCTCGCCGATGGCGAATGGTGGACACAGAACGAACTCCGTAAGCCGAAAGCTGAGGGTGGCGTGGGTGCCGACCGAGACAAGGTGAAAGCCGAGCTCGATGAGATGACGATCGCCGGTCTACTGGAGTTTGCGGTCGGTCCAGAGGGTCGGCGCAACGACTCGAAATGCTGGCGACTGAAGTGGCGTGAGGCCGCTGACGCCACATACGCCACTTCACCGGAAAGCGGCTCGCAAGGTGAGGCGGAAAAGCGAAGTGGCGTAGTGGCGTCTCCTATAGGGGAGACGTCACCTGACGCCACTCCGCTCGACACTGAACGTCACGCCACTGAAGTGGCGTCGGAAGGTGACGCCACTTGAGCGCGGCAGACCGTCTCGCCAACCCAGACGCGATCCTCTCCCGCACCGACCTACGCGAGCTCGGCTGGCAGCGCCGAGCGGTCGACGCGCTCTTCCGCGCCTGCCCGACGATCGTCCTGCCCGGCTACAGCCGGCCGGTGATTCTCGTGCGCGACTACCTGGCCGCACTCGAGCGCTGTACCTACGACGGACGCAGCACAGTGCGCTAGCTGCGTGGCGCCCTTCGGGGCCTCGTCGTTCTAGCGCGACCGTCAACGAAGAGGCGACCTGCCGACTTCGCAAGTTCGGTCTAGACGGAGGTGCGTGACGTTCACGCCGTAGGTACATCACGAGCGAGCGGCCTCCCCAGGACGATACGAGCTTCATGGGTCTTCCGATACACCCGAGATCCGCGCGCGGCGTCTGCACGCGTTCCGGCAAGGACAAGTTCACGAAGTCGGTGGCGAAGTCAAAGGCCAAGCAGCACGAGCGCCAGACGGGCCGCAACATCCAGGCCTACAGGTGCCGAATGTGCGGGCAATGGCACGTCGGGACGACGCGCGGGTCTTGAATGCGCCCCAGAAGTCGCCTGCAGTGAAGCCGAGGTCGGGGTAGCTCGAGCGTTGTCGTCAGCAGTCGCGCGAAGTGCGCCAAGGTGGCTCAATCGGGGGGTATTTCTCCAGATGCACGGGGTGGAACGGCTCGGCTCTAAAAAATCCGCCCTCAGGTGAAGGTTCGCTCGCCCACGGAAGTGGTCTCGGTCACTCGACGGTTACTGCACGCACGACTAGCCGCGAGACGCCGCGCAGATAGCCCCGTTCGATCCCGACGAGGTGGTACGCGCCGACGGTGAGGGTTGTCGGGTCTGGCGGCGGGGGCTTCGGAACAGCCAGCCAGAGGCCGAGCGTGTGTGAGGCCCGAGCGATCCGCGTGATCCTGAGGCCGCTGCTCTTTTGGAGGCGAAAGGCGACCACGACGCCGTAGCGATCAAAGTTGAGCCCGCGGAGGGCCTTCCGCGCACCCGGGCTGAGCCAGCGCCACCAACCTTTCGTCGCAGCCAGACTGCGGCCAAGGAAGACGCGGTTCGTGCGGGGGTGCTGGGTGCGCGCACCAGCGGAGACGGTGACGAACGGCACGACCTTCCTCGAGGCCGAGGCCGTGTCAGGTCGAGCTGGTGTCGAAGCCGCTGCGAACAGCGCCATGGTCAGGACTGCGACGAGGGTCAACGACGTCCGGCGCATGCATCTAAGCCTCGTAGCGCTTCTCCGCACTGTCAAATTCGCGTTTGTCAGCCCATTCCGCTCTGGTGACATTCCCGCACGCTGGCCCAGACGACGATGCGGAGCTCGTTAGTGCCGCGGGTGCTCGTCTGAATCTTTGACGTAACCCGGCGGAGCGGAAGTCGCTCCCGGGTGGTCCGCAGCCTGAGCCCAAGCATCGGCGTTCTCGACCGGACGCTCGACCTCCTTAGGGGTCGCATCGCGGTTCAGCGAACGGAACCGCCGCTGCTTCAACCTTCTGAGGATGCGGCCCATATGACTCATCCTAGTACCGCCCGCCCGCATCGGGCCGCGAGGCCGCGCTCAGCTACAAAGTGGCGGTCACGTCGTGACCGGTTTCAGGGCTAAGCCTCGCCGCCAGACTCAAGTGACATCCCGAACACTGGCCCATGCCAGCGGCGCTTCCTGCGTTCTGGCTCAGCAGGCGCCTGCCGAGGCCCGTCGCAGGCTCGACATCGGCACGCTGATTGTTCGGCCGGCGGGGGTTTGGCCAGCGCTCGCGCTGAAGGGCTCCCGCAGGAAGAAGACTCGCTTCACCCCCGGCTTGAAGAAAGCAAGCGAGTCCGCCCTGTTGCTCGGCCTCGGCACCAGCAGACATTTGCCGCCGGCGATTGGCACCAGCCCGACCGCGTCCGGAGTGTGCGGGCTACCTGTCTTCGTCCAGGCAATCCAGCGCCCATCCGAGGAGATGTTAAAGCTCGTGGCCCAGATGACGATCCGGCGGATGCGGCGCGTCCTGACGTCGATGGTCTTCACCTCGTTGCCGTCGCCGAAGGCGATCAGGTGGGGGGAAGCCCAGAAGACGTCGGTCGTCATGGAGCGCGAGCGATAGATCGTGTGCCTGGGGCCGCCGCGGACAGGGCCTACCTCAAGGTAGTACGTACTCCCGACGCGCCGGACCACCGCAACCCGCTTGCCGTCGGGCGAACGGATGTCGACCGCGTACAGCACGGACTCGTTGGCCTGCTTCGGCGCCTCCGCGCTCCGGCTGGTGTGTTGCGATGAGTCGCAGCCTGCACTACCTATAACGCACACGGCCGCAAGGACCCCGATCCCGAGGCGATTCACGCTGCTTCGAGTCTAGGGTCGCAGGGTGACGCGTCGACGCGGGTTTCGAGCGCCCTCGGGTGACATTCCCGCACGCTGGCTCATGGAGCCGTCGTCTCGCCTGCGTGCCTTACGACGGATACCGAGACGTGCCACCCCACCAGTGCAAGGCATATGGTTCGGGCGCCCGATCGGCCATGCCGTTCAAACCTGAGGAGATTTGATGCCCACAGTGATGGCCTACCACGACGTGAAGGACAAGGATCACTGGCTCGCTTCCCCGAAGCGTGAGGAGTTCTTCGGGCCCCTCGGAGTCACCAACATCCGGACATTCGTCGATCCGGAGAATCCAACCCGAGTCGGGTTGGTGATGGACGTTGCCGACATGGATGCCGTCATGGCCGCGATGGAGACGCAGCCAGCTGCAGACGCGATGGCACACGACGGCGTCCTTCCCGAGACGCTGGTGATTCTGGTCGAGGCGTAACCCAAGCGATCCGAGCTCGACTGCGAACCCCGCTCGGGGACATTCCTGAACACTCGCGCAGGCGAGCGGATATAAGCTCGGCGCTCCAGGAACGCCTTGAGAGGGGGCCCAGATGTGATGGGTTCGTTCGAGTTCTCGCGCCGTTCAAGGAGCCTCAGCAATTCGGGCGCCAGCTTGCTTGAAACGGGCATTCGAGACCCGCTTGCCGTCGCGGACAACGTTGTAGACATCGCTTGGAGCGGCGAGCGCGGCGAGCAGTGCGCGCCCGCATCTTCGACGTGAATAGTCGCTCCGTACCGCCGGTTCGGCCTCTCGTTACCGGTGCTCGCTCCGTCGAGTAGTCCGAACCGCAATACAACTCCGCGCCGTCCGGAGGCAGTGAATCGGGCAGCCTCGCGTTCGGCCGCGAGAGCGGACTCGAGGTTCGCAGGAACGTCTCTGAGCGGCGTGCTCTCGTCGACGTCACCATCCGGATAGACGAACGTCACCGTCGGTACCACGTAGACATCGACCGGCGCAGCAAGGGCCGCATTGACCAGGAGTCGCGATGCGTCGGCGCGGAGACGATCGTTCTCGCGCCATGCCTCTCGGTCTCCTGTGCGGTCGGGAGGCGGAATCCGCGTCGCGAGGTGATAGACGCCCTGGACGCATGCGATTGCCGCTCCGACTTGCCCAGCATCGAGCAGATCCAGTTGCTGGGGTCCTGGTGCGCTGATTTCGTGGCCGGCGGTCTCGAGGAGCGGAAGGAGCGTGCGCCCAAGCACTCCGACTCCGCCGGTTACGAGCACCCGCATCTTTCTCCGAGGCTACCGTCCGTCAGCGCACTGCGTCGTAGGGCGACATCTCAGGGGACATTCCTGAACACTCGCGCAACCGACGACTCGCACGCAGTCGGGTGCGACTAGAGGACTGGCAGCAGGAGGTCGATCACGTCATGGCGCCGGTAGAACTCGATACCCGGACGTGACGGATCGCGGTCAGGCCTGTCAGAGAGTCGCTTGAAACGTAGGCTCGATCAGCTCATAGATCGCCGGCGGCTCTCCCGTAAGGCGCACACGCGCATAACGACCGCCAGGCAGCGTGCCAACCTCCAGTCCAAATGCCTGCGGATCGTCCCCCTCGCGGAGCTGGACGCAGACTCGGTATTCACCGTTGTCGTCGAACGCGCCGTAGTACTTCCTGCCGCGCAGCCCGACTATTTCCTCCACCTCTGCCATCCCGCGGCCGATCTCGTCCGGTTCGTCAGCGACGCGCTTGAACATCACCGACACATCGTCCCGCTCGACCAGCACCTGACGCTCTTCCAAGACAAGCGCAAGATAGCGATCCTCAGATCGAGGCTCCTCGGGTGACATTCCCGACCGCTGGCCCAGCCGACGCCGCTTATCGGTTCTGCTGCTCGAGCTCCTCGGGCGCCAGTCGAACCAATGCCTCGACCATCGCCGCGGAGTTCCGCCTGGCTCGCTCGGCGGGCCCCAGTAGATGCCGCGCTCCGGATCGTCATCGAAGCGCTCGGCCTGACGCGCGCGCTGAAGCCGCGCGTCCGCTTGCCGGTGATGGAGCACGCACACCGTTACGAGGTTGTCCATCGAGTCGTCGCCACCCAGCCGCGCCGGCACAACGTGGTGCACGCTGAGCCGATCCCTCCGACCGCAGACCACGCAGGCGTTTCCGTCTCGCCGGCGCACCGCGGCCCGTATCCGCTTCCACTGGCCGGTGTCGATCGGGGAGGGAGGCGCCGTTACGCCTACTAATGCTCGGGCGCACCGCCGATTCGGATGGCGGGCAGGCTCCCGGCCCTGATCCAGCGGTAGGCGGTGCCGCGTCTAACGCGCAGTTCGTCGGTGACCTCTGCACCGCTCAGGAGTCGGCGGATCGTTCCATCTGCGTTGTCCATTCAGCAAATGCTTGCAGAAGTGTCGGACGTTACGTCGCCACTGTTGGCAACGTTCGGCAGAACTGCATCGTTTGGACTGGAGCCGTCTGGAAGTCCGGTTCAGGTAGAACGCTCGCAGTGAGCGATGCGGCAAGAGAGCGGCCCGCGGCCGCTTCTGCCTCACCCACGCCGGCGAGCAGGACATGCGCGAGCTCGGCAGGCGGGGCGGACTCGCGAAGCCGAACACGAAGCTGCGCCAGGCCGTGGCCTTCGAGGAGGACCTGCGCGAGCAGGCGCGCGAGATACTGGCCAAGGCGCTACGCGGTGAGCCGGTGGAGAAGGCGGCGCTGGACAGCGCGCGGAGCTTGTACGCCTTCAGGCCGACTGAAGCGCCACGCGGCAGGGAGGGTCCGGAGCTACAGCACCCAGGTCGCGGCGTGTTCTCGATCCAGCAGTTGGTCGAGGCAGCAGCCGAGGTGCAGCTTTTCTCGCAGAGCGGGTGGCTCGACGCCGCAACCGAGCAGGAGATGGTCGAGAAGGTGAAGGCGACGCAGGCGAAGGCACGAGCCGAGCAGATGGAGAACACGGGCTCGGGTGCCCCCATCCCGCAAATGCGCGCCCGCACTCTCCGAGAGGCTCATCTCTCTCCATCTCGGAGGCGTCCCGGTAAGCCTCTCGACGGTGGCCGAGAGTCGGCGGCAGGCCGTCGCCTGAGGCCGAACGGAAACAACGGACCGGCGGCCGGCGGGGGTCTCACCGCCGGCCGGTGATAGTCAGCTTTCGTGGAACGTCGGCCGGGCGGCGAGCCGAACGCCTAGTACGCTTCCCACGACGCGGCCCTCCGTGAACCTACGGAAGCTCAGGGGGCGTTGCTAGTGGCCCTTTCGGCCTCGGCCAAGAGTCCGCTCTCCGGCCTGCGCGGGAAACACTCCGGCACCTGCAGAGGGAAAGCCCTCCCCGACGCAATCTCGGCGCATTGCGCGCTTGTAAGACGTGAGATCCTGCGCCTCGCCGTTACTAATCAGCTCTAGATCCTCTTCGGCTTGACGTTCGCGCTCCTCCCGCCTCGCCGCACGTCGCTCCCGAAGCGTGTTCCAGAGCGGTCGGCTCCTCGCCCGCGCCTCGCCCGTCGGCGAGCCTCTAGGGCGAATCTGGCGCAAGGGCCGCGGCCTCGGCCGCAACGTCGACGCCGGTGGTCGGGGTAAGTAGCCGTCCGCCGAAGACGACGCTGCAGAGCGCGAACCAGGCCCAGCCGAGCGAGAGGCCGCCGATCACGTCCGAGAGCCAGTGAAAGTCGAGCAGGACGCGGCTCGCTGCGACGGCGACCGCAACCGCGACCGACGCCGCGACCACGATCTGACGCGCCCGCCGTGGAAGGTGACGCCCGACAATCAGCGCGGCGGCGGCGTAGAACGCGGCCGCCGTCGAGGAGTGTCCGCTCGGGAACGACGGGCCGAGCGATGCCGCCACCGGGTCGAGCGTCGGCCGAACGCGGTCGACGAGATCCTTGACTCCGAGCATGATCGCCTCCATGCCGACGAGCACCGTGAGCAGGAAGAGAAACGACCAGCGGTCTCGCCACCGGATGACCGCGAACGCGACGAGCGCAAGCGCCAGCACGACCACGACCTCGAGGCGTCCCAAGTCGGTGAGCGCGTGCAGCCCATTGGTGGACGTTGCGCTGCGGTGGTCGTATCCCCATGCGGCGACAACGTTGTCGAAGCGTTGGATGAAGGCAACCCGACGAACCAAGAAGGCCAGAACGCCGAGGGCCAGCCCGCCGAGAAGCGTGATCGACAACGCGAGTGTGAGTAGGAAGCCGGTCGCGACCGTCCGGTCGAGGCGGCGGACGACCAGCCGTCGCAGGCGGGCGTGGGGCCTCACCGCCTCCCCGGCCGCGCGCGCGACTTCCACGGCAGGCTCCGCCGGCGTGGCGCTCGAGTGCACGTACCACCGCGCCACGAGGTAGGTCAGCACTCCGGCCGCGAGCGCTGCTGTCAGATCAGCGAAAAGAGGCACTCGAGTCGGTCGAGATGAGTGGAGTTGGGATCCCCACGCTGCGCCGATGTTTCCAACTCGGACAAACGAGAAACCATGCCTCTCGAAGCTCCGCGTTCTGATCAGAAAACGCGGCCACTCAATTGTCTACCGAAACCGTCACAACCAAGGACTATTCCGCTGCCCGCGAACCCGTGGACGACGAGCGTACTTCGCCGCTGTGGTTCCCCGTTCTCGACGCGAAGCGCCGCGGGAGAAGACTGGCGCTGCCCGGCGCGCGCCACCCGTTCTGGACATACGTCTGCGGCGTCCTTGTCTCCTTCGTCGTTATCGCAGCGCTGTCGATCCTTACGGGCCTGCTCATCACGCACGTCGCGCTCCGGGTGCATTGGCTTGCCGGCGACGACGAGCGTTTCGTTCGGTTTCTCGCCCGTCATCGCTCCGGCAGCCTGACGGAGGCCTCGCTCGTCGGTTCGATCATGGCCGGCGGCGTCGTCCTGCCGATCATCGCGGGCATCGCTGCGGTGATCGCGGCGGTGGCTAAGCACTGGCGGTTGGCCGGGTTCCTCCTTTTCGCCCTTGCCGTCGAGTCGGGCTCCTACCGCGCGACGACGTTGGTGATCCACCGTCACCGCCCTGAGGTCCACCGGCTCGAGAGCTTGCCGGTTGACGCCAGCTATCCGTCGGGGCACACCGCGGCCTCGATCGCCGTGTACGGGGGGATCGCACTCCTGCTCACGTCACGAATCTCGAACGTCACCGCACGGATCTGCATCTGGACCGTCGCAGCACTCATTCCGGTGTACGTGGCGTTCTCCCGGATGTACCGAGGCATGCATCACCCGCTGGACATCGGCGGCGGAGTGCTCATCGGCATCGCGGCGCTGTCGGCCATGGTTCTCGTCAGCGGGGCCGCGCACGACGTCTCGCCCCGACACCGAAGTGCCCCGAAGTGACAAAGGTCGCGGTCATCGCGCATGCCGGTAAGTCGTTCGACGGCGGCCTGCCCCAGCTCCGGCGCGAGCTCGAGCGGCAAGGCGTGGACGATCCGCTGTGGGTCGAAATCGCGAAGAGCCGGTTCGCGGCCAAGCAGGTGGAGCGCGTCCTGAACGAGGGCGCCGAGCTGCTCTTCGTCTGGGGTGGCGACGGCACGGCGCAGCGTTCCATCGATGCGCTGGCCGGGTCGGAAACGGCCCTTGCGATCGTCCCCGCCGGGACTGCGAACCTCTTGGCAACGAATCTCGGGATCCCGCAGCACATTGAGCAGGCTGTCTCGATCGGGCTTCGGGGAGAGCGTCGCAAACTCGACGTCGGCCGGTTCAACGGCGAGCGCTTCGCGGTGATGGCGGGCGCCGGATTCGACGCGTCGATGATCCAGGAGGCCGACGGGGGCCTGAAAGACCGGCTCGGACGTGTCGCGTACGTGTGGACCGGGTCCAGGAACCTGCGGGCGAAGCCTTTCAACGCGAAGATCGCGGTGGACGGGGTTCCCTGGTATTCCGGTGCCGCCAGCTGCATCCTGGTCGGCAACGTCGGCCGCCTTTTCGGCGGCATCGAGGTCTTCGAGGATGCGCGCCCGGACGACGGACGGCTCGAGATCGGCGTCGTCAACGCGGACGGCCTCGCGGATTGGGTGCGGACGTTGGCGCGGACGGCGGTCGGCCAGGCTGAACGCTCGCCTCTGGTGCAGGCAACGAGCGCGACGAAGGTCAAGGTCAAGCTCGACCGGAAGGTGCTCTACGAGGTCGACGGAAGTGATCGCGAGAAGGTCAAGTCGTTCACGATCAAGGTGCAGCCCGCGGCGATCACGATCTGCACCCCAAGAGAGGAGCGGAGACACGATGTCAACGGTCCAGCGTGATACGTCCGTCTCGGTGCGCCGGGCGCAATCGGCCGGGGAAGGATTCGTCAACTCACGGCTCTTTGCGATCCTCTCGCGGGCCGGGTTTGTCGCCCGCGCCCTGGTCTATGGGATCATCGGCCTGCTGGCGTTCGATCTCGCGATCGGGCAGGGCGGCAAGATCACAAACCAGCAGGGAGCTCTGAGGTCGGTCGAACAGCATCCCTTCGGTCACTTCCTGCTCACGTTCCTCGCAGTCGGTCTCGGCGGCTACGCGCTCTGGCGGCTCCTCCGGGCCGCTCTCGGCCACGGCCGCGAGGGCACCGACCGCGGAATCGAGCGCCTCGGCGCCCTCGGCAGCGGAATCGCGTACGCCGCGATGTGCGTCGTCGCGGTCCAGATCCTCACCGGCCCAGGGACGTCCGGGAAGGGAGCGAAGAAGACGGTCGGTGACGTGTTCAGCTGGCCGGCCGGGCGCTGGCTCGTCGCGATCGCCGGCGTCGTGCTGGCAGGCGTCGCCTGCTACCAGCTGATTCGCGGCCTCCGCAAGAAGTTCCTCGACGATTCGAAGACGGATGAGATGTCGCAGTTCGTCTTCAAGGGGTTCACCGTGCTGGGCACGATCGGACACGTAGCGCGCGCGGTCGTCTTCGGGCTGGTCGCCGTCTTCCTCATCAAGGCGGCCTACGACTACAAGGCAAACGAGGCGATCGGGCTCGACGGCGCCCTGGGGAAGCTGTACGACGGCGCGTACGGGGCCTGGCTTCTTGGCACCGTCGCCGCCGGGCTGATCGCGTTCGCATGCTTCTCGCTGCTGGAAGCGCAATACCGGAAAATCTAGTCGCGAGCGCGTGGACATGACCAAGCCGGGCGACAGCGCTCCCGAGCTCTTGCTCGGCCCCATGATCCGCTACGCGGGGACGGAGAGCGCGACCTTCTGGCTCGAGACCAGCGCATCGTGCGAGGTCGAGATCCTCGGACGCCGCACGTCGACCTTTGCCGTCGAGGGGCATTACTACGCCCTGCTCCTCGTCGAGGATCTCACTCCTGGATCCGTCACCCCGTATGAGGTCAGGCTCAACGGAAGGCTCGCCTGGCCTCCAGAGGACGGACGGCCGCAACCTGTTGTGCGGACCCGGAACCACGAGCGGCGCGCGCGGCTCGCCTTCGGATCGTGCCGCGTGGCCGTCCCCCACCATCCCCCTTGGACGCTGACCAAGGATGAGGACCCCGAGCACGGACGCGAGATCGACGCCCTCTACGCCCTCGCCCTGCGGATGAGGGATCTCCCGGCCGAGGAGTGGCCGGAC
>Ga0173483_10000163_pt1 | contig 16700 bp, 16 predicted proteins | sample NitcycUS178409R2_FD_122621 | JGI IMG/M metagenome (GOLD analysis project Ga0173483, IMG submission 122621) | Soil microbial communities from Arlington Agricultural Research Station in Wisconsin, USA - Nitrogen cycling UWRJ-S178-409R-2 (version... | ecosystem: Environmental > Terrestrial > Soil...
CTTGGCCCACACGGACACGAGTCGCCAGGCTGGCCAGGAGGCGGCCGGGCGCATCTTCGGGAGAACGACGAATCGAGACGAGCCGACCAGCTGGCAGACCCGTCACGCCCAGTACGACGCCATCTGTGCCTGGGGCATCCCGAACCACGCGCTGCTCGAGCGCGTGGCGGGAATCCAGCTGCCGGTCTTCGTCGCGAACGGCGACAGCGACCCGATGATCCTGCCGCGCTACTCGCACCTGCTGGCGGGGCTGCTTCCGGACGCGCGGCTGAAGCTCTACCCCGACTCGGCGCACGGCTTCCTCTTCCAGCACCACGAGGAGTTCGCCGCCGACGTGCACGCGTTCCTCGAGGAGGCCGACTGATGCCGATGATCGACGTCTACGCGGCGGCAGGAACGTTCTCGGACCGGAATGAGCTTGCCCGTGACCTCGCGGCGGCGGTGATGCGCTGGGAGCAGGTCCCCGACCTGCCTCTCTTCGCAAACAACACGGCCGCGTTCGTCCACGACCTGGACGCCGCCGCGATCTCCAACGTCGCGGGAGAGAGCAACTACGTGCGAGTCCAGGTGCTCACCCCGGCGGGCGTGCTCGACCGCGAGAAGCAGCTCGGCGTGGTCCAGGAGCTGACGGACATCGTCACGGCCGCGGCCGGCGACCCGAGCCTGCGCGAGCGAACCTGGGTGCTGCTGACCGAGTCGCCGGAGGGCGGCTGGGGGATCGCCGGTCACGCCAACACGAACGCCGACATCGCGGCCGCCGCCCGCGCCGCCCTGGTAGGCCAGTGACCGCGTGACCACCGGCGTCGCAAGGAAAGGGGAACGCTCACTCGCGGATGGCAACTCGATCCCGCTGCTCGGCCTCGGTGTGTGGCAGATCCCGAACGGGCCCGACTGCGTGAACGCCGTCCGCTGGGCGCTCGAGCTTGGCTACCGGCACATCGACACCGCTCAGGCCTACGGCAACGAGGAGAGCGTCGGGCAGGGGCTGCGCGAAAGCGGTGTCCCGCGCGATCAGGTGTTCATAACGACCAAGTTCCCTGGACGAGGAGACCCGGTCGCAGAGGTTGAGCGCAGCCTCGAGCGGCTCGGAGTCGAGCGCGTCGACCTGTACATCGTCCACTGGCCGGGGGGCGGACCGAGCTGGGCATGGCCGGGAATGGAGCGAGCTCAGGAGCTTGGTTACACACGCTCAATCGGGGTTTCCAACTTCGACGTCACCGAACTCCAACAGGTGCTCGAAACGGCGAGCAGTGCGCCGGTCGTCAACCAGGTGCAATTCAGTCCGTACGAGTACCGGAGGGGGCTCCTCGATGCGTGTCGTGCGGAGAGGATCGTTCTCGAGGCCTACAGCCCTCTCGGACACGGTCAGCACATCGGCAGCGAAACAGCGACACGGATCGCGCAGCGCCTAGGGCGCACGCCGGCCCAGGTGTTGCTGCGCTGGTGCATCGAGCGCGACGTTCCGGTGATCGCGAAGTCGACACACCGCGACCGGATCGCGGAGAACGCTGAGGTCTTCGACTTCAGGCTCTCCAACGCGGATGTGGCGGAACTCGACGCGCTCGACCGTACCGGCGGCACCCAGCATGCTCTCGAACGCAAGTGGTGGTGAGGCCTGGGTACTGACGTGATCATCGGGCACGACGGGAAGCCACGGTGCGTCTGGGCCGGCGCGGGCGATACCGCCTTCGGCCGGTACCACGACGAGGTCTGGGGCACCCGAACCTACGACGAGACCGCGCTGTTCGAGGCGCTCACTCTGGGCGTGTTCCAGGTCGGGCTGAGCTGGTCGATCGTGTTCGGGAAGCGGGACGCGTTCCGGAAGGCATTTCGGAGCTTCGACGTCGCCAAGGTCGCTGGGATGACCGATCGGGACGTCGACCGGCTGGTGCAGGACGCCTCGATCATCCGCAACCGCCGCAAGATCCAGGCGACTGTCGAGAACGCCCGGGCGATGACGTCAGCTTCGCCGAGCCTCGACGAGCTGGCGAAGTCCTATGAGTCGACCCACGCGCGGGCTCCGCGGTCTCTCGCCGACCTACCCACGTCCACCCCGGAGGCGGAGGCGTTCGCGAAGCAGTTGAAGTCGCAGGGGTACCGTTTCGTCGGGCCGACGAGCGTGTACGCGTTCATGCAGAACGTCGGCGTCGTCAACGACCACATCCACGGTTGCTTCCGCGCGGACGACTAGCCGGGCACTGCCGCCGAAGGCGCTGAACGTCTCGACGCGTGCTAGGGCAGCGCGCCGGTGTCGAGCCACGATCGGAACCGCTGCACGTCTTCGTCGGCCCACGCGCCGTCGCACGGCATCTGACCCGCCGCGAGCACGCCGTAGATCGCCTCGCCGTGCGTCCGCACGTCCTCGTACGAAGCCAGGTCGAAGGCGAATTGCATCGACTTGATGTCGCGATCTCTGAACAGCGGCCGGATGTCCGCGGCGAAGCTCGAATGCTCTGTCATCAATTCTCCTTTTCCGTACCGAGTGATCGCGTCTCGCTCCAGTCGAGGATGAGCTTCCGCTCGGCGAAGTACCAGCGCCCGTCGAGCTTCGTGAAGGTGTCCAGGTAGCGGAGCGAGGCGATCATGATCTTGCGGTCGCCGTCTTGGGTGAAGAGGTGGTGGGCGATCGTGTAGCTCTCGCCCGTGGCGCGGTCCCCGTCGATCGTGACCGCGCTCTGGCCGTTGAAGTGCGTCGTCACCTCGTAGCGGTTGAGGTCGTCGAAGACCGGGGTGAGCGCTTCGCGCCCTTCGAGGACGTAGGTCGGCTCGCTTCCTTCGCCCTCCATGTGGACGACGAAGACGGTGTCGTCGGTGAAAAGCGCCTTCTGCCCTTCGGCGTCGCGGCGATCGGCGCAATGAGCGTACGCGTCGAAGAGCTCGCGCAGGGCGAGCCGGTCGGCGGCTTCAGTCGGTGAGAGCTCGGTGTGGACGGCCATCGTGTGAGGCTCCTTGGAGTCGGATAAGGCAATGATCCCACCGCTGTGGCGGGTGGACTGGGCCCGACTGCTTCCACTCGACCTACGACGAGCCGCCCTCATTCGTCGGCCCGCGTTCCTCCGCGTCGAACCGGTTCCCGTCCAGGCGGTTGCTTCGGGGCCGGTCGATCCGGAGCCGCCGGGATCGCCAGCGTCACCGGCTCGTCCGCGCCGACGGTGAACACCGTCCCATGATGTGTGAGCTCGAGAGGGACGCCGTCGAGCACCGAGTAGGTCGCCTCCGTCTTCGTCGTCTGCACTCTCAGTCGCGTGTCGCGGACGAGGAGACCGAACGTCAGTCGTTCCAATTGCGAGGGCAGGCGCGGCGCGAACGTCAGGACACCGCCGTGGTCGCGCATGCCGCCGAACCCGGCGACCGCGGCGATCCAGGTGCCGGCGAGCGACGCGATGTGGACGCCGTCGCGCGTGTTGCTCTCGAGGTCGTGCAGATCCATAAACGCCGCCTCGCCGAAGTAGTCGTAGGCGAGCTCGAGGTGCCCGACCTCGGCCGCGATCACCGCCTGCGTGGCGGCGGACAGCGATGAGTCGCGAACGGTCAGAGCCTCGTAGTACTCAAAATCGCGGGCCTTCTGCTCGTCGGTGAAGGCGTCGCCGCGCACGTGGAGCGCGAGCACGAGATCCGCCTGCTTCACGACCTGCTTTCGGTAGAGGTCGAAGTAGGGGAACGAGAGCAACAGCGGGTACTGGTCCGGCGTCGTGCTCGCGAAGTCCCAGCGGTCGTGCTCGGTGAAGCGTTCGGACTGCGGATGGACGCCGAGCTTCTCGTCCCAGGGCACGAGCATCGAGCGGGCGGCTCGTCGCCAAACGGCTTGCTCGTCACGCTCGACGCCGAGCTCGGCGGCGCGGTCGGGCTGGCGGTCGACCGCTGCGGCCGCAGCCTCCAGGTTTCGTTGGGCGAGGAGATTCGTGTAGACGTTGTTGTCGGCGATCGCGCTGTACTCGTCGGGGCCGGTGACGCCGTCGATGCGGAAACCGCCTTCCGCGTCGTAATGGCCGAGGGAGCACCACAATCGAGCCGTCTCAACGAGCAGCTCGAGGCCTACCTCGTGCTCGAAGGCGTCATCGCCGGTAGCAGCGTGATAGCTGGCGACGGCGTCGGCGATGTCGGCGCCGATGTGGAACGCCGCCGTTCCCGCGGGCCAGTACCCGGAGCACTCTTGGCCGCGGATCGTTCGCCAAGGGAACGCTGCGCCGTAGAGCCGGAGCTGGCGTGCGCGCTCGCGCGCCAGGTCGAGCGTCGCGTGGCGCCAGCGCAGCGCATCGGCCGCGGCTTTGGGGAACGTATAAGTGAGCACGGGCAGGACGAATCGTTCGGTGTCCCAGAAGGTGTGGCCGTCGTAACCAGGCCCCGTCAGCCCTTTGGCGGCGATCGCGCGCTGCTCGGCTCGAGCGCCGGCCTGGAGCGTGTGGAAGAGCCCGAAGCGGAGCGCTAGCTGGAGCTCGTCGTCGCCGACCAGCTCACAGTCGGCGCGCTCCCAGAAGTCATCGAGGAACTCCCGCTGGCCGTTAGCGAGGCCTTCCCAGCCGGCGTGACGTGCCGAGGCAAGGGCCGCTCCCACCTGGTCACGGACGGCCGGTCTCGAGCGCTGGCTCGACCACCCGTAGGCGATGAACTTCACGATCTGCAAGCGTTCGCCCTCGGCGAGGTCTGCGGCGACGGTGACGCGACCGATGTCCGCTTGACCTTCGGTCGTGATCGTCGTTCCATCCGGGCCGTCGATGACGTGGTCCATCGCGGCCGCCAGGCGAAGCTTGCTCTGCCGCGTGCTGTGAACGAGTACGAGCCGCGCGTCGCTGTGCAGGAATTCCTCTGGCTCGAGCGGCTGTTCGAGGACTGCGGCGGCCCGAGGATCCCGCGTGACACGAGCTCCCGGTTCGTTTGCGAGCAGCTCCGACTGGACGACGACCCGCAACGAGGCATCGAGTGGTTCGACTTCGTAGAGAATCGCGGCCGCCGAGCGTTGAACGAACGAGACGAGGCGCGTCGAGCGGACGCGCACCCCGGTTCTCGCTGGGGAGACCCACTCGACTTCGCGACGCAGGACCCCGGCCCGGAGGTCGAGCACACGTTCGTGGCTGACGAGCTGCCCGTAACGGACGTCGAACGGCTCGTCGTCGACGAGCAGCCGCATGATCTTGCCGTTCGTGACGTTCACGATCGTCTGGCCCGACTCGGGGTTGCCGTAGCCGGGCTCGGCGTAGGGCAGCGGCCGCAGTTCGTAGAAGGAGTTGAGGTACGTGCCGGGCACGCCGAACGGCTCGCCCTCGTCGAGGTTGCCGCGAAGCCCGATGTGCCCGTTCGCGAGCGCGAAGACCGATTCGGTCTGTGCAAGGACGTCGAGGTCGAGATGCGACTCTCGTACGGCCCACGGCTCGACCTCGAATGCGGGATGCGCGATCACTCGCGCTCCAGCAGCTCGGAGAGGTCGCTGACGACGACGTCGGCGCCGTGTTTCAGCAGCTCGTCCGCCTGCCCCACGCGATCGACGCCGACAACCACCCCGAACCGGCCGGCCCGGCCGGCCGCAACACCGGCAAGGGCGTCCTCGAAGACGGCCGCCCGATCCTGTGGGACCTCCAGTGCCCGAGCCGCGGCGAGGAACGTGTCCGGCGCCGGCTTTCCCTGGAGGTGCTCCCGCGCCGCGACGACGCCGTCGATGCGTACCTCGAGCAGGTCGTCGATTCCGGCTGCCGAGAGCACCTCGTCGGCGTTCGCGCTCGATGTCACGACTGCGCGGCCGAGCCCCGCGTCTCGTACGGCGCGGACGTAGCGAACCGATCCTTCGTACACCTGCACGCCCTGACGCTCGATCATCGCGAGCACGAGCTCGTTCTTGCGGTTGCCGAGCCCGTGAACGGTCACGGCGTCGGGCGGATCGTCAGGCGTGCCCTCGGGAAGGGCTATCCCGCGCGCGGTGAGGAACGAGCGAACGCCGTCGTAACGCGGCTTGCCGTCGACGTACTCGTCGTAGTCCGCCACGGGATCGAAAGGCTCGAAGTTCTCACCGGTCTGCGCCGCCCACTTTCGGAGGAACGCGTCGAACATCTCCTTCCACGCGGCGGCATGGACCTTCGCCGTCTGTGTCAGCACACCGTCGAGGTCGAACAGGCAGGCTCGGATCGCGTTTGGTAAGCCCAGCATCTTTCGTTCCCTTCGTCCCCTTCCACAATCCGAGCTCGACGACTCCGCTAGTAAATGTGCAACTTCTCGAGCAGCGCGAGCGGGTCGTCGAGCGATTCGAACAAGTCCTTGTTGTGCTTGATCATCTTGCTGCGCATGTAGACGCGAAGCCACTGCTTGTAGATGTACAGCTCGTAGCGATCGAGCAGGTCGCGAAGTGGCATGTCCCGCTGGGCAATCAGCCCCGCGAGGAACATCGCGCACTCGAAGCCGAGCGAAATCGACTGAAAGTACGGCGAGCCGATGGCCGAGTCGCCGGCGAGGAACACCGGTGAGGTGGCGAAAGGATGGTCGCTCGGCCCGGCCGCGAGCAACTGCCGACTGGTCGCGTTGCGCGCGCGGTACAGGTCCAGCGGTATCCGGACGATCTCGAGGTCGCCGAGGATCTCGCCGTGTGTTTCCTCCTTGATCTTGGCGATGAAGCGGTCCATCGACTGCGCGACCTCGGGAAAGTTGCCCCGAAGCCACTCACCGTCGAATCGGGACGGCATCGCCTCGTACTCCTCGGCGCTGATGTTGATGACGCCCGTGACGTGGCTGACGCTGCCGTCGTAGTGCGTGCGGTGGACCATCGGGATGAACTTGTAGTGCGGGTTCTCGATGTTCTTGGCGTACTTGCAGTACTCGTTGCAGTCGTACTTCTGCCCGTAGAGGAACGTTATGACGATCACGTATTCGAGTCGTACCTTGAGCGTGTTCGCGCCTTCACCCTCCGCGCTGGAGGCGGGAACCAGATGATCTCGGAGCAGTGACCTGCTGCCGGTGGAGTCGATGAGGACATCTCCCGGTTGGAGCATCGCCATCGCGTCCTCCACGGTCATGACGGCCCCCGCGCGCTGCACCCCGTTCCGCTCGCGCGCATCGATCAGATCGCTGAGCGAGCGTTCGATGGAGTTGAGCGGGCAGAACCCCAGCGCCCAGCTCTTCAGCATGGCGGAGAGGTCCGCAGGCATGGATTGTCTGAACGCGAGGCCCTGCTCGAGCTCCGGCGGATCGAAGATCGCCCCGACGCTGTCTCCGTCGATGGCATCGGCGCCGTAGCTCTCGACCGAATCCGCCACGAGGTACGGCGCGAGCGTGACCATGCGCGTCCGCGTGTACTCGCGCCGCTTCTCGTAGAGGCGCACAGAGACCCCTTCCAGCGACTGGAGCAGTGCCGTAAGCAGCAGGCCCACGGGTCCTGCGCCGACCACGTGGACTCGTATGTCGGAGGGCAGTCTCTCCAGAGCCGCGGAGTCAGAGGTAGCGGGCGGCATCAAGCGACCCTACTCCCACGTCTGGGCGCGGCGATGAGTTCTCGGCCGCCGGGTGGTCATGAGAATGACGACCGAAAAGGAGGCGCTCCATGAATCTTCCACCTGCCGTCTCGGAGGCGGAATGGCAGGCAGCGCACGAGGCGTTGCTCGCCAAGGAGAAGGAGGCGACACGGGCCCGCGACACGCTCGCGGCCGAGCGCCGCCGGCTGCCGCGCGTGCGGATCGAGAAGGACTACGCGTTCGCCGGCCCGGAGGGGGAGGTCGCGCTGCCCGACCTGTTCGAGGGGCGCAGCCAGCTGCTGCTCTACCACTTCATGTTCGGCCCGAACCAGGACGCGGGCTGTAACGGGTGCTCGATGTTCGTCGACCAGGTCGGCCACCTAGCCCACCTGCACGCCCGCGACACCTCGTTCGCGGTCGTCTCGCGAGCGCCGATCGAGAAGATCGCCGCGTACAAGGAGCGCATGGGGTGGACGTTCCCGTGGGTCTCGTCGTTCAGCAGCGACTTCAACGTCGACTTCGGCGTCGGCCCGGAAACGCCGGAAGAGGGCGTCTACCAGGACGGCGAGACGTTCGGCCTCAGCGTCTTTCTCCGGGACGGCGACGGGGTGTACCGCACGTACTTCACGACCGCCCGAGGGGTCGAGGCGCTCGGCAGCGTGTGGACCTTGCTCGACCTGACGCCGCTCGGCCGTCAGGAGACCTGGGAGGACTCACCGGCCGGGTACCCGCAGACCAAGCCGTACCAGTGGTGGCGCCGCCACGACGAGTACGGCGAGTAGCTATTCGCGCTTCATCCCGAGACGGTCATGGATTCCAGACCACCTCGATCGGTCGGTCGAGGCCCGGAAGGGGCATGGTGCCGGCCTCGGCCTCGACCGCGTCACGCTGCGCACGCGAGAGTCGTCCCCAAACGTCGATCCGCACGGTGTGCTGCGCCCGCCTCCAGGTTCCGCGGATCTCGCCGTCGACGAGGAGCGCGCCCGGCCACACGCGGGACGTCCAGAGCTGCCCGCGCTGATCCGCCCGCGGGACGAGCAGCTCCCGGTCGGTTCCGTGGAACAGGAAGTAGGCATCGCCGCTCGGCAGCAGGCGCGCGGGGGCGGCGGGCATCTCTCCGGCGCGCAGCTCCGGCTCGTCGTCTACGAGCAGCCACTCGTCGCCGAGCGGCGACCGGACCGGCAGGAGCGATTCTTCGAGCGAGGCGAAGGCATCAGCCGCCGAGCGCCGCGAGATCCCTGCCCAGCGGCCGAACCCGTTGGCCGTGGTCGGCCCGAAAATGCGGAGGTAGCGTCGCGCGAGCTCGCGGCAGGCATCGGCCGGGGTGATGTCGGGAGCGGGGACGGTCCAGACGAGCGGCGCCCGCGCGCCGCCCCAGCGAATGGCGATCGTGCCCGTCGCCGCGCCATACCTCATCGCGTTGCCGATGCCGATCTTGCGCCCGACCTCCCGGTCGGTCATACGAGTGCCGTCAAGGCCGGCCTGAAGGAGCTCGGCCATGCGCTCGGCCCGCTCGCGGCCCTTGGCGGTGTCGGGGAGCCTCCCCAGCGAGAACAGCGCGAAGTCGCGTTTCGGAACCACGTAGACCTGGTGGCGCGGCCCCCACAGCTGGGCGAGCGAGGGATCCTCCCAGCTCGAGGGCTCGACCCCTTCGACCCGTGCGTGCAACGAGAGCAGCGCGGCCCGCGGCATGCTGTCCTGCAAGCCGGCCCAGGCCGCCAGCCGCAGCGACTTCGAGCTCTTCGGCAGTCGCGTTTCGAGCCCACCGACTCGTCGTCGGAACGCCAGGATCTGCTTCCGAGTGAGCCTGAGTCGCGAGTTCACCGGCCTTGCGGCGAGCGTACACGTGTTGGCTCAGACGGACTGGTAGGTGAGGAAGGCGATGCCGTCGCCGACGGTCTGCGTGTGGACGAGACGCAGTGGTTTCTTGTCGCTGGTCTCGCCGAAGAGGCGCTCGCCGTCCCCGAGCACGACCGGGAAGACCTTCAGCCGCAGCTCGTCGACGAGGTCGTGCTCGATCAGCGTGCGCAGGAGCTGGAAGCTGGCCGGCACGACGATCTCCCCGTTGAGCTCCTGCTTCAGCTTCGAGACCTCGTCCGACGCGTCGCCGGTCAGCACGGTCGAGTTGTTCCAGTCGGGATCTCTGAGGGTCGAGGACACGACGTACTTGGGCAGGCTGTTCAGCCTGTCCGCCAACTCGCCGCTCCGGGATGGCCATCGCGCGGCGAACCACTCGTAGCTCCGCCGGCCCAGCAGCAACGCCTCCGCGCCCAGCGCCTCGTCGAGCGCGAGCTGGTTGAGCTCGGGGTTGTCCTTGATCAGGCCGACCCAGCCGCCGTGCCTGAAGCCCTCGTCACCGGCCGGGTCCTGGATGACTCCGTCGAGCGAGACGTTCTCACTGGCGACTATCCGTGCCATCTCGCTTGATGCTACGCCGCCAGTGCGCGTATAGCGTCCGCGGCGTGACGCGGTTCGTCGTCGACTGCGAGACGCTGCTCCGGATCGCGGCCGGCGAGATCGAGGTCGCCGCAGGGCACCAGCTCGTCGCGCCGACGCTGGTTCGCTCGCAGGCGCTGTCGGCGCTGTACGAGGCGGCCCGGCGGGGTGAGATCTCGGCCGCTGAGGGGCTCGAGCGGGTGACCAGGATCAACTCGCTGAAGGTTCGCTTTCTCGGCGACAAGGTGCTCCAGCGCACGGCCTGGCGGGTAGCGGACCGGCTGGGGTGGGACACGACCTACGACGCTGAGTTCGTGGCCCTGACGCAGCTCCAGGCGGACGTCTTCGTCACCTCGGACGGCGAGCTCGCACAAGCGGTCTCCGGCCTCGTCGAGACCGCGACGACCGAGGCGCTGCGCACCGCCTAGGACAGCTCCGCGACGACGAGGCGATACCCGACGTCGAGCTCGGGGACGGCCAGGAGCGCCGCGTAGCGTCCGTGCCAGGAGCGGTCGGCGAGATCGCGGGCCAGCCGGGCGACGCCGTCGGCGACGAGCCGCTCGTCGAGCAGCGCGAAGGTCGATATGTTTGCCCGGACGGCCTCGTCGAGATAGGCGTCGGGTCGTCGCCAGTACGCGGCCGTGAACCCGTCCGTGCAATCGCACGGAACCGGCACCGGCTCGACGGTGATGCGGCCGAGCACAGCGAACTCGGCCAACGCTGGATACCGGTTCTCGCCGGCCAGTCCGGGAAAGTAGTCGCCGAGCCAGCCGAAGCTGGCCTCGGGGTCGTGTGTGAAGATCACGGCGCGCTCGCGTGCCACTCGGCGGATCTCCGCGAATGCGGCCGAGCGGTCACGCCAGTGGTGAGCGCTCAGCACCGCGAGCGCAGCGTCGACGCTCTTCGCCGGAAGCGGCAGGTCCTCCGCGGTGCCCAGGAGCGCCCGCGGAAGCGAGCCCGGTCGCTGCCGGATCATCGTCTCCGACGGCTCGACCGGGACGACTTGCAAGTCGGTGGGCTCGTACGAGCCGGATCCGGCGCCGATGTTCACCACCGACGCGGCATTGCCGAGCCCTGCTCGAATAACTCGCGCGATTCTCGGGTCGGCTCGGCGCGTCTCCGCGTAGCCGCCGCCGATCCGGTCGTAGAGAAGGTTGCCGATGGCGGCAGCCTACGGTCGCTTGACGTCTTGGCTGCTCATCGGTCAACCTCGGGTCCCAATGAGCGCCGGTCGCGTCATCCTGATCGTCCTCGGCAGCATCGGGGTCCTGTTCGGGCTCGCCCTGCTGGCAGGCGGAGGCTTCCTGCTCTGGGCCGACCGCACGCAGCGAGATGACGGCTACCTGACGACGCCGACGGAGCGGTTCGCGACGCCGACCTACGCGCTGACGCGCTCGCGGCTCGAGGTCGATACCAACGGAGAGGGCTGGGTCTTGAACGAGAACTGGTTCGGCAAGATCCGGATCCGCGGCGAGAGCCCGGGCGACAAGAACCTCTTCATCGGCATCGGGCCGCAGGCGGAGGTCTCCAGGTACCTCGGAGACGTCGCGCACGCGAACGTCCAGGACGTCGACTTCGATCCCTTCCGGGCGACCTACCTCTCGGTCTCGGGGGATGCGCCGCAAGAGCCGCCGACGGACCAGACCTTCTGGGCGGCCTCCGCGTCCGGGATCGGGCAGCAGACGCTGAGCTGGAAGGTGCGCGAGGGCGACTGGTCGGTTGTCCTGATGAACGCCGACGGCTCGCGTGGCGTCGCCGCCGACGTCGATCTGGGCGCCAAGCTGGCGTGGCTGCTCTGGGTCGCCATCGGGGTGCTCATCGGCGGCGTGCTCGTCACCGGCGGAAGCGCCGCGCTGGTCGTGCTGGCCGCGCGGAGACCCCGGCCACCGCCGGCGCCGTCAGCACCCGCTACCGAGAGCCGCGGGCCGGAGCCCACGCCGCCGGCCGAGCCGCCCGAGACACCGGCCGAGGAACCTCCGCCTGCCTAGGCCGAACGTCTCGGCACGCGGCGTCGAGCCCGCCTGCTGTCGGCCAGCACTGCCTTGGCCGCGTTCCGTCCGGGGCCGCCGGTGATTCCGCCGCCCGGGTGCGCGCCCGCGCCGCACAGGTAGAGGCCCTGGATCCCGGCGAGCCGGTAGCGCGCGTGGCCGAGGAGCGGGCGCCAGGCGAAGAGCTGGTCGAGCGCGTGCTCGCCGTGCATGGGGTGCCCGCCGCTGAGCCCGTATTCGTGCTCGAGGTCCGCAGGCGTGACGACATGGCGGGCGACGATTCGGTCCGCAATGCCCGGGGCGACGGTCTCGAGCGTCCGCACGGCCCGGTCCGCCACCTGGTTGCGCGTCGACTCGTCCCAGTCCGCATCCCGGAGATCCCGTGGCGCGTACTGGAGCAGCACGCTGATCACGTGCGTCCCGTCGGGGGCGAGCGATGGGTCCGAGAGAGTGGGGATGGTCGCCTCGAGGTACGGGTGCTCGGAGATCCGGCCGTACTTCGAGTCGTTGAAGGCCAGCTCGAGCTCGTCGAGCCCGGGGGCGACGACGATCCGTCCCCGGAGGCGCTCGTCGTCGACGCCGCCGATCGCCGGGAGCCCGTCCACCACGAGGGTCACCTTCGCCACCACGCCGGGCGCGCGGATGTGCTCGGCCCGCCAGCCCAGCGTCGGGCCGACCTCAGCCGGGTCGAGGAGCCGCAGGAGGGTCTGTTTGGGGTCGGCGCTCGAGGCGACGATGCCCGCGTCGATCTCCTCGCCGCTCGCGAGGACGACTCCCTCGACCGAGCCTCCCGTTGTGCGGATGGCCGAGACGGCGACGCCGCAGCGAACCTCTGCGCCATGGCTGCGCGCGGCCGAGACGAGCGCCTCGGCCAGCGCCTCCGGCCCACCGCGCGCGAAGACGGTGCGCCCCGCCGCGCCCCCACCGGAAGCGGAGTCCCAGAGGAAGTTCAGCGCCGTACCCGCAGAGCGGGGCCCCATCGCCGAGTAGCGAACGCCTCTCGCGCCGAGCACGCCGCGGAGCGCGGCACCCTCGACCGCCTCGCTGACGAGGTCGGCGACGGACATCGGCAGGGCCCGCAGCGTCTCGCGGACCTGCGGCCCGCCGAGGGTGCGCGCGGCGTTCAGGAGCGTGAAGCCGGTGCCCGCGTCTGCGAGCGACGGGGACGACAGATCCGGGGGCTCGGTCGCCTGGATACGGGCCACGAGCTCGACGAGCGAGCGAATGCTGCGGTCGAACTCGATGAACGCCTCGGCGTCACGCGGATGCGGCCCCTCGCGGAGCTCCGTCGCCGTCCGCACCGGGTCGCGCCACAACGTGAGGCTCGCTCCGTCTTGCGAGGGTGCGAACGCCACCGCCTGCGGCTCGATCGCCTGGAAGCCGTGCGACGCCAGCCCGAGGTCCCCGACGACGTCTGGGCGAAGGCCTCCCACGCGGTCGGCCGCGACGGGCGCCCGCACCCCGGGCGCGATCTCCTCGGTGGCCAGGAGGCCGCCCGCACGCTCACGGCGTTCGAGGACGAGCGTCCGGAGACCCGCTTTGGCCAGGTACCCCGCTGTGACCAGGCCGTTGTGGCCGGCTCCCACGATGACCGCGTCGTAGCGTTCGCTCGGCATCCGCCGTCAGGCCGCCTTGCCGGCCCGGAGCGAGCGCACGACCTGAAGCGCGGCGAGCCGCCCCGAGGCCCCCATGATCCCGCCACCCGGGTGGGTGGCCGAGCCGCACATCCAGAGGTTCCGCAGCGGTGTCCGGTAGCGGGCCCAGCCCGGGACGGGCCGGTTGAAGAAGAGCTGCTCGAGGGACAGCTCGCCCTGGAAGATGTTGCCCTCGGAGAGGCCGAACCGCTCCTCGATGTCGCGAGGCGTGAGCACCTGCTTGTGCAGGATCAGCTCGCGGATGTTCGGCGCCCGTTCCGCGATGGTGTCGACCACCGCCTCTCCGAACGCGTCGCGCCGGGCGTCGTCCCATTCGTCTCCGTCGGCCAGTTGGTAGGGGGCGTACTGGACGAAGCAGCTCATGACGTGCTTGCCCGGCGGCGCCATCGACGGGTCGACAAGGGTCGGGATGACCATGTCGATATAGGGCCGCCGGCTGAAGCGCCCGGCCTTCGCGTCGTCGTAGGCCAGCTCCATGTAGTCGATGCCCGGGCTGAAGCTGATCGCGCCCCGCAGGTGGTCGCCGTCGCCCGGCAGGCACGTGAACTCGGGCAGCCCTTCCAGGGCGAGGTTCACCTTGCCGCTCGAGCCCCGGTAGCGGTAGCGCTCGACCTCCTCGAGGAACGACGAGTCGAGCTGGCCGGGCGGGACGAGCCGGACGAACGTCTGCCGCGGGTCGAGGCTCGACAGGGTCACGCGTCCGGTCAGCTCCTCCCCGGAGGAGGTGACGACGCCGGTTACCTCCTCGCCCCGGGTCAGCAGCTGTTCAACGGAAGCCTCGGTCCGGATCTCGACGCCCAGCGACCGGGCCGCGTCCGCGATCGATTCGCTGACCGCGCCCGTCCCGCCGCGCGGGATTCCCCACGCGCGCAGGACGCCGTCGATCTCGCCCATGTAGTGGTGCAGCAGGACGTAGGCGGTCCCGGGCGAGCGGATCCCCTGGAACGTGCCGATGATCCCCGACGCGCTCATCGTCGCCTTGAGCGGGTCGGTCTCGAACCACTGGTCGAGGAAGTCGGCGGCGCTCATCGTCATCAGCTGGACGAAGACCGCCTGCTGCTCGGCGGGCAGGTCCTTGAACGCCCGCGCGAGCCGAGCGACCGGAAGCCATTCGCGGGGATGGAACCGGCCGGGATCGGGCGGGGTCATGGACAGGATCGGCTTGATGAACCGCGCCATCTCGACCATCAGGCGGCTGTAGTCCTCGTACGCCTCCGCGTCGCTCCGCGACCAGCGCCGCAGCTCGCGCACCGTGGTGCCGTGGTCGGTCACCCGCCAGAGGTAGTCGTCATCGAGCGGCGTGAACGTCCCGTCGAGCGGCAGGATCTCGAGGCCGTGCTTCGGAAGCTCCAGCTCGCGGACGATCTCTGGACGAAGCAACGAGACCACGTACGAGGCGACGCTGAACCGGAAGCCCGGGAACACCTCCTCGGTCACCGCGGCACCGCCGAGGACGTGACGGCGTTCGAGCACCACGACCTTCAGGCCGGCCCGCGCGAGGTACGCCGCGGCCACCAGCCCGTTGTGCCCGCCGCCGATGACCACGGCGTCGTACGTGTTGCGCTCCGCCATCAGCGGCGACACTAACGGCGGCGCGCCGAGGAGCGCCGTGAAGGCGGCCGCTTGCGACACCGACCATGAGAGGCCGCGCCGGCTTCGCCGGTGCGGCCGGCCTAAGGCGGCCGGCCTAAGGCGGCCGGTCTATAGTTGCCGCGGCGCATGAACGACGTCTCGACCATGGCCAGGCCGTTCGACATGTCGACGGTGCAGCGGGGAGCGCGGCTCCGGCGCAGCCCGTTCTACGAGGCGACTCAGCGCTACGGCCCGAAGGGCTTCACGGTCTACAACCACACGCTCTTCCCGATCAACTTCGACGACTTCGAGGCCGAGTTCTGGCACCTGCTGAACCACGTGACGCTCTGGGACGTCGCCGTCGAGCGCAACGTGGAGGTGGCGGGGCCGGACGGCTTCCGGTTCGCCCAGCTGCTCACCTGCCGCGACCTCGGCAAATGCGAGGTCGGCCAGGGCAAGTACGTCCTGATCACGGCTCCGGACGGCGGGATCCTGAACGACCCGGTGATGCTGCGGCTGGACGAGAACACGTTCTGGTTCGCGCTCGCCGACAGCGACGTCCTGCCCTACGCGCAGGGGCTCGCCGCGTACGCGGGGATGGACGTCCAGCTGTCGATGGCCGAGGCCTACCCGCTCCAGATCCAGGGGCCGAAGTCGAAAGACCTCGTGCGCGACCTGTTCGGCGAGGAGATCCTCGAGCTCGCGTACTACCGCTTCCGCCGGCTCGAGCTGGACGGAATCCCGCTGATCCTCACCCGCACCGGGTGGACCTCCGAGGTCGGCTACGAGATCTATCTCCTCGACGCCTCGGGCGGGGACGATCTCTGGGAGCGGATCATGGAGGCGGGAGCCCCGTACGAGATCCGCCCGACCGGGCCCGTGGACATCCGGCGGGTCGAGGGCGGGATCTTCAACTGGGGCGCCGACATGAACTACGAGAACAACCCCTTCGAGCTGGGGCTCGACCGGCTCGTGGACCTGGACTCCGGGGCCGACTTCCTCGCCCGGGACGCGCTCACGAGGATCCGCGACGAAGGGGTGACCCAGAAGATCGTCGGCGTCGACGGCTTCGACACGCGCGGGACCGCGGCGACGAACCTGTTCAGCGCGCTCGTCGCGGCGCCGGGCACGAAGCTGGGCGACGCGTTCGTTGTTGACTGGACGGGCACCGGTTTCGCACCCTCGGCCCAGATCGTGCTCAGTGACGGGACACTCGGCGGCGCGTCAAAGCTCGTGTTCGAGACCGTCTACGGCGCCGACGATTTGTGGTTGACGAACGCTTCGTCGCAAGAGCTCAAGGACAACGCCCCTGACACATCGCCCGGTTCCGGCTCGGCGTGGCATGGCACACCGGCTGCGTGGCAAGGCGTTCTCGACGACCTCGGCTACACCGGCATCGGGATGGGCTTCTCGCTCGGCTCGGGAGTTCTGTCCGACGGCATTCTCACCGAGGTGACAGCTGGCTGCCACACCATGCTGTTCGACGCCACGGCGATTCCGCCGGGTGATCCGACGTGCGTGGCGAGCGGGACGACGACGATTCACAACGTCGGCGAGTTCGGGTACTCGGATATCGGTACTTCCGGTCACATCGAGTTCGAGCCCGGTCAGGCTTA
>Ga0173483_10000164_pt1 | contig 16686 bp, 16 predicted proteins | sample NitcycUS178409R2_FD_122621 | JGI IMG/M metagenome (GOLD analysis project Ga0173483, IMG submission 122621) | Soil microbial communities from Arlington Agricultural Research Station in Wisconsin, USA - Nitrogen cycling UWRJ-S178-409R-2 (version... | ecosystem: Environmental > Terrestrial > Soil...
GACGAGTGGCTGACCTGGGTGCGCTCGCTGATGGACTGGCAGGGCGACGAGCAGGACGCCGCCGAGTTCATGCGCACGCTGCGCACCGACCTCTTCGACGACGAGGTGTACGTCTTCACGCCGAAGGGCGAGGTCAAGACGCTGCCCGCCGGCGCGAGCCCGATCGACTTCGCGTACGCCGTCCACACCGATGTCGGCCACCGGACCGTGGGCGCCAAGGTCAACGGCAGGATCGTGCCGCTGCACTACCACCTGAAGAACGGCGACTTCGTGGAGATCCTGACGTCGAAGTCGGGGCGCGGGCCGTCACGCGACTGGCTCTCGCTCGCGCGGTCGTCGCGCGCCCGCAACAAGATCCGGCAGTGGTTCCAGCGCGAGACGCGCGGCGAGACCGAGCAGAAGGGCCGCGAGGCGCTCGACCAGGCCCTCAAGGCGCAGAACCTGCCCTACCGGAAGCTGCAGGGCTCGAGCGTGCTCGCATCGGTGATCCGCGAGCTCGGTTTCAAGAAGGCCGAGGACTTCTACCTCGCGCTCGGCTCGGGGAAGATCGGTACGGGCCAGGTCGTCAACAAGGTGCTCCAACGGCTCAAGGTCGACGACGTCACCGAGGAGCCGGTCGTCACCGCCAAGCCCGCCGCGCGGAAGCGGATCGTCACGGGGACGTCGCTCGGAGTCGTCGTGCCCGGCGTCGAGGACGTGCTCGTCCGGCTCGCCAAGTGCTGCACCCCCGTTCCGGGCGACGAGATCAAGGGCTACATCTCCCTCGGTCGCGGGATCACGATCCACCGCGCCGATTGCCCGAACGTGAAGGCGCTGATGCGGAACCCGGAGCGCTTTACCGCCGTCGAGTGGGAGGGAGGCACGGCCTCATCGAGCTTCCGCGTCCAGATCGCAGTCGACGGCTGGGACCGCGCGCGATTCCTCGAGGACGTCGCGCGGACGTTCGCCGAGCACGGCGCGAACATCGTCTCGTACGGCGGCAGCGTCGAGGACGGGATGGCGCGGAACTGGTATACGGCGGAGATCGGCGACGTGAAGGCGCTGCGCTCCCTGCTGACCGCGTTGCGCAACCTCGATGCGGTGTTCGACGCCTACCGGATGACGCCCAACGGCTGAGCTCGTTCGCGAGCAGGAATCCGCCGAGCGGATTCCTGCCGCTCGGATCCCCGCCTTCGGCGGGGCAGATCCCTAAAGGCGCCCGCTTCGCGGTCGCAACTGAGCGTTATCCGTCAGCGTCCGCCTGCAGCCGGTCGTGGAGCGCTGCGAGATCCTCGTCGCCGAGCGCCCACTCGCGGGCCTTCGGCTCGAGCTCGATCGCGCGCTGCAGCGTCCCCCACGCGTCGTCCGTGCGCCCGGCGAGCGCCTCCCAGCACGCAGTCGAATAGACGACCCCGGCGTGGTCCGGGAACCGCTCGTTCGCCTCGTCCATCAGCCGCAGGGCCGCCTCGGGGTCGAGCGGGTCGCGGAAGCGCTCCGCCTCGAAGTACCACTCCCAGGCCGACGGCGTGTAGGCCTCGCCGGGCTTGCCGCCGACCGCGAGCACCGTTGTCCCCGACTCGGCCGCAGTCGCGTAGCGGCGCACCGTCGGGTCGCGCAAGAAGACGATCGTCCCTGCCGGAGCGTCGAGCGTCTCGCCGTCGAGCTCGAAGGTCGCGCGGCCCGCGAGCACGACGTAGACCTCCTCGTGGCGCAGGCTCTCCTCGCTGTGGCGCTCGACGACGTCGTCACCCGCCCGCTCGGCGGTGTACGCGTTCATGCCGAACGCCTCGATCCCGAGCGTCCGCCGGATCGGTTTCCAGCGCAGGTCGCCCGCGACCTTGATCGAGGGCACCTCGTCGACGCGGAGGCTTGTCCAGCGATCGCTCACCGGAGCGACGCTACCCCAACCAAGAGGGGCGAGGCTGGAGCCACGCCCCGGCCACGCCCCGCACGCCCCCCGGAACCTCACCGGTACGCCGGGTGTAGAAGGGGCGAGTGGGGAGCCGACCACCGGACGAGGGCACGCTCGTCGCGCTTGCGAAGCGGGGCGACGCGGCTGCATACGAGGAGCTCGTGCGCATGCACCAGGGAATTGCGTTTCGCGTCGCCTACGTCGCCGCCGGCGAGCGGGGCGACGCGGAGGAGGCCGTTCAGGACGGCTTCGTCAAGGCCTACCGCGCGCTCGGCCGCTTCCGTGACGGCGCGCCGTTTCGGCCCTGGCTCCTGCGCATCGTCGCCAACGAGGCACGGAATCGCAGGCGGTCGGCCGGGCGGCGCACAGGGCTTGCGCTGCGCGCGGCGGCCGCCTCGGGGGACGCGGCTCCGTCCCCCGAGGCGGCCGCCGTCGCGGCGGAGCGAAGGGATGAGCTGCTCGAGGCGCTCGGGCGGCTCGACGAGCGCGACCGCGAGGTGCTCGTGCACCGGTTCCTCCTCGAGCTGGGCGAGGAGGAGACGGCCACCGCGCTCGGGATCCGGCGCGGGACGGTGAAGTCGCGCACGTCGCGGGCGCTAGAGCGGCTTCGCGCGATGGTCGGGGAGGCTGAATCGTGAGCGGTCTCGAGCGCGAGCTCCGTGCTCTCTCGGCCGTCGTCGACTGGCCGGCCGAGCCCGACGTCGCGACGACTGTCGCAGACCGGTTGGGAGAGCGGCCTCCGGCACGGCCGCGCCGATTGCGAGTCGCGATCGTCGCCGTCGCCCTCCTCGCCGCGCTCCTCGCCGTCCTCGCCGTGCCTCCTGCCCGGACGGCGATCCTCGACTGGCTGGGGATCGGCGGCGCTCGCATCGTCCGGGTGGACGAGCTGCCGCCCCTGCCGGCTCGTCGCGACTTCGACGTGCTCGGCCACCGGACGAGTTCCGTCGCCGCGCAGGCGGGGGCCGGGTTCCCCCTTGCCGAGCCACCGCGCGACGAGCCGGCTCCGGACGAGGTCAGGCTGGCGCCCGGGCTTCGGGTCAGTTACATCTGGCGCGACGGCGACGACGTGCGCCTCCTGATCACGCAGTTCCCGGGGCGTGTGGGAGACCCGGCGCTTCTGAAGAAGCTCGTGGGCCGGACGACGGCGGTCGACCGGTTCGAGGTCGACGGCGACCCCGCGGTCTGGCTCGAGGGCGGGCCGCACGCCGTGCTCTTCGTCGCGCCGGACGGGACGATCCGCGACGACCAGGGCTGGCTCGCCGGCAACACCCTGCTCGTCGACCGCGACGGCGTCACGATGCGGGTCGAGGGACAGCTCGAGCGGGAGGACGCCGTCGAGCTCGTCCGGGCTACGCGCGGCCGGTAGGAGCCACGTCCCTCGTTCGAGGGATCGAACCGAACGAGTGAGTGGTACCCCGTTCGGGGGATCGGATCACTTGAACGAGGGATGACGGCCGGACTGGGTGCCAATACAAGGCGTATGGGGGAGGGGAAGCCGCGCCGCGCCCGTCCGGGCTCTTCCGGACGGGCGCGCCGGCCTGTCGCACCCTGCGCAAGGCCGATGGCGGGGCGCCACTCGACCGCGCTTCTCCCACGGGCGAGGCTCCCTTCATCATCGAGAACGGCGTCTCTCGGGGCTCACTCGACCAGGTCGCCGCCCTCGAAGGCGCGGATCGGCTCGCGGGACGGGTCGGGGATCGGGATGGGACGCCGCGTCGCGAGGTCGACGAGCACGACCGTCTGGGTGGCCGTGACCATGAGAACCTCGTCGGGCAGGCGCACCGCGACGCACTCGTAGGTGGCGCTCGTGCGGCCCAGGCGGCTGACCCGGACGAAGCACTCGAGCAGGTCGTCGAAGCTCGCCGGCGCGTGGTAGTCGACGCTCGAAGCGCGCATCACGAACTCCGCTCCCCCGACTCCGAGGCTGCCGAGGTGACGGTGGTACTCGGTGCGCGCGTGGTCGAAGTACGGGAGGTAGCGGCCGTAGTAGACGACTCCCTGGGCGTCGGTGTCCGAGAACCAGACACGCGTGAGTGCCGAGTACTTGAACGGCGGCCGCCGGTCGGTGACGCGGCCGAGCTCCGGCGCGGTCGCCACTCTAGACCGGGCCGTGGGTCAGCTCGGTGAGCGGCTCGTTCACGTGCAGCAGCTTCGCGCGGATGTCGCTCACGCCGAACCCTTCGAGGCGCGCGGTGTGCTCCTCGAGGTAGGCCAGCGCGGTCTCGTCGTCCTCGAAGAGGTAGATGCCGCCTCCGATGCCCTCGTCCTCGTTCTCGGTCCAGATCTTCCAGCGGAGGCCCGGCGAGCGCTCGATGATTCCCGCCAGATCGCGGAACGCCTCGGCGAGGTCGTCGCCCCACGGGCCCTTCATGGGGAAGTCGAACTGCAGGAGTGTCGGCACGCCCGTCCTTTCGTCGCGGAGTCAGCTGCGGATCAGCTCGAGCACCTCGTCGCGCCGCCGCTCCATGGTCTGCTCGTCGAGCGCCTCGAGGTTGAGCCGCAGGAGCGGCTCGGTGTTGGAGGGGCGGACGTTGAAGTGCCAGTCGTCGAAGTCGACGGAGACACCGTCGAGATGCGAGATCCGCCCGCCCTGCGCGGCAAAGCGCTCCTCGAGCTCGCGGAGCTTGTTCTCGACGTCGGCCACGGGCGTGTTGATCTCGCCGGTCAGGAAGTACCGTGAGCGGAACGGCTGGAGAAGCTCCGAGAGAGGCCGTTCGGCGCGCGACAGGAGCTCGAGCATCACGAGGAACGGCACGACGCCCGTGTCGGCCTGCGAGAAGTCGCGGAAGTAGTAGTGCGCAGACACCTCCCCGGCGAAGAGCGCGTCGACCTCGCGCATCCGTTCCTTGATGAACGCGTGCCCGACCCGGTTCACGAGCGCGACGCCGCCCGCCTCCTCGATCGCCCGCGGCACCGCCCAGCTCGCACGGACGTCGTAGATCACTTTCGCCCCCGGCTCCTTCTCGAGCATCGCGCGGGCGAGGAGCGCCGTGACGAAGTCACCCGGGACGAACTCGCCCGTGTCGTCGACGAAGAAGCACCGGTCGGCGTCGCCGTCGTACGCGACGCCGAGGTCGGCTCGTTCCGTGCGCGTCCGCTCGACGATGAACTCCCGGTTCTCGGGGAGCAGCGGGTTCGGCTCGTGATTCGGGAACGAGCCGTCCGGCTCGAAGTAGCAGCGGACGACGTCGAGTTGCGGGAGCCGCGCGAGGACGGGCGGCAGCATCGTCCCCGCCATGCCGTTCGCCGCGTCGATCACCACGCGGAGCGTGCGGATCGCATCGGGCTGGACGAACGAAAGGACCTTGGCCGCGAAGCCCTCCCAGACGTCGTCGGGGCGGACCTCGCCACGGCGGGTCGTCTCGCCGAATCCCGCCTCGGCGACGCGACGGACGTCCTCGAGCCCGGAGTCCCCGCCGACGGGAAGCGCCCCGCGGCGGACGATCTTCATGCCCGTGTACTCCTTCGGGTTGTGCGACGCAGTGACGACGATGCCGCCGTCGAGGCCCTGCTCGCCGACGGCGTAGTAGAGCATCTCCGTGCCGATCATCCCGAGGTCGCGGACGTCCGCGCCGCCGTCCGCGGCTCCCTCGATCACGGCCGCCGCCATCGAGGGAGAGCTGAGGCGCATGTCGCGACCCACCGCGATCGCCGTCGGGTCGAAGTGCTCGACGTAGGCGCGGCCGATCCGGTAGGCGCCGTCCTCGTCGAGCTCGGTCGGGTGGATCCCCCGGACGTCGTACGCCTTGAAGACCTTCGGGTCGAGCATCGCGCCGGATGCTAGTCGGTTCGGTGCGGTAAACCGCCCGCCCGACCAGAGGCCCCGAACCTAGACTTCGAGGCATGGAGCGCAAGCTCGCGACGGCGCTGTTCGTCGATCTCGTCGACTCCACGGCCCTCGTCTCCTCGAGTGACCCCGAGGTCGCCAGGCGGCGTGTGACGGGCTTCTTCGAGCGTGCCAAGGCGCAGATCGACGCCTACGGCGGCACTGTCGAGAAGTTCGCCGGCGACGCGGTGCTCGCCGTCTTCGGCGTCCCGACCGCGCACGAGGACGACGCGGAGCGGGCAGTTCGCGCCGCCGTCGCGATCGTCGAGAACGCGGACGGAGATCTTCCGGTGAGGGTCGGAATCGAAGCGGGAGAGCTCGTCGTCGAGGACGGAGATTCGACCTTCGCTACGGGAGAGGCGATCAACGTCGCCGCCCGCCTTCAGCAGACGGCGGCCCCGGGGGAGATCCTGATCGGCCCGACGGCCCACGGCCTCACCTCCGACCGCGTCGTGACTGAGCTGCACGACGGCGCGCGTCTGAAGGGCCTCCGCGAGGGGCTCGAGGTCAGGCGCGTCGTCTGTACGGAGCGCCCGATGGGGCGGCCGCTCAACGTCGTGGCACCGTACGTCGGCCGCGAGGAGGAGCTCGAGCTGCTCGAGAACGCGTACGCGCGTGCCGTGCGCGACCGTCGCGCGCATCTCGTCACGATCTTCGGGGATCCCGGAATGGGGAAGAGCCGGCTCGCGCGCGAGTTCTTCGCGGGGCTCGAGCGCACGACCGTGCTAGCGGGGCGCTCGCTGCCCTTCGGAGAAGGCCTCGCGTACCGGCCGCTCGCGGAGATGGTGCAGTCGGCGGCGGGGATCTCTCCCGACGACTCGCCGGAGGAGGCCTTCGAGAAGCTCCGCGAGGCCTGCTCGAGCGACGCGGTCGCCGACCTCCTCGGGCTCGCCGCGGGCGTGCTCGACACGGTGTCCGGGACCCGTCGCGGGCAGGAGATCGCCTGGGCCGCACACGAGTGGGCGGTGAGCCTCGCCGAGGCCCAGCCGCTCGTCCTCGGCTTCGAGGACCTGCACTGGGCCGAGGATCCGCTGCTCGACCTCGTCGAGCACCTCGCCGACCGCATCGACGACGCCCCGGTCCTCATCGTCTGTCTCGCCCGCCCCGAGCTGCTCGAGGCGCGGCCCGGCTGGGGCGGAGGCCGCCGCCGCGCGATCTCGATCGACCTCCCGCCGCTCGCGGACGACGAGGCGGAGCAGCTCGTCGACGGCCTCGTCGACGGCGCGGGGCTGCCCGCCGGGCTGCGGAGCGCGCTGCTCGAGAAGACCGAGGGAAACCCTCTCTTCGTGGAGGAGACGGTGCGGATGCTCGCCGAGCACCGCGACGGGGGCGCCGTGCGGATCCCCGACACGATCCAGGCGCTGATCGCGTCGCGGATCGACCGCCTTCCGCCCGCCTCACGGTCGGTCGTCCGGCACGGCGCCCTCGTCGGGCGCGTCTTCTGGCGCGGCGCGGTTGCGGAGCTCGACCCCGCGCTCGACGTCGACTCGGCGCTCGAAGACCTCGTCGACCGTCAGCTCCTGACGCGCGAGCCGCTCTCGACGATCTCGGGCGAGACGGCGTTCCGTTTCCGCCACATCCTCATCCGCGACGTCGCCTACAGCGGCCTCGCGAAGGGCGAGCGCGCCCGGCTTCACCGTGCATTCGCCGACTGGCTGCGGTCGCGGTCGGCCGACGAGCTCGTCGAGGCCCAGGCCTTCCACCTCGATCGCGCGGCGGCGCTGCTCGCCGAGCTCGACGGGCAGGTTCCCGCCGACCTGAGGGCGGAGGCCGCTGACGTGCTCGAGCGGGCCGGCTGCCGAGCGCTCGCCCGCGAGGCGAACCGAACGGCCCGCCGGCTGCTGCTCCGCTCGATCGAGCTCGAGCCGAGCCTCGAGCGCCGGTTTCACGCCGCCCGCGCGGCATGGCGGCTCTGGGAGCTCCCCGCGGCGGAGGACGAGATGGCGGAGGTGCGCACGCTCGCCCAGGCCGCCGGCGAGCGCACGATCGAAGGGCTGGCGCTCACCCAGCTCGCGGAGATCGTCCTCAATCGCCACGCCGACGTCGAGCAGGGGCGGACGCTCGGTCTCGAGGCGCTCGGCCTGCTCGCCGGCGCCCCGGGTGACGCGCGTTCCGACGCCCTGACGCTCCTCTCGAGCATCGGCTGGTGGGAGGGCGATCTGGAAGGCGTCGAGCGGTACACCGGCGAGGCGCTCGAGATCGCCCGCGAGGCGAACCGCCCCGATCTCGAGAGCCTCGCGCTGGGCGAGCTCGCGGCGGCCCACGTCGCGCGACTCGAGCTCTCGCGGGCCGACGCGGTGCTCGATGCGGCGGCGGCGCTCGCGGAGTCGAGCGGGAGCCTCTCGGCGACCGCCTGGGTGGCCCGGATCCGTGGCTCGATCCACCTCCGACGAAGCCGCTTCGCCGACGCGGAGCGCGAGTTCCACGCAGCGCGGGACCTCTTCGACGAGATCGGCGCCGCCTCCGACGCCGGCCGGACGCAGCAACTCGAAGGCCTCGCCGTCTGGCAGGGCGGCGATCCGGACCGCGCCGAACAGATCGTCCGGGAGGCGGTTCGCTCGCTCCTCGCGCTCCAGGAACGCGCGAAGGTGATCGAGGCGCAGCGGACGCTCGCGGAGCTCGTCCTGGCGAAGGGCCACGTCGAGGAGGCCGAGCGGTGGGCGCTCTCTGCCGTCGAGACGGTCGGGATGCAGGACACGATGTCGCGGGCGAACGTCCGCATGGTGCTCGGGCTCGTCCGGGCCGCCCAGGGGCGCGACGACGAGGCGGAGCTCCTGCTCCGCGACGCGATCGACTCGCTCGCGGCGACCGACTACCGGAACTCCGAGCCCGAGCCGCTCGCCGCCTATGCTCGCTTCCTTCGCGACCGGGGCCGCGACGACGAGGCGGCGGGGATCGAGGAGCGGCTGGCGAGGCTTCTCGAGCCCGAGAGCGCCGCACCCATCATCTGATCGTTTCAGCCGACGAGCGCGGCCCGGACAGCCTGGCTCGAGCGCTCGTCCGGCGATTCCGAGATCACCGTGGCTGGCCGATCGAAGCCGTCGAGCGCAACGCGGAGCGGGTCGGCGCGGAGCGTGCCCTCGCCGTAGGGCAGATGCTTCGTCTCGTTGCGGTTCGCGAACGCGATGTCCGAGAAGTGGAGGTGGAACGGAGCGCCGCTCGGCAGCACGCCGTCCACGAGCTCGAGCGCCTCGCGGAACGGCTCGGGCTCGACGAACGCGCCGTCGCTCGTCGCGTGCATGTGCGCGAAGTCGACGACCGGACGCACCCAGCCGGCGCGACGGCTGATCTCGACGCAGTCGTCGAGCGAGCCGAGGTCGCGGACGCGCCCCATGACCTCGATCCCGAACGGCACGGCCCGGTCCTTCCCCTCCAGTCGCTCGCGCACGAGGGCGAGCTGCTCGACGACCGCGTCGATCGCGTCTTCACGGCTACGGCCGAGGAGGAATCCCGGGTGGAACACGACGACCTCGGCGCCGCACGCGGCGGCGATCCCGGCGCTCCGGTCGAGCGCGCCGAGCGCCGACGACCACTTGCGGCCGGTCGCCTCGAGATGGCCGACCCACCCGAAGAGCGGCGCGTGCACCGAGAGTGCGAGGTCGTGCTCACGGGCGAGCTCGCCGAGCCGCTCCGCCCAGGGGTAGCCCATCCAGAAGCCGGACTCGAAGTCGATCTCGCAGGCGTCGTAGCCGCGCTCGAGCAGCACTTCCACCGCCCGCTCGGGAGCGTCGCGATCGGGTATGCGCGCCGACCCGACCCTGACTCGGCCCATCCGGCGACTCTAACCCCCTGCAAACCGGGGATGTCGTCCGACCGGTCCCGTACCCTCGCGACATGGCCCAGCCCACACGCATCGACCTCCTCGAGCTCGACATCGACCTTCGCCTCACGGACCTCTGGCGCGAGGCCGCCGACATCGCCGAGTGGAACCTCGAAGTGGTGTCGGCCTTCATGCGGGCCGCGTACGGCAAGGGATACTGCGATGCGCTGACCGAGGACGCGCCGGGAGCGCTCTGCCTCGACCACGGGTACGAGGTGCCGAGGCGGCAGCGCGACGCCGCCGAGGCTTAGACCCCTCGGGGTCGGCACCGAAGGTGTCTGACCCCCTGAAGCGTGGTGCTGCAGGGCGCGCCTCCATGCCGAGCGCCGCGGGGGGTCGGGCACCCTCCGAGCGCCGGACGGCTTGTCTCTAGACTGTCGGTCATGGCACGGTCCTCGTCGCCTGCCAGGCTCGTGGTCGCGCTGTCCGTCGCGGCGGTGCTCGCGGTCTTCCTGCTCTACACGTCGCTCGCGGGCGGAGGGACGCCGTCGGTGTCGCCGAGCGAGCTCGCGGCGAAGACCGGCGAGGTCTCCCTCGCGGGTCGGGTGGTCGGCACGCCGACCGGCGACGCGCACGGCGCCGGCCTCAAGTTCGTGCTCGAGGACATCAAGGGCGCGAACAAGCAGCGCGTCACGGTGGTCTACAAGGGCTCCGTGCCCGACCTCTTCCGTGTGGGCCGCGACGTCGTCGTGACCGGGACGCAGCGCGCCGACGGCACCTTCGTGACGAAGCCGGGCTCGATGATCACGAAGTGCCCGTCGAAGTACCAGGCCGCGAAGACGTAGCGGTCGATGGCCGAGCTGGGACGCGCCGCCCTCGTCATCACCCTCGGGCTCTCCGCCTACGCGCTCGTCGCGGGCGCGGCGGCCGCGGCGCTCGGCCGGCGACGGCTGGCGCTCTCGGCTCGGAACGCGCTGATCGCGTCGTTCTTCTCGACGCTCGTCGCCGCCGCCGTTCTGGTGGCCGGTTTCCTCCGCGACGACTTCTCGCTCGCGTACGTCGCGGGCCACTCGAGCCGCGCATTGCCGTTCGCGTACAAGCTGTCCGCCTTCTGGGGCGGGCAGGAGGGGTCGCTTCTGCTCTGGCTGCTCGTCCTCACCGGCTACTCGGCGCTCGCCGTGTGGTTCGCGCGCAAGCGCGCCCGTGATCTCGTCGTCTGGGTGACGCCCGTCCTCGGGGGGATCGCCGTCGGGTTCAGCTGGCTTCTCGTCGGAGTCTCGAGCCCCTTCGACACGATCCCTGCGCCCGCGGACGGGAACGGGCTCAACCCGAGTCTCCAGAACCCGTACATGGTGGCGCACCCGGTGCTGCTCTACCTCGGGTACGTCGGCCTCGCGGTTCCGTTCGCCTTCGCGATGGGGGCGCTGCTCTCCGGGCGGATGGACGAGCGCTGGATCGTCGCGACGCGGCGGTGGACGATCGTGGCCTGGACCGCGCTCGGTGTCGGCCAGCTCCTCGGCGCGCACTGGGCCTACCAGGAGGTCGGCTGGGGCGGCTACTACGCGTGGGACCCCGTCGAGAACGCGGCGCTCATGCCGTGGCTCGCGGCGACGGCATACCTGCACTCGGTGATGATCCAGGAGAAGCGCGGGATGTTGCGGGTGTGGAACGTGACGCTCGTGAGCCTCGCGTTCTGCCTCTCGCTCTTCGGCACCTTCCTGACCCGCTCCGGCGTCGTCAGCTCGATCCATTCCTTCACGCAGAGCGCGATCGGCCCGTGGTTCCTGGCCTTCATCGTCGTCGCCGTCGTCTTTTCCGTGACGATGATCTGGCTGCGGCTCCCGCAACTCCGCACGACGGCCCGCCTCGAGTCGCTCGTCTCGCGCGAGGCGACGTTTCTCTACAACAACCTGCTCCTCGTCGCGCTCTGCCTGACCATCCTCTGGGGGACGGCGTGGCCGATCGTCTCCGAGGCGGTGCGCGGCGAAGCGGTCGTCGTCGGCCGTCCCTACTACGACTTCTTCCTGCGGATCTTCGGCCTGCCGCTCCTACTGCTGATGGGGATCGGGCCGCTCGTCGCCTGGCGGCGCGCCTCGTTGCGAGGGCTGGCGCGGGTCTTCGCGTGGCCGGCGGCCGTCGCGGCCGCGACCGGCGTCGCGCTGATCGCGTTCGGGGCCGGCTCCTCGATCCCCGGACTGATCGCGTACACGTTCTCCGCGTTCGTCCTCGCGACGATCACGCTCGAGTTCTCCCGTGGCACCGCTGCCCGCCGAGTACTGACGGGTGAGAGCGTCCCGACCGCGTTCAGCCGTCTCGTCGGGCGCAATCGTCGCCGCTACGGCGGGTACGTCGTCCACGCGTCGGTCGTCCTGCTCGCGATCGGCGTCGCGGGCTCGAGCGCGTACGACTCGGTCGTGGAAGGGAAGCTCGCCCGCGGAGAGTCGCTCGCGGTCGGGGGCTACACGCTCACGTACCGCAATCTGACGGAGAAGGACGCGGCCAACGCGACGGAGATACGCGCCGTCCTGGACGTCAGGCGCGGGGGCGACTCGCTCGGCACGATCAAGGCCGGCAAGAACGCCTACAGCGTGGAGCAACAGGTCTCGAACGAGGTCGGGATCCGCTCAGACAAGTTGACCGGAGAAGACCTCTTCGTCATCGCCGAGCAGGTGAACGACGACGGCACCGTGTTCTTCCGCATCTTCGTCAAGCCGCTCGTCAACCTCATCTGGCTCGCCGGTCTCGTCTTCGTTCTCGGCTCCGTGATCACGCTCTGGCCCGACGCGCGCGAGGAGCGGCGCCTCGCCACGCGGTACGCGACTGTGGGTGAGCGCCGGGAGCGCACCGCCACGACGTGAGCCTGTGGCTCGTGCTCGGCGCGGCGCTGGCCGTCGCCGTCGTCGTCGTGGTCGCGCTCCCCTTCCTTCGCGAACCGACGCCCGACTCGGACGCCCTCCACGAGCTCGATGCGGCGGAGCGCGAGCGGCTCGAGGCCGAGGAGGCGCGCGACCGCGCCCTCGCCGCGCTCAAGGAGCTCGAGGCCGACCACCGCGCCGGCCGCATCTCCGACGAGGACTACCGCGCCGTCGTCGGCGTTCTGCGGCGCGACGCGGCAGAGGCGCTCCGAGAGCTGGATCGCGTCCGTGCGATGCCGCGGGGAGGGACTCGGACCGAGAGCGCGAAGAGCGCCTGATGGGTCGTCGAGCCGGGCTCGGCCCGGCCGCCGCAGGGGTGTTGATCCTTTGCCTGCTGCTCGTCGCCGGGACGGCGGCGGGCGATCCGGGCACCGACAAGGCGCGGATCGACGGCCGCATCGACACGTTGCGCGGCCGTGCCGCGGCCGCCGACCAGAAAGCGGGCGTGCTCACCGAGCAGCTGAGCGCGGTTGCAGGACAGGTGCGCGAGCTCGAGGCAGGCGTTCGGGCGCAGCAGGCGCGACTCTCGGTTCTGCGGGGACAGCTCGCCGGGGCCCGCGCGCGCCTTGCAGCGCTCGACGGCACGATCGCCCGTCAGACCGAGCGGCTCGGGCGGCTGCGCGGCGAGTACCGATTGGCTCTGAGCCGGCTCGAGCAGCGAGTTCGCGAGCTCTACATGACCGACGGCCCGGACGCGCTGGCGTTCGTGCTCGGGACGGCGAGCTTCGCCGACCTGATCGACAACCTCGACCTTCTGAACCGGATCGGCCGCCAGGACGAGCGGATTGCGGCGCGGGTCAAGGCGAGCCGCGACGGCGTCGCCGACGCCAGACGGCGCACGAAAGCAGCTCGCGTCGAGGCGGCGCACGTCGAAGCAGCGGTGGCGTCTGCGACCAGCGAGCAGCAGGATGTCGTGTCCAGGCTCGTCGCGAGCCGTGATGCCCTCGTCGCCGCGAGGAGAGACAAGTCGGCGACGCTTGCCTCGATCCGCGACGATCGCGCGTCGACGCTCGCGGAGATCGACGCCCTCGAGGAGCAGAGCGCCGTGCTCGCGGAGCGCATCCGCCAGGCCCAGCAGCAGTCGTCCTCTGTGCCGGTCGTCGTGCCGTCCGGCAGCGGTGTGCTCGGCTGGCCCGTCTCCGGACCCGTGACGAGCGGCTTCGGCCTCCGCTGGGGGCGGATGCACGAGGGCATCGACATCGCCGTCGCCGAGGGCACGCCCGTGCGTGCGGCGGGGGCGGGGACCGTCATCTACGCCGGTTGGATGGGCGGTTACGGCAACCTCGTGGTGGTCGACCACGGCAACGGCCTCTCGACCGCCTACGCGCACAACTCGTCGCTCGGAGTCGGCGTCGGCCAGTCGGTGACGGCGGGCCAGGTCGTGTCCTATTCGGGCAACACGGGCAACTCCACCGGGCCGCACGTGCACTTCGAGGTGCGCGTGAACGGCTCGGCCGTCGACCCGCTCGGCTACCTGTAAGCGCTCGGACGCCGGTCTACGCAGCGTCGATCGCGGCCGGAAGCTCGTCGACCGCGACGACATGGAGGTCCGGCAACGCCCGCCAGCGCTCGTCGAGCCCGAGGCCGTAGCCTGCGAAGAGCTCGTCGGGGACCGTGAAACCGATGTGCCGCAGAGAGATGTCCTCGACGAGGCGGCGATACGGCCGGTCGAGGAGGCTCACGGCCGCGAGGCTCGCGGGCCGACGTTCCGCGAAGCAGCGAGTGAGGAACGCGAGCGTCAGCCCGGTGTCGACCACGTCCTCGACGAGCAGGACGTCGCGGCCCTCGAGCGGGCAGTCGAGATCCTTGAGAAGTCGCACTCCGCCGCCCGGCCCGCCGCTCGAGTACGGCGCGAGCTCGATCACGTCGATCTCGTGGTCGAGGTCCACGGCGCGCGAGAGGTCGGCGAGGAACACGGTGCTCGACTTGAGCGGCGCGACGAGGAGAGGCATGCGTCCCGTATAGGCGGCGGCGATCTCCCGGCCGAGCTCGGCCACCCGCGCGGCGATCTCCTCGCGCTCGAGGTAGACCTCGCCGATCGGCTGCCCATCCGCACGCAGGCGCTCAGCGGCGCTCCGCCGGCTCACGATGCGATCCGCAGCCGGTACCGCTGCGCGAGGCGCTCGATGTCCCGCCGGTAGAACAGCTTCACCCTGACGTCCGGGTAGAGGCGCCGCACTTCACGGAGTTTTCGGTTCTTGCGGGTGACGAGCGACTGCTTCATCACCGTGACCTCGATGTAGAGGTTCTGCTCCGGGAGGTAGAAGTCCGGCGTGAACGCTCGCGTGACGCGTCCCTCGGCGTCGCGCTCGAGCACGAACGACCGCGGTTCGTACTCCCAGGGAATTCCGTACCAGTCGAGAATCCTCGCGCACTCGCGCTCGGCGCCGTTGACGAAGCGCGGCGGCTCGGCGCCGCGATATGCCTGGAACTCGGCGGTTTCCCTGGGCGACTCGGGCACCGCTTCGAGAGTAGCGAGGGGCTCGGACGGCCCCCGTTCTCGCTCGCGGAGCGCGATTCCGCGGAAGCGCAATCGCGCCGCTGATTCCGGACGGAGGCGGGCAGATGCCTGAAGGCGCCCGCCTTCGCGGTCGCAACCGCCGGTCCACTCGCCGGACTGTCGGTTCCCGTACGGCGGCCGTACACTGCGTCCGATGGCCGTCGGCGAACGCCCGTTCCGGATCGCCCACCTGTCCGACCTGCACTGTGGCGGCCCGTACTTCGAGGCCGCGCTGCTCGAGCGAGCGATCTCGGAGGTCAACGAGCTCAGGCCAGACATCGTGATCTGCTCCGGCGACCTGACGACGTTCGGGTTCAAGCACGAGTACCAGCTCGCGCGCCAGTACCTCGACCAGATCGACTGCGACTCGTTCGTCGTGGTCCCTGGAAACCACGACGCCCGGAACGTCGGCTACGTCCATTTCGAGGATCTCTTCGGGGGCCGGTCGTCCGTCCTGCGCAAGGACGGCGTGACCGTCGTCGCGGTCGACTCGACCGAGCCGGACCTCGACCACGGGCAGATCGGGCGGGGCCGCTACGCGTGGATCGAGGAGCAGTTCTCGGCCGAGCCGGCCAAGCTGAAGATCTTCGTCCTCCACCACCACCTGCTGCCCGTCCCCGGAACGGGGCGCGAGCGGAACGTCGTATACGACGCGGGTGACGCGATCGAGTGCCTGCTCCGGGCGGGCGTGCACCTCGTTCTCTCCGGGCACAAGCACGTGCCGTACGCATGGCGCCTCGAACACCTCTTCGTCGTGACCACGGGCACCGTTTCGTCTCTGCGCCTCCGGGGGAACACCAGGCCCTGTTACAACGTCGTCGAGGTGCACGGCAACCACGTCTCGATCTCGAGGAGACACCCCTTCCACGGCGAGGAGCGGATCATCCAGTTCTCCACCGAGACGTTCGAGTACGAGAAGTACACGGGCCGGATCGAGCGGGAGGTGACGACGCGAGGATGAGACGCGTGGTCGCCATCGTGGACGGCGAGCACTACCCACCCGTCGTCAGGGACGCACTCGAGGAGATCGACGACCTCGTCGTCGCGGCCGTGCTCGTCGGCGGGGTCGAGAAGCTGCGCGGCGACGATCCCGCCTACGGCGTTCCGCTGGAGCCGTCGCTCGAGGCCGCGATCGAGCGGCATCTTCCGGACCTCGTCCTCGATCTCTCGGACGAGCCGGTGCTGGGGCCGCCCGAACGCATGGCGCTCGCGAGCAGGACGTTGGCGCTCGGTGTGCCCTACGAGGGGCCGGACTTCCGCTTCGACCCGCCCGACGCGACGGCGGTCGACGTCCCGACGCTCGCCGTGATCGGCACGGGAAAGCGCGTCGGCAAGACGGCTGTGACGGGCCACGTCGCCCAGCGGCTGGCGCTGACGCGCCGCGTCGTCGTCGTCGCGATGGGCAGAGGGGGCCCGCCAGAGCCCGAGGTCATCTTCGTCAGGCCGACCGTCGAGGCGCTGCTGGACATGTCGCGGGACGGGCGCCACGCCGCGTCCGACCACCTCGAGACGGCCGTCGTCGCCGGTGTGACCACGGTCGGCTGTCGCCGCTGCGGCGGGGGCCTGGCGGGAGCGGTCGCCGTGTCGAACGTCGTCGAGGGTGTGTCGATCGCGGCAGGTCTCGGCGCCGAGCTCGTCCTGCTCGACGGCAGTGGCGCGGCGCTCCCGCCCGTGGCGGCCACCCGCCGCCTGCTCGTCGTATCCGCCGCCCAGCCCGTCGAGATCGCGGCCGGCTACCTGAACGCCTACCGTGCCCGGATCTCCGACCTCGTCGTCGTGACGATGGCCGAGAAC
>Ga0173483_10000165_pt1 | contig 16655 bp, 19 predicted proteins | sample NitcycUS178409R2_FD_122621 | JGI IMG/M metagenome (GOLD analysis project Ga0173483, IMG submission 122621) | Soil microbial communities from Arlington Agricultural Research Station in Wisconsin, USA - Nitrogen cycling UWRJ-S178-409R-2 (version... | ecosystem: Environmental > Terrestrial > Soil...
ATGGCGACTGTCGAAATGTGGACGTACACGATCGATACACCGCCGACCATCGACCTGACAGGCTTCAAGGTCGAGGCGATGGACGGCGACATCGGCAAGGTCGACGAGGCGACGAACGAGATCGGCAGCAGCTTCGTCGTCGTCGACACGGGGCCGTGGATCTTCGGCAAGAAGGTCATGATCCCAGCCGGCGTGATCCGTGACATCGACCCGGACACGGAGACGATCTTCGTCAACCGCGACAAGGACGAGATCAAGAACGCGCCGGAGTTCGACGAGCAGACGTACCGCGATCAGAAGTACCGCGACGAGCTCGGTGGCTACTACGGCCGTGGCTCGAAGCGGTCCGACGACCGGCTCTAGGTTAGAGCTCGACTGATGTTGTAAGCGAAGCCCCGCCTGGGCGGGGCTTCGTCGTTTTGAAAGCGGCTACCCTCGCGCGCGTGAGCTGGTGGATGTGGCTGCTCGTTGCCGGCGGCGTCCTGTTCGTGCTCTGGACGGCGCTCGTGTTCTGGCTCTACGCCGCGGGTCACCGCACCGACGCCCGCGCGCTTGCGACGTTCATCCCCGACTGCATCGTCCTCGTTGCTCGACTCATGCGGGACGAGCGCGTGCCCCGCCGGAGCAAGTCGCTGCTTGTCGCCCTCGCCGCCTACCTCGCGCTGCCGTTCGATCTGATCCCGGACTTCATTCCCGTCGCCGGCCAGCTCGACGATGCGATCGTGGTCGCGCTTGTCCTCCGTCACCTCGTCCGCGCGAGTGGGCCCGCGATTCTCCGCGAGAACTGGCCGGGCCCGGAGCCGTCGCTCGAGGTGCTCCTACGAGTCGCTCGCTGACCGCTTGACCAGCCGCCGAGCAGCTGCATATCGTCGTGGGGCACGGGGGGCACGCGGTAAGGGAGGGCATCGATGACGAGATTCCTCTTGACGGCAACGCTCCTGGCTGCGCTCGTTTCGCTGACGACCGCGTCAGGCGGTTCGGCGCAGGGGCCGGAGTGCCTCGGCGCTCCGGCGACCATCACCGGCTCGGGCACGATCGTGGGGACGAGCGGTGACGATGTCATCGTCGGCAGTCCGGGCCCGGATGTGATCGTGGCGCAGGGCGGCAACGACCTCGTCTGCGGCGGTCAGGGTAACGACATCATCCTGGGCGGCCTGGGCGACGACACCCTGGCCGGCGACGACGGCGTCGGCGGGCCGACGACGCCCGGCGGCGACGACCTGATCCAGGGTCAGGACGGTAACGACGAGCTGTTCGGCGAGGGCGGTAACGACACGATGCGCGGCGGAAACGGCGACGACATGGTCGCCGGCTTCAACGGAGACGACGACATCTCGGGTGGGAACGGCGACGACTTCGCCGTCGGCGGCCCGCAGAACGACGTCGTGAGCGGCGACAACGGCAATGACGCCGTCTTCGGCGCGTTCGGGGACGACACGGTGAGCGGAGGCAACGGCGACGACCTGGTGGACGGCGACCTGCCGAACCCGCCGTTCGTCGATCCGTTCCCGAACTTCGACAGCTGCAACGGCAACAACGGCACCGACGTGGCCCAGAACTGCGAAGCCACGACGAACGTGCCGTAGCTCCACCCGGTTTCGGGGAGCGGGCGCGTCGGCGCGCGCTCCCCGGATCCCTCGAACGAGGGATAGCCGCTTGAGGACGAGCAGGCCTCGCCGATGTAGGCCCGATGCGCCGCCCGCTGCTCGTGCTCGTGCTGCTTGCGACCATCGCCATCTCCCTCCCGAAAGCCGGTTTTGCGAAGACGAAATGGCCTTCCTCGGGCTCCAAGTCTCCCCACGCCTCGCGCGTGCAGAAGCTCGCTCGAAGGGTCGTCGACTATGCCCGGCACCAGCTCGGTGTTCCCTACAGCTGGGGCGGAACCTCGCGCGCGACAGGCTTCGACTGCTCAGGGCTGGTGTACGCCGCCTACCGCTCGATCGGCTGGACGATCCCGCGGTCGTCATGGGACCAGCTGCGCGCCGGCCGGTCGATCCGCTTCGCACGCCTGCGCCCCGGTGACCTGCTCTTCACCGAGGGCGGCGGCCACGTCCAGCTCGTGGTCTCCAAGCGCGCCGCGATCTCGGCTCCGCAGACAGGTGAGCGCGTCCGCTACGTGCCGCTGGCGCAGCTCCGCCCGGAGTTCGAGGGTGCGCGGCGCGTGCTCAGGTAGCCGACGCGGCGTCGACGGCGAACAGGCTCCACTCGCCGGGCACGCCCTTCAGCTCGCGGGCACCGCGGTCGGCGAAGGTCATCCGCGAGCCGATCACCAGGTCCTTGACGGTGTTCGAGACGAGCACCTCGTCAGCCTCGGCGATGGACGCGATGCGGGCGGCGATGTGGACCGCGATCCCTGCGAGCTTGCCGTCGACCAGCTCCGCCTCGCCGGTGTGGATGCCTGCCCTGACCGAGAGGCCGAGGGCGCTCACCGACTCGGCGATCGCCGCGGCGCAGCGGATGCCGCGCGCGGGGCCGTCGAACGAGGCGACGAAGCCGTCGCCTGCGGTGTCGAGCTCCTGGCCGCGGAAGCGCTCGAGCTGGCGCCGCACCAGCGCGTTGTGGCGCTCCAGGAGATCGCCCCACTCGCGGTCGCCGAGCCGCGCGGCCAGCGCGGTCGAGCCGACGATGTCCGTGAACAGGATCGTGGCGAGGACGCGGTCCGGCTCCGGCGCGGTGCGGACGCCGGTGAGGAACTCCTCGACCTCGCCCAGCACCGCGTCGGGCTCGCCGACCCACGGCAGGTGGTCGCCGCCTGGAAGCTCGACGAGCCGCGCGCCCGGGACGTGCTCGGCCAGGTACTCGGCCTCTCCGCGCGGCGTGATCGGATCCTCGCCGGCCTGCCGCCACGCAGCGGCGCCGTGGCCGAAGCGCGCGTCGCGACGGTAGAGGACGAGCGTCGGCGCGCTGATCGCCGGCAGCACGTCGCGGACGTCGATCTGGCTGTTCATCCGCAGCAGCGCGAGCGCAGCGCCCGGGCTCGCGGCGTGGCGGATGAAGGTGCGCCACGTGTCGCGGTAGCTCGGGTCGGCGGCGAGGGTCGGCGCGGGGACGCTCGGGTCGATCGCGTCCGGCCAGTTCTCCTGCAGCTCGCGCAGCCGCGCGTCGAGCTCCTCCTGGCTGAGCAGGGCTGCTCCCGCCTGTGCGAACGAGCCGTAGAGGATCAGGGCAGCCGTCCGCTCCGGGTAGGTGGCGGCGAAGAGCGAGCTCATCGCGCCGCCCTCCGAGACGCCCATCAGCGCGGCGCGTTCCGACCCCACCGCGTCCATCACCGCGCGGACGTCGTCCATCCGCTCCTCGAGGATCGGCAGCTGGTCGACGGGCACGCGGTCGGAGAGCCCGGTGCCGCGCTTGTCGAACAGGATCAGCCGCGAGAACCCCGCGAGCCGCCGGCGGAACGCCGCTTCAAGCGGCTCGTCCCAGGAAAGCTCGACGTGCGTGATCCAACCCGGCACGAAGACGAGGTCGACCGGCCCGTCGCCGACGACCTGGTAGGCGATGTGAACGTCGCCGCTCTTGGCGTACTTTGTCTCGGGCGTCACGGCGCGAGCCTGCGGCACGCCCGCGGGGCCGTCAACCGCGCGAGCTGGTCAGCCGAGCTCGGGCTCGGCTTCCGACGCCACGTGCTGGTCCTCCGACGCCACGTGCTGGTCCTCCGAAGCCACGGGCTCACCCTCCGACGGCTTCGGCTCACCCTCCGACAGCATCGGCTCGCCCTCCGACGGCGTCGACTCACCCTCCGCCGGAAACGGCTCGCCGTTCCGTGCGGCCTCGCGCTTCTCCTGCCTGCGCTGAATCTTCAGAGCGCGTTTCTCTGCAACCGCCCGCTCGCGGTTGCGCTTGTTGATCGTCTGCTGCCGCCTATTGCTCCCCATATGACCTCCTAACCTCGAGCGCCCCGCCCGCGCATCCGAGCTCTGTGGGCCACGGCGTCAGGGACGAACGCCACGTCGCGGGCCTGCCGCGATCCGTTTGTCCCGTCGATCACAAAGGTAACGACTCGGTGAGCGCAGCGTCCCTCGGGCCGCTCGCCCGTGGCGAAGCCGTCGCCGGGAACGGCCAGGCGTTCACCCTCGTCGGTCATGATGAAGCCGTGGTCCTTCTCCTCGTTGAACCAGAGCATCTCTCCTCGCACCGCCTGTCCTTTCGCTAGGAGGCAGCGCGCGCCGCAATTGCGGCGCGCGCCGACGCTCGGTTAACCGACGGTCGTAACGTTCTTCGCCTCGGGACCCTTTGCGCCCTCGGCGGCCTCGTACTCGACCTTCGCGCCCTCGGCGAGCGACTTGTAGCCGTCACCCGCGATCGACGTGTGGTGGACGAAGAGATCCTTCTCGCCCTCGTCGGGGCTGATGAAGCCGTAGCCCTTCGAGTCGTTGAACCACTTCACTGTTCCTGTTGCCATGAAAAAACACCTCCTTCTACCTCTCGCGAACGGTAGATGGGAGGCGTTGAGCCAACCAGGTACTCGCTCTGTCGTGCGCTCACCCTAGCAACGACGCGGGGGAGCCGGGGCTTGAACCCGGCTCCCCAAGGCTTTTCTAGGCCGCGAGGTCGAGGGCCGGCTCCTCCTCGATCGCCGCGGACTGGCGCTTGTTGCGGGCGAGGAGCGCGACGGCGCCGGCGGCGAGGACGAAGACCGCGCCGACCAGCAGGGCGAGCTGGTAGCCCTCGGTCGCCGCGTCGGCGGCCGTCGACTGGCCGGCCTGCAGGACCGACGTGGTTCGCTCGGTCGCGAGCGCGGAGAAGATCGCCAGGCCGAGTGCGCCGCCGAGCTGCGTCCCGGTGTTGAGCAGGCCCGCAGCGAGCCCGGCCTTGTCGGTGCTGACCCCCGCGTTTGCGGCGGTGGTCGCGCCCACGAACACGCCTCCGAGGCCGATCGAGGCCACCACCATGCCGGGCAGGATGTCCGACACGTACGAGCCGTCGACCGGGATCCGCGACAGCCAGTAGAGGCCGGCGGACGCGATCACGGCTCCGACGACGATCACCGGCTTCGTCCCGATGCGCGCGAACAGCTGGGACGCGATGCTCGTCGCAACGATGAAGCCGGCCGTCAGCGGGAGGTAGGCGAGGCCGGTCTGGATCGGCGAGTAGTCGAGCACGGTCTGCATGTACAGCGTCAGGAAGAAGAACATCGGGAGGAAGCCGGCCGCCGTGACCAGCTGTGTCGCGTCGGCGACGGCGACTCCTTTGACGCGCAGGATCGACATCGGCAGGAGCGGGTTGCGCACTCGCAGCTCGTTGACGACGAATGCCGCCAGCAGAGCTCCTGCAAGCGCAAGCCCGCCGATCGTGCGAGTCGCGCCCCAGCCGACGTCGGGTGCCTTCACGAGGGAGAAGACGAGCAGCAGCATCCCGCCGGTCACGAGCAGGGCGCCGAGCGCGTCGAAGTTCCTCAGACGGGCCGAGCCTCGCTCCGCCTGGAGGAGTACGAACGCGCCAATGAGGGCGATCGCGGCGAAGGGGACGTTGACCCACAGCACCCACCGCCAGCCCGGCCCTTCGGTCAGAAAACCGCCGAAGAGCACGCCGGCGGCACCGCCGAGGCCCGAGACGGCGGCCCAGGCGCCGAGGGCGGTGTTCCGCTCGCGGCCCGAGCGGAAGATCGTCGTCAGCGACGACAGGGCTGCCGGCGAGAGCATCGCCGCACCCATTCCCTGCACGAAGCGGGCGCCGATGAGCAGCGACTCGCTGTGAGCCAGGCCGCCGACCAGGGAGGCGGTCGCGAAGACGACGAGACCGGCAACGAGGATCCGGCGGCGACCGAGCAGGTCGGCTACCCGGCCTCCCAGGAGCAGGAAGCCGCCGTAGGTGAGGATGTACCCGTTGACGACCCACTGCAGGCTCTCCTGCGTGAAACCGAGGTCGCGCTTGATCGACGGGAGGGCGATGTTGAGGATCGAGGCGTCGAGGACGTCCATGAACTGGACGAGGCAGAGCAGGATCAGGATCGCCACGCCCCGCCTCGACGACAGGGACGTCGCGTCCGGGGATGGGGGGGTGGATACGGCTTTCGGATAAGACGCTGCTGACATGGCTGGGGTCTCCTTCATAGGTGTCTATGGAGGTGACACCCCAGGGGCGGCCGACGTGACATGCCGTCAACCGTGCTCGCGAAGGGCTTAACGCGGGGTGGCGGGGGCGGGCTATCCCTCGACCGCGGCGAGGATCCGCCGCGCCACGTTCGTCCAGCTCCAGCGCTCGACTGCAGCGTTCCGCGCAGCCGTGCGAAGGGCCGACCGGTCGCTCTCCGGCAGCGCGAGAATCTCGTTCAGGCGCCGCGCGAGAGTGGCCTGGTCGCCCTTGGGAAAGCTCGCCAGGTGCCGAAGCGCCGGCGGGTAGGCCTCGTCGAGCCCTCGCGCGATCTCAGCGAGCCCCGAGTGGTTCGCGACCACGGGCGGGCACCCGGCTGCAGCTGCTTCAGCCGCAACCATCCCGAACGCCTCGGGGAAGATCGAGGGAACGACCGCCACGTCGGCGAGCGCGAGCAGGTGGACGAGATGACGGTGCTCGAGCGGGCCGGTGAAGAGGACCGGCAGTTTTTCGGCCTGCTGCTCGAGCGTTTCGCGGTAGTCGCCGAAGCCGACGATCACCGCGCGCGCGTCGACCTCCTTCAGCGCCTCCAGGAGAACCTGAACGCCCTTGTTGTAGATCAGCTTGCCGAAGTAGACGATCGTCGGCCGATCGTCCGCGAGGAACGCGGCCAGCCGGTCGGCGTTGCCCTCGTCGGGGAGCCGTTCCTCCGCGTTGCCCGGGTTGGGCGGATCGTGCCGTGCTTCCTCCACCAACGCCGCCAGCGCTTCCTCTCTCGGCTGAGGGCGCCAGAGCTCGACGTCGACGCCGGGTGGGATCTCGTGCACGCGGTCGACGTGCCCGCATACCTCCTCGAGCACCTTGCGGATGTGGTCGGACCCGGCGATCACCGCGCCCGCTCCCTTGAGGGCCTCGGCGCCCCAGCCCGAGAGCCGGGCGTTGCCGCGCATCGAGTACTCGAGCTCCGACCCGTGCGCCTTCACGACGTACGGCGCGCCGGTCGCGGCGCCGACGGGCCCGCCGAGGATCACGTGGTTGACGAAGACGAGGTCGGCAGGGAGGCGCGCCCGCATCGCCGCCGCGTTCGCCTCGACCCAGGCCGAGAGCTCCTCAGGCGCACAGTCCTGCACGAGCTCGACGCGGTAGCCGTCGTAGCGATCGAGCACGAAGGTCGGCAGCAGCCCGCCGACGTCCGGGCGCACGGTCGCGGCCGACCCGAGGTCGAAGTGCTCCGGCTGCGCCTCCTGTGAGAAGACGGTGACGTCGTGCCCCTCATGGCTCCACTCGCGCGCGAGCGAACGTGCGTAGATGTTCGAGCCCGTGCCGCTGAGCAGGTAGCCGTGCCAGACGAAGATCTTCACGGAACGAAGGGTCGCAGGAACTGCAGCTGGGGTTCGAGGGCGGGCGCGGCCTCGGGGCGGCGGGCGACTGCAACCATGAACGAGGCGGCGACCCAGGCGGCGTACACCGGGAGCGCCTGGTCGAGGAGCTGCTCGTCGTAGTCTCCGTACGCTGCGAGGGCGAGCCGGGCTTCCGGATCTGACTCGCCCGAACGGTCGCTCAGCATGAGCGCCGCGAGGTCGTATTCACGCGGCCCGCGGCACGCCGTCTCCAGGTCGTGCCAGATCGGCCCGGCGCGAGTCTGGATGCAGTTGAAGAGGTGGACGTCCCCGTGCAGCGCCTGTCCCTCCGGGAGCTCGCGCGAGGCGAGCTCGCAGAGAAGCTCGACGTCGTCGGACGGCGCGAAGGGCTCGAGCATGGCTCGCACCTCGTCCGCGCGTCCCGCACGGGGCAGCTCACCGTCGTAGTCGGCGAGCGAGTCGTGGAGCGTTCGAAGCCCCCGACCGGCTGCGGACGCGTCGAGCGGGCCGTCCTGCTCGAGGTAGCGCCAGAAGACGAGCGTGTGTCCGCCGTAGCGGTGTGGGCCAGGCGGGAGCAGGTCGCTCGGCTGGACGACCGGTGCGCCCGCACGGGCCGCGTGCTGTGCGACACGCAACTCCTGTTCGACGTCCTCCGGATTGACACCGGGAGCGCCGCTGGTGACACGCGCGACGACCGGCGCAGGCCACAGGTGCACGAGCACGTGCCACGCCTCGCGCAACACGATCGGCTTCTCGCACCTGACGCCGTGGGCCTCGGCGAGGGCGACTGCGGCGTCAACGGCATTCACGGGGGCGATCGTAGATCGACGCGGGCGCTGAACCGTCGCGCTGGCGCTGCGTAGGAAGCGTCAGACCGGCTGGACGAGCCAGCTGAATCGTTCTTTGACGAGGCTGGGATCAGGCATGTGGCCGCCCTCGTCATCGATGACGGCCTCGGCGTTGGGCACGTTGCGAGCGAGCCACTCGCCATGCTGGGGCGGCACGAGCACGTCGGTCAGGCCGTAGAGGACGCTGGCCGGGGCGCGGATCTCGGTCACGTCGAAGCCCCACGGTTGGATCAGGCAGAGGGTGTCGTCGACATAGCCCCAGACGCCGTGACGGAACGCCTCGTTGATCCCACGTCGCATCGCCTCGTGCAGCTGCGGATTCGCCATCACGGCGCGGTCAGCCTCGGAGAGCTCCACCTCGTCGCTGATCAGCTTGGAAGGATCGTCGGCTACCCGTTCGAGCATCCCGGCCGCCACTCGCTCGATCTTGCGGGCGAGGACGTCTTCGCCTTGCTGTGCCCAGCCCACCTCCTCGATGTTCACCGCGTCCATGCCCGCGAACCAGTCGAAGTCGGGCGTGTCGAACGGCGCGACCCCCGCAAAACAGGCGGCTCTCGTCACGCGCTCGGGCAGACGCGCGGCAACCGCCAGGCTGTGCGGGCCGCCCAGGAGCCGCCGGTCACGGCGAACCGCTCGATGCCGAGGCTGTCTGCGATCGCAGAAACGTCCGCAACGCAATCCACCACCTGCCGGCCGCGGAAGCGATCGGAGCCGCCGTAGCCGGGCCGGTCGTAGGTGATCACGCGCGCTCCGACACTCGCATACGCGCTCGCGTTGGCCTGCCCGACAAAACGCGAGCCCGGCGTGCCATGAAGGAGGAAGACCGGGAACCCATCAGGGTCGCCCCACTCGGCGATCGTCAGCGTTCGCCCATCGGTCGCCGCCACCGCCTGCGTGCCAGACGCCCCAGGCATGAAGGCATCATCCTGCACCGCGTTCGTCGCGCCGGCGAGTAATTCGTCAAGGAGCCCCGCCCGGCATCACCTCGACCCTGACGATTCGTTCGTCGTCGAGCGTCAAGCGCATTGCGAAGTCACGCTCATACGCCACTTCGCCGGTTTCACGCCAGCGAGCGACCTCGTGCGTCCGAGCAATGACGTCGCCCTCGATTTCCTCGAACTCGGCCTCCGCCTCTTCCATGGCGAACTGCTCATCTCCGCCCGCCTTCTGAAGCACTTTGCCGGCACGCCGCGATGCCACGAAGCGTGCCGCGTGGCGTCACGGTTTCGACCTCGGGATCGAGCAGCTTTTCGGCCGCGTCCAAGTCGTGCGCGACGACAGCCTGGACGAACAGTCGAGCGCGGCCGGAAGTCACCGGCGGAACTTAGTCTCGGCGAACGCGGTCTTCAAGCTCGCGTCCATCGCGACATCAGGAGGGGGTGCTCGCCGCCAACGGTCGTCTCTGTGAGCCTCCGCCCCGCGCGCTTAGGATGCGGTCTGCCAGCGCGAGAAGGGGGTTAGCGTGACGGCCGAGGAATGGACACTCGCAGCGACCGCGTTCTGCTCGGGGCTCGCGGCGGGCCTCTTGGGGATGCTGTGCACGATCATGCGTCCCATGCTCGGAGCGATGACTGGTCGGGACTTCCGCAGCTTCATGGAAGCGTTCCTTCGCTATGCGGACCACGGCTTGGGCAAGGCATTCAACTACGCGTGGTCGCTTGGGATGTTCCTCGGCCCGATCGTCGCGCTCGTGCTTCTCTGGGACGACGCCGGCTCCACCTCGTTCGTGCTCACCGCGATCGGCCTGGGCATCGTGCTCGTCGGTGTGATCATCGTCTCGAACGCGTGGAAGACCCCGACCTACAAGTTGATCCTGGGCTGGGATCCCGAGGCTCTGCCGGCGGACTGGGAAGCGGGACGGCAGCGCTACTTTGCGATCAACTGGATCCAGATGGCGACGACCTGGACGGCGTTCGCCCTGTTCCTGGTGGCTCTGGGCTACCTCTAGGCGGTCCCGCCTACGTGAAGACGTTTACCGCTCGGGCGATCACAAGTCCGAGAATGGCCAGCGAGATCACCGACTGGATAGCCATCGTGATCTTGGCCCACGGCGCAAGGGGCATCACGTCGGTCGGGCTGAAAGCCGTCGCATTGGTGAATCCGAGATACAGGTAGTCGATGAAGCGCGGCTGCCAGTCGGGCGCCGCGACGTGGGGATTGATCTGCTGCGGGAAGGCGAGGTCGAGGCGGTCCCGGGTGCGGTGGGCACGCGCCGCAGCGCCGCCGCCGTCAAGCTCCCAGAAGAGCAGCGCGAACGCGAGGTTGTTCGAAACCCAGACGAGCGAACCGGCCTCGAGGAGGTCGCTCGCGGAATTCGTCTCCGGGCCGCCGTGGATGAGGTCGTCGATCAGCTGGCCGGTGGCCCAGAGCGTTCCGAAGACGAGGACGACCACGAGCGCGATCGAAATCGCCCGAAGCAGCCGGGAACGGCGGCTGATCCTCACCGGGTCGCCGACAATCAGGGCGACGAGCAGGATCCCTTCGAAGAGCGGGAGCAGCCACCTGGGCCCGAGCCGTACCGCCTCGGGCAGGAGAATGGTGAGCACGATCGCCGCGAGCACGGCGCCCACCATCGGCCAACGCGCCTCACCGACAACGGCGTCATTCCCAACCGCCTCGGCGCGGCCGGCGGCTCGTGCATCGTCGGCCCGTGAGGGCTCATCGGCCATCCGAACCATCCTAGGAACTCGGTCGCAACGCCGTCCGTGTGGCACTACCTTCGATCCTTGAGGACAGCTACGTGAGAGGAGAGGCCTGTGAACGACGGCTCTGAGCACGAACACACTCGCATTGCCGACGAGGCGCGGCGAAGGGCTCGGGAGACGAAGCACGCGCCATTGCCGGGGCCGAGCCGATCGTCGCGGGGACACGGACCCGCGAGATGGAGGAGGAGGAGCTCCGGCAGACCGGGGTGATTTACGGGGGTCTGATCGCAATCGCGGTGGTCATGGCGCAGGGGTTCCTCGAGACGAGCTCGCTCGACACCTCTGCCAGGGTCGGCAGCATCGCGTTCGCGGTGGCAATCCCACTGCTGGCGGCGCTCGTGCTGGTCAACGGCAGGAGGCGTTCCGAGGTCGGCAAACCACGTCGGTGTTGGTCACACTCGCGCGGGTGATCGCCCAGCGGCTGTCTTCGTCGGGATCGTCGCCGCCTTCTGGCACATCACGTGGGTCGCAGGGGTGACGTTCCTCGTGCTGGGCGTCGTTGCCGTCGGGGTTCACTCGGCCGGCTTCTGGCGCGTGGAGAGCCCGGAGTAGCGTCTCCGCCGGAGAGGGCAGAGACAGGCGTCAGGTCTGCGCGATCACGAGCACGACCGTCATGACGGCAACCGCGACTCCGCTGACGGTGAACACCGCGACGGTGCGGAACCGCAGCGGTGCTTGGCCCCCGGTTCGCAGCGCATGCTCCAACTCCCGCTGGCGTTGTGCGCCGACGATCGAGAGCCCGACCGCGAGAGTCGCGTAGCCGCAGCCGAGCAGAATGTACGGCCAGGGGGCGACGTCGAGGAGTTGCGGGGCGAACCGGCCCACAGCGAGCGCCCCGGCGGTGGCGCCCAGCGCGGTGCGCCACCACGCCAGCCAGGTGCGCTCCGCAGCCATCGACGTGCGCCGCTCCTGATCGAGATCGGACGGCGACGTTGGAACTGGACGCTCTTCGTCTGCGGCATCGGCGTGCTCTGAACCCGCCTGCGGCTGCGTCATGGCTGCATCTAACACTGCAGAGCTCGAATCCGTAACTACGGAGCCGATGCCTCCGGCATGAAGTACGCCAGGATGCGAACGGAAGCGGCACCGTCGGATGTGTCGGCTTCGTTGTGGGTCGCGTAGGGCTCGATCAGCACGGTTCACATCCGGTGGAACGACTAACCGGCGGCCACGCGTCTCGTGGTTACTTAGAGAGATACCTTCTACAGCGCCTTCGTAGTGGAGCAAGACGTGACGATCTGCCCGAGCTGTGGACAGCAGAATCCCGCTGCCGCGCGTTTCTGCCTGGCCTGCGGGACCCGTCTGGCTGAGGACGAAGCGACCCGGCGCGAGGTGCGGAAGATGGTCACGGTCGTCTTCTCCGACGTCGCGAGCTCCACCGCACTGGGCGAGCGCCTCGATCCGGAATCGCTTCGCCGCGCCATGGGGCGCTATTTCGACGAGATGAGCGCCGTGATCGAGCGGCACGGCGGCACGGTGGAGAAGTTCATCGGCGACGCGATCATGGCCGTGTTCGGCATCCCCACGGTGCACGAAGACGATGCGCTTCGTGCGGTCGCGGCAGCCGTCGAGATGCGAGAGGAGCTCGAGCGCCTGAACGACGAGCTCGAGCGCGGCCTCGGGGTCCGGCTCGAGGTCCGCCTCGGCGCCAACACCGGTGAGGTCGTCGCAGGCGACCCCGCAGCCCGTCAGAGGCTCGTGACCGGCGACGCCGTTAACGTCGCCAAGCGGCTCGAGCAGGCGGCGGGCTCGGGCGAGATCCTGATCGGCCGCGAGACGCAGCGCCTCGTGCGGGACGCCGTTCGTGTCGAGGAGGTAGGCGCGCTCGAGATCAAGGGCAAGCAACAGCCGGTCTCTGCGTTCCGGGTGCTCGAGATCATCTCAGGAGCTCCGGGGCACGTGCGACGACTGGACTCGCCGATGATCGGCCGCGAGGACGAGCGCACCCTGCTCGAGCGCGCCTTCGAGCGCTCGGTCCGTAAATCGTCGTGCCACCTCTTCACGGTCCTCGGAGCGGCCGGCGTCGGCAAGTCGCGGCTCGTCTCAGAGGTTGCGGCGCACCTCGCCGAGCGAGCGACGGTGGTCTCGGGCCGTTGCCTCCCGTACGGCGAAGGCATCACCTTCTGGCCGGTCGGCGAGGTTGTCCGACAGTTGGTGGACGTGCAAGTCGTTCACGACATCGAGCGGCTTGTCGCAGACGACCCCGACGCGAAGCTGATCGCGGACCGAGTCGGGGGCGCCATCGGCCTGGCGGATGGCGTCGGCAGCGCGGAAGAGACGTTCTGGGCCGTTCGCAAGCTGCTCGAGCGGCACGCCCGGATGCGCCCGCTGGTTGTCGTCTTCGACGACGTGCACTGGGCGGAACCCACCTTCCTCGACCTTGTCGAGCACGTGGCCGAATGGTCGCGGGACGCTCCGATGTTGCTCGTCGCGGTCGGCCGGCCCGAGCTCCTCGACCACCGCTCGGACTGGAGCGGCGGCAAGCTGAACGCGACGAGCATCCTGCTCGAGCCGCTCACCGACGCCGAGTCGGACCGACTCATCGAGAACCTGCTCGGCCATGCGTCCGTGGCCGAGGAGCCCCGCTCGCGGATCAGAGAGGCAGCCGAAGGCAATCCGCTCTTCGTCGAGGAGATGCTCTCGATGCTCGTCGACGATGGGCTGCTCCGTCGGGAAAACGGGCGGTGGTACTCGACCGCCGACCTCGCCATGATCTCGATGCCGTCCACGATTCAGGCGCTACTCGCGGCGAGGCTCGACCGCCTCGAGCACGACGAGCGGGCGATCATCGAGCTTGCGGCCGTGGAGGGGAAGGTCTTTCACGTCGGCGCGGTGAGCGAGCTCGCGCCTGATCGCCTTCGTCGCGCCGTCGACGCGCACCTGATGTCGCTCGTTCGGAAAGAGCTCATCCGCCCGACCCGACCGGAGCTTCCCCGTGAACAGGCGTTCGCATTCCGACACCTCCTCCTCCGCGACGTCGCTTACGAGGCGCTTCCCAAGCAGATCCGTGCCGAGCTCCACGAGCGGTATGCGGACTGGCTTGCCCGCGCCGCCCGCGAGCACGCAGGGGAATACGAGGAGATCCTCGGCTATCACCTCGAGCAGGCTCACCGTTCTCGCGCCGAGCTCGGTCCGCTGGACGAGCACGCCCACGGCGTCGGCCGGCGTGCGGCGGAGTGCCTCGCAGCGGCCGGTCGACGCGCGCTCGCGCGTGGCGATGCTCACGCTGCGACGAATCTGCTCGAGCGCGCCCTTGCTTTTGTGCCGCCCCCCGACCCGTTTGGCCTCGAGCTTGCGCGCGACGTGACGGATGCGCTCATCCTCGCAGGAAACTTCGAGCGAGCAGACCAGGTAACGACGGCGGCGATCGAAGCCGCGGGAGATTCGCGCCACGGCCTCGTCGCTTCGCTCATGCGCGCCGACATCCGTACGTTCACGGGAACCGAGGGCAGCCTCGAGCGCCTGCGAGACGTCGCCGAGCACGCGTTGCCCGAGCTGGAGAAGGCGCGGGACGACAACGGCCTCGCGCGGGCATGGGCGGCAATCGGCTGGACGCATCACATCGCGATGCGCTTCGAAGCTGCGATCGACGCCTTCGAACGCGCGTTCACGCACGCGCGGCGCGCGGGTGACGAGCGGCAGGCCAATCAGGCGCTCATCCAGGTCGGGATCGAGCTCATCTACGGCGCGACGCCGGCCGAAGACGCGATCAAACGCTGCAAGGCAGTCCTCGAGGACGTGTCAATCTCGCGTTGGGGCGAAATGGGCTTCATGGACGCGCTTGCCGTTCACGAGGCGATGCTCGGCCACTTCGACGCGGCGCGCGAACTCATCGAGCGCGTCCGTGCAATGACCGAGGACCTCGGACTGGCGCGCGGGCTCCCGTTCATCCTCCGGGCCGAGCACGCTTGGATCGTCGAGACGCTGGCCGGCGACGCCGCCGCGGCCGAAGGCGAGATTCGTGCCGCCTACGAGGTGCTCGAACGCTGGAAGATGGGCGAGAAAGGCCTCCTGTCGACCCAGGCGGCGCGGCTCGCGCAGTCACTCTACGTCCAACAACGGTACGAGGAGGCCGAGTACCAAACGAGGATCAGCGAGCAGGCGGGCGCGAGCGACGACATGATGACGCAGGTGCTCTGGCGGCAGGTGCGCGCGAAGGCGCTCGCTCGACGCGGCGAAGACGGTGCCGCCGAAGATCTCGCCCGCGAGGCCGTCGTTCTCGCGGAACCGACAGATGCCCTCGACATGAGGGCAGATGCACTCGTCGACCTCGCGGAGGTCTTGCGTCTCGTTGGGCGCAAAGACGAACCGAAGGGCGTCCTGGAGGACGCCCTTCGGCTTTACGAGCAGAAGGGGAACGTCGTGTCTGCCGCTCGGGCACGTGACGTTCTCGCAAAGGCCGTTCAAACCTGGCAAACTCCGCCGCCGTGAAACGAATAGCTGTACTCGTAACGATGCTTGGCGCGCTCGTGCTGGTCGGAAACGGTCTTCCGTTTGCGGGACGGACCGACCCCACGGCCGAGGTCAGCAAGAACGGCCACGTAATTCGGGCAACCGGCCCGCTCACCTGCGACGTTGGCGAGCGGCTCTTCCTCCGCCTGACGGTTACGCAGCTTCAGACCGCCGCGTATGCGGAGGGGCGCACGCGAGCGCGGTGCACGGGAGCGGAGCTACAGTGGCAGGTGCGGGCACTCAGCCGCCTCCGGACGCGATTCGCCCAAGGAACCGCGCAGGCGTGTGCGCTTGGCATCACGCGACGCAACGGTCATCCGACCGACGCACACCAATGGTGCGTCGACGTCACCCTCGTTCCGGCGAGCTAGACCGGCTTCATTCGTCATAGCCCGTCGGTGGGGAGATCTTCCAGCTGCCAGATCGGGCTGTCCGCGCGAGGGCGAGTCGATGGGCTCGCCGGGATCCTGATTTGGTCACAACGGGTAAAGAGAGTGCCGACGATCCCCGCTGCTTTGTGCTATGTCCGCGGTCGAGACCTATCGAAAGTCGTTAACTGCAGCCGGTGTTCGTCCCGCAGTCGCGGCACGTGTAGCAGCTGCCGGTCCTGACCATCCGCCCGCCGCACTTGGCGCACTCCACTGCGTCTTCCCACGCATTGAACAGGGCGGTCTGGCCTGGCGGAGCCACCTCCGCAGCCTCCGCGGCCGGCGTTGGCTCACTGTTGTACTGCGCAGCCAGCTTCGCTTTCACCTCCGGCGAGAGGATCCCCGCGGCCTCCTGCTGCTCCGTGGTCAGGAACTTCTTGCCGAACCAGCGGAAGACGTAGTCGACGATCGACTTCGCGATGCGGATGTCGGCGTCGTTCGTCATGCCGCTCGGCTCGAAGCGCATGTGGGTCAGCTTCGAGACGTAGACCTCCGGCGGGACGCCGTACTGCAGGCCCATCGAGACGGCGATGCAGAGCGAGTTCATCAGGCCGGACATCGTCGTCCCGTCCTTGGCGATGTCGACGAAGATGTCGCCCGGCGAGCCGTCCTCGTAGAGGCCGACGTGGATGTAGCCCTCGTAGTCGCCGACGCGGAACTTGCGGCCGACCTCGACGCGGTCCTCCGGTAGCCGGCGGCGCTGCGTCAGCGCTACTGGCGGCGCCGCCTCGAGCTGCGCGCCCGCCTCGCCGTCCTTCCGGCCCGACAGCGGCTGGGCGACCTTGCAGTTGTCGCGGTAGATCGCGATCGCCTTCACGCCGAGCTTCCACG
>Ga0173483_10000166_pt1 | contig 16618 bp, 17 predicted proteins | sample NitcycUS178409R2_FD_122621 | JGI IMG/M metagenome (GOLD analysis project Ga0173483, IMG submission 122621) | Soil microbial communities from Arlington Agricultural Research Station in Wisconsin, USA - Nitrogen cycling UWRJ-S178-409R-2 (version... | ecosystem: Environmental > Terrestrial > Soil...
AGAACAAAAATAATGTATAAAGCTATGCTAAGTAATGATCAATGCAAAATTTACTTGGATTCACTACTTCATAGCGGTCTCATTCAAGAGATCAACAGCGGTAATAAAATGGTTTATAGAGTAACCCACAAGGGCAACAAATTTCTAGCATATTACGATCAAATGAAAGAATTGCTGCCAGTAGGAATCGAGGAAAACATTGCAGATGAGTATTATCATTTGAATACATGAATGACTAGACTATTGGCTCAAGTTTAATTTTTGGATATCCTGCAGATCTGTCAATCACAATCGCATGCAAATAGGCATATGGAATTAAGGATTGCAGAAACAGGCTGCCATTTATTATCGTAAGTCTTATGTGCACGTCAGATAATCCTGACAGACATCCTCTTATATTTTGTGAATGTCGAACTACAATCAGAGAGAGATCAATATTTGCCTTGAGGAAAGGAATCGCCTCTATGCCATTAATTTCTCTATAATTGTGCATTTTTTTGAACATGTCCGCATCCATCACATTCAATAATAGTTTGTTTGGATGTTCTTTTCTTGTTTTAATTACAATATCGTAAAAGAGTTCAAACAGTTTCCCAAAATTATCCAACTTAGAACATGAAGACATGTTAGAATCAGAAATGCCTTTGTTTTTATTTGTAGGAACGAAAATTTTAACAAGTTTGTTTTCAGAATCTGCACATAGATATGGAATTACCACTCCAGGATCAAATCCATCAGAAGGTTGTAATAAAATAGGATTACACGTTCCAACAAAATTTGACATAATTTTTACCAAGAATGTCGTGGTGACTGTTGTATTTATAGTGGAGTCTAGTTCCACGAGTACCATGCCTTTTTTTGGAAAGCCTCCTCCAAGTATAGTATCTAGCTCAGGGTATCCACTCGCAATGTGAGGGCCTTCAAAAACCGATTGGAATATGTGTTCTATTTTGTTAAATGCTATGCCTGAGTTAATACTACTTATAAAATCACTAGGATTATAATTGTCATAGCTTCGAAAAATACCATCATTAAGTGAATAGATGTATGATGGCTTTTTAATCATGACCCCGCGTAATTTTGAAAGGAATATTTCCCTTATTCTTATGTTACCATAGAACGTCTGTCCTAACTCTACTATCCCATCAACAAGAAAATCTAGTGTCGTGTCCTTTGGATCTTCGCTAATAAAAATCAATTTAGCGCCTGCTCTTTCGCGCCAAGTTTGTAATACCCTTTCATTATTTAATCGCGCTTCTTTATCCATAAAAGATGCAATAGCATCCCAGCTATCAATGATGATTATTGGTGCCTTAACATCCATTAGTTGATTTGTGATTCTTTCAAACAGTGACTCGGGCTCATCGAGACGTGCATCTTCAAAGCTTGATAAATTGTAATCTTGTCCTAACTCTTCATTCGACTCTACTTTTGGTCGCCCTACAAATTTGCCAAGCCAAGGATAATATAGAAAAAGTTGTTTTGGAGAAATCCTTGTAGAAATATAGAAAAAGTTGCTTTTAATCTTCAATGTTCTCAGAATAGTAAGCGAAAGGGTAGTTTTACCTGTTCCCGCATATCCTTTAATAAGCAAGGAATATGTATTACGTTGAACAAATTGCATCAGCTCATGCGGGATATGAATGGGCTTTTCAGTCTGTTTCTTATTTTTTGAGCTTACATTTGTCCTCATTCAATTTAGCATGGCTCTAGTAGCAATAATAATTCTTTCTAATTTGCATTCCTCTAATATAGCATATATGCTATTTTACTAAATATAACATCGTTGAGGTTAAATTCTTTCCACTCATAGAATATCTTCATTAAATTTTGCATCTTTATATGGCCTACAGTGTAAAGAAAATTACTTTATGATATTTAGTATGCAATTTCCGTTTTAAAACGCACTCCATCTATAAGTCCTTCTGCATAACCAATACTTAAAACAGCGAGCTCAAGTTTGCCCTGATTCAAAAATCTCTCCGCATCATCAATATAGTAATCTGCATTATCAATTACTTCATTCAATCCCTTGTTAATAGAGAGATTGCTCTCTGCTCTGATAGCAGACTTCATTTGATCAATTACATATCTAGCTTTAGGAGCATATTTTTTCACCATGGTCACAGAAATTTTCTGAACTTTTAATGTATTATCTAGCGGCTCATCGACATTATAAGTCAACGTTGTAAGTGCCTCTCGCTCCGTAAAATGAAGTGATCCAGTTATTATTATAGAATGAGGACCTATCCCAAAATCAGTGTTCATTAGTGACTTAACTTTACCAGACACAATTTTTTGCTGTTCTGTACCAATCCTTGAAGCAACTATCACAAATACCCCTTCTGAAAAGATTCCATATTTTAGCTCTTCTTCAATTTCTAATAAGGACTTGAATACGCATCGAGGATCAAGAAAAAACAATTTGTCATGATTATTATTATATTCAGTCAATATCAACGTGTGATTTCCTACTAGTAGATTGTCAAAAATTGTGTTGTACACACTAATACTTGACTTGAATTCTAACATCATTGTAACAGTTTTTCCGAATTTGTATACATGTAGTCCAGTTTCACCGATCAATGATGTAATACCAGACGCGGCATGTATGATATTGACTTTAATTGAGCTTTTTACGGCTCTCACATATAGTTCTGTAAGAGTAGTGGCAATTAATGGATCGCCATATGTTAAGAGTGCAATATTCTTGTTCTTTGACTCGTTAAGAATCTCTCGTCCATCCTCCACAAACCATCGCGGGACAGGTACTATTACACTACCATCATATTTTGCAATTAAAATATTCAATCCTTGTAACTCCTCATCCGACAATATACCCGTAAATCTATCTGCATATATTATATCACACCTTTTCAAAATATCCAGCGCATGAATGCTAACGCCCTCATAACCATTAATTCCTATCCCAATAAGCCAGAGCATAATGTGATGAATATCTCAGCTCTATATTTTGTCTTTGGTAACATTGACCTTTTTGCCTTGATGAAGTCGTGACATATGAAATAGTGCTCTGTTAAAAACTTCTATACTAGAAACAAATTCTTCGATCTTTACTCTTTCGTCAGCACTATGGGAAGCGTGAGGGTTGCCAGGCCCAAATGTTATAACAGGTATTTTGAGTGCGTTTCCCAGTATATTCATATCGCCAGTGCCTGTTTTGCGTAAAAGGGTTGGATGCTTTTTGCGAACATCAAGAATTGAAAGTGAAAGTGCTCTAACTAGAGGAGATGAGTGGTTTGCTTCGAATGGCTCAGTTCTGTCTTCTATTCTATATGTAGCTTTCACTCTCTTTCTGCTAGCAAGCTCATAAATAGCTCCGTCTAAAACATCAAGTACTTCTTCACATGTAGTTATAGTTGGTATTCGAATATCTATTGTTATTTTACATTTCTGCGGCGTTACATTATGACTGGAGCCGCCTATGATTTCAGTGAGGCTGCACGTGATTGAATTGGCCTTGTTGTCCCTTGTCCCAATCCGATTAATTTCTGATTTTATTGTATTCCAGAAATCGTACATTTCTTCGATTGAATTTTTAGCCAGCCAAGGAGCACTTGCATGAGCACTGTCTCCAACATCGCATGCAAGCCTAATTGCCAGCCTGCCTTTGTAGGCGATAGTAATATTGTCGATGCCACTTGGCTCTCCAAAAATTGCATAATCCGCTGAAAGTTTACTCTTTACGAGCTGTTTGATCCCAGTTGCATTTCCTTCCTCATCAACAACACCGGCAAAAATTATGGTTCCTCTCTGTTTTGGAAATTCGGAAGCTGCAAGTAACATTGCAACAAGAGGACCCTTTGCATCAGATGCTCCACGACCATATATGAAGCCGTTTTCTATCCGAACTGGAATTTGACCGGGCACGGTATCCATGTGACCACAAAGCAATATTCTGGGTTCTCCATGTCCTTTAGTAGCAATAACATTTCCCACATTATCAATATTGACCTGTTCGAAGCCAAGATCGTTAATACATTTGTCTTTTATCATATTTGCTAGCGAAGCTTCAGACCTTGACGGTGTATATTGTTCGAGAGCTTTCCTTAACAGTTCAATAGCATAACTAGGGGAAATCAATTTTATTCGTTCTTATTTTATCAATTTAGATGAAAAATCGACTATCAATCCTGGAATATCAACTCCAGTTACCCTGACAGTATTCTTAAATTCAGTTGTATTGTTGATCTCATGAACAATTAAACCATGTTCTTTACTTTCCATAAGATCAACACCAACAACCTGTCCATCCATGACTCTTGTCGCTTTTAAGCAAATGTCTTCTAATTCCTTTGTTAGGGGACAAGTTTCAGCATGTCCCCCTAATGCCATGTTAGTTTTCCATTCGCCTGGACTAGAATAGCGATAAATGGCTGCAACAAGCCTGTCTCCTATAACAATTGCCCTAATATCCCTCGGAGGGCGGCTAACAAATTCTTCAAAGTAATACACCTGATAAAGTGGAAACATGTGCTCTCTATCTTCAATTACTGCCTTGGATGCATCTTTATCACGTAGAAGGGCGATCAACCTACCCCAGCTTCCTATTGTAGGCTTGATTACCGCCGGATATCCCAAACTATCGAGGGCCGCGATAGCAGATTCTTGGGAAAAGGCAGAGACTGCCTTAGGAGTCTTTACTCCTGCTTTTTGAAGTTCCATGTGAGCAAACAATTTGTTACCACAAAGGGATGCAGTACGGAGTGAATTGATGATGTGTGCTCCAAGACCCTCTAATGCGGCAGTTGAGTGAATACTCTTGAAATAGCCAACACAACGTTGAATGATCACTTTATTGGTATATTGAGACTGCTCTCTTCCATTCAGATCTATAAAAAGAGATTTACAGTCAATATTATTCATCTTAATGCCCCTCTTCTTAGCAGCTTCATATAGCGCCTTTTCTTCCCAGCGGATACTGTCGAAAAGAATGCTAAGAGAAGATGATCTCTTCTCTTCTGTCACTGGCCCCAGTCCTCGCCCACAACTTGGGCTGGTTTTATATTAAATCCTTCCTCTACTTTTATAAGCTCATAGCTTGCACCACAATCTGAGCACGTTACAATTTCACCTTCTAGTGAGTCTGAAGGAACTTTGATTTCTGCATCACATTCTGTACATTTAACCATGCTATTATTTACTCCTTGGCCTTTACTTTCGGAGCTTCATCGTTAAGTATTTTTCTCTCTAGTCTATCGTCCAGATATAACTCCAATATATCTCCCATACGGAGTTCTTTCAAACCACGAGCTAGAATCTCTCCTTCATTCTGCCTTGGTTCTAATCCCAGCAATGATAGCAAATAACTTGCACCATTTTTTCCTGCTAGCTCTCCAAATACAATCTTGCGTCTATTACCTACGATCTTTGGCTCTAGAATTTCATACGCTGCTGGATTTTTGAGAATCGCGGCAAGGTGAGTGCCTGCTTTGTGTTTGTATGCACTATCTCCTACAATTGGTTTTGATTCTGGAATTCCCAAATCAGTATATTCTGAAATTGTCTTGGATAGATCTTTTAACATATGCAATCTTAGATTATTATTTGATTTGTAAATTAGCGTTAATGCAACTGCAGTTTCAGCTAATGCTGGGATACCAGTTCGCTCTCCAAACCCATCTATTGTAGTATGGATTTGCTCTGCGCCTGCCTCGCATCCTGCCAAAGAATTTGCCAATGCCAATCCAATGTCATTATGGCAATGGACATCCAGTGAGCTTTTTGATCTATCAATATTTTCATAGACCATCTTGATAAGGTTGTACATGCCTTTCGGACACATGATCCCTACAGTGTCTGGAATACTTATTCTCTCAATCCCACGGTTGTTCATCTCCTTACACATGTCAATAAGAAAGTCGGGATCGGTTCTGCTTGCATCCTCCATTGTGAATCTGGCTTTCAAACCATGTGCTTTAATATAATCAGCAACTTCGAGTGCTCTTATTTTTGCCTCCTCTCTTGTAATCTTTAATTTTGTAGACAGGTGGATATCTGAAATCCCCATATATGTGGCAATCCATGATGCTCCACAACTGATGGCAATATCTACATCGGATTTTGTCGCTCGCACATGAGCCAGAATGTCAGCCTTTAATCCCTGCTTTATAATAGTCTTTGTAGTCTCAAAGTGATCTGGAGATACCACAGGGCTTATCTCTATTTGATCAACACCAAAAGCGTCGAGCATCCACGCAATTTGAATTCTTTGTTTTTTTGTGAATGAAACTCCAGGATGTTGTTCTCCTTCTCTGAGCGTAGAGTCGAGGATTCTGATTGTGTGTTTGGAGTCGACGATTCTATTATTGTCAGATCCATTGTATAAGTGCGCATAGTAGTTGGGATCATCTGATTTTAGCGACATTTGATTCTTTAAGGAACTCATTTCGCAAGCGATATAAACGTTTTCGCAACTAAGTTCGTTCAAGTGCGCGTCTTTTTTTATTGTATTCGCAGATATACCACAATACTAGATCGAATTTCGATAATATGTAAACAAAAAGGGCGGCAACTAACAATATTTTATCTGATAGTTTTAAGAATGATTACTGTATTAGTGTCATATACACCTTCTGTTTTGCGTACATCGTCAATACATTTGTTAATTTCTGTGATTGTAGATGCGGAGATGATTGCTGCAATATCATACTGTCCTGTAATCTCATAGATTACCTCTACGCCTTTAAGATTCATCAGTTTGGAAGAAACTACGTTTGTATCAGCTGTAGAATTAACTGAAATAAGTGTTATTGCGCTTGTTTTGTCTCTAGCACTCATCTCAATGGTAAATCTCTTAATAATCCTACTATCAATAAGATTCTTTACACGCCTTCTTACAGCAGATTCAGATAATCTGATCTCACTTGCAATTTCTACAAACGATTTGCGAGAGTCCTTTTGTAAAGCTTCTATTATCTTTTCATCAACAGAATCAAGATCAGCTGACATTTCTCCTCTGCTCCTCTCTGATAAACAAGCGATCCATTATTTCTAATGCTCTATCTACAGTTCTTTCATCTATTACAAGCGGAGGAAGTAGCCTAATTATGTTTCTTCCTGAATATAACATTAATAATCCATTTCTTATCCCGTCAAACAGCATATCTTTTACGTCAAAACGTAATTCTACTGCTAACATCATACCTAAACCTCTGACTTCTCTTATTATTTTGTGTTTATCGCTAAGTGCTAGAAGACCATCTTTGAAATATTTACCTGTTCTTGAAGCATTTTCAACTAGTTTATCTTCTACTAATGCATCAAGAGTCGCAATACCTGCAGCACATGCAAGAGGACTTCCAGCAAAGGTAGAAGAATGCTCGCCCACCTTCATTGCTTCTATAATTTCAGGTTTTACCAACGTCAACCCCATTGGAAGGCCACCAGCAATTCCTTTAGCCAAACACATGATATCCGGAGTAGTGCCCCAGTTTTGTCCTGCCCACATCTTACCCGTTCTGCCTAAACCGGTTTGAATTTCATCGAATATTAAAACTAATTTGTAACTGTTACAAATTTCTCTAATCCGTTGGATTAGACCGTCTGGTGGGACAATTATTCCTGTTTCTCCTTGAATCGGTTCCAAAATTACAGCTCCTGTATTGTCATCAATCACTTCTTGTATTTTGGAAGAGTCATTATAAGGAACGAACTTCACACCGCTTAAAAGTGGCATGAATGACCTTCGGTATTTTTCGTTATGAGTTACTGAAAGTGCTCCGAATGTCTTTCCATGATATGCACCATTCATGGCAATTATGCCTATTTTCCCAGTATATTTACGGGCGAATTTTAATGCAGCTTCTACTGCTTCGGCGCCACTATTGCTGAAAAACGTTTTGTTTAATCCCTGCGGAGCCAGGCTCGATAACTTTTGCAGAAACCTTAGTCTAGTATCATTGTATGCAGACATATGACATATTATAAGTTGCTCAGCTTGATCTTTGATGGCTTTTACAATCCTGTTATTGCAATGCCCTACAAGTGCAACACCATATCCTCCCATACAATCAATGTATTCCTTTCCAGACGTATCCCAGATGTTTGCATTTTTACCCATTGCAATGTTTATGGGAAATCTCTGATACAGATTAGATAAATACTGGTCTTCACCGTTCAATAGGAAGTGATCACCGTACAATTATTATGCTCTATAGCTGATGAAATAGGGTTCTCCACTTGACCTGACGCAATTATGGATTCCTTAACTCCCATTTCTATTGCCTCAGTACATGCGATAATTTTCTTTTCCATACCATATCCAATTTTTGGTAATGCTATTTTTGCCTGATCAACTGTCATGTTTGTAACAAGTTTATCATTTAATATCAACCCGCTAACATTAGTAATAAACAAGATCTTGTTAGCTTTTAATCCCCCTGCAACATATGCTGCAGCTCGATCCCCGTCTACATTGAGAGCATCAAATTCTTCGCTTAATGCTATTGGTGAAACTACAGGCACATATTCCGCGTTTAGTAGTGTATTAATTAATGATGGATCGACTGCACATATTTTGCCTGTATAGCCGCCATCAATTGCCATCTTTCTACCTTTTTCATTAATTATCAGAAGTTTTTTTTTACGTTCAGCCTTCAAAAGACTGCCATCTATCCCCGCAATACCAGCAGCCTTTATGCCTTGATGCAAAAGCATCCCCACAATTGCTTTATTGATCTTACCGGACATAACCATTGTATAGATTTCAGCAGTCTCCTTGTCAGTATATCTACTCTTTACTCCGCTGGGTGAAATAATGAACTTTTGTTCTTTGCCAAGTTTAGTTGCAATATTGGTAACTTCTTTACCGCCACCATGGACAAGAACCAATCTATCTTTCTTGACTAATCCTTTGATGTCAGAAAGTGCGGTCGAATGGAGTCCATCTACTACACTACCACCAATCTTGACTACTATCATACTGGTGTAAGTGGAGTATATTTCAATCCATCCATCTCCTCGTAGCCAAGCATTATATTCATATTCTGTATGGCGGATCCCGCCGCTCCTTTCATCAAATTATCAGATGCGGATAGAGCTACAAGTCTTTGATTGTCATCATCAATATCAAATCCTATGTCGCAAAAGTTTGAGCCAATCACGAACTTGGGATCTGGAAATTTGTAGAGACCTTTCTTGTCATGGATAAACCTGATGAAAGGTTCACTTTTGTAAGAGTTTCTATATATTTTCCACAGTTCTAATTCATTAATCATTTTCTTTAAGAATGTATGGTTAGTAGTAAGAATGCCTCGAACGATGTTTACCGCATGGGGGCTCATGCTTACTCTAATTTCTTTCTTGGCAACAAGTCCTAATTCTTGCTCAATTTCTCCTGTGTGTCTGTGCTTTACTGGTTTGTATGGTCTAATTACACCATAACGCATAGCATGATGCGTTCCTGCATTTGATTTGGTACCTGCACCTGATGAGCCGATCTTGCTGTCAACTACAATATGGTCTGTTTCAATCAAATTATGTTCGATCAATGGTTTTATTGCAATTAAAGATGTAACTGCCATACACCCGGGACATGAAACTAACTGTGATTTTTTAATCTCATCTCGGTGGAACTCCGGAACTCCGTATGTCGATTTCGACAACAATTCCGGGAAAGGATGTTCCCATCCGTACCACTTTATGTAATCCTTTGGATTCTTCAAACGAAAATCTGCAGACAGATCAATTATCTTTATACCTCTATCATATAGATCTTTCACAATTTTATTAGCCATGCCATGAGGAACCGAGGTAAATACTATATCACAGGAATTTGCCAACTTTTCCATATCCATTGGTGAAAAAGTAAGATCAATGAAACCTTTCAGACTAGGGTGAATGCGATGCACATATTCCCTAGCCTTCTGTCTTGACGTTACCATATTGATGTGAACTTTCGGATGGGAAACAAGCAAGCGCAATAGTTCTCCACCGACATAGCCTGATGCACCAACTACACCAACTTCCATTTCTAATAGTTCTCCCTTTCTTTGCTAACAGAGTGGCTTATGAATTTTGTTATCGTTGAAGTTGATGGGAAGTTGTTGCCTTATACTTGTATTTCGTATCGAACATACAACTTGGATCACTAATTATAAGATTCATCTTTTTGCAATTGTCAGAGCATAATCTATCATTGCGCCAGCAATATCAGCTTCTGAAACATTGGAAGCTCCTCGGAATTCTACAGTATTGTTTACTTCATGAACTAGTAGTCCCCTTTTTTCATCTTCCATCAAATCAACTCCCAATATGCCACCTCCTACAGCTTTTGCTGCTCTCAACGCGATATCTTCTAGTTCGTTTGTGATTGGAGCAACTTCTGCTTTTCCCCCTCTAGATACGTTTGTCCTCCATTCGTTCTCTGCAGAATAACGATAAATTGCTGTAACAACTTTATCTCCTACCACAATACATCTAAGATCCCTAGGAGGCCTTTTGATCATTTCTTGAACATAATAGATACGTGCAAGAGGACTATCATTTTCTTCACGCATTTCAATAATCATATTTGCCACTTCTTCATCTCTTATGGGAAATACTCCTCTACCCCAGGAACCAATAATCGGTTTCAGAACAATTGGAAAGCCTGTCCCGTTTATGACTTCAACTGCAGATTCTGCGCTAAAAGCGAAATGTGTTTTTGGAGTTGGTACTTTTGACTTTGTGAGTGTTAGTGATGTTATTAGTTTATTACCGCAAGTTTCTCCAACTTTAAATTTATTGATAACGATGAATCCCAAAAATTCTAAGCATGCAGCAAGGTACAACCCTCTGAAGTGACTTATACATCTTTGCAAGACCACATCTCCTAACTGGAGCGTTTTTCTTTTACTCTCATTATTGACAGTAATCGTTTTTGCGTCAATAATTTGAGCCTTTATACCTCTTTTTTTAGCTGTATCATAAAGGGCTTTCTCCTCAAACCGCACCTTGTCATAGAGTACACAAACTTTTACCATCTATTGTCCCCAATCTTCTCCTATAGTTTCGGCTGGTTTCAATTCTATCTTATCTTCTGATTTTGAAGCAAGTTCAAAATTTCCGCCACAATCGGGACATGTCAGGATTTCTCCAACCATTATGTCATCAGGAACATTAATTTCAGCTCCACATTCTTGGCATTGTGTCTTCATCTTGAATTTTTGCCTCCATTTCGGTCAAACTTGACTTCCGTAACCACTGCATTTGCAGTTATTGATTGCAAGCCCCATAGTTCCACAAAACCCTTCGCCAAACCCTGATCAAAGGTTGATCCCGTACTAAACGTGGCTAAATCATTCTTGTAAAGAGAATATGCAGATTCCCTTCCAATTACACTGAGTGCTCCTCTTCTCATCTTTAATTTTACTTTTCCACTAACCTTGGTCTGAGTTTCATCTATAAATCTATCCAAATCAGTTCTAAGTGGATCTTGCCATAAACCTGAATAAATCATCCAGCTCCATTGTTCATCAACGAGTTGTTTAAACCGTAGTTCATGCTTGGTTAACACCATCTTTTCAAGATCTTTGTGTGCTTCAATTATTGCAATAGCTGCTGGAGCTTCATAAATTTCTCTGGATTTTATTCCAACAACTCTGTCTTCTATGTGATCTACTATGCCTACTCCAAAAGCACCAACTTTCTTATTAACGTACTCTATTAGATTAATAATATTCATATATTTTCCATCTACAGCGATTGGAGCGCCATCCTTAAATTCTAATTCAATATAACCGGCATTGCCATCGCTGAATTTTACTAATTGAAAAGCTTCCTCTGGTGGCTCCAAATAAGCATCTTCTATGTCTCCGCCTTCAATCGATCTCCCCCAAATATTAAGATCTACACTATATTTGTTTGCTACTGCATTGATAGGAATATTTTGTTCCTCAGCAAATTTAATCTCGATATCCCTCGTCAGGTTCATATCTCTTATTGGTGCAACAATTTTTAATTTTGGATTTAGACATCGCATCGTAATATCAAATCTAATCTGATCATTGCCTTTTCCAGTACATCCATGAGCAACAGCAACAGCTTGTTCTACATTTGCCACGTCCATTACTTTAGTCGCAATTAGTGGTCGAGCAAGAGCCGTTGCCAAGGGATACTTATTCTGGTACAATCCATTTGCCTTAATGGACGGGATAACATAATTTAATGCAAATTCTTCTTTAGCGTCAATGTAGATGTGTTTTATTGCACCAATTGCCCTCGCTTTTTTTTCAATTTCCTTAAAATCATCATTTTGTCCACAATCGACTGTTACAGTAATAACATCAAAGTGATATAACTTCTGCAAATATCTGATGCAGACTGAAGTATCTAATCCTCCAGAATATGCAAGTACCGCTTTATCGTTTACCATGTATTACGCGTTGCGATTAATAGCACTACATTTATATTTTTTGGTCAGGAATGATTCGAATATTAGCGATTGAGAGCATTATTTCATTTATATTAGATGATATCTTATTAACTAAAGTCAAAACAACCTTTGCTCAATATAACCTTTAAGAAAGAATATCATTTGACTGCAATCATAATTGGAATTTCTAAAGAATCTATCCTGTCTACCTATAAATATTTAAAATAAACAGCTGCTATTCTGAGTGCTCTTAATACTCCAAGAGATAATATAGAACGCCTGTGCAATTCCAAATAGTGAACAATAAAGTTTTTTATTATATATACTGCTTTACGGGGTAGTGTACAGACGGTATACAATGGAGGAGGTCAAACGTAAAATTATCTATATTTTACAAATGAATGATAGTGGTTTATCAGGTGTAGAACTTGCTAACAAAACAGGAATTAACAGAATGACTATCACAAAATATCTAAACATATTATCTACAATTGGTTTGATTAGGAAAAAAAAGTTGGGTTCTGTAAATGTATGGTATCTTGAAACTGGAGTGTCTTTTGAAATTCCAATAAATTTTCTTGAAGTTCAACAAAGATTTTTAAATGCAATATTGTTAGGAGACCAGAACCAAGGTCGAAGAATAATAATAAGTATAATAAATTTAAGTACTGATCAACTAAAAGTTTTAACAGAAGTAATTTTACCCACTATAAATACTCTTAATGAACTCTATAACAGGGGCAGACTAGGTAGGACAGAAAGAGTTTCTCTTCTAAATATGATACTGGAACTAATAGATTTAATCGAATTTAATTTACAACCTGTGAAGATCAAACCTAATGCATATGCTATTGGTGTAGTAGGCTCGGAGGATCAAATATATAATGCTAAGATCGGTGTGGTTGCTTTAAAAATACTGGGTTGGGATTCATTATACATAGGTAATGTAGAACAATACATAGATCCATTTTTTGATATCGACTTTCAACGCTATATAACTAAAGTTTGGGAGAATAAACGCGGCCTCATGTTCATCTGTATTTATTCTACAGAAGAAGGCTCTTTACGTTTCCTCTCCACTGCTGCCAAATCAATGAAGTCACAGTTAAAAGGGCAAGTTAATATAATATTAATAGCCGCAGCCAAACTTAAGCTTCTAACAGAACCTATTGAAGTTGATTACATAGCTAAGGACTTGCAGTCTCTAATTGATTGGAGTGAACAGGAGTATAACAAGTCAATGTGACATACACACAGACGCATATCTTGTAATTGCATGGGGAATTTCAACATATACCCTCCCTCACAAGTGTTTCAATCTATAAAAGATTGGGAGAAAAGAAAACAATTGATTATTTCATATGGGAAACCAATTTTTTAACCAAAACAATAACATTTCAGAAGTAGAGATGTGGGCAAACTTTACAAACAGACTAGATTCGGAGCAAGATAAAGAATTATTCAAAAAGATGTTGACCGAGTATTACAACTATATTAGTATTGTAGTCAGTGCTAACAAAGAATATTTTCCAAGTGAACTACTAGTGATAGCTTTGACATTATCGCAATATACGAAAATGATCAATTGGTTGATGCGTAAGGTTTCTGCGCACAACAACAACTGCTAAGCAACTACGCATATACAACAAGTAATATATTCGCAGTCATATATTTTACAAATTGCCTACTAATATTTCGTAGCAACAATATCTCGTTACAACAGCAAATCTCCTCACCCTTCACATGTGTCCTAAGTCCTAGATTTCCTACAACCTCCACATTTGAAAATATATTTTCAAGTATGTGGCAGTTCTTCATCAAACTACTTTAACCGTGCTAACGTTGAGCACACCATTCTAGCTATTATAATACTTCCTAAAATCGGGTTTACATATAATTCTTGGGATGCCTGTTGTGGCCGATGTTGGCCGATGTTGTTCTTTTTGTAATTCTTCCATAAATTTTACCGGTCCAATTTCTTACCTATAAATTAAAAACAACAACACTGCCTTGTGTCTTATGGAATATCATTGAACACCTCTAGATTCTTTTTCATATTACGAACAGTCCTTTTCAACTCGTGAATATCTTTTGATATTTCATCAATCTCACTTCGAGTTGGGATGTTCAAGGCTCTGAAATTCTGTTCGGCAATATTCTGCAAACGTTTTGACAAGTCTAACTTATCTGTTAAGATCCTGCCATAAATGACTCCAAATTCCTCAGAACCGAATAACTCGGTAAAAGCATTTTCAAATGCATCTATAGCAATGTTTCTATAATTTTTGGGATCCGCTTTTGAGTTATATTGTTTCTCGGGCGTTTTCTCAGCAATTTCTTTCATTCCCTTTGAATATGCATTATTCAATTGAACCGAGTAATCTTTGAGATCCTTTTGTAACTGAAATATAATCTGGACAAGATTGAAGAATTCCTGCATATAAAAGATAAAGTCTCTTGAAAATGCTTGAAAAGGGCCGACCGTAGGTAGTTTAACTAATTCAGACCAGTAATCAAATATATTATTTATCTTTTCTCGTTGCTGTCGGACGAAAGTATTATCATCCTCTTCCATAAACTCTTTAGGTTCATATTCATTAAAAGGATTGATGTCAAGTTATGTTATTAGTCAATATTGACTACTGGTATCGCTATAAGATGACCATTAGTTTGAGATAGTCTCCATAAAAATACCATTCATCCTATTAAATGGTCACCTCATAATTATGAAATAGCCGATCAAGAAATCCGTCAACAATAGCAAAATTCCCCTTTCAGTATCCATATCATGCCGTTAGATTTAAATTTACGGGTCAATATGTGTATGTAACCATTTTTCTATGTTGGATTAATGCATATTTATTGAAATGGAAATACTTTTAAAGCAATCTGCGTTTCGTTCTATGCTGTATCATATGTGTGCACATCATGATAAAGATCAAGAATCAAAGGGGTACCAAAATCTTACCACTGTCGCATGGGCCATATTGGTGATGGGACTATCACTTGCTGTAGTTATTCTTCTCTGGGTATGGATCGGACACATAGGACCATCATTTTCTGATCAAACTTTAGCAAAACAGCAGCAAAGTCTGAGAGAACAATATCGCTTACCTTATAAGCCAATTATAACAGACCCAAAAATCCTTCAGACCCCTCCTTCTGAAAGAAATCTGCTAAGCAATACTGCCAACAGTACTGGTAGTTAAGTAGTAGCGATGCTCAAATTTCGTAGTTTTTAGCTGGTTTAATGCCTCCAAAGCGCTTAGATCAGAATCAGCTAAAAGTACTATAAGAGACTGCATAACTGCATTTTGTACATAATGATTCTCTGGCAGATATTAAATATCTTTGTTCATGAAAATTACATTTATATATTTCGAATTATAACTGTAACATTTTTTACTATATTTAGCATTACTTTTGATTCATTTATGAATAAATGTGGCTACTATAACCTATACTTTGAGCATTTGAAGATATATTCATATACATAGAGCTGCAAATATACCTTGGGTTGTCTAACGGATATGCATCAAAATTTGTAGTAAAGCAATGGCAGCCATACATAAAGAAAGAAAACGGAGGGAGATATTCATATACGAATCAAAACATTGCTGCTGCGATAGTTTGGCTAGTAAAGCAAATACTGGATATCCTGAAAAAAATTCGCAGGATAAGAAAACGTTCCATTGAAAAAATCATTGTCGAATAAAGCTGAATCAAAGTTAGATAGTTGAAAATAATAGATAGGACGTTAATTAAAAAAACGGAATATATGATAGTCTAATACTGCAATAATTGCAATAGAATCTCTAACGGGAATAAGCTTAATGAAACCCGAGGAACAGCTTTCTTGAAACAAGAAAAAGGGATGAATTATCATTTATGATATTATATTGATGTTGCGACTACAAATCGATTCAATCCGTCACTCGCGCCTTGGATAATGTGATGTCTGATTATCTGCAACTACACTTACTTGTCAAGCGGTTTAATAATATCTTCTAATTTTTACTAACTACGAAATTTGTAAATATAATCAAAACAAAGATAATGTGTCAATAATATGTGTGATGGACTCAGTAGAAACCATCGAATATTATAATGAGATGAGTCAATCTGTGGATGTTGTATGCTATGCATCTGAATGATAATTCTCTGTTCTGTGTTTTCACTAATCTTGATGTAATGTGCTCTCCAAATAGTCGTTTTATTACCGAAAGTATAGTTTCATTCTTG
>Ga0173483_10000168_pt1 | contig 16512 bp, 17 predicted proteins | sample NitcycUS178409R2_FD_122621 | JGI IMG/M metagenome (GOLD analysis project Ga0173483, IMG submission 122621) | Soil microbial communities from Arlington Agricultural Research Station in Wisconsin, USA - Nitrogen cycling UWRJ-S178-409R-2 (version... | ecosystem: Environmental > Terrestrial > Soil...
AGCTGCGCGAGGGTGAGCCCCGCCGGGCCGGCACCCACGATTGCGACCTGCGTCCTCACAACCCCCTGCCACGCTCGAACAGCGCCGCCTGGCCCTGTCCGACGCCGACGCACATCGTCGCGATGCCGTACCGGCCGCCGCGGCGGCGGAGCTCGTGGAGGAGCGTGACGACGAGGCGCGCGCCGCTCATCCCGAGCGGGTGCCCGATCGCGATCGCGCCGCCGTTGACGTTCACGCGCTCCTCGTCGATCCCGAGCTCGCGGACGACGGCGAGCGACTGCGAGGCGAACGCCTCGTTCAGCTCCACGAGGTCGACGTCGCCGAGCTCGACGCCGGTGCGCGCGAGGAGGCGGCGGACGGCGGGGATCGGCCCGATCCCCATCACGGCCGGGTTGACGCCGGCGACCGCGGAGCCGACGAACGCCCCGAGCGGCTCGACGCCGAGCGCGCGGGCGCGTTCCTCGCTCGCGATCACGAGCGCCGCCGCGCCGTCGTTGATCCCGCTCGCGTTGCCGGCGGTCACCGTCCCGTCCTTCCGGAACGCCGGCTTGAGCGCGGCGAGCTTCTCGGCGGACGTGTCCGGCCGGGGGTGCTCGTCGTGCTCGAGCTCGCCGGCGGGGACGAGCTCGTCGGCGAAGCGGCCGGCCTCCTGCGCTTCCGCCCAGCGCCTCTGCGAACGGAGGGCGAATGCGTCCTGGTCCTCGCGCGAGACATCCCAGCGCTCGGCGACGTTCTCTCCGGTCTCCCCCATCGATTCGCGCGAGTACCGCTCCTCGTAGCGTGGGTTGGTGAAGCGCCAGCCGAGCGTCGTGTCGTGCACGACGCGGTCGCCGCGCGCGTACGGCGCGTCGGGCTTCGCCGTCACGAGCGGTGCCCGCGTCATCGACTCGACGCCGCCCGCGACGAACAGGTCACCGTCCCCGGCGATCACCGCATGACATGCGCCGACGATCGCGGAGAGCCCAGACGCGCAGAGACGGTTCAGGGTCACTCCCGCGACCGTCTCGGGCAACCCCGCGAGCAGCGCGGCGAACCGCGCGACGTTGCGGTTGTCCTCGCCCGCCTGGTTCGCGCAGCCGAGCCAGACGTCCTCGATCTCGTCGGCCGGGACGCCGGACCGCTCGACCGCAGCCGCCACCGCGAGGGCAGCAAGGTCGTCCGGCCGGACGCCCGCGAGCCCGCCGCCGTAGCGGCCGACGGGTGTCCGCACGGCGGAGAGAACGACAGCGCGGGTCACTGCACGGCCTCGCCGTCGATCACCCGCTGCGCGATCGCGAACGCGCTGTTCGCCGCCGGGACGCCGCAGTAGACGGCGCACTGCAGCAGCACCTCGCCGATCTCGTCCGGCTCGAGCCCGTTGCGCAACGCTGCGCGGACGTGCAGCTCGAGCTCGTGCTCGCGGCCACCGGCGACGAGCGCTGTCAGCGTGATGCAGCTCCGCGTGCGGCGGTCGAGCCCGGGACGCGACCAGATCTCGCCCCACGCGTAGCGCGTTATGAGGTCCTGGAAGTCCTCCGTGAACGGCGTGGTCCGCTCGATCGCGCGGTCGACGTGCTCGTCGCCGAGCACCGCGCGGCGCGCCTCCATTCCGCGGGCGTGCAGGTCGTCCCGGCTCTCGCTCACGATGCCTCCAGGTGGTCGAGCAGCGCCGCGGTGAAGGCGTTCGCCCGGTCGACGTTCGCCAGGTGCGCGGCGCCGTCGAGCGTGACGTGCCACGCCCCGGGGATCGCGCTCGCCAGCTCGTCGCCGCGCGCCGGGGTGATCGTCGGGTCCTCCGAGCCGGTCACGACCAGGGTTGGGGCGTCGATCCTCCCGAGCTCGCCCGTCAGGTCGGCGTCGGCGAGCACGTCGCAGCATGCGACGTAGCCCTCGGGAGGCGTCGAGACGAGCATCTCCCGGAAGCGTGTCACCACCGCAGGCTGCGCGTCGCGGAAGGAGCCGCTGAACCAGCGGTCCATCGTCGCGTCGGCGATCGCGTCTAGCCCCTCGCCCCTCACTGTCGAGGCACGGTCGATCCACGTCTCGCGCGGAGCGAACGACGAAAACGTGCAGGCGAGCACGAGCCGGTCGAGGCGCGCGGGAGCGCGGAGCGCGAGCCACATCCCTTCGAGCCCGCCGAGCGAGAGGCCGCAGAACGAGACCCGCTCGAGGTCGAGAGCGTCGAGCAGTCCGACGAGGTCGCGACCGAGGTCGTCGATCGTCGTCGGCCCGGGGACGACCGGCGAGCGTCCGTGGCCGCGGCGGTCGCAACGGACGACGCGAAAGCGCTCGCCGAGTGGGCCGACCTGCGGCTCCCACATCGCGTGCGTCGCCCCCAGCGAGCTCGCGAGCAGGAGCGTCGGGCCGCCGGTCGGACCGTCGACGATGTGATGGAGCGTCATCGCCGCACCTCGGCCTCGTACCTGCCGAGCGCCCGGTCGACGAGCGCTCCGGCGGAGCCGAGGTACGTCGTCGGGTCGAGCAGCGGGTCGAGCTCCTCCGCGCTCAGGGGCACGCGGTCGTCGGCGAGCAGTGCGTCGCGGAAGGACGCTGCGCCGGCGGCCTCGGCGACGAGCTGGTGCGCGGTGCCGCGGCCGAGCTCGTCGGAGAGCGCGGAGGCGACCCGCTCGGCCAAGACGAGACCGCCACTCGCGTCGAGGTTCGCCCGCATCCGCTCCGCGTCGACCTGGAGGCCGGCCAGCGACTCGTCCGCGGCGGCGACGGCCCCACCGGCGTACGACAGCGCGCCGCAGAGAGCGACCCACTCCGCGTGCCACGCGCCCGCCGCGCGCTCGTGCTCCTGAGCGAGCGCCCCCTGCAGGACGCCGGCGTGCCCCGCGGCGAGGCGCGCGCACGCCCGCGCGAGCGTCGCCCGCACGGGGTTTTGCTTCTGCGGCATGGCCGACGAGCCGCCGCCCGCGGCCTCGCGCGCCTCCGCGACCTCACGCTGGGAAAGGAGGACGATGTCGAGGCCGATCTTTCCGCAGACGCCCGCGGCCGTGGCGAGCGCGGCACCGAGCTCCGCGACCCGCACGCGATTCGTGTGCCAGGGAAGCGTCGGCAGCGCGAGGCCGAGCTCCCGTGCGAGCCCCTCGGCGACGCGCACGCCATGGTCTCCCAACCCGGCCAGCGTGCCGGCAGCGCCGCCGAGCTGGACGGCCAGGCCGTTCTGCGCGAGATCGCCCAGGCGCGTGCGCGCGTCGAGCAGCGCGACGAGCCACCCCGCCGCCACGAGGCCGAACGTGGTCGGCACGGCCTGCTGGAGCAGCGTCCTGGCGACCATCGGGGCGTCGCGATGGTCGCGAGCGAGGACGGCGCAGGTCGCCGCGGCCGACTCGACGTAGCCCAACACATGCGCAACCGCCTCGCCTGAGACGAGCATCGCGGCCGTGTCGAGCACGTCCTGGCTCGTCGCCCCGAGATGGACGAAGCGCTCGTGGTCGGCGCCGACGCGGCCGCGCAGCGCGCGCACGAGCGGCTCGACCGGGTTCCCGACCGCATGGCCCTGGTCGACGAGCTCCTCCCAGCGGAAGGAGTCCCGGTCGAAACACGCATCGGCGATCGCCTCGGAAGCCGCCGGTGGGACGAGGCCCACAGTGGCGCCCGCAGCAGCGAGCGCCCGCTCGAACTCGAGCATCGCCTCGAGCCAGGACCCCCCGGAGACGGCCTCGCGGACGTCGGCGGGGACGAACAGCGCGTCGAACGCGGTCACACCGCGAAGAATGTCGTGTGCGACGGCCCCTGGAGGCGGATGTCGAAGCGGAGCCCCCCGTTCTCGGAAACGGCGACGAGTGTCTCGCGCTGCTCGGGCGCAAGGCGGGAGAGCACGGGGTCGGCGGCGTTCGCCTCGGCCTCGTCGGGGAAGTAGAGGCGGGTCACGGCGTGCTTGAGCAACCCGCGGGCGAAGACGGTGACAACGAGGTGCGGTGCCTGGAGGCCGCCTCCGGGCCACGGGACGGGCCCGGGCTTGACCGTCACGAACGAGAAGCGCCCGTCGTCCTCTGTTCCCGAGCGCCCGAAGCCGAGAAAGCCTTCCTCGCGGGGAACGTCGTCGCGGTCGTCCGAGGGATGCCGGTAGCGGCCGGCGGCGTTCGCCTGCCAGATCTCGACCATCCCGTCGAAGACCCCGTCGCCGGCGCCGTCGGTCAACCGCCCGCGGATCACGACCGCGCGCGGATCGCCGGGATCGACGACCTCGGAGCCGATCAGGTTCCGCAGGAGGCCGATCCGCAGGTACGGCCCGGCGGTCTGAGCGGGCGTGATTCCGAGCTCAGTCATCGTGCGGCTCCTCGAGTGGCGTGGCGTCCTTGCCACCGACGACGATGTCCCAGGTGAAGCCGAGCGCCCACTCGGGCTGGGTGAGCCCGATGTCGAACGTCGCGATCAGGCGCTCGCGCGCCTTCTCGTCGCGGATCGAGTTGAAGATCGGGTCGTACGGGAACAGCGGGTCGCCGGGGAAGTACATCTGCGTGACGAGCCGCTCCGTGACCGCCCGTCCGAAGACGGAGAAGTGGATGTGGTTCGGGCGCCAGGCGTTCGGGTGGTTCTTCCAGGGATACGCGCCGGGCTTCACGGTGACGAAGCGGTAGCGTCCCTCGTCGTCGGTGAGGCACCGACCCGCCCCGGTGAAGTTCGGGTCGAGCGGCGCGTCGTGGTCGTCGATCTCGTGGGCGTAGCGGCCGGCGGCGTTCGCCTGCCAGATCTCGATGAGCTGGCCACGGAGTGGCTTGCCGTCACTCCCGAGGACCCGACCGGACAGGATGATCCGCTCGCCGAGCGGCTCGCCCGCATGCTGGCGCGTGAGGTCGGCGTCGCGAGGGTCGACGGACGACTCGCCGTACGCGGGGCCGGTGAGCTCGGTCAGTGTCGAGGGGATGACCACGAGCGGCTCCTTCGGAGCGCGGAGTCGCGTCCCGACGTAGTCGTGGTGGTCGTATGGCGGGTCGGGGCCGGTGCGGTCGGCGTCGACCAGCTCGGGAAACGGACGCACGTCAACGGACATGGCTCTCCTCCAGAGCGACGACGAAGGGTGCGGTCGTGACGGCCGCGACGTCCTCCACCGTCGCGCCGTCGAGCAGCTCGGTGAGGTGCAGCGCCCCGTCGATCCGGCGGAACACCGACAGCTCGGTGACGACGACGTCGACGGCTCCTGCGGCAGTCAGCGGGTACGTGCACCGCTCGACCACCTTCGGCTCGCCGCGCGAGGAGGTGGACGTCATCGTCACGATCACGCGGCGGGCCCCGACGACGAGGTCCATCGCCCCGCCGACGCCGAGCACGTCCTTGCCGGGGACGGCCCAGTTCGCGATGTCCCCCTCGCCGCTCACCTCGAGCGCGCCGAGCACTGCGACGTCGACGTGGCCGCCGCGGATCATCGCGAAGCTCGTCGCGCTGTCGAAGTAGGCGGCGCCCGGGAGCGCCGTGATCGGCTGCTTCGCCGCGTCGATCAGGTCGGGGTCGAGCTCGCCGTCGCCCGGTCGGGGCCCGACGCCGAGCAGCCCGTTCTCCGTGTGCAACACGACGCTCGTGTCCGGTCCGAGGAAGCCCGGGATCAGGTTCGGGATGCCGATCCCGAGGTTGACGACCTCGCCCGGGTGGAGCTCCTCCGCCGCGCGGGCCGCGATCCGGGCCTTGAGATCGTTCACGCGCTCGCCACGACGTGGTCGACGTACAGATGCGGTGTCACGACGGACTCGGGGTCGAGCGCGCCGACGGGGACGATCTCCCCGGCCTCGGCGATCGTGACAGTCGCGGCGGTGGCCATCAGCGGGTTGAAGTTCCGCGCGGTGCGGCGGTACCAGAGATTGCCGAGCTCGTCGGCACGGGCCGCGTAGACGAGCGAGACGTCCGCGCAGATCGGCTCCTCGAGGACGTGCGTGACGCCGTCGATGACGCGCTTCTCCTTCCCGTCGGCGAGGAGCGTGCCGGCGCCGACCGGCGTGTAGAAGCCGCCGATTCCCGCTCCTCCGGCGCGGATCGCCTCCGCAAAGGTGCCCTGCGGGACGAGCGTCGCCTCGATCTCGCCGGCGTTCACCGCGGCCACGGCCTCGGGGTTCGACGTGAAGTACGACGAGATGCCGCGCCGGATCCGTCCCTGCCGCAGGAGCTTCCCGAGGCCGCGACCCGGCTCGCCGATGTTGTTCGAGACGATCGTCAGGTCGGTCGCGTCCGACGCCTCGACGAGGGCGTCGATCAGCCTGAGGGGCGCCCCGACGAGTCCGAAGCCGCCCACCATCACGGTGTCGCCGGTCCGGATCCGTCCGACGGCCTCCTCCGCGCTGATCACCGTGGTCACCGTCATGGCGCTCGCCGGGACGCCTCCTCAGAACGGGAACGGATGGGAGCCGCGCTGGACGGTGATCCAGCGTGTCTCGGTGAACTCGTCCACGACCGCCGTGCCTCCGAAACGGCCGAAGCCGGAATCCTTGACGCCCCCGAACGGCATCTGCGGCTCGTCGCCGACCGGCTGGTCGTTGACGTGCACGATGCCCGCGTCGATCGCCTGCGCGAGCGCCATGCCCCGCTCGACGTCGGTCGTGATGATCCCGGACGAGAGGCCGTACGGCGTCGCGTTCGCCCGCTCCACGGCCTCGTCGGGCGAGTCGACGATCTCGATCGCCGCGACCGGACCGAAAGTCTCGATGTTCGCGAACTCCGAGTCGGCCGGCACGTCGGCGAGCAGCGTCGGCTGGAAGCACGGCCCTTCGGCGCTGCCGCCGGCGAGGATGCGGGCGCCGCTCGCAACCGCGGCGTCGACCCGCGACGTGATCGTCTCGAGCGCCTCGGGGTTGATGACCGGCCCGATGATCGTGTCGTGCTCCGAGGGATCGCCGACCTTGAGGCCGCGCGTCTTGTCGGCGAGCCGCGACACGAACTCGTCCGCGATCGACCGCTCGACGATGATCCGCCGGGCGGACATGCAGATCTGCCCCTGATGGAGGAACGCCCCGAAGGTCGTGGCGTCGACCGCGTACTCGAGGTCGGCGTCCGCGAGGACGATCAGCGGGTTGTAGCCGCCGAGCTCCAGCACCATCCGCTTCAGCTGCCTGCCGGCCGCCTCGGCGAGCTTCCGGCCCGTCGCGGTCGAGCCGGTGAAGTTGAGCCGACGCACGTGCGGGCTCTCGATCAGCTCGTCGCCCACGCCCTGGGCCTCGCCGGGCGCGTGGGTGACGATGTTCAGCACGCCGGCCGGGAGACCGGCTTCCGCGAAGACCTCCCCCCAGAGCAGGCCGCCGACCTGCGGCGACCACTCGGACGGCTTCAGGACGACGGTGTTGCCGAGCGCCAGAGGCGCGGAGATCGCGCGCGCGGAGAGGATGAGCGCCGCGTTCCAGGGCGCGATCGCGCCGACCACGCCGACCGGGCGGCGGATCCCCATGGCGAAGGCGCCCGTGTCGGAGGGAATCACCTCGCCGAGCGGCGCGTACGCGAGCGCGGCCGCCTGGCGAAAGAGGCCGGGAACGAAGTGCATCTGGAACATGCCGAAGCCGAAAGCGCAGCCCGTCTCGCGGGCGAGCATCGCGACGACCTCGTCCTGCCGCGACTCGAGCACGTCGGCCGCCTCGAGGAAGACGCCCTGCCTCACGGCCGGCGGGGTCTGCGACCACTCCGGGAACGCCGCAGCGGCGGCCTCGACCGCCTTGCGTGCGTCGGCTCGTGTCCCCGCCGCGACCTCCGAGACGACGTCGCCGCTCCAGGGGTCGCGGTTCTCGAACGTCGCACCCCCTTCGGCCTCGACGAACTCGCCTCCGATGAACAGCTTCGTGTCGATGCCGGTCTCGGTCTGGGTGCTCATCCTGGTCTCCTTTCCCGCTCGACCCGACCGCCGTCGCGCCGGATCGCCACCGGCGCAGTGTTCCATTCGTCAAGACACTAGTCTAGTATCCGGGACGTGAGAGAGGGAGACGGTGGCGCCGAGCGGGCGTCCGAGGGCCCGCACACCGCTGTCGCGCGCGCCCTGGCTCGCGTGGTCCCCGTCGCCCCGAGCATCGCTGGCCGGATCCCGCCCGTGGCCGCACACGCGGGACGCACGCCGAGGCGAGGAGGGCGCGCGTGACGAGACCCTGAGGCGTTGCGCGGCCGGTGGTCGGTCGCGACGTTCGGTCAAACGAGGCTCGAGACACCCCAAATGGAGGGATCCATGAGATCGACGAAGACGATCATCGGCGTCCTGGCCGCAAGCTGCGTCCTGGCGCTGATGGTGACCGGCTGGGCAACCGGTGCCGGCGACAAGACGACGGCGACGGTCGGCTCGGGCAAGGCGTCCGCGACGAAGTCCGTCTGCGGCCTCGGCACGGGCAAGAAGGCGACGGGCAGGCCGATCAAGATCGGCGGGATCGGGATGCTGATCCCGGGCGTCGACTTCACGACGATCGGCAAGGTCGCGAAGGCGTACTTCGACTGCGTCAACGACAACGGCGGCATCCACGGCCGGCCCGTGCAGTACATCCTCTACAACGAGCAGCTCAACCCCGCCCAGCAGGCGGCGCTCGCACGCAAGCTCGTGGAGAGCGACAAGGTCGTCGGCGTCGTCGGCAACACGAGCTTCACCGAGTGCGGCACCAACTGGAAGTACTACAAGGCGAAGGGGTTCGTCGTGATCGGCGCGGGCGTGCAGGCGGAGTGCTTCGGGACGCCGTCCATCGTCGAGGTGAACATGGGCCCGCGCTACTCGAACATCGGGGCGGCGCAGGCGCTCGTCCGCGCGGGTGCCAAGTCGATCGTCGTCGCGTCGCCCTCGACGATCGCCGCATATGCGGACGGCGGCGCGATCAAGGTCGCCCAGGCAGCGGGCATCCCGGGGAAGAGCGTCCCGGTCACCCTGCCGGTGACGGACGCGAACACGATCGTCCAGCAGCTCTACCAGGCCGCGGGCCCGGGCGGCGGGATCATCCTCGACTTCACCCCGGACACGGCGCCGGCGCTCATGAAGGCCGCGGAGGCACAGGGCCTGATCGACAAGGTGAAGTGGGGCTCGTCCACGCCGATCGCCAACACGTTCATGGCGGGCCAGTTCGGCAAGTGGGACGGAAAGCTCTACATCAACTCCGAGTTCGGCCTGCTCGACCCCTCGCAGGGGCCCGACACCCGGCTGATGCTCGACGTGCTCAAGAAGTACACGAAGATCGACCCCCAGGCCTTCGCGCAGATGGGCTTCATGGCCGGCAAGTTCTCCACGATCGCCCTTCTCAACGTCAAGGGCCCGGTCACGGCGAAGTCGTACAACGCCTCCGTCCGGAAGCTGAAGAACATCAAGACCGACATGATCTGCAAGCCGTGGTACGTGGGGAACGCGCTGCCGTACCACATCCCGAACAACTGGGACATCACGGTCGACTACAAGGGCGGCAAGGTCGTCCTCAAGGAGAAGTGCTTCGCGATCGCTCCGGTCGACAAGGAAGTCGCCCAGACCCGCGTCTGGGAGAAGAAGTTCAAGCTCAACACCGGGAAGTAGCGATCGATCCAGTGGAGATCAGGGTGCCACGAGGTCAGCATGGATAGCGTCGTCGCCTTTGCCGTGTTCGGCGTCGACTGGGAGTTCTTCAAGCCCTACATCGTGCTGGGCCTCGCGCTCGGCGGCGTGTACGCGCTCTCCGGCGTCGGCATCGTCGTGCTCTACCAGGCGACCGGCGTCCTGAACCTCGCGTTCGGGGCGATCGGCGCCGCGGGCGCCCTGATCGCCTACTGGATGATCAACCACACGAGCTGGCCGCATTGGCTCGCGTACGTCACCTGCGTCGCGTTCGGCGGGGTCGTCAACCTCGCCTACGGGCTGTTCTTCGGCCCCGCCTTCGCGGCGCGTGACCCGCTCGTCAAGATGATGGGGACGCTCGGGCTCGCCTTGATCCTGCTCGGGCTCATGGCCTGGCGGGCACCCGTGGGCGGCGCGTTCGCCCGGTTCCTCCCGCTTCCGAGCTCGAGCCACACCTTCACCGTCTTCGGCGCGTTCGTGAACTGGACGCAGGTGATCGCGCTCGTGTTCGCAATCGCGCTGACCGTCGTGACGACGGCGTTCCTCCGCTACACGAACCTCGGGACCGCCTACCGCGCAATCGCGAACGACCGGGAGATCACGGCGACGCTCGGCGTGCCGGTCCGCCGGGTCGAGGCGTCGGCCTGGTTCGGCTCGGGTCTCGTCGCAGGCGCCGCGGGGCTCCTCCTCCCCGACCTGCTCACGTCGCTCGACTACGCGGCGCTGACCTTCCTCGTCATCGCCGCGCTCGCCGCGGCGCTCATCGGCAGGCTCCAGTCGCTCTGGGTGACACTGCTCGGCGGGCTCGCGGTCGGCCTCGCGCAGGCTCTCTTCGCGCCGTACGCGTCGATCACCCAGTATCGATCCGCGGCGCCGTTCGTCCTCGCGATCGTCGCGCTCCTCTGGCTCTCACGCCGTCGCGTCGTCACCATCACGCGGACGGCGCGCTAGATGAGTCTCTCCACGGGCCCGTAGATGAGCGTGACCCCCTCACCGGGCCAGGACACGGCCGCCGCGGCGCGCGCCGCGCTGACGCTCGACCGGGGGACGGCCGTCCGCGTCGTCGCCATCGCCGCGTTCCTCGCGATCGCGCTCTTCGCCCTGCCCACGATCGGGGCGGACTGGACGACGACCTTCACGAGTGTCGCGATCTACTCGATCATCACGCTCGGCCTCGGGATCCTGTACGGCCGCGTCGGGCTCATCTCGCTCGGCCAGGTCGCGCTCCTCGTGATCGGCGTCTGGACCGCGACGCGCCTCAACTTCGCCACCGGCCTCTCCTTCCCGCTGGTCCTCCTCCTGAGCGGCCTGATCACGTGCGCGATCGGCGTGTTGATCGGGCTGCCCGCGATCCGCCTGTCCGGCCTCCACCTCGCCCTGATCACGCTGATGGCCGCCGGTGCGGTGAACGTCGTCCTGGTCGCAATCAACTTCCCGAACGGCGGCGGCGGCTTCACAGGGCGGACGAGCACGCCCGATCTCTCGGGCCTCCAGGCCGTTCGGCGCCCGTCGATCGCAGAGGGCGACACCGCGTACTACAGGTACGTCGTGGTCGTCGCCGCGCTCGTCTTCCTCGTCGCGCTGCTCCACGTCCGGAGCAAGCCCGGTCGTGCCTGGGCGGCGATCAGGGAGAGCGAGCCGGCCGCGCTCGCGGCCGGCGTGAACGTCGTCTTCTACAAGCTGTGGGCCTTCGCGCTCGCCTCGTTCATGGCGGGCGTCGCGGGCGCGCTGCTCGCTGCGCAGGTGGGTCAGCCAACCGCGCAGTCGTTCCAGACGCAAGACTCGCTGACGCTCCTCGCCGTAACGCTGATCGGCGGGATCTACAGCCTCTGGGGCGCCGTCGTCGCCGGCTGCTTCAGCCAGCTCCTCCCGTTTCTCTTCCAGGTGCAGTGGGGCTTCAATCCGAACTTCGTGTTGATCCTCTTCGGCGCAGGGTTGCTCCAGGTGTTGCTGACCGCGCCCGGTGGACTGGCGCAGCAGTTCCCCAAGGACATGGCCAGCCTCGGCCGCCTCGCGTGGCGCGGTGTCGGCAAGGTGACGGGCCGCGGAGGCCGGACGTGATCGAGGTCGACGGCCTCACCGTCCGCTTCGCGGGCGTCACCCCGATCGACGGGATGAACGTGACGTTTCCCGGCGGCACCTGCGGGCTGATCGGTCCGAACGGCGCAGGCAAGACGACCTTCTTCAACGTCCTCTCCGGATTCGTGAAGCCTGCCGCGGGCTCGATCCGGGCGTTCGGCGAGGACATCCTGAGGATGGCCGACTACCGGCGGGCTCGCTGGGGCCTGCGGAGGACGTTCCAGACCGAGCAGGCGATCGAGCAGCTCTCTGTCTTCGACAACGTCGCGATGATCTACGAGCACTCGGGCGTCAAGGGTGCGGGCAAGCGAGCCGAGGTGCAGGCGGCGATCGACTTCGTCGGGCTCGAGACGCCCCCGCGGGCGCGGGTGGGCGGCCTCGGAGCGCGGGAACGACGCCTCGTGGAGGTCGCGCGCGCGGTCGTGGGAAGCCCACGGGTCGTCCTTCTCGACGAGCCGGCCGCCGGCCTGCCGGAGGAGGAGACGGAGCACCTGCGCCGCGTGATCCAGGCGATCCCCGGTCAGTTCGGCGCCCTCGTCGTGCTCGTCGACCACGACATGAGCCTCGTACGGGCCTGCTGCGAGACGACCGCCGTGCTCGACTTCGGGAAGCTGATCGCCTCCGGCCCGACGGCCGAGGTGCTGAGAGACGAGAACGTCATCCGCGCCTACCTCGGCACAGAGGACGTCGCGTGAGCGCGGCCGCTCCCGGGAGGAAGACAGCGAGTCTGACGTTCGCGGACATCTCGGTCGCGCGCGGCGGGCGACCCGTGCTCCGCAGCGTCTCGATCACCATCCCGCCGGGCGAGGTCACCGCGCTGCTCGGGCCGAACGGCGCCGGGAAGTCGACCCTCGTCCTCGCGGTCGGCGGGGTGCTCCGCTCCACCTCCGGCAGCGTGAAGCTCGGCGACGCCGACCTGACCCGGCGCCGGCCGGAGCAGATCCGCGCGGCCGGCGTCGCGATCGTCCCCGAGGGGCGCCAGCTGCTCCCCAACCTCACCGTCGAGGAGAACCTGCGCGTCGCGACGTACGCGCTGCGCCGGGACGAGGCCCGCGACGGAATCGCCCACGCGCTCGAGCTGTTCCCCGAGCTCGAGAAGCGCTGGCGCATCGCGGCGCGCTCCCTGTCGGGCGGCGAGCAGCAGATGGTCGTGCTCGCGCAGGCGCTCGTCTCTCGGCCGAAGTACGTGCTCGTCGACGAGCTCTCCCTCGGCCTCGCCCCGGTCGTCGTCCAGCGGCTCGTCGTCACGCTCGAGTCGGTTGCCGCGAGCGGAGTCGGGGTGCTTCTCATCGAGCAGTTCGCGCACGTCGCGCTGGGCCTCGCCCAGACTGCGTACGTGCTCGAGCGGGGCAGGATCCACTACCACGGCACCGCCCGGCGGCTCCGGGACGAGCCGGAGCTCCTCCAGTCGGCGTATCTGCTGCGCGAGGTCGACCCCGGCGGCGAGACGCTGGAGACGCTCTCGTAGGCGACACAGGGATCGATGTGAGCGCCGTCGAGACCGTCCACGGGCCCGTCGCCGCGGCCAGCCTCGGCCCGACGCTCGCCCACGAGCACGTATCCGTGATGCAGCTCGACGAGTTGCTCGTCGACAAGCCGCGTCGCATCTTCGCCTCCGGCCCGGCGGGCTCGTGACCGACCTCGCACGGCTCGGCGTCGTCGAGCTGTCGGGGGTGCTCCAGCGCCGCGAGGCCTCGGCGTCCGAGGTCGCGGCCATCCTGCTCGAGCGCATCCGCAACGTCGACGGGACGCACAGCCACGAGGGCGACCCCGGCTCGATCAACGCCTGGGTGCGCGTCTACGAGGAGGACGCGCTCGCAGCCGCCGCCCGGGCCGACGAGCGGCTGAGCGAGGCGGGTGTGCGGCGTGACGGGCCAGCGCCGGCGCTGACAGGTGTGCCGATCGGCCTCAAGGACCTCTACGCCGTCGCCGGGAAGCCCGTGACCGCGTCCAGCACGCTCCTCCACGACGTGCCGACGGAGGACTGCGATCCATGGAGGCGGCTCTCCGAAGCCGGGATGGTGCTCCTCGGGCACCTCCACACGCACGAGTTCGCCGCGGGCGGGACGACCGACCAGGTCGGCAGCCCGTGGGCGCTCGACCGCTCCGCCGGAGGGTCGAGCGGCGGCTCGGGTGCCGCGCTCGCGGCACGGATGACGCCCGCCGCGACGGGAACCGACACCGCAGGCTCGCTGCGGATCCCGTCCGCGTGCTGCGGCACGTCGACGATCAAGCCGACGCGCGCGACGGTCTCGCTCGCCGGCGTCGTGCCGCTCTCGTGGAGCCTCGACCACGCCGGCCCGATGGCCCGGACGCTCGCCGACTGCGCCGTGCTCCTCGAGGCGATGGCCGGACCGGACCGGCGCCGGGCGGAGAGCGCGCTGCACGCCTCGTGGGTGGAGACCGGCGGCCCGACGTCGTTGGAGGGATCGCGGGTCGCGGTGTCCCCTCGTCTCGGCTCGGTGGACCTCGACCCCGACGTCGCGGCCGGCTTCGAGCGCGCGCTCGAGCAATGCCGCAGGCTCGGCGTGACGATCGTGGAGCCGCCGTCGCCGGGCCTTCCCGATGCCGTCGGCCAGGACTTCGTCGACGTCCTGACGACGGAGATGCTCGTCTACCACCGCCGCTTCGACGCCGCGCGGGACGCCTACCGGCCGTCGCTGCGCGAGTGGGTCGAGACCGGCGAGCGCCGGGCGATGTCCGGCGAGGAGTACGTGGCCGCGCAGGAGCGGCGAAAGGAAGCAACCGGTGCGTGGTCCGCCTGGCTCGCGGAGCACCGCGTCGACGCACTGCTCGAGCCCACGATTCCCGTCGTCGCCCCGCTGCGCGGCGAGGGCTACGACCACGCCGGCACGGACTACGCGCTCATCTCGCTCACGCACCTGTGGGACTGGACGGGGCTCCCCGTCGCGGCGATCCCTTCCGGCGTGGGCGGAGAGACGGGGCTCCCCGTGGGCGTGTCGCTCGTCGGGCCGGCGGGAACCGACGGGCGGCTCCTCGCGCTCGGCGTCGCGCTCCAGGCGGAGCTCGGAATCCCCGAGCCGCCCGGTCTCGGGCTCTGGCTCCGCGCTTAGGGCACGAGCACGGCGCGGCCGGCGACGTCGCCTTCGCGGAGCTTATCGAGGACGTCGTTCACCGCGTCGAGCGGGTGTACCTCGCTCTTCAGCACGAGCCGGCCGGCCGCGTGGAGCTGGAGCAGCTCCCAGAGGTCGACCCAGCTCCCGACGAGGTTTCCGACGACGGAGTGCTCGCTCGCGATCATCACGACCGAGGGGATCGAGACGGTGCCGCCGTAGCCGATCACGGAGAACGTCCCTCCGCGCGCGAGCATCGCCGCCGCGGCGTCGTGGGTCTCCTGCGTCCCGACGAAGTCGAAGACGAGGTCGGCGCCGCGGCCTCCGGTGAGGTCGCGGACGGCATCGGCCGGAGCGTCCCCGTCGAGCACCTCGTCCGCGCCGAGCTCGCCGGCGAGGCTCCGCCGTCGCCCGTCGGTGTCGATCGCGATCAGGCGGCTCGAGCCGAGCTCGCGGAGCAGCTGGAGCGCGATGTGGCCGACGCCTCCCACGCCGATCAGGGCGGCCGTCGAGCCCGGGACCGCGAGGTGCGCGAGGCGCCGCACGGCGTGGTACGCCGTGAGGCCGGCGTCGGCGTGCGGGGCGACGTCCACCGGCTCGACGCCTGCCGGGAGGGGCAGCAGCGAGCGCTCGGAGACGAGCACGTACTCGGCGAACCCGCCGTCGACGGTCAACCCCGTGAAGTCGTGCCGCACGCAGTGCATGTCGTTCCCGCGGCGGCAGGCGACGCAGAGGCCGCAGCTGTAGGGCGGGTAGACGAGGACGGCGTCTCCGGGCGACACGGTCGTCACGCCGTCGCCGACGGCCTCCACCCACCCCGCGTTCTCGTGTCCGAGGACGAGCGGCAGCGTCACGCCCGCGGGCTCCATGAGGCCGTCGATCGCGTGAAGGTCGGTCGCGCAGACCCCCGCCGCGCCGACGCGGACGAGCACGTCGGTGTGACGCGCGGGCTCGGGAACGGGGCGGTCGACGACCTCGAGCGGCCGGTGGTACTCCCGCATCAGCGCTGCCTTCATCTTCCCTCCTCCTTCATGGCGAGAAGCTCTCGTCTGGGGCGACGACCACCTCCAGGAGCAAAGGCTCGTTCCGGTCGACGAGGCCCGGGACGACGTCGTCGAGGACGCGCAGCAGTTCGTCATGCTCCGCGACGGTCTGTGCGGGGCAGCCGAAAGCGCGCGCGAGCCCCGCGACGTCGACGTGGAAGCCCGGCCAGGGCGGGGAGCCGCCCTGCTGCTCGGCGAGGCGGTCCATCACCGCGTAGCCGCCGTTCGACAGCACCACGAAGACCGCTCCCGCGCCGTAGCGCGCGGCGCTCCAGAGAGCCTGGATCGCGTAGAGCGACGACCCGTCGCCGACGAAGGCCACGACCGGCCGGTCGGGGCACGCGAGCCGGATGCCGGTCGCCGCCGGAAAGGCGAACCCGAGACCTCCCATCGCCGGGCTGAGCAGGCCGAGCGGCTCGCGCGCCGGCAGCCGCGCGAGTAGCTCCGGGCGGTTCGACGGACTCTCCTCGAAGAGGACGGCGTTGCGCGGCAGCCGCTCGGCAAAGGCTGCGAAGACGTGGCCGGCCCGCAGCGGCTCTCCGGGAGACGGCGGCCCGGGCGCGGGCGGCGGTACGAACGCCTCGGCCGCTGCTCCGTCACGCGGTCGCACGACCCGCGCCAGCTCCGCGCAGACGGCTGCCGGAGCCGCGAGCACCGCGAGCTCGGCGGCGCTGCGGTGCACCTCGGCCGGGTCGCGGCTGACCATCGCGACCCGCGTCCCGGGCTCGGTGAACGGCCCCGGGGCGTAGGTGTACTGGCGGAACGCGGGCGCACCGACGGCGAGGACGACGTCGTAGGCCGCCAGCCTCTCACGGAGGCGCGGCCGATCGGCCGGCAGGTGACCTGCGAACAGCGGGTGATCCTG
>Ga0173483_10000172_pt1 | contig 16423 bp, 18 predicted proteins | sample NitcycUS178409R2_FD_122621 | JGI IMG/M metagenome (GOLD analysis project Ga0173483, IMG submission 122621) | Soil microbial communities from Arlington Agricultural Research Station in Wisconsin, USA - Nitrogen cycling UWRJ-S178-409R-2 (version... | ecosystem: Environmental > Terrestrial > Soil...
GTTTGATACAAGTATGATTAACCCTAGTGCGACGGCTAAAATCTCGACTGCTAGTCTGAATCCAGGCGAATATCCCTTCCACTGCGATGTACATCCCTATATGGTAGGAACGCTGAAAGTACAGTAGCTGGCTATTTGTTTTGCTCCTCCTACCTACCGATTATCTAGAATATGGATATTAAAGATGACAAGAAACTATGGTAAATAAGAAAAAATGATTCTCAAAACTCTTTCTTTTGTCACACTTGGATCTGTCTTTACCCTTATGTTTATAGGAGGTTATGTCAGTGCTTCCGGAGTAGGATTAACGTGTCCTAAATGGCCGCTATGTCCTGCAGGCTTTGTACCAATGCAAGAATTTATTATTGAATATTTTCATAGATCAGTTGCCGCTACAACCGCATTGTTAGTGTTTGTTACTACTGTTTTCACGTTGAGATCCAGAGTTAGTCCAAAGAGAATGAAAATAGCCTTGATAGTTGCTAGTTGTGCTGCGATAGGTCAAATAAGCCTAGGTGCAATAGTAATAATAGAACGATTACATGCTGTTTTAGTAACAATACACCTTGGACTTGGACTAGTACTATTCTCAATGATGTTGATTTCTGTATCCTATTCGTATAGATTGGATAACAAAAAGAACGAAACGAGATCAGACAGCTCTTCCTTACGAACCACTACAACTAACTCATAACAGTAATTTGTAACGTAACTGTGACATCTTTAAAGTATGAGGCTTGATATGGTATGGCCTCCCAAATAAAAATCTGTATAGTGGTAAAAAATCCACAAATACTCAGTAAAACGTAAAACATAAAACCCCTCAGTACTTACTCAATTTCCTATGTGGAAAGTGTTGACTCCAAAAAAAATAGTTTTTGGCGAAAATGCTGCCAAAGATTTTGAATATCCAAAAAACTCTCTCATTATTACGACTACCACTCCTGATATTTACAACAAGTGGATAGATTATATGGGAATAAAGAACTATGAAATTTATGACAAGGTTACGCCTGACCCTGCAATTGAAACTGTTGAAACCATAAGAAAAGAATACGAAGGCAAGAAGAATATTTCTGCATATATAGGACTTGGAGGAGGAAGCTCGATGGATGTATGCAAGTATCTTAGTAAACTTACTGGAATTCCAAAAATCCTTATTCCAACAACTTTTGGAACGGGAGCAGAAATGACAACCTATGCTGTTATAAGTTTCGAGCACAAGAAAAAATTATTACAAGACGAGGCGTTCTTGGCAGATGCTGCTATTGTTGATCCATATTTTTTGCCTGGAACACCATTTAACATTATGAGGAATTCAGCATGCGACGCCGCAGCTCAAGCGTCAGAAGGCCATGATAGTAAGCTTGGGAATCCATTTACAAAACTATTTTGCAGAGAGGCATTTGATATTTTAGAAGACGCAATTATTAATGACAAACCACACTTGCTGCCTTACGGTGCAATGCTATCTGGGATCGGATTTGGTAATTCCTCAACAACATTAGGTCATGCACTTTCATACGTATTTTCAAATGAAGGTGTTCCACATGGCTATTCGTTGTCGTCATGTACGACGGTAGCACACAGGTTCAACAAATCAATATATTATGAACCATTTAAAAGGATTTCTCAGAAATTAAAGTTTGAGCCATTAAAACTAAAACAGTCATTTGATCAAGCAGCTGATGTAATTATGACAGATAGAGGACATTTGGACAACAATCCTATTCCTGTTACAAGACAAGATATAATAAAATGTCTCGATGAGATTGTAAATCATAATCCTTTAGGCTGACTTTATATCCTTCTTTGAATATAATATAATACAAAACAAACTCTTAACAGTGTTTATAGGGAATTGAACAAAATATGTACACGACATAATGTGAATCCTAATCTTCAAACCAATTGAATCACATTAAATATCTAGATTTTAAGATCACAGTAAGATAAATTATCGTAGTGTATTTGAATTGCGAGATTTTCTCTTGGTACTATGAAAATATTCTATATATTATATTTCCTATAAGAAGACGGCATATGGGAAAGCAGTGGGTATCGTCGTCATGACGGCGAAATTTTACAAGAAACCTTTAAATTCAGTTCATAGACTTCTTTCTCATAGATTATGACTACTATTAATAAGAGTCTAGAAATTAATACTCCTGTCAGTGAAGTGTTTACCTATTTTGCGAGACCTGAACACATGGCGGATCAATTCCCAGAGAATATGGGACTGAGCATTCTTCCAATAGAAGTAAAAAATGGCTTTGGTGTTGGCACTATTTTTAGAATTAGTGGTGATTTTGATGGTAAGAGATTAGAGTGGGACTGTGAAACAATTGATTACATACCACATCGTAAAATTGTTGCGCAGATGATCGAAGGGCCATTCAAACACTGGCAAATTACAGTCCAGTTTGAAGAGGTTACTGAGAGAAAGACAAGGACAAGCATCACTGTTGATTACGATATGCCAATGGGTCCTCTTGGTGGATTAATGGACAAGATAAAACTAAAAAAGATCGCAGAAAGAGGAATAGAAAACGGTCTGTATAGAGTAAAGGCCTTACTTGAAGGAACAGGCTCAATTCCAGTGTATATTACACTGGAAGCCTATAGACAGGTTCTTAAGGAAAAAGAAAGACTGAAATGCTCTGTTTCTGATGCTATAGTCAGGCTTATTGAAGATCAACAACTACAGCAAGCAGCAAAAGTTTCTCAGTAAAAGCTTTTCAATATCTTTACTTTCTGTTCTATGTTATGGGTAATTCCTGATATTCGCTAAATGGCGGTTTTTATACAGCATTTTCTATGAAGTTTTTATAATGTCCTTTTCAAAAAAGAATCAGAATTCTTTTTAATGGTATCTTTGGCTTCATCATATGTCATCCCAAGTACATGAGCAGCACAACTTATAACACTTACCAAAAAGGAACTGGATAGTGGCGTGAGATTTTTAAAACATCTAGAATACTTTACAGGCCCATCAGTTTCAACAAGAAATCTATCTCTTTCAGTATTCTTCAGTAAGACTTTCTTCTCATCTGAATAAACCAAAACTGGTCCATATGAAACGTACAAGCCCATATCCATAACTTTATTTAATTGCTTCTTGCTTCCGGCAAACCAATGCAATAGCACATTTCCCGTGTTATACGTCTTCAAAATTTCCAGTATGTCGTCTAATGACTTTCTGGAATGTATTGAAACTGGTTTTTTGGTCTTCTCAGCAAGGCTGAGCATGAAGTTAAAAACTTCTCTCTGCTTTTCATATGAACTTTTATTATTATATTCTAAATACGCGCGGTCGAGGCCAATCTCACCAATACCGTCGATCACGGCAATATTATTGTTAAAAATTTTAATAAATTCCGAAACATTTTCTGTCCCAGCAAATTCCGGATGTATTCCAATAAATTGTGTCACAACGTCGCGAGTTGAATCGTTAAAAAGCTCAAAACTTCTAAGCGAAGTTTTAATATCTACAGTTACCGAACATGCATTAATTTTTAATGCTCTCAGATTATTTAAAATTTGTTGTATATATCCAGAATATTCATGGTCAGTTAAATGGATGTGTGCATCAAATAATAATTGCTGCAAATAATCCTAATATGCGGTCACTGGTAAAATAACCTTTGTAGAACTCGATCGAGGTAAAATTGTAAGAGAGACCCAACTATGCTCAAAGCTAATTATTGGTTTCGGTTATTACTGATAGCGATCTAATTAAGTGAGTGCGATAACCAATAATAATAATAAAGTCATTTTGCTCTCGAAATCGAGACTTCTATTGTAGAAACATTTCGAGGCCTGCCATCTTGGGATTGTACTATTTCAGAGCCTATCTTTACAGGACCGATCTTGTAACCTAAGGTATCCATTCTCTTTACAATTATCTGTGCAACATCAACGGCTCTTGTTATGCTCTTTCCTCTAGCTTTTATAACTACAATCGGCTCATTAGCAAGCTGCACAAGAGTTGCAGTAACATAAGTCATCAGTGGCTTTTTCCCCACAAAAATCTCATTATTTGCTTTGTTTTCTGTATTTGCGTTGCTTGTCGTCATTGTCTAAAATGATCTCTTAAGGTAGAATATAATGTTTGTTGATTATCGGATCTATGATTATGTAACTTGGCAATACTTTCTTAATATATTTTCAATCTCCATTGGATTTTCAGAGATTTCCTTTACAGCCATGGGATCGTCAACTTCATAACAGTGAAGTAATTCTTGCTCATCTTTATAGAAGAGGAAAACCCTTTTCTCAAATATGCAATGATATAACTGATCAATAACCATTTTTTCCGGTTGCAATTTAATGCCATCAGGCTGAACTATTACAGGATATTCCAAGATATATACTGGACTATGAGTTAAACGTAAAGAAAAGCCTATCGAAAGTAATGTAGAATATCTCTAAATACACGTCGTGATTTCATTTAAAGCCAGGGATAAAAAAACTACTTGCAAAATTTGTTTTAGCGTTTCAGTGAAGAACTAGTTGTAGATTAACGATGATGTTAGTTTTCTTCTAATATCGAGAGAAGATTAGATTATTTCCTTACTACTTCCTGTATCTGCCATGCCTCACCCACATTTTTATTTTTTCTATTCTATATTAGATCTCCTGTAAAGGAGTTAACTTTCTTCCTCTATGAGTTCAGACTTTTGCTGGCCATAATCATATCTGATAATCTTTCATGTGATTTTGAGCAAGACGGGTCATGGATTGTTAGGAGTATATGTATACAAAGTATCTTACTTTTCTTGTTTGTTAAAATTATCATCCCTATGTTGCTTAATTTTTTTATCTTGTATCATATTCTGATATGTAAAGCATAGTTATAAGAAATGCTTAATAGATTTAGTTCTCTGAGATTTACTATTGGTAGTTGATACTATACGTACTATCAAAATTTTGGGAAAATGGTCAGGCAACATGGTTGTAGGACGAAGACGCCCTTTAATTGCTGTCTTTAGCCTGACTCACTATTGTAACTTTTATTGTCCCATGTGTCCTTTTGGCGACCCTGACAAGGATGGTCAAATCAAAATTGCCAAGAAAAATGATCTATCTACTGAGCAATGGAAACTGATTTTCGATAAGGTTTCAAAGTATTGCATCTGGTCTATAGTAGAAGGTGGCGAACCCACTAGTCGTCCTGACTTTATGGAACTTGTCAGTTATCTCCACAGCCTACACCTTCCTATTACATTGATTACTAATTGCTCTCTTCTCCATACCGTTGAACTTGATGAGCTAAGGAAGTATATTCAATTCATTACCTGCAGTATTGATTCTTTGTTTGAAGAATCATATTGTAAAATACGTGGCGTTCCTCCCAATATGTACAAGAATGTAATGGATAATCTGCACCTTTTGACCGAACGTAGAGTTCCACACTACCTTAACAGCGTCATAACAAAGTACAATACAGAAGAATTCATCAATCAAACTTATTTTGATAGGGCTAAGGAACTAGGCATAAAGGCAGTTTCATTTACATTTGTTGAAGATAGATCTGACGTTCCTTACTCTTTACTTCCTGATCGCCAAACCATGGTCAAGGTTTGCAAGAGCATATTGGATTATGTAAAAAGTCACTCGTCTCCACAAATAATGATACCCGCCCAATATTTTGAACAAATAATAGAACACGGGCGAGGAATATTCGATGAGTGCGGCGTGTGGAAAAGTGTGTTTGTTAACGGTAATGGTAGCATCATGGTTCCATGTTGGAAATTTAATAGCCCAGAAAATACCTATAACCTACTAGAGAAGAGCATAGATGAAATTTGGAGTGCTCCGCAATGGGACATTGCTAGTACCTGCCATGATTGCAAAGTGCTTGGATGTATATGGTATTCCTCTCAGCCCATAACCACCTTTGCCCAAAATTACATGAGGGGATTATCAAAAATGATTAGCCAGCAAAATCCTGAACTCAGAGTATAATTTAGCTGACCTACTGTTGATGCATACATATACTTTAGTGTAATTCGGTCTTATTGGCCACTATTACTATATTTTCTAACAGCAAATTCTCTTATTGTGATAAGGTCGAATAGTACAAATCACTTGGATAGAGGACTGCTTTTCGAAGAAACCTCGAATTGTCAAAACAATCATGATATAATACTATTTGAAACACAAAAGATATCAATTTAATATTAATTTAAAGTTTTTAATTTTAACAGAAGATGTTCTCCGTCTGACCATTTGATTTAAATATTTGAACCTAACATTTTTAGATGCTTTTATGGCTAAGGATAGGCGAAATTCGCATATCAGGATTATGTTTGTTGATGATGAGAAAGATATATTGTCTACTATAAAGAGAGGTTTAGAATCAAATACTATCTTCAAAGTTGATACATTCTCTAGTGGCGAATCAGCTTTGCAGGCTTTTGAAAACCATGTTGAAAACTATTATGATCTAGTCATTACTGATATTAGAATGCCTAAAATGAGTGGTTTTGAATTGTATCGCCGTATCAAAGAGAAGAATCCATCGATGAAGATTGCATTTATTACAGCATTTGAAATAAACAAAGAGGAATTTAGCAAGGTCATGCCATCTGTTAATGTAATCGATTTCATAAGCAAACCACTCAGCATATCAAATTTGATAACAAAATTGAAGTCAATGCTAGCAAGCTATCCAGCAAGTCGCGCTACGATATAGTAATATTACACTTATCAGTGTGAAAGTATTAAAATTTTACAAATGATATTATTAGGACAAATCTCAGCAAGCGGTTAATTGAAAGTTCATGACTGAATACCGCAACTATGAGTCATGAATTCTAATTTTAGTTTAGGCTAGGCAAGTGAACTAGAAGAAAAGCATACTAGAAGTATGGTGCTATTATTCTCCACTCGGCACATTAAAATCAACTTGGTTGTTCACAGTAATAAATGGTAGGTAACAGAGCTATGGCATAATGACTATAGGAAAATATTTCGATAGAAGTGTGATGGCATTAGATCCCCCTTAGATAGGGCAAGTAATAAGAGAGAGACAGAAGAATCAAATTATTCTACTAGTTAGCATATGTCAACAATTGTTGAATATGGTAGTAATAATGTGGTATTAAATTAGCAAAGCGAGTTTGTATATATATATCTGTATATATGTATCGGTCGACGTCATTGACCTTGTTCTTATAACATCGCCATCATTTTTTCCACATTCTATTCTTGACCTTCAATTACAATCAGAGTTAGCGTTGATTTGATTTTATCAATTCTTCTTATACGCCAGGTAATAGTTTCTTTTAGTTTGTCCATTGCATCTGTACTAACCTTTACGAGTAAGTCGTAAACTCCATATGTCCCATAAACCTCTACTACTTCCTGCAATTCCTTAAGCTCATTAATAATCTCTTCTTCAAATCCAAAATCGCAATTGATTAAGACGTATGCTGTTGCCATAATGTATATGGTGTTATAGAAATCAATGTAATAACTATTATGAATTGGGTTATATCGATAAACCATTATGGTATAAATGAATAATATATCTATAGTAGTAATAATAGACTGGATATAGCACTAGCACAATATCAAATTAAGCATGGGTGTCTATACTCAGTTGAACTGATATTGTTATTACTATGACCATTGCTATTAATATTAGCATGAGTTAACCAATTACTTCTTTTTAATTGGTATATTACTATGCGACTTTGCATACTCGAGATTTAGGAGATGTATTGACAATGACGAATATTGAAGCAAAGATATCAATATTGTATAAAAAGAAAGCATAACACAAATTCCTACAGCTATCTTTTTTTCTTATACCATAACGAAGTATAACTTCAATTAGAGCTGCATGTTATTGCTGTTATCTAATATAACTATTGATAGCAGCCAACTCTACTATTAAATAGTTTCCGCGTTCCTACAATTTGAAGCCTAGCAATGAGAATAACATATAAAATGCTGTATACCTACCATTTACTATTAACTAAGCCTCGTCTATGTTATGCATTAATCATAAATTCATATTTCATTTGTTACAATCTAGTTATTCTTAATAATCATCTTTCTCCTCTATAAGTTCAGTATTTATAATTGAGATTATTTGCACTAATCATTAATTAGAAATTGTTTATATTATCAACAACGCAAATATAAGTGCTGAGCTTTTGAACGAGATTCTAGAGCTAAAAAATATTATGAAGTATTTTCTTGTCAAAAAGAACTTTCGTGAGATGTTTTACTTAACTGAACGGCAGTACATCAAAGCTGTAGATGATGTAAGTTTTACCATTGGGAAAGGAAGAGTTTTTGTTCTTGCTGGCGGATCTGGTTCTGGTAAGACTACTCTTGCTAGGTTAATACTGCGTGCAATTGAACCAGACGGTGGATCCATAATATTCGATGGAGAAGATATTACTAGAAATACTGATAACAAATTGAGAAAATTTCGTACAAATGTTCAAATGATACATCAGGATCCATTCACATCACTAAATCCACGTATGAAAATAATGGACATAGTCATGGAGCCGTTGAATATTCATAATAAACAAATTTCAAAATGTGAACGGAGAGAAAAAGTATTGAGATCTTTAGAGAATGTAAGGTTAGAACCTGTCGGAGATATTGCTGAAAAATTTCCACATATGCTTTCTGGAGGTCAGAGACAGAGGGTGGCCTTAGCGAGATCACTAGTTCTTAAACCAAAATTAGTTATAGCCGATGAGCCCGTTTCGAATCTTGACGTATCTGTCAGAGCTGAAATATTAGATCTTATGAAAAATTTGAAAGACAGATTCCAAATTTCTTTCCTTTATATTACACATGACCTTTCTACATCGAGGTATATTGGTGACGAGATAGCGATAATGCATGAAGGTAAAATAGTTGAGATCGGGCAAATAGATAAAGTTTTACTAAATCCATTTCATCCTTATACACAAGCATTAATTGATGCGATACCTGACCCTAATCCTGATAATTTGCAAAGAGAAAAAATATCTATATCGGGCGAGGAGAATTGATATGCACGGCATTTATGTGTTCTACTATCAATGAATAATGCAAAAACTTTCTCAACTATCACATTAAACCCCTATCTCTTATTTGCCATTAGGTTCCTTTCACAAGAAGAGACTTTCATTTTAGTGTTCATAATATAGAGCGTTCATAAAAAGAATTTTTTTGTTATTATTTATTACCTCATGCAAAAACTACTGTTTTAACATCTTTTTGGGGTACATGAGGATACTATTATTACTTTAAATCCTAGGCAACAAAATGGGAGTAAGACTGTACAGTTATTTTGAATGGGTTCCTATTGTTAATACCTCCAGATTCTTTTTCATATCACGAATCGCCTTCTTTAATTCATGGATGTCTTTTAATATTTCATCTACTTCGCTTCTTGTAGGAAGCTTCAAAATTTCGAAATTCTTTTCTGCAATATTCTGCATATGTTTTAACAGATCAAGTTGACTACTAGTTACCTTATTATTTGTAACTGCAAAGTCCTTAGAACCAAATAATTCTGTAAAAGCATTCTCAAATGCATCTATTGCAACCAATCTATAATTTTCAATATCTTCTTTTGAATTATTGTATTGTTTAGGTGCTCGCCGGGAGACTTCTTTCATAGCCTGTAAATATGCGTTATTCATTTCAATATGGTATTCTTTAAGGTTGATTTGTAACTGGAGCAGAGTTTGGCCTATGTTGAAGAGTTCCTGAGCATAAGAGATAAAATCTTTTGAAAAGGCCTGAAAAGGGCCAATTGTAGGCAGTTTAATTAATTCGAACCAACCGTTAAATATTTTTTTTATCTGTTCTTGTTGTTTGGTGAAATCAGACTCGGAGTTACTTTGTAGCTGTTTATTATCATCGGTGATGGTATCTCCCATAACCATTTAGTTATTATATTTGTTAAAAAGATTACAATGTGGTAAAAGAGAAAGATCTTTTGCTTTATCACAATTCGAAACTATTTCGCTTTTTCAGACTCTAAATAATAAGAATGAGAAAAATTAAATTATGTAGGGAAATGCCTTCTGCCATGTCATGAGAAGGGCTTAATATGTATTCTCCTTTCATTCTATGATTTTGTGACGGGTAGATTCTTTATGAGCCTATATATACATAGTTCTGTCTAGGAGTAGTACCAGTGGTAGTCATCTGCTGTTTATTATCAATTCCAAATTGCCTTATTTCATTAAGAAAGGTCCATTCATTTTTGATATCAACAACACCATTTTTACTGATACGATAGAGAGCTCTTGTAAGTCTGTTTTTATCTTTAACAAAGGAAGCTGGAACATGTAATGCTAACATAAATCCTTTAGTTCCAAACATATTCTTCCAATCAGGAGGATATGGTAGATGAATTGGAGTAAAATCTAGAGGTATAATTTCATGGGGATCTCTTTTCTTTGGATCCTTATTCTTCCACAAATAACCTATATAGCCTGGGCTTAAATCTTGGGGACTTTTCTTTTTTGGTTTGACGACATTTTCCGCTATTGATGGATCATGTGTTCTACCAACAATTACAAATGAAGTTCCTCCATATCTTTTTACTGCTGCTGTATGGCGTTCCTTTTCTTTCTGCCCCAGCTGTCCCTTCTTACGGAAAAATCCAGTTATATGTACTTGAATGATTGTCCTATCAGGTTTGTATCCAAATAGCTTTAGATACTCATAGATTTCACTTCTTCTTTTATCAAATACTTGACCGGAGATTATACTGCTTGCTTGGGATACTGTTTGTATCTTCTGCTGTTGCTGCCGTCTTCTTCTTCTGTCCTTGATATTATTATCTAGTGTACTGGACATTAGAGTATTATGATATTATAGTCTACATTCTATATGTGACTTTGTGCAGGAGAGGATTTTAGATATGTATACTCGAGACAATTAGTCATCAGAAGAGATGAACGAAAAGGCAAATACTTCTACCATCTCTATTTTGCTTATTTTGACAAAGTAGTAAGATTTGAGCTTCATTTTAGATAAGTTAATGGAACTGAGTAATTAGTTCTAATCTACTCAATAGATTAATTAATTAAAAAAGTCTGTTTAATCAACTAATGGCAATTTATCAATATTTTCAAGACATTGTAAAAGCAAATCTCTTTTTCCTTTTTTTACAATCCATTTGGTAAACTTATCTAGCGTATGTACCTCGACTTCTTGGAAAGTAGAAGGAACAAAACCACCATAAGCATACATTATGATAACAATATATTTTCCAATTACCAAACCAATTTGTTCGCGTAAAGCATCTTCACTTTCTTCAATAGTATTTCTGTATAATAGAATAGGTCTATGAGTTTGCTTTATGAAAAGGGATGTCTTACGCAATTTATCTTCGAACCTTTCTGCTAACCACTTTTCAACAGTGTCATCGTCTTGTTTTTCGCCACGAAGGGAAGAAGATGATGACATCCTTTTATGAAGATGCATGTGTTGCTTGTTAGCCACTATAATGATTTAAAAAATAATTACTTAAAGCATTATGATCATAAATATTGACTATAGGTGTTGCCTAATTTACATTAGATTTGAATATTGGATAGATACAATTAATATGCTAACCTATTATTACTTTTTATTCCTCAGTAAACTTAGGAATTTATATATTGTGATCAAATAAATAAGACAATCTAAATAATCTTTGTAAAGTTATGGAATTATACTGGTAGATTTTTGAAGTACATAAAAAAGCTTGCAAAAAATACTGCTCGTGAGAACGAACATAGATAAGTAATGTATATAAAATCTGTTCTAACGGTTTAAAGTAATATTTGTCTTGGCTGAGGAATTACAATTTACTGGTTATTCGCACAACTGTTGTTTTGTTGATGTAGTAGATTCCCCCAGGATTACAGTTGAAATCACAAACACTGAGAAAATTAAAAGATATTATTCTATATTTATTAACACAATGGCTGCAATAGCTAGAAACTCTGGTGCAAATATAATTAAGAATACAGGTGACAGTTTGATATACTATTTTCCAAGAACATCCGATCCTACTCACATATCTGCCTTTAAAGGAGTTATTGAATGGGGCCTGACAATGATAGCAGTCAATCCAATCATCAATGCAAAGTTACAAGAAAATCTATTACCACCACTTTACATAAAACTTTACATATAATCAACATTAGTGTCGATTATAGTAGAGTTGAGGTCGAAGTCATTAACTTCTACAACTGAAGATTTGTTTGGCCGTACAGTTAGCATATGCTCAAAGATAAACTCTAAGGCATCACCAAATGGGATGGTTATAGGTGAGGATCTATATCAAATTGTAAAACCACCGTTTGAAAATGATTATCTTTTTAATGAAGTAGATGAATACTCAATTGACAACAACTTCAGCATCACTACCCAGTATATTGTGTAGCAAATAGTAACAACAATAATAAAAATAACAATGACACTTTAAATCTGTATAGAAAAATTATCTCCTGATCTACTGTTTTTATTATTGCATATCTTTAGCTGAACTAATACTAAGTAAAAGATTCCCAAATTTTCCTTGAGGTCTTCTTTTAATGCTTTATAATCATCTAATCTGTGTCTATCTAGTTCTTTAGATGGAAGGTTTTCTAACAACTTTCGTTGCTGCTTAGCTACCATAATATCAACTTTATCATGTTCTCATTTACCATCGGTAATGCCATATGTGGAAAAAAAGGCATAAGGACTAGTTCAATATAAATATATTTTATAACAAAAAACAGTTAATATGTAGACCTTCTGCTTCTCAATTCTATTTTCACATAAATTCTTTAGTTTTACTAGCCCTGTCTTGGCTCTTCATCTTCATATTCTTCTCCTCCTTTTTGTGAATTTTTTTGCAGTTTTCCTTGTTGTTCTAATTCTTCTACTATCTCTTCTCCTTTTAGTGATTCTAATATCTTGGCATTTACATCATCATCTATGTTCAAATTCTCTTTCAGATAACCAACAAAATCAGTAGGTGTGATTATACCCAAAGGTCTGCTTATGTCATTATTCTTTTCTACCACAAGCAAATGCCTTACTTTATTCTGTATCATTACATCGGCTGCTGCTCCAACTGAAGTTCTGGCATCAACGGTAACTAATGGAAAAGAAGACATTATATTTTTTATCAGCATATTGCTGCTACTTACGTCATTAAGACATACTTTCCTTACCAAATCACGTTCTGTTACTATACCTATAGGTTTGTTTTTATTATTGCTATCCATTACTACTAATGAACTTACGTTGTTCTCCATCATTTTCTTTGATGCTTCTTGAGCTGAACTGGAGGAGACGATTGTTTCAAGCCTTACAGTCATAAGTTCACATATTGATATAGTTGCCAATCTCAAGATATTATTACTAATTGCTGTTTAATATGCATTAAACATTAAGAATACAATTTGACAACTTTGCATGTCCTGGCCCTATTTAAATAAAGACTTCGCTGATAGCAAATGGACTACCGAACAAGTCTAAATACTGTGTTTATCAAAACTAAACAAGAATATAAACAACCTATAAAACGATTGGATATTTAGGTATACCTTAGAAATAGTAGTATGTCATCGATTAGCAAATTTCTTTCCTTACGTGTTCCAGCTAATGTCATTTATCGTGCCCTTAGAGATACACGTTTAGAACAATTTTTTCGAGTTTTTTGCTGGAGTTACAAGGAGATTTACGACTAATAAAACAAATAGTGAATTGGAAATTATAACAACAACTTATGATTTCCAATTACAAATCCAAGAGATCTTCAAATTGAAAATATTGGACAAGAATACTACAGAGGTAAGATACACCACTGAAACAAACGTGGAAAATGATCTTATTGTAGAATCAATAGTACATACACATATTGCAAACATTCTGTATGCGCTATTGATGCTTGAGACAGGATATGTTAATGGTTTGATTGAAACGCAAGGATAGTAGATGATTGTTGAATAATATAATAAATAAGCAAAAACAACCAAACCCCTCTGTATGCGAGACCTAATCCCACAGGACAACGGATCCGATGATACCTACATAACAATAGGGCGTCCTATAGTTTTATTTGATTTTTCTGGAGGAAGTATTAGTTTGATCTCTTCTCATCAGTCATCTGGAATGCTTTTTATGGTCTGTTTCTTTCTCTTATAAGCATAAATCATATGTATAACGAAAATACCTTCAAGCTATATGCCTATCTATTTTTGGGATAGGCTCTTAGTCGTGCTCCAGATATTTCCAAACTTGCTATTTGCTTTTTTTCACTTTGTTAGTAAATCCTTATCTCTTTCCCATCAGTATTTTTGAATATCTCTTCACGTGTCAATAAACAAGTCCAAAAATCCTTACCATGTACCGCAAGTCTCCGATAGACTTGCGCTTTCTTGCTGTTTCTATCATTAATTCTAATGCAGGAGGTGTATTTACATCATTCTCTATATAACCAATGAATTCATTGGTCAGCCTTGTCCTACAATGAGGGATTTTAGTACCAACGTCACCCCAAAGTGCACTTGCAATTGTTTCGTCCACCGAATAGAATTTATCAAGTTCAGACTGTGAGAACATGAAAGGTCGTCTGTAATGCTTCGAAAAGAGATACAGCCGTATAATATTAGAGTTATATTTTCTTATCAGATCCCTTATTCTTATGATGTTGCCAAAAGATTTGGACATTTTTTTGCCATTGATGCTTACTAATCCTACATGATTCCAGATCTTGACTGGTTGGCGGCTAGATGTTAGCATACGCAATTGTGCCATAATTGATTCGTGATGGGGATATACTAGCTCCGTTGCACCGCCATGCAAATCGTATATGCCGTTAAAGATCGACATTGCTACAGAGGAGTCCTGTATGTGCCACCAGGGGACGCCTGCTCCTAAGTAGTCATTATAATATTTCTGACCGAAATCATCGCGACCATTCCAAAGCAGGATATCATTAGGATTTTTTTTCCCCGGCGCTATGTCAACTCTGCTATTGACCAGATCTTCTCGATTCATTCGTGAGAGCTTGCCGTAGGGGACCAGGGAACTTGTATCTAAGTATACGTTGCCATTAGCAAAGTAAGCACGTTTCTTACTAAGAAGCTCCAGTATTAGCTTGCTAGCAGTTTCTACGTAATCGGCAGTCTTGGCAATAATGAGGGTATTGATACCTAAGGATTGAATATCAATCAAGAGCTCATTTATGAATTTATTAGAAATATCTGTTGGAGACGACCTTTCCTCCTTTGCCCGAAATGATATCTTGGGATCTATATCAGTAATGTTTAAGATTGCTGTCGTTCGCATCCCACTTAACATTAAATACCTTGCCACTAAGTCATAAAAGAGAAGTATTCTTGCATGCCCAAGATGAGAAAAATCATAGACCGTAGGACCACAAATGAAGATTCTCAAGTTGCCATCCCTTGGCGTTGCCTTGTCTTTCAAACCAGATAATGTGTTGAATATTCTCAATAACGATTAATTGTTAGCTTTTAATTCATTATTAAGGTAATATCTCTGACTAAGTCAAAGCGGCCTTCTGAAGAGTTGCTATTTTCCTTTATTGTCCAGTACAAGTATAAATATTCCCCATAGCAATTGCGAGAGACAGCTCTAAGGGCGACCGCCACGTCTACCGATCCGCCCCTAATTGTTATAAGTTACCCTCGTATTACTTTAGGTGAAGGGTTCTCGTGACTATGGACTCTGGACTGAGCAGAGAGAAGGATCTAGCTGAGAAATTAATATCTCTTGACCTTGATGAGGGGATCAGGATTGAGCAGCAGTATCCGCGCAAGAAGCTTTTTATAAACAGAAACGCGTGCGGTAATTTTGTTACTCAGTTTGTCGATAAGGAGAAGAACGAAAATAGTGAAATTAATAATATACAATACTTCTCGTCAGACGGCGAAGTATTGGAATTCGTAAAGTCCAGATTTAACAAAAATTTCTCCGTCTCGCTATACTAACATATATTGGAACGGGGATACAATATTTTTGATGTAAAATCTGACAATAACTCAACTGCTTTTGCATTAATCACTAAAAATACAAATAAGCAGTATAAGGATTAACTATTGAATATTATATAGAACGCAATACTATGCACATCAAAAATAATATAACGTCTGTCTATCTACTTATCGATTATAGTAGTAAAAGTCACTTATAATTTAGTAGAAACTAAGTAGAGAAACAATGTTTCAAAGATAAATATACTAACAATAACTGCTAAAATATTTATATATTTATATATAAAGTTAGCAAAGAAGAAGATTGGGACAGCTGGCACGATTATTATATTATCTGTTTGTTTGTTGTTGTTCTCAATAGGCAACTTTATTTCAAGTACAAAGACGATGATCCAAGCAGCATCAGCCCAGCAGCCAGACCATTTATACACACCACATACTGGGATTATACA
>Ga0173483_10000173_pt1 | contig 16394 bp, 14 predicted proteins | sample NitcycUS178409R2_FD_122621 | JGI IMG/M metagenome (GOLD analysis project Ga0173483, IMG submission 122621) | Soil microbial communities from Arlington Agricultural Research Station in Wisconsin, USA - Nitrogen cycling UWRJ-S178-409R-2 (version... | ecosystem: Environmental > Terrestrial > Soil...
AGGCACGGCACCGACGTCGCGGACGAGCCGCGGCAGGTCGTAGCCGGCCGCCCGGTCGCGGTAGCAGCCGAGGTTGATGCCGGTGAGCACGACCTCGCGGTGGCCCTGGTTGACGCGCCGCCGCACTTCGTGCAGCACCGCGTCGGCCGCCCGGCTTCGCGAGGCGCCGCGCACCTGCGGAATGACGCAGAAGGCGCACGAGAAGCTGCAGCCATCCTGGACCTTCACGAACGCCCGTACGCGGTCGAGCCGGGCGTCGGCGTGGACGCAGCCGATCGCCCCCACGTCGCGCGCGACGAACGCCGGCGTCTCTTCGCTCCGCCGCGCGACCACGACGACGTTGTCCGGCAAGCCGGCGAAACCATCCGCGGACAGCGACGCTCCACAGCCCGTGACGTAGACACGCCGATTCGTGCGGGCCGCCCGCGAAGCGGCATGCCGGGACTTGCGCACGGCCTCGTGCGTGACGCAGCAGGTGTTCACCACTGCAACCTCAGCGCCGTCGTCGAGCTCGGAGTGCCCGTCGGCGAGTAGGCGCTCGCGGATCCCCTGGGCGTCGACGTGCGAGACCTTGCAGCCGAGAAAGCGGACCGAGAAGGTCGCCACGGCGCGGGACTTTACCCCTCTCGGCGAAAGACGTCCGCTGCCCAGCCGCCCTTGGTCAGTCGCCGCTCGCGCTCGAGCCCGTCCGATTCGGGCGCGTCGCCTTCGAGGTATCCGGACGTGACGATCGTCTTCGCCTCGAGTCGCGGCAGCAACCGCCCCACCGCTTCGGCGGAAATGTTCGCGACGACGACGTCGGCCTGAGGCAACGGCTCGCTGAGCGCGTCGACGCGTCGGCAGTCCAGCGTGACACCGTTCACGGCGGCGTTCCGGAGGGTTGCTTCGACTGCGGCGAGATCGTGGTCGATCGCCGTCACCGGCGCGAAGCCCAGCCGCGCTGCACCGATCGCGAGCACGCCCGAGCCGCAGCCAACGTCGAGCAGGCTCCCGCGCTCAACCTCGGCGATCAGCTGGAGGCAAAGACGCGTCGTGGCGTGGCCGCCGGTGCCGAACGCGCGGCCCGGGTCGACGACGATCGCCTCCGCGTCGGCCGGCGGCTGTTCCCAGGGCGGCCCGACCCACAGCTGTCCGATACGCACCGGCCGGTGGAAATCGCGCCAGCGTTCCTCCCAGCCGCCCGCAACGTCCTCGGCAGCGACCTCCCCGAACGCGGCCCAGAGCCGCTCCTCGCCGGCGTCGTCGGTGTAGGCGATCAGCTCGAGGCCGTCCGGGTGGTCGAGCTCCTCGAATCCCTGCGGGAAGAGCTCGAGCATCAGCGCGCGGGCCTCCTCGGCGCGTTCAGCGGGAACCGACGCGGAGACCCGGCGCAGGCTCAGCGGAACGCGCTCTTCAGCTTTTGGAAGAACCCTTCGTCCGCCTCGTACGTCTCCGCGCCGGCGCTGCGGTCGAAATCCTCCAGGAGGCGGCGCTGCTCCTCGGTCAGACGACGCGGCACCTGCACGTTCACGAGGACCCGCTGGTCGCCGCGGCCGAAGCCCTGCAGCACGGGCATGCCGCGGCCGCGCAGGACGCGCAATGTGCCGGGCTGCGTGCCGGGCTCCAGCTCCAACTCGACCTCGCCGTCCAGCGTCGGAACCTTGACCCTTGTCCCGAGGGCGGCATCGGTCATCGTCAGGTCGACCGCGCAGAAGATGTCGTTGCCCTCGCGCACGAAGCGCGGGTCGGGCTTCACGTGGACCTGGACGTAGACGTCGCCGGCGCGGCCGCCCAACTCGCCGGCATGTCCTTCTCCCGAGATGCGGATCTGTTGACCGTCGTGGATCCCGGCCGGCACCTGCACGTCGAGCTCGCGCTCCTCGACTGTGCGGCCGGAGCCCTCGCAGTCCAGGCACGGGTCCTCGACTACCTGGCCAAGTCCGCCGCACGCGGGGCACGTCTGCGAGCGGACGAACTCGCCGAACGCCGTGCGGGAGACGTGCTGCAGGCGCCCGCGGCCGCTGCAAGTGGCACACGCGACTGGCTGCGTCCCCGGCTTCGCGCCGCTCCCGCCGCAGGTCGCGCAGCTGACGGTGACCGGGAACGGCACCTGGCGCGCGACTCCGGTTGCCGCCTCGGCCAGCTCGATCTCGATCTGCGCCACGACATCCGCGCCGCGCGCGCGCCGTGGACGGGCCCCCACGCCGAACACGTCGTCGCCGAAGAACGCGCCGAAGAGATCGGCAAGGCTGCCGAGGTCGAACGTCGTCGGCGTGAAGCCGCCCCCGCGAAGGCCCTCGTGCCCGTAGCGGTCGTAGAGCTCGCGTGTCTCGGGCTTCGAGAGCACCTCGTACGCCTCGACGACCTCGCGGAAGCGCTCCTCGGCGTCGGGCTCGTTCGAGACGTCGGGGTGCAGCGTGCGCGCGAGCCGACGGAAGGCCTTCTTGATCTCGCCATCGCCGGCCGATCGAGAGACGCCGAGGAGCTCGTAGTAGTCGCGCTGGCTCGTCGCCATCCTGGCTCGGAGGGTACCCCTCTTAGTTGTCGTCGTAGAGCTCTTCGACGAAGCGCGAGAGCTCGTGCGCGGCGGCGCGGACGGAGCGGATCGCCTTCTCGTAGTCCATCCGTACCGGTCCCAGCAGCGTCACCGCCCCGAGCGTGCGGTTCGTAAGGCCGTAGGAGGCGCCGACCAGCGAGAGCTCCCGCAGCGCCGGATGCTCCAGCTCGGGGCCCACGCGTACGAACGGGCGGCGCGGATCGAGTGCCTGGCTGAGTACCTCGAGCAACGCCGCGCGCTTCTCGAGCACCTCAAGCAGGCGGTGGTAGCTCTCGAGCTCGCGCCCGTGGAGGTCTTCGAGCAGCCCCGCGGTGCCGCCGACGTAGAGGCTCTGTTCCTCCGCGGCGAGGGCCTCGTCGAAGAGCGGCCGCAGCGTCGCGAGGAAGCCGGTTTCCCGCGCGCCGAGGCCTGGCTCGCCGAGGCGGCGGCGCAGCGCGTTGCTGCCGAGCTCGAGGCCCGCGACCTGGTCGTTCAGGTACTGCGTCGCCCAGGTGACGAGACCGGGATCGACCGGCTGCTCGAAGCGGAAGACGCGCTTCGTAACGCTCCCCGTCGAGGTGATCACGACGACCATCACCACCTGCGGCTGTAGGAGCAGCACCTCGACGTGCCTGACGGTTGCGCTGCCGAGCGATGGCGCCGAGACGAGCGCGAGCAGGCGCGTCAGCTCGGAGAGCATCTCGGTCGTCGCCTGCAGGGCCAGATCGACCTCGCTTCGCGCTGTCGTGAGGTCCAGCGGGAACCCTCCCGGCTGCGGGTCGAGACCCTCGAGTAGGCGATCCGCGTAGTAGCGGTAACCGCGCTCGGTCGGCACGCGCCCTGCCGAGGTGTGCGGATGCATGAGCAGACCCAGCTGCTCGAGCGCCGCGAGCTCGCTCCGAACGGTCGAGGGCGAGACCTTCAGCCCGGTTCGCTCGACAAGCGTCCGCGACGCCACGGGCTGACGGCTCGCGACGTAGCCCTCGACGACTCCTCGCAGGATCGTCCGCTGCCGCTCGGTGAGCTCGGGTTCGATGTCGCTTCTGGCCATTTGCAGGGATTTTAGGCGAGAAGCTCCGCCGTCACGCCGCCGCCGAGGAAACGGCCGCGCTCCGTGAGCGCGAGCGCATCGCCGGCCTCGCCGCGCTGAACCAGACCCAGCCGCTCGAGCCGGTCCACCGCGTCCCCGTCGACCGCTTCCGCAAGGCCCGCGAGCTGCAAGGGCTCGTCGAGGCGCAAACCGAGCAGCACGCGTTCGGAGCGGCGGACCTGCTCCGCCAACAGCTCGACTTCGCGCTCCGGGCCCTGCCCCGCGTGCAGTGCGGCGAGATAGCGCCCGAGCCGCGGCGTCGTCCGCCAACGTCGCCCGTCGATTGTGGAGACCGCGCCGATCCCGAGACCGAGGTAGTCCCGGCCGCGCCAGTAGGCGAGGTTGTGCCGCGAGCGTAGGTCGCGCCCGTCCGCAAGCGACGGTTGTCGGCAGAAGTTCGCGGTCTCGTACCAGCGGAACCCAGCCGCCGTCAGCCGCGCGACGACGCGCTCGAAGTACGACTCCATCGCTTCGGCCTGACGCGCGAGCTCGGCGCCGTGCGCATGGGTGAAGCGCGTCCCCGGCTTCGCCTCAAGCTCGTAGCAGGAGATGTGCTCAGGCTCCAGCGCCAGCGCTTCGCTCAGATCGGCGTCGAGGTCGGGGGCGCTCTGACCCGGGATCCCGTAGATGAGGTCGAGCGATACGTTGTCAAAGTTGGCATCACGGAGAGCGTAGACGGCGCGCCGGACGTCGTCCGGCCCGGCGCGGCGATCGAGGACCGAGAGCAGCCGCGGCTGGAAGCTCTGTGCACCCAACGAGACCCTTGTAACGCCGCAGTCGCGCAGAAGGGCCACCAGCTCGGGCGTCACCGTCTCCGGGTTCGCCTCGACTGTCACCTCCTCGGCCGGCGGAAGCGCGCGGAGCAGTCGCTCGAGCTCACGCGGCTCGGTCAGCGTCGGCGTCCCGCCGCCGAGGAACAGGCTCTCCAGCCGTGGCGCGAGCACCTGCCGCTCGAGCTCCAGCTCCGCGAGCACCGCGTCGACGTACGCGCCGTGCTGGCCGCTGCGACCGACCACCGTGACGAAGTCGCAGTAGCCGCAGCGCGACGCACAGAACGGTAGATGGATGTACAGATGCCGAGCGCGTCCGTCCTTCATCGCTTGTTCCCGTCGAGATTGAGCACGGCGAGGAAGGCCTCCTGGGGCACCTCGACCGCGCCGACCTGCTTCATCCGCTTCTTGCCTGCCTTCTGCCGCTCGAGGAGCTTCCGCTTGCGGGTGATGTCGCCGCCGTAGCACTTCGCGAGCACGTCCTTGCGCTTGGCCTTGATCGTCTCGCGCGCGATCACGCGCGACCCGATCGCCGCCTGCACCGCCACGTCGAAGAACTGCCGCGGGATCTCCTCGCGCAGCCGATCCACCAGCGCCCGACCGCGCGCGTAAGCGCCGTCCCTGTGCACGATCAGCGACAACGCGTCCACAGGCTCTCCGGCAATCAGCACGTCCACACGCTCGAGCTTCCCCTCGCGGAACCCGATCACGTCGTAGTCGAAGCTCGCGTAGCCGCGCGTGCGCGACTTCAGCTGGTCGTAGTAGTCGAGCACGATCTCGGCGAGCGGCAGTTCGTAGACCAGCAGTACCCGCTCCTCGGAGAGGTACTCCATGTGGTCGAAGCGCCCGCGCCGCTCGGTGTTCAGCTCCATCACCGGGCCGACGTAGTCCTTCGGGACGATGATCGACGCCTTGATGTACGGCTCCTCGATCCGCTCGACCTCGCGCGGCATCTCGGCCGGGTTGTGCACCTCGACCTCCTCACCCGCCTTCGTGAGCACGCGGTAGGCGACGTTCGGCGCGGTCACGATCAGGTCGAGGTCGAACTCGCGCTCGAGCCGCTCGCGCACGATCTCCATGTGCAGCAGGCCGAGGAACCCGCAGCGGAAGCCGAAGCCGAGCGCCTGCGAGGTCTCGGGCTCGTAGAAGAGCGCGGCGTCGTTCAGCTTCAGCCTCTCGAGCGCGTCGCGCAGGTCCGGGTAGTCGTCGGAGTCCGTCGGGAAGAGTCCCGCGAAGACCATCGGCTTGACGTCCTTGTAGCCGGGCAGCGGCCCGCTTGCGGGGTTGCGTTCGGAGGTGAGCGTGTCGCCGACGCGCAGCCGGCTCACGTCCTTCAAGCCGGTGATCACGTAGCCGACCTCGCCCGCGCCGAGCGCCTCGGCGGCGCGCATCGTCGGCGAGAAGAATCCGACCTCTTCGGACTCGAAGCGCGTCCCCTGCGCCATCGCGCGCAACGGCTCGCGCGCACTGAAGGAGCCGTCGACCATGCGGACGAACGCGACGACGCCGCGGTACTGGTCGTACGCAGAGTCGAAAACGAGGGCCCGCGGCGGGGCGTCTGGGTCACCTGTCGGCGAGGGGATCCGCTCGACGAGCGCGTCGAGCACCTCAGCCACGCCCTCGCCGGTCTTGGCCGAGATGCGGAGGACGCGGTCGGGGTCCTCGCCCACCAGCTCAGCGATCTCGGCGGCCGCGGCGACGGGGTCTGCCTGCGGCAGGTCGATCTTGTTCACGACCGGGACGATCTCGAGGTCGTTCTCGATCGCGAGGTAGGCGTTGGCCACGGTCTGAGCTTCCGTGCCTTGCGCCGCGTCGACGACCAGCAGCGCGCCCTCGCACGCCTGCAGCGAGCGCGAGACCTCGTACGTGAAGTCGACGTGACCGGGGGTGTCGATCAGGTTGAGCTCGTGGCCCTTCCAGGTCACGCGCACGGCCTGTGCCTTGATCGTGATCCCGCGCTCGCGCTCGAGCTCCATCGTGTCGAGCACTTGCGCGCGCATCTCGCGGCCGGTCACGGTCTCGGTCAGCTCGAGGATGCGGTCGGCCAGCGTCGACTTGCCGTGGTCGATGTGCGCGATGATCGAGAAGTTGCGGATGAGCTCGAGCTCCATGGGCTACTGAGCGTAGCGGCGCTCGAGCCGCATCAGTCGGTGCGGAAGGCCGTCTTCCTCGACGTCGCGCACGTGCCTGAAGCCGGCCTTCTCGAACGCCCTCCACGAGCGGCGATTCGCCTCCTCGACCGTGGCGACGCACGCCCGCGTCTCCGGTCGGGCGAAGACGACCTCGCGCGCGAACTGCTCCAGGGCCTGCGGCCCGAGGCCGCGGCCGGTCGCGTCCTCTTCGCCGATCAGCAGGTCGACGCCGGCGAGCCCTTCGCCCGGGCCGACGACCTCCTCCCACTCGGAGTTGTCGGAGACGAGGTAGGTCTGGATCAGCCCAACCGGCCTCCCGTCGAGAACGATCAGGTAGTACTCGGTCGCATCGAGTCCGCCGAGCGCGTCTTCGGCGTGGCCGAGGCTCTGGTCGGGATCGCGCCACCAGCGGCGCACGTGCTCGCGGGCCAGCCAGTCGCGCAGGAGCGACAGGTGCACGCGACTGAGCGGCTCGAAGGCGATCACGCCGTCGCGTCGCGCCTGCGCAGCGACAGCAGGGCCCGCAGCTCGCGCACGCCGAGGATGCGACAGGCAAGCGCGTAGGCGAGCGCGGCCCCGAGGAGCGCGACCCCCAGCGAGACGATCTGTGCGCCGAGCGAGCGCCCGAGGCCCTCGTCGAGGCCGCGCCAGCATCCGTAGGCGACCGCGCCCGAGACCGCCGACGCGACGACGATCATGACGAAGGCGCGCGCGGTCTCGCCGAACTCGATTCGCCGCAGGCGGCGGCGCAGGAGCTCCAGCAGCGCGGCGGTCCCGGCGATGTTCACGAACGTCGTCGAGAGCGGGATCCCCCACGTACCGAAGCGGTAGAACACCGCATCGAGCGCGGCGTTCAGGCCGAGGTTCCCCAGCGCGACCCAGGTCGGGATCCAGGGCGACTGGAGGCTGAAGAAGGCACGGTTCAGCATCAGCATCGTGCCGTTGAAGGTGAGGCCGGCGGCGAAGGCGGCAAGCGCTCCGGCGACCACGTGGGTCTGGTCCGGCGCGAAGTCGCCCCGCTGGTAGAGGAGGCGGACGATCGGCTCCGCCAGCACGGCCGAGATCACGCTCGCGGGCACGAGCAGGAACGCGATCTGGCGCAGGCCGAGGCCGACGGTGTGCCGGAACCCGTCGAGGTCGCCGCGGGCCGCCAGGCGCGAGAGCGACGGGAACAGCACGGTCGCGACGGCGACCGAGAACATCCCCTGCGGGAGCATGTAGATGCGAAAGGCCTTGTCGATCGCGGTCGGCGCCAGCTCGGGGTCGATCAGGCGCGAGGCGAAGATCGAGTCGATTACGAGGTTGAAGTTGATCAGGCCGAGACCGATCGTCACCGGCACCATCAGCACGAAGACCCGGCGCACGGCCGGGTCGCGCCAGTCGAGCACGAAATGCAGGCGGCCGTCGAGCCCTCGCAACCAGGGGACCGGCAGCAGCACCTGGATCACCGTCCCAATCAGGATCGAGATGGCGTAGACGTAGAGCTGCGCGTTGACGGAGTCGGCGTTCGGGACGCCGAGCACCAGGCCGAGGATGATCGCGATGTTCCAGAAGACCGGCGACAGCGCCGGGACGGTGAAGTGCTCGTAGCTGTTGAGGATCCCGACGATGACGCCCGACACGCCGAGCAGCGCGACGATCGGGAACAGGACGCGCGAGAGGCCGATCGCGAGCTGCTTGTCGCCGCCCGGGTTGCCGAAAGGGGCGATCACCAGCGGTGCGATGACGATGAGGAGCGCGCTCAGCGCGCCGAGGCCGAGCAGCATCAGCCAGAAGAGACTCGAAGCGACGCGCCACGCGCGCTTACGGTCGCCGCGCTCGAGCAGCTCGCTGAAGACCGGAACGAAAGCGGACGAAAGCGCCGCGTCCGCGACGAGCGAGCGCACGAGGTTCGGCACCTGGAAGGCAACCGTGAAGGCGTTGATCTTCCCGGCGACGCCGAAGTAGTACGCCGCCACGATCTCGCGAACGAGACCGAGGATGCGAGAGAGCCCGGTGGCGAGCGCGAAGATCGCCGTCGACCACGCCAGCCGCCGGCCGCGGGCCGCGGGTGCTTCGTCCACGCGCGCGAGTATAGGAACGGGCGCAGCCGGATCCGGCTCGCGCTGCTACCATCGCTGCGCCCGCGGAGCGGGCATTTTCACGCTATGCCGAACATCAAGCAGCAGAAGAAGCGGGTCCGCGTCGCCTCCCAGGAGCGGCTCGAGAACCTGCGCTACGTCTCGACGATCAAGACGTACACGCGCCGCCTGCGCTCCGCCGTCGAGGATGGCGACCAGGAGAAGGTCGCGGAAGAGCACCGGGCGCTCGTCCGTTGGATCGACAAGGCCGCGGCGCAGGGCGCTCTGCACCGCAACGCGGCTGGGCGGAAGAAGTCGCAGGCGGCGAAGCTCGCCTCCGGCGCGTCTGATTCCGCCTAGGCGGCCGGTTCGGCGGCGGGGCCGCGGGTGATCTCGACGAGTGTTCGCGCGAAGACGAGCTCGCCTGGCAGCTTGCTGCCACCTTTGAGCCCCCAGTCGAGCTCCGCGAGCTTGACGACCGCGGTGCCGAGCTCCTCGGGACTGAAGTTCCGCGCCTGTTCGTACAGCTTCCGCACGTAGAACTGATTTCGCTTCAGGCGCTCGGCTGCGGCGCCTGGCGGGACGCCTTGCGCGTCGAGTGCCTGACACTCGCGGACCCGCGAGACGTGGTTGGTGAGAAGGCCGGCGGTGCGGAGGAAGACGTCGCGCGCCGCGTCGCCCGAGCGTTCGACGAGCCGTTCGCTTGCTGCCAGCACTGCCGCGACGTCCCGCCGACCCCATGAATCGGTGAGGTCGAACGGCGGGATCTCGGCCCTCGCGGGCACGAGGTCGGCGACCTCGCGCTCCGTGATGTGCTCGCCGGCGGCCCAGGTCGTGAGCTTGTCGACCTCGGTCAGAAGCTCATCGGCGTTGTCGCCCACGAGCTCGACGAGCGCGCGGGCGGCCTCACGGTCGATCAGGACGCCGCGCTCCTTGAACTGCTGCTCGACCCATTTCGGAAGGTCGGCTTTGTTGCCACGACCTTTCGTCGGCAGGTCGTAGACGAGGACCTCGCCCGCCTTGGCCACGGCCTTGGCGAGCGCGGAGTCGCGCTTGACCTCATCGCCGACGAGGGCCAGGACGGTTGTCGGGGCGGGTTGCTTCAGATACTCCTCGACTTCCTTCACGTCCGCTGCCTTCCAGCGCTCGACGCTGTCGACGACCACGAGCCGCCGCTCGACCGTGAAGAGGCCGAGCGCATTGCAGGCCGCCGCGACATCCTCGCCGGTCGCCTCGTGGGCGCTCAGGTGCTCGGTTGCCGCCTCGCCGACGCGGTCGCGCAGGCGGCGCAGCGCACGGGTGACCTTCGGGCGGTCGGTGCCGATGATCAGGTACGCGGAGAGGAGCTCTGCCACCGGCGCCAAGCATAGGCGCCGGCCACGGCGGTAACGAGCAGGAGCTCTACGAGCGAGCGCCCGGAGGTGACCTGCGCACCTGGGACGGCGGCGACGGCGTGCGCGCAGGCCGCGAGGTACGCCGCGCACCACCCGTTGAGCCAGGCGATCGCGGCCGCGGCGGGCGGCGAGACGAGGCCGACCAGCGCCGCCGCGAACGCGAGCCCCAGCAGCGGCGGGACGGCCGGCGCGGCCAGCGCGTTCGCGGGGACGGAAAGCAGAGGGACGGCGTGGAACTGCAGCCAGAGAATCGGCGCGGTGGCGACGCCGCATGCGGTCGAGACCGCGAGCACGGCGGCGAGCTTCGCCGGGACCGGGTAGCCCTCGAGCCTGTGTAGCAGCGGCGGCACGAGCAGGAAGATCGCCGCGACCGCCGCGAACGAGAGCTGGAAGCCGGGATCGAGCAGGGTGTACGGGTTCCACGCGAGGAGGACCAGGGCGCCGAGCAGGAAGAAATGCCAGCGGTCGACGGGCCTCGCTGCGAGCCAGGCCAGGGAGACCAGCGCGCCCGACACGCCGGCACGGATGACGGAGGGCTGTGCGCCGACGGCGAGGACGTAGGCGGCGATGGTCGCGAGCGCGCCGATCTGCCCGAGCCAGCGCGGGACTCCGAGCAGCCACGCCAGCGCAAGCGCGCCGGCCGCGACGAGGACGACGTTCTGGCCCGAGACCGCAAGGAGGTGGTAGAGACCGGAGGCTCGGAAGTCGTCGCGCAGCCCGCGAGGTAGCGACTGCTCGTCGCCCAGCACGACGCCTTCGACCAGCCCGCGTCGCTCGCCGTCGAGGCCCGGCGCGATCGAGTGGGCGAGCCCCGCGCGCAGGCGATCCGCGATCCCGCCGAAGCCGCCGCGTCGGCCGATGCGGCGCCACCGGTCGGCGTGCAGAACAACGTGGATGCCAAGGTGCCGGAGCCAGCTCGTCTCGTCGAAGCCGTGCGTCGCCGGGCGCGGGAGACGCACCGTTGCGACGGTCTCGATCACGGCACCCTGAGGCGGCGCGCGGCCCAGCGGAAGCTCGAGCAGCACAGCCTCTCGGAAGCGGAAGCGGCCGAATCGGCGCACCTCCGCGGGAACTCGCAGTTCGAAGCGCGAGCGCCGCGGCGGGGCCGTGACGGTCAGCTCGGTTCTCTCGGCGGTGTCGACGCGCGCGAGGAGCTCGCTGCGGTCGAGCGCATCGAGCCGGGCGCTGCCCCACCACCAGCCGAGGAGCAGGAGCACCGCGACGAGCACGTGCGGCCTGTGGTCGCCGCCGGCCGCGACGGCGCTCGCCACGAGCACCGCGGCGGCGGTGAGGGCGATGAGCGCGGGCCCTCGAACGACGTTCGCAGCTCCGAGCCCGACGCAGAGCGCGGCCGCGTATCGGTGCGGAGAGCCGGTCACGGGACGACCAGCTCGCGGAGCTGTTCGAGCCGCTTCGGGCCAATCCCGGGGACGGCGTCGAGCTCGTCCACCGAGGAGAACGCCCCGTGCTTCTCGCGGTAGTCGAGAATTTTCTGCGCGGTCGACGGCCCAACTCCCGGCAAAGTGTCGAGCTGCTCCAGCGTCGCGGTGCTCAACTGCACCGGCCCAGCCGGGGCTCCGGTGGAGGATCCGCCGCCGACGGCGCCCGGCGCGCCGCGCCGTGGAACCACGACCTGCTCGCCGTCGGCGAGCGGTGCGGCGAGGTTCACCTGCGCGAGGTCGGCCTTGTCGGTCGCCCCGCCTGCGCGGGCGACGGCGTCCGCGATCCGCGAGCCCTGCCGAAGCCGGTAGAGGCCCGGCCGGCGCACGGCTCCGACCACGTCCACCACCACCCGCGAGGAGGGAAGGCCGGTCACGCCCGCCGCGACGGCCGGCGGTGGGGGGAGAGGCTCCGCCTGCGTCGTCGTTCCCGCGCCCAGGACGAAGCGTCCGAGGAGCAGGATCGCGGCGAGCGCGCCGGCGGCGGCCAGGAGCAAGGGCCGCCGCTGGAGGAGGAATTCCGGCATGGGTCGAGCGTGCCGAAGGAGCTCTCACGGGTGTGTGACCGCTTTGTGCCGGAAGTGCGACGAATCCGGCACGGAATCGGCACGAAGGCGTGACGCTCCTGCGCGCCTTTGGTCGGTACCGTCCCTAACCCCCACCCACCCAGGGGTGCGCGTGAACAAAAACCCGACGCGCCCGGCGGCGGGAACTCAGTGCGGGCGGGGCCGCTAGACGACCAGGTTCACGAGCTTGCCCGGCACGATGATGGCCTGCCGGATCTCCTTGCCGTCCAGCTGTGCCTGCACCCGCTCGGAGGCCTTGGCGCGCGCGACCAGCTCGTCCTCCGACTCCTCTATCGAGGCCTGCACCCGGTCACGGACGCGACCGTTCACCTGGATCACGAGCTCGAACGTCTCGCGTCGCAGCTGAGCCTCGTCCGCCGCGGGCCACGGCTGCTCCCACAGCCGTGAATAGCCCAGTGACTCCCACAGCTCTTCCGCGATGTGCGGCGCGTACGGCTGGATCAGCGACACGGCGGTCTCCGCGGCAAAGCGCGCGCCCGGCGCCGACGGGTCGCGGCCGAGCTCGTTGACCAGCTCCATCACCGCCGCGATCGGCGTGTTGAAGACGAACCGCCGGCCGATGTCGTCGCTGACCTTCGCGATCGTCTCGTGCGTCTTGCGCACCAACGGCCCGCCGTCCCCCGAGCCACCACCCGCATCGGCGGCGCCCGCCTCGTGCACGATCCGCCACAGCCGCCGCAGGAACCGCCCGACGCCCTCGATCCCCTCCTCGGTCCAGTCCATGTCCTGGTCGGCAGGCCCGACGAACAGGATGTAGAGGCGCACCGCGTCGGCGCCGTACATCTCCGCCAGCTGGTCCGGCGCGGTGACGTTCCCGCGCGACTTGGACATCTTCGTCCCGCCCTGCCTCACCCAGCCCTGGTGGAACAGCCGCTGGAACGGCTCGCGGAAGCCGACCATCTCCATCTCGTTCATGACCTTCACGAAGAAGCGCGAATAGAGCAGGTGCCCGGTCGCGTGATCGATCCCGCCGATGTACTGGTCCACTGGCGCCCAGAAGTCCGCCAGCCAGCGCGCGAACGGCAGCTCGTCGTTGTCCGGGTCGCAGTAGCGCAGGAAGTACCAGGACGAGTCGACGAAGGTGTCCATCGTGTCGGCCTCGCGCGTCCCCTCGCCACCGCAGCGCGGGCACGGCACGTGCAGCCATTCCTCGTTGGAGGCCAGAGGCGGCTTGCCCTTGGGCCGATAGTCCTCGACCTCCGGCAGCAGCACCGGCAGCTCGTCGTCCGGCACGGAGACGATCCCGCAAGAGTCGCAGTAGACGACCGGGATCGGGCACCCCCAGTAGCGCTGGCGCGAGAACCCCCAGTCGCGCAGCCGGAAGCTCACGGCGGGCCGGCAGCGACCCCGCTCGCCGAGCCACTCGACGATCGCGCGGAGCCCTTGCTCGACCGGCATCCCGGTGAACTGGCCCGAGTTGACCAGCACCCCGACCTCCTCGTCGACGACCTGCGTGATCGCCAGGTCGAAGCGCTCGGCGAAGGCGCGGTCGCGCTCGTCGTGGGCCGGCACGCCCATAATCGCGCCCGTGCCGTACTCCATCAGGACGTAGTCGGCGACCCAGACCGGAATCGGCTCGTCAGTCGCCGGGTTGGCCGCGTAGAAGCCCGTGAAAACACCTGTCTTCTCCTCGGCCGCCGCTCGCTCCTCGCCCCGCTTCGCCGCGGAGTGCTTGACGTACTCGCGAATCTCGTCGCCGTACGGCGAGCGCGCGGCGATCTGGTCGACGAGCGGGTGCTCGGGCGCCAGGACGAAGAACGTCGCGCCGAAGACGGTGTCGGCGCGCGTCGTGAAGACCGGCACGTCGATGTCGAGCTCGTCGATGCGACACAGGAGCTCGGCGCCCTCGGAGCGGCCGATCCAGTTCCGCTGGATCGTCTTCGTCCGCTCGGGCCAGTCGATCTGCGCGTGGTCGTGCAGCAGCGCGTCTGCGTACGCGGTGATGCGGAAGAACCACTGCTCCATCTTCCGGGCCTCCACCTCGGCACCGCAACGCTCGCAGTGCCCGTCGATCACCTGCTCGTTGGCGAGCACCGTCTGGTCGACGGGACACCAGTTGACCGGCGCCTCCTTGCGGTACGCGAGGTCGCGCTCGAAGAAGCGCAGGAACAGCCACTGTGTCCAGTGGTAGTAGGCCGGGTCGTGTGCAGCGATAACGCGGTCCCAGTCGATCGCCCACCCCAGGCGGCGCATCTGGTGCTCGATCGCCTCGATGTTGCGCTCCGTGATCTGGCGCGGGTGGCCGCCCTCGCGGATGGCTGCGTTCTCGGCCGGCAACCCGAAGGAGTCCCACCCCATCGGACGCAGGACGTGCTCACCGTGCCGCCGGTGGAAGTGCGTCAGGACGTCGCCCAGCGTGTAGTTGAGGACATGCCCCATGTGCAGGTTCCCCGAGGGGTAGGGCAGCATCTCGAGCATGTAGAACTTGCCCTTCGGCTGCTCGCCGGGCTCGGGATTCGCGACGTAGAAGGCCCGCGCGTCCTCCCAGACTCGCTGCCACTTCGCCTCGATCGCCTGCGGGTCGTACGTCTCCAACGCGTGCCTCCAGAAACGAAAAAGCCTCTCGAACGAGAGGCTGCGGGAACCGACGCGGCCGTCGCCGCGGTGTTCCCTACGCTACTCGAGAAGCTGCTTCATCCGCTCGAACTTTACCATCGGGCCGGTCGAAATCCAGGAGGTGCGATGGCCGGCTACACGAAGCTCAACCTCAAGCAGGACGTGGAGGACCAGGCGCCCCACTACGACATGTCGCCGCAGTTGGAGTTCCGGGTCGCACGCGAACCACTCGAGACCGAGAACGCGGCGATCAGCTACCTGCGCGTGGCGCCGAACTTCCGCCTTCCGTTCGGGCACACGCACGGGGAGCAGGAGGAGGTCTACGTGCTTGTCGGCGGAAGCGCGCGCATCAAGCTCGACGACGAGGTGCTCGAGCTACGCCCATTTGACGCCATCCGCATCCACCGGGACACGATGCGCAATCTCGAGGGCGGGCCGGACGGTGCTGAGCTGATCCTGTACGGCGCGCCCAACGCCGGCCCGGGCGACGTGCAGATGAGCCCGGGCTGGTGGAGCGACTGAGCGGGCCGCGCTGGATCGACGAGCAGGAGTGGGGCTTCGGCTGGATCGCTCCCCAGCGCCCGCAGCTGCAGATGGCCTCTCACGCGCTCCTCGTTGAAGGACGCGTGTGGGTGGTCGATCCGATCGACGGCGAGGGCGTCGACGAGCGGGTCCGCGCGCTCGGCGAGCCGGCCGGAGTGATCCAGCTGCTCGACCGCCACACGCGCGACTGCGCGGCCTTCGCCCGCAGGCTCGGCGTGCCGCACCACGTCGTCCCGTTCGTGGACGTCGGCGCGTTCGAGGCGATCCCGCTCGTCAAGCGAAGCCAGTGGCAGGAGGCGGCGCTGTGGTGGCCCGAGCGGCGCGTGCTCGTCTGCGCCGATGCGCTCGGGACGGTGCCGCACTACTTCGCTCTCGGCGGCGAGCCGCTCGGCGTCCACCCGTTCCTGCGCCTGACCCCGCCGCGGCCGCTCGCGGACTTCGAGTCCGAGCACGTCCTCTGCGGCCACGGCGAGGGCGTCCACGAACACGCGGCGGAGGCGGTGCGCGGGGCGCTGGAGCATTCACGCCGGCGCCTCCCCCGACTTCTGTTCGAAGCTCCGGCTGCAGCCATGCGCCGCTGACCAAGGAGGGCTTGGCCGGGTAGTAGCGATGTCCTCAGGCCGCGCTCCTCGCCCCGATGCCGCGTCCTCAGTCGCGCCCGTACCTTTGAGGTACGAACGCTCCCTGCGTCCTTGCCTCGGAACGACCATCGCGCCCCGAGAACGTGCACCACTCCGCCAAACCCTCCTAGGATCGCCGCGTGCTCTCGCTTTTCCCGGAGACCGCGGCCGTCGAGGACGGCCAGCTCGCGATCGGCGGCATCAGCACCTCGGCCCTGGCCGAGGAGTTCGGGACGCCGCTCGTCGTCTACTGCCGGCGCACGATCGAGCACGCGGCGCGCGCATACCGCACGGCAGCGCCGGACGCGCTGCCGCTCTACAGCCTGAAGGCGCTCCCGAACGTCGCGATCCTGCAACTGCTCGCAGAGGAGGGGTTCGGGGCCGACGTCTCGACGCTCGGCGAGCTCGCCTTCGCGCTCGAGGCCGGCGTTCCGGGCGAACGGATCGTCGTGCACGGGAACAACAAGAGCGACGAGGAACTCCGCGCGGCGGCCGAGGCGAAGGTGCGCTTCGTCGTCCTGGACGCGCTCGACGAGGTCGAGCGCGCGGCGGCCGCGGGCGTGCGCGACGTGCTCGTGCGCGTCACGCCCGGGATCGCAGCGGACACGCACGAGAAGATCCGGACCGCCCACGAGGGCTCGAAGTTCGGCCTTCCGCCGGACCAGGCGCTGCAAGCGGTGGCGACAGC
>Ga0173483_10000174_pt1 | contig 16392 bp, 16 predicted proteins | sample NitcycUS178409R2_FD_122621 | JGI IMG/M metagenome (GOLD analysis project Ga0173483, IMG submission 122621) | Soil microbial communities from Arlington Agricultural Research Station in Wisconsin, USA - Nitrogen cycling UWRJ-S178-409R-2 (version... | ecosystem: Environmental > Terrestrial > Soil...
GATGGAGTTCAGAGCGGCGTGATGCGACGGGCGCCGACGGGTGGATACGAGCGCGCGTCGAGCGCCTCGATCTCGACGTCCCTACCGGACTGCGGCGCATGGATCATCCGGCCGTTGCCGACGTAGAGCCCGACGTGCCCGAGCCCGCTGAAGAAGACGAGGTCCCCCGGGCGCATTGCGGAGACCGGCACCGGCCGTCCGACGCCGTAGAGCGCCGCCGCGTTGTGCGGAAGGCTGATGCCGAGCTGCCCGTAGACCCAGGAGACGAGCCCCGAGCAGTCGAAGCCGGCCGGCGAGGCGCCGCCCCAGAGGTACGGCACGCCGAGTTGCGCCCGCGCGAGCTTCACCGCGCGCTCCGCAAGCGTCGGCGCGGCGGGCGGCGGCGGCGGGACGAACCTGGCCGGGCTCGCGACGATGCCTGGAAGAGCGGGCGGCCCGTCCTGTGCGTTGGCCGTGCCGCCCGGAAACGCCGCCGTGAGCGCACACAGGAGCACGGGTATGACGAGCCAGCGGGGCATCGGCAGAAGAGGCGGAGCACGGGACGGCGTCGAATCGGGCCCCGAGGGGGCGCGCCGTCGGTGTCAACGACGGCGGCACCCTACCATGGCGCGACGACACCTCGGGGCCAGGTCCTCCTCGCCCGACGTCTGGACCGGGGTCCAGACCGTGACATCCCCCCGAGCGCGAAAGCGGAGGCTTCCGCGAACGAGCTAGTGCCGGAAATGCCGGCGACCGGTGAGGACCATCGTGGCGCCGGCGTCGCGCACCGCAGCGAGCACCTCGGCGTCGCGCTTCGAGCCGCCGGGCTGGATGATCGCCGCGACGCCGGCTTCGAGCGCCAGCCGCGGGCCGTCCGCGAAGGGGAAGAAGGCATCGGAGGCGAGCACGGCTCCCTCGAGCGAGTGACCGAGCTGCCGCGCCTTCTCGACGGCGATGCGCACGGCGTCGACGCGGCTCATCTGCCCCGCGCCGATCCCGAGCGTCTGCCCGCCACGGCCGAGGACGATCGCGTTCGACGTGACGTGCTTCGCGACGGTCCACGCGAAGAGCAGCTCCTCCCACGTCGCCGTGTCCGGGTCGCCGCAGGCGACGTCCATCGCGTCGAGCGGGTCGCCGTCGGCGTCGCGGTCCTGCAGGAGCAGCCCGCCGAGGACGCGCCGGAGATCGCGCTCGGTCGTCACGAAGGCGCGGCGCTCCCCGTCGACGAGCACCCGGGCCTTGTCGCGCGCGGACAGCTCGTGGAGGGCGGCGTCGTCATAGCCGGGTGCGAACACGACCTCGACGAACTGGCGGGCGATCGCCTTGCCGAGGGCCGCCCCGACGGGCCGGTTGAGGACGACGACGCCGCCGTAGGCCGAAACGGGGTCGCCCGCGAGCGCCTTCGTATAGGCCTCGTCGATCGTCTCCGCGAGGCCCACGCCGCACGGGTTGCCGTGCTTGACGATCACGGCGGCAGGGCCTTCGAGCTCGAGCAGCAGGAGCCGCGCCGCCGACAGGTCGCCGAGGTTGTTGAACGACAGCGGCCGGCCCTGGAGCTGCTCGACGCGTGCGAGGAGGTGCGTGCGAGCGCCCTTCTGGGCGTAGTAGGCCGCGCGCTGGTGCGGATTCTCGCCGTACGAGAGATCCATGTAGCGCTCGAACACGGGGAGGTACGTCTCGGGGAACGCGTCGTCGCGCCCGAGCCAGCCCGCGACCGCGGCGTCGTAGGCGGCAGTCCGCTGGAACGCGCGCGCAGCGAGCGCCCGACGGGTCTCCGGCGAGATCTCCGCCCGCTGGCGGAACTCCTCGACAACCGGGCCATAGTCCTCCGGCCGGCAGATCGGCACGACGTGCGCGTGGTTCTTCGCCGCCGCCCGGAGAAGCGCCGGGCCGCCGATGTCGATCTGCTCGATCGCCTCCTCCCACGCGACGTCGAGGCGGCCGACCGTCCGCTCGAACGGATACAGGTTGACGCAGACGAGATCGATCGGCGCGATGCCGTGCGCCTCGAGCTGGGCGAGGTCGTCAGGGACGTCGCGGCGCGCGAGGATGCCGCCGTGCACGGCCGGGTGCAGCGTCACGACGCGGTGTCCCAGCAGGTCGCCGAAGCCGGTCAGCTCCTCGAGCGGCGTCACCGGCACTCGCTCGTCGACGAGCACCTTCGCCGTGCCGCTCGACGCGAGCACCTCGACGCCGAGCGAGGTCAGCTCGCGCGCGAAGGCGGCCACGCCCGTCTTGTCGTACGCCGAGATGAGCGCACGGCGGATGCTCACGCCGCGATCAGCTCCCTGACCACCTCGGGGAGGAGCCGATGCTCGGCCGCCTGGACGCGGGCACGCAGCGTCGCCGGCGTGTCGCCCGGCTCGACCGGGACGGGGACGACGCGGATCACCGGCCCCGAGTCCATTCCCTCGTCGACCCAGTGCACGGTCGCGGCGGTCTCTGGCACGCCCGCGGCGAGCACGTCCTCGATCGGGTGGGCGCCGGGGAAGGCGGGGAGCGGCGCGGAGTGCGTGTTGACGACCCGCCGTCCGAAGACTTCGAAGAATCGCGGCCGCAGCAGGTGCATGTAGCCCGCCAGGACGGCGAGCTCGACGCCGCGCTCCCGGAGCCAGAGCGCGAGCGCCTCATCTCGGTCGTCCCGGCTCGCGAACGCGTCGGCGTCGAACACCGCGGTCGGGATCCCCACCGCCTCGGCGCGCGCGAGCGCCGGGACGCCGGGCCGGTTCGACGCGACGGCGACGATCGGGAGGCCTGCGTCGACGAGCGCCTGCAGGTTCGTCCCTTCGCCGCTGACGAGCACGCCGATCACGCGCCGCTCCACTCCACGCCGTCGACGCCGGATTCCAGCCGCCCGATCACGAGGTCGGCGGGATGCGCGTCACCGGGCGGGACGACGGCGCAGTAGCCGATCCCGAGGTTGAAGACGCGGCGCAGCTCGTCTTCGGCGACGCCGTGCTCCGCGAGCCACCGGAACACCTGCGGGCGCTCCCAGGCGACCGGGTCGACGACGGCCCCGACCCCGTCCGGGAGGACGCGCGCGAGGTTGCCCGCGATCCCGCCGCCGGTGACGTGTGCGAGCGCGCGGACGTCGGCGCGCGCGCGGAGCGCGCGGACGTCGCCGAGGTAGCAGCGCGTCGGCGGGAGCAGCAGCTCGGCGTCGAACGGGTCGTCGCCGACGATGCGGCGGACGAGCGAGAAGCCGTTCGCGTGGATGCCCGCGGAGGGCAGCCCGAGGACGACGTCGCCGGGCGCCGCGCGCGATCCGTCGATGAGCTCGTCACGGGCGACGACGCCGACGACCGTCCCGCAGAAGTCGACCTCGTCCTCGCGGTAGATGCCGGGAAGCTCCGCGGTCTCGCCGCCGAGGATCGCGCAGCCCGCGGCACGGCAGACGTCGGCGGCGCCCTCGACGAGCTCGGCGACCTGCTCCGGGTCAATGCTGTTGGCGGCGACGTAATCGAGGAAGAAGAGCGGCTCTGCGCCGGTCGTCAGGACGTCGTTGATCCCGTGCGCGGCGAGGTCCGCCCCGCACCAGCGGAGCTTCCCGGCGCGCCGGGCGAGCACGAGCTTGGAGCCGACGGAGTCGGTCGACGCGACGAGCAGCCGCTCGTCGTCGATGGCGAAGAGCCCGGCGAACGCGCCGAAGCTGCCGACGACGGCCGGCGTCCGCGTCGAGTCGACGGCCGACCGCAACCGGTCGACGACGGCCTCGGCCGTCGCGAGCGAGACCCCCGCGAAGGCGTATGTCTGGTCCTCTGACGGCACGACGCGAGCGTAGTCGACCGCCCGGAAGGGCGTCCCGGGATAGCGTGCCTCGCATGGGTGAGTCGCTCTCCGCGTTCCTCGAGCGGCACGTCGAGACGTTCAACGCCGCCGTCCGGAGCGGCGACTTCGCCCCGCTGGTCGCCCTCTTCGCAGACCATGCGACGCTCGAGTTCGCGGACGTGCCGGTCGGGCCGTTCGTCGGACGCGACGCGATCGCGGCCGCCTATGCGGAGCAGTCACCGACGGACACGATGACGGTGCTGGACGTTCGCGTCGAGAAGGACGGCACCGTCGTCGAGCCGTTCTCGTGGTCGGCGGACGGCGGCGCGCGCTCCGGTGAGATGCGTCTCGTCGTCGCCGACGGCCGCATCCGCCGGCTGGTCGTCGCGTTCGGCTAGCGCGACGCGGTCGCCTCGAAGCGGTGCTTCGCGGCCAGGCGCCCGGCCGGGACGCGCGTCGGGTAGCTCCGCGTGAAGCAGGCCCGGCAGACCTCCTCCTCCGGGAGGCGCGTCGCCCACTGCATGCCGTCGAGGGAGAGGTAGTGGAGGCTCGTGGCGCCGACGTGCTCGCGCATCTCCTCGACCGAGCGGTGCGCAGCGGCGAGCTCGTCCTCGTCGGCCATGTCGATGCCGTAGAAGCACGGTGAGACGACGGGCGGCGACGAGATCCGCACATGCACCTCGGCCGCACCGGCGTCGGCGAGCATCTGCACGAGCGCGCGCATCGTGTTGCCGCGCACGATCGAGTCGTCGACGATCACGAGCCGGCGCCCGGCGATCTCGTCGAGCGGGTTGAACTTGAGCCTGATCCCCTGGCGGCGCAGCTCCTGATCCGGCTCGATGAACGTGCGGCCGACGTAGCGATTCTTGATCAAGCCCTCCTCGTACGGGATCCGCGAGCGCTTCGCGAAGCCGATCGCAGCCGGCGTGCCGGAGTCGGGGATCGGCATGACGAGGTCCGCGTCGACCGGCGCCTCCTCTGCGAGCCGCTCGCCCATGCGCACGCGAGCCGCGTGCACCCCCGTGCCGCCGAGCGACGAATCCGGCCGGGCGAAGTAGACGTGCTCGAAGATGCACGCCGCGCTTCGCCCGCGCGGCACCGCCTGTGCCGAGTGGCAGCCCTCGTCGTCGACCCACACGACCTCGCCCGGGAGCACGTCTCGGACGACGTCGGCACCGATCAGGTCGAGCGCGCACGTCTCCGAGGCGACCACCCAGTCGTCGCCGATCCGCCCGAGCGTGAGCGGGCGGATGCCCAGCGGGTCGCGGAAGGCGACGAGCGTGCCTCCGACGATCGCGACGATCGAGTACGCGCCGTCGAGCCGCGCCATCGTGGCGGCCACCGCCTCGGGCAACGGCGCGGGGTCGCGACCGAGCAACCCTGCGATCACCTCCGTGTCCGAGGTGGACGCGATCCGCACGCCGGCCGCGAGCAACTCGTCCCGGAGCGGCCCCGGAGTCACGAGGTTCCCGTTGTGCGCGAGCGCGACCGTGCGCGCAGCGCCGTGGTGCACGAGCGGCTGCGCGTTCGACCAGTGCGCGCCGCCCGTCGTCGAGTAGCGCGTGTGCCCGATCGCGACCTCGCCCGGGAGGGCGGCGAGCTTCTCCTCGTCGAACACCTGCGCGACGAGCCCCATGTCGCGGACGGCCGTCACGCGCCCGCCCTCGGAGACGGCGATGCCCGCGGACTCCTGGCCGCGGTGCTGGAGGGCGAAGAGGCCGAAGTACGTGAGCCGCGCGACGTCCCGGTCGGCCGAGTGGACGCCGAAGACGCCGCACATCAGGCGCCACCCTCGTAGGCGTGCCGGAGCTCGGCGAGCGGGATCCCGAGCAGTCTCGCGCCGCCCGCCGTGCCGATCCGCCGGACCTCGATCTCGCCGCCGGTGGGATCGGGCTCGACCTGTCGGGACGGGACCGCGACGATCACCTGACCGCCGATCTCGCCGAAGAGCGTCAGCGGGTCGTCGCCGAGCTCGAGCTCGGCCCCGCAGCCGCTCCAGAGCGCAGCCTCGGCGAGCGCGATCGCGAGCCCGCCCTCGGCGACGTCGTGGACGAGCGAAGCGTGCTGCGCGGCGCCGAACGCGTGACGGACGAGCGCCGCCTCGGACGGAAGATCGAGCGACGGGGAGCCGCCGAGCGCGCCCCACCGCGCCTGTGCCTCCGAGCCTGCGAGCGTGAGCGGCGAGCGCGAGCGCGCGAGAAGGATCGCATCGCCTTCGTTCCAGCCGCCCGGGACCCGCCGCACGTCGGGTACCAGCCCGACGCAGCCGACGACCGGCGTCGGCGGGATCGAGCGGCCGTCCGTGTCGTTGTAGAGCGAGACGTTGCCGGAGACGACCGGGACGCCGAGGGCCTCGCAGGCGAGCGCCATCCCCTCGATCGTCTCCGTCAGCTCCCAGCCGATCTCCGCCTTCTCCGGGTTGCCGAAGTTGAGGCAGTCCGTGAACGCGAGCGGCTCACCGCCCGCGCACGCGACGTTGCGCGCCGCATCGAGGATCGCGAGCTGACCGGCGATACGCGGGTCGAGCATCCCGACGCGGCCCTGGCCGTCCAGGGTGACGGCGAGCCCGCGCCACTCCGGGCGCAGCCGCAGCACGGCCGCGTCGAGGCCCGGCCGGCGAACGGTGCGCGACTGGACGAGCTGGTCGTAGCGGCGCGTCACAGAGGCTTGCGAGCGCAGGGCAGGCGAAGCCAACAGCTCGAGCACCGCCTCGCGCACCGGAGGGACGTTTGCCGGCGTCTCGGGGGGCGGGATGCGCGGCTCCCTGTCGACGGCGTACCTCGGGCATCGCTCCGTGAGGAGCGTTGCCTCGATCACGCCGACCTCGTCTCCCTCCCAAAGGGCGCGTAGGACGCCCGTCTCGGTCACCTGGCCGATCACGGCCCGGTGGAGCTCCCACCGGTCGATCACCGCCTCGACGTCCGCGAGCCGCTCGGGGGCGACGATCGCGACCATCCGCTCCTGCGACTCGGAGATCATCACCTCCCACGGCTCCATCCCCTCCTCGCGTCGAGGAACGCGGTCGAGGTGGACGTCGATCCCGAAGTCCGCCGCCATCTCCGAGAGAGACGAGGCGAGGCCCGCGGCCCCGCAGTCCTGGAGCGAGAGCACCAGGCCGCGCTCGACGAGCTCCGCCGAGACCTCGATCAGCCGCTTCCCGGTGAACGGGTCGCCGACCTGGACGGAAGGCCGCTTGTCGGGGTCGTCCTCGCCCAGCTCGGCGCTCGCGAGCACCGACGCGCCGCCGATCCCGTCGCGTCCCGTCGTCGCGCCGTAGAGCACGACGAGCGCTCCGGCCGTCGTCGCCTTCGCGCGGGTGAGCCGCTCGCTCGGCAGCAGACCCACGCACATCGCGTTGACGAGGCAGTTCGAGGCATAGGCTTCGTCGAACACCGTCTCGCCACCGACGGTCGGGACGCCGACGCAGTTGCCGTAGTGCCCGATCCCGCCGACGGCGCGAGAGAACTGGTCGTCGTGGGCGCCGAAGCGCAGGCCGTCGAGCAGCGCGACGGGCCGCGCGCCCATCGCGGAGATGTCGCGCAGGATGCCCCCGACCCCGGTCGCCGCGCCCTGGAAGGGCTCCACGGCGGACGGGTGGTTGTGACTCTCGACCTTGAACGCGACCGCGAGGCCGTCGCCCAGATCGACGACGCCTGCGTTCTCGCCGGGTCCCTGGAGCACGCGGTCCCCCTCGCTCGGCAGACGGCGGAGCAGGAGCGCGGAGTGCTTGTAGCCGCAGTGCTCCGACCAGAGGAGCGAGAAGACCGCGAGCTCGAAGTGGTTCGGCTCGCGCCCCATCAGCGAGACGATGTGGGCGAGCTCCCCGTCCGTGAGGCCGAGCTGTCGATGGAGCGGCTGTTCCGCGACCGGGCTCAGACGGCCAGTCTAGCCGCGGGGTCGGCGGGGTCTGTTCCCAGGGGTCTGCCCCCTGCGACGCTCCCGCGTTGGCAACGCCTCACGGGGCACAGGCCCCTCCGGGGCCAGTCCCCTTGGTCGGTAGCGTCGCGCCATGTCCCGGCGCGACCTCGGCCTTCTCGTCGCGCTGTCGGCGATCTGGGGGTCGTCGTTCCTCTTCATCAAGGTCGGCGTCGAGGAGCTCGAGCCCGCGGTCGTGGTCTGCGGACGGCTTCTCGTCGGCGCGCTGGTGCTGCTTCCCGTCGCGCTGGCGCGAGGCGGCTTGTCGGGGCTCCGGGCGATGCTCGTGCCGATCGCCGTCCTCGGCGCGCTCAACAACGCGCTGCCGTACTGGCTGCTCAGCTTTGCGGAGACCCGGATCGACTCCGGCCTCGCGGCGGTGATCCAGGCGGCCGCGCCGATCTTCACGGTGCTGCTCGCCATCCGCATCGATCCCTCGCAACGGGTGACCGGGCTCCGGCTCGCCGGCGTCGGCCTCGGCTTCGTCGGCGTCGCGCTGCTGGTCGGGCTACAGGAGGGAGCAGAGCTGCTCGGCGCGGTCGCGGTCGTGGGCACTGCCCTCTGCTACGCGGTCTCGGTGCTCTATGCGGGTCGCGCGATCCGGTCGTTCTCGCCGCTCGACGTGTCGATCGGGCAGCTGAGCGTCGGCGCGCTGCTCACGCTGCCGGCGGCTCTGGTGCAGTGGCCCGCGGAGACGCCGTCCGCGAAGGTCGTCGGCGCCGTTCTCGTGCTCGGAGTGCTCGGCACCGGCGTCGCCTACCTCCTCTACTTCGCGCTGATCGTCCGCGCCGGGGCCTCACGGGCGATCCTCGTCACGTACCTCGTGCCCGCCTTCGCGCTCGTGTACGGCTGGCTGATCCTCGGCGAGGCGGTCACGCCGTCGGCGCTCGCGGGCCTCGCGCTGATCCTCGGGGGCACGGCTCTCGCGACCGGCGGGCGACTACGCCGCCGGTAGCGTGGCCGCGTGAACCGGTACTGGACGCTGATCCTCGTCCTCGCCGCCGTCTGGGGCGCGTCGTACCTCTTCATCAAGGTCGCGGTCGAGGGCGGGCTCGAGCCGTCGCCGCTGATGGGGGCCCGTGCAGCCATCGCGGCGCTCGTGCTGTTCGGCTTCCTCGCGAGGACGATGGGCGCGCGGCGCGCCGTCGCGGAGCTGCGCGCCTCGTGGAGACGCTGGGTCGTCCTCGGCGTCGTCGCGAACGCTCTTCCGTTTTGGTTGGTGGCGTGGGGCGAGAAGCACGTCGACTCCGGGATCGCAGCGGTCGCGCAGTCGACGGTGCCGCTCTTCACCGTCCTTCTCGGCCTGCGCTTCCTCCCGCACGAGCCGCTCTCGCGCCCGCAGCTGACCGGCTTCGGCCTCGGCCTGGTGGGCGTCACGGTGCTGGCCGGCGGCGGTCCGGGCGGCAGCTGGTGGGCGGTCGCCGGGACGCTCGCCGTCGTGCTGGCGTCGCTCGCCTACGCGAGCGGGGCCGTGATCGGGCAGCGAAGCGTGAGCAGCACCCCCGGGCCCGTGCTCGCGACGGGCGCGATGATCGCCGCGGCGGTGTCGCTGCTGCCGTTCGCCGTCGTCCAGCGGCCGACGGCGATGCCCGACACGGACGCGATCCTCTCGCTCCTCGCGCTGGCGCTCCTCGGGACCGCGCTCGCGCAGCTCGTTCTCTACCGGACCATCCGGCTCTACGGAGGCCGGCGCATGAGCCTCGTCACGTACCTGATGCCGGCATTCGCCCTCGTCTACGGCGCCGCGCTGCTCGACGAGCCGATCACCGTCTCGGTGCTCGCCGGGCTCGCGCTGATCCTGGGCGGCGTCGCCCTCGGGTCGGGCTCGCGGCTGCGGCGCTCGCCACGAGCCGAGGGCGTCGAGGCGAGCACCGGATGACCGCTTCCGTCGTCGTCCGCGCCGCCACGCAGGCCGATGCGCCCTACCTCGGGGCGCTCTTCCGCCACGCCGATGTCGCCCCCTTTCTCGCCTCCATCCGGCCGTCGAGCGACGAGGCGGTCGCCGCCGAGATCGCACGAGCGCACGACGACCCGGACGGATACGGCGTGGTCGTGTTCGAGGTCGACGGCCGGTGGGTCGGCACCGCCACGTGGGAGCGGGTCAACCGTCGCTCACGCATCGCGTCGGTGGGCGGCTTCGTGATCGACCCGGAGCACCGCGGCAGAGGGCTGTCGGTCGACGCGGCGCGGGCACTCCACGCGCACCTCTTCGGCCTCGGCTTTCACCGCCTGCAGATGGAGGTCTACGGCTTCAACGAGCGAGCGCTGAGTCACGCCGAGCGCTCCGGGTGGATCCGCGAGGGCGTCCGCCGCAAGGCTTACTGGCGCGACGACGAGTGGGTCGACGGCGTCCTCTTCGGGCTCGTCGAGGAGGACGTGCGCGAGGCGTAGGCGCGGTCAGGCCGCGGCGAGGAACGCGCGCAGCCGCTCGAACGCCTCCGCGGCGCCCACGCGCCCGAGTCCGAGCCGCACGTGGTCGGGTTCGTCGTAGACGTCGCCGGGCAAGAGCAGGACGCCCGCCTCCAGGGCGAGCCGCTCGCAGAACGCCCGCGTGTCCCCGACGCGAAGCCGAGGAAAGCCGATCGGCGACGCATCCGGCGGCACCCAGTCGACAACGCCCGCATGTCGCTCGACAAAGGCGTCCGCGAGCTCGAGGTTCCGGAGCACGAGCGTGCGGTTCCGCTCGACGATCCCGGCGCGGTTCCGGAGCGCAACCGCTGCCAGGAGCTCGCTCGGCGCGCTCGAGCAGATCGTCGTGTAGAGCTTCGCGGCGACCACCGCGTCGCGGAGCGCGGCATCCCGGCAGGCGATCCACCCCGTCCGCAGCCCCGGCAGCCCGTAGGTCTTCGAGACGCTCCCGAGCGAGACGGCCCGCTCGTACAGGTCGCACGCTGCCGGAAGCCGTAGGGCCGGATCGTGCTCCAGCTCGCGGTACACCTCGTCGCAGAAGAGAACGGCGCCGCGCTCGGCGCAGAGCTCGACGACCCGCTCGAGCACGTCACGCGGCATGGATTGCCCGGTGGGGTTGTGGGGCGTGTTGACGTAGACGAGCCGTGTGTCGGGCCGGAGCAGCCGCTCGAGCTCGTCGAGGTCGTGCCTCCAGCCGTCCTCGTATCGCCGCTCCCACGTGGAGACGTCCGCCCCGGTCGACCGCGCGACCGCGAGCGCCGACTCGTAGCACGGTGTCTCGACGACCGCGTGGTCGCCCGGGCCGAGGAGCGCGGTCTCGACGGCGAAGACGCCCTCCTCGGCGGCCGCGAGCGCGACGACCGCCTCGGGCCCGGTTTCGTCGTACAACCCCGCGATGGCGGAGCGGAGCTCCTCCGAGCCGGGCACCTCGGTGTAGCCGAGGCGCAGCGCGAGGAGCCGCTCGCCCGCGTCGGGCTCGAGCGCGAGGAGCTCTCCGACGGAGATCGTCTCGCAGTCGCTCGACGAGAGCATGAGCTCGGTGGTGAACTCGAACCGCTCGTACCAGCGCTCGATCCGGAAGGGCGGGAGCCGCATGCCGTCATCGTCCCAGATGCGGAGTAGGCTCCTCCGCACCCACACCGTCGAAGGAGAGGCACATGGGATTCCTCGTAGCGCTGGGCGTGTTCGCAGCGGCGATCGTGCTCGGCATCGTCTTCTTCTCCACCGGGCACGTCGTGCTCGGGATCATCGCGATGCTCGGAAGCCTCCCCTTCGCCCTCGCCTCGTGGCTGAAGTGGGCCGACCGCGGGATCTGAGCCGCGGGCGCTGATCTCGGTCAGGCAACGACGACGGCGTCCGGAGCAAGCGCGTTCTCGATCCCGCGGGCGACCTCCTCGGGCGCGTCGAGCCATGCGAGGTGGCCTGCGTCGGCCACATGGACGACCCGGATGCCGGCGTTCCGCTCGACGATTCCGGCCCACGCCTTCTCGACCGGCGCGGAGACGAACACGTCGCGCTCGGGCCGGAGGAACACCGTGGGCACGGCGAGCTCCGCCCAGCGCTCGCCGAGGCAGAGCTCCCGCCTGAGGCGCATCCCGCGCCAGGTCCCGAACGACCGCAGCACGCCGAGGTGGACATCGCGATTGCGGAGCTGGCACAGAACGTCCGCGTCGAGCATCTCGTCGTCGAGTGCCTCGGGATGCGCGACCGCGATCTGCCCCATGAGCGTCCGCATCTTCTCGCGGGTCGGCCGCCCCAATGCGAGCCGTCCGAGCGCCCGCCCGGCGACGGGCAGCTTGACGGCCAACCCGAGCACCCGGAGCGGGGTCGGGACGTCGCGCGTCACGCCGAGCGGGGCTCCGACCAGCACGAGTCGCCTGACACGCTCTGGCGCGCCGAGCGCGAACACCGTCGTCACGAACCCCCCGAGCGAGCAGCCGACGAGGTCGACCTGGTCGAGCTCGAGCCCGTCCAGGACGTCGCCGAGGAACGTGGCCGAGACCGTGGCGAGATCCATGGCCTCGTAGTCGAACGGGTCGGCGAGGCCGTGTCCGGGGAGGTCGACGGCGAGGACGCGATGACTCTTGGCGAGCGCGGCGAGGATCGGCGCCCAGAGGGCGGCGTTGTCGAAGGCACCGTGGACGAGCACGAGCGGCGGACCGTCCCCGACCTCGAGCACCCGCGTCTTCCCCCGCGACCACCGCAGGCGGCGAGAGCTGGTTCCGGGCGCCAGCCGCTCGAGCAGCGCTCCGTGAGCGGCCTCGATCCTCCAATCGAGGCCGCTCACGCGCCGCGTCGCCGTTCCGGACGTCACCGTGCCACCTCGGCCGGGGCGGACGCGCCTGCGGCGTCCAGGTTGCCCATGACCACGGCGATCGTTCCCATGAGCTCCTCCGTCGGGCTGAACTCCACGATCTCGGCGCCGGCGTGGTGGATCGGCGTGTGTCCCGGCGGGACGTAGTACGCCTCACCCGCCTCGTAGGTCTCCTCGTGATCGGCGAAGCGGAACGTCATCGCCCCCGCGACCACGTAGCCGAGCCGAGGGACCTGGCAGCGGTCGTCGGGGAGCCCGCGGAACAGCGGAGCCAGATCTGCGTCCGCCGTGTGCGACTCGAAGCAGACCGAGTAGCCCCCGTCGAAGTGCTCCTGCCACACCTCGAGCCCTTCGAGCGACATCTTCCCGGTCGCCGTCTCCTTCGACACCTTCGGCATGGTTCGCCTCCTCTTCGAATGGCGGTGTTCGAGTCGAGGCTAGGACGGCGCCGTCGGTGCGTCTTCGGTCGAAGCACCCAACCTCGTACGGCGGTCGCGATGGGTGATTCGACCCATTCTCAGACGAGGTCGTGCTCGTACGCGTACGCCGTCGCGGCGGCGCGGGAGGAGACGTCGAGCTTCGCGAAGATGTTGCTCACGTGGCGGTCGACCGTGCGCGCACTCAGGACGAGCTGCTCGGCGATCGCCTTGTTCGTCTTGCCGGAGGCCACGAGCCGCAGGACCTCGAGCTCCCGCGGGCTCAGACCGTGCGCGGTGGAGAGCCGCGCGTCAGCGCCCGAACGGTCGAGTCTCCCGAGGTCGTGCGCAGCGCCCAGCTCCTCGTAAGCCCTCCGCGCGGCGGTGAGCTCGAGGGTGGCCGAGTCGTCGTCCCCCTGGGCGCCACAGGCGCGGCCCACGAGCTCGCGCGAGCGCGCCTCCTCGTACGGCGCGCCGAGCGCGTGCCAGGTCTCCAGGGCCCGCCGGAGCGACACGAGCGCGCGGGCCGGCTTGCTCTCGGCGAGCTCGACGGCGCCCCGCGCGTGCGACGCGGTTCCCCGGAGCAGCTCGCTGCCGATCTCGGCGGCGAGCCCTTCGAGCTCGGCGCAGGCGCGCGCCGCGGCATCGACTTGCCCCATCGCCAGGAGGATCTCGACGGCCGCCGCCAGCAGACCCGCGCGTCGGTGCGGCACGGTGGTCTCACCGAGCACGCGGTGGATCGTCGCCGCCGCCGTCTCGCCGCGCCCCTGGGAGAGGCGCAACAGCGCGAGGCCCGGTTGCGGCTCGAGCCCGAGGCGACTCGCCTCCTGGTAGCCGAGCTCGGCCTCGGGCAGCTCACCGCGGAGGCGATGGAGCTCGGCCTGCCGGTAGAGGGCGTCCGCGGCCGCGGCCTGATTGAAGCCGGCCGCGAGCCGCTCGCCGGCGCGCCTGGCTTCGAGCAGCGCGTCGTTCCAGTCGCCCGCGAGCTGCAGGATCTCGGCCCGGTGGACAAGGCAACGTCCGGTGAACGCGACGAGGTCCGACTGGCCGTCGCACCACCGGCTCAAGGCCGTGGTCCACTCCCGGGCACGGCGCACCTCGTAGACCTCCTGGCACGCGAGGATCACGCCGCAGTAGACGAGGCCCGAGACGATGGGCGTGAGCTCGCTCGTCGTCAGCGCCACCATGGCCTCGTCGAGGAGGGCGAGGCCCTCGGCGACCCGTCCGCCCGTCGCCAACATCTGGCCCTGCGCATGCGTCGCGAGAGCGAAGAGGTCGGCGTCACCGAAGCGCGCCCCGATGACGGCCGCCTCGCCCGCCGACGTCGCCGCCGCCTCCCAGTCCCCCGCGGCGGCATTCCGGAAGACGTCCGGGATCAGAGCGTAGCCGCGCTCGACGCAGTCCCCCTCGTTCTCCAGCAGGCGCTGGGCGCGTCCGAGCCAGCCCGTGGCCGGCCCGAGCTCGCCGCGGAGCATGTGGTTGACGCCGATCCAGCCCGCGCAATACGCGGCGCGGCTCCTGTTGCCGGCGTCCGCGTACCGGCGGTGGGCTCGCTCCAGCACGGCCATCCATTCGTCGTCCCTCCCGAGCATGTAGGCGGCCGTGGCCAGGAGCTCGAGGTCGGGGGGATCGAGCAGCCTTTCCGCCTCGGCCTGTCCGAGAGCGCTGTACGCGTCCCCCCACGACCTGGCGGCGTAGGACGCTCGGCCGCGCTCGAGTGCGTCTATGGGCTCCATGCGTGCGTCGCCGGTCGGCGATGCAGCCCATTATCCGCCCGGGCGGGATCGCGTCGGCTCTACGCGACGACGGGGGCGGCCTCGCCCTCGGACACCGCGATCACGTCCCGGCGCCGCAGGAGCACCGCGAGGAGCACGGCGGCGACGGCGAGGAACGTCGCCGAGAGCGCCCATGCGACGTGGAAGCCCGAGACGAGCGCCTCGGCCTGGTCGGCCTGCGTCGGCGCACGTCCGAGAGAGGAGAGCTCGTCCGCGGTCCTGTTCGTGGCGAGGGTCGACAAGAGCGCGAGACCGAGCGCGCCGCCGATCTGCTGCGACGTGTTGAAGAGCCCCGAGACCAGGCCCGCGTCGTCGTTCGGGACGCCGCTCGTCGCGATCAGGGTGATGGGAACGAACACGAGCCCCATGCCGACCGAGGTCAGCAGTATCCCTGGCAGCAGGTCCGGCACGTACGAGCCGTCCGGTGTCAGGCGGAGGAAGGTCAGCAGCCCGAGAGCGCCGAGCCCGAGGCCGATCAGGGGCACCTCGCGCGCGCCGAGCGCCGGGACGAGCTTCTGCGAGAGACCGGCGCCGACGATCACGCCGGCCGTGAACGGCACGAACGCGAACCCCGCCTCGAGCGGCGAGAAGCCGAGGACGCGCTGGACGTACAGCGTGTTGAAGAAGAACATCGAGAAGAGGCCCGCGGCGACGATGAACATCGCGACGTTCGCGCCGCGAACGGTCTTCACGGAGAAGATCGAGAGGCGGACGAGCGGCTCGACGGAGCGGCGCTCGATCAGGACGAACGCGACGAGCAACACGGCGGAGAGGGCGAGGAAGCCGAGCACCTCCGCCGAGCCCCAACCGGACTCGGCCGAGCGGACGATCCCGTAGACGAGCGCGATCAGGCCGCCGGTGACGGTCGCCGCGCCGGCGATGTCGAAACTCCTGTGCGCGTGCTCGTCCTTCGATTCGGGGACGAGCCGCATCGAGAGGACGAAGGCGACGATCCCGACCGGAACGTTGACGAAGAAGATCCACGGCCAGGAGAGCACCTCGACGAGGAACCCGCCGAGCACGAGGCCGACCGCGCCCCCGCCGACCGCGATCGCCGCCCAGACGCCGAGCGCCTTCGTCCGCTCGGGGCCCTCCCTGAACGTCGTCGTCACGATCGAGAGCGCGGCGGGCGAGACGAGCGCCGCGCCCAGGCCCTGCAGTCCGCGCGCGAGGATCAGCATCGTCTCGCCGCTCGCCACCGCGCAGAGCAGCGACGCGGACGTGAAGACCACGAGCCCCGCGAGGAAGACGCGCTTGCGGCCGATCAGGTCGCCCGCGCGGCCGCCGAGGAGCAGGAAGCCGCCGAACAGGAGCGCGTACGCGTTGACGATCCACTGCAGGCTCGACTCGGAGATCCCGAGATCGGCCTGGATCGACGGCAGCGCGACGTTCACGATCGTCGCGTCGAGCACGACCATGAACTGCGCGAGACAGACGAGGACGAGCACGAGCCACGGATTCACGCGTCCGGCGGTCATCTCGTCCGACCGTAGCAACCGCCTTCGGGACTGCCGGGTACGGCTTTCCGTACACCGCGTCCTCCGGATGGGCCACGGCGGTAGGCTCGCGACATGGAGCTGATCCACACGTGCTACCGCATCACCGACCCCGAGCGGTCGATCGCGTTCTACGAGGCGCTCGGCCTGGAGAAGCGACGCGAGCTGCCGATCCGCGACGAGGCGATGAACTACTTCCTGGGCGTCCCCGGAAAGCCGCAGCCCGAACTCGAGCTCACCTACAACTTCGGCGTCGACTCGTACGAGCTCGGCACCGCCTACGGCCACATCGCGCTGACGATCGAGTCGATGGACGAGAC
>Ga0173483_10000175_pt1 | contig 16386 bp, 14 predicted proteins | sample NitcycUS178409R2_FD_122621 | JGI IMG/M metagenome (GOLD analysis project Ga0173483, IMG submission 122621) | Soil microbial communities from Arlington Agricultural Research Station in Wisconsin, USA - Nitrogen cycling UWRJ-S178-409R-2 (version... | ecosystem: Environmental > Terrestrial > Soil...
AGCGACTCCACCACGATGCCGACGTTGTCCATCCGTTGCAGCGTCACGCGCCCACTCTAGTCCTGGGCACTCCGGTACGGGGTTTGCGGCCGGAGGCGCGAACGGCGTGTCCCAACTACCATCGCCACCCGTGGCCGAGGGCGTCGTCATCCGTCCCGAGCGCGACGCGGACCATCCCCTGATCGCAGAGGTCGTCCGCGCGGCGTTCGTTCGACACCCCGACGAGGTCGCGTTGTTCGTCGAGCGCATTCGGGCGTCGGACCAGTTCATTCCGGAGCTGGCCTTGGTCGCCGAGGACTCCTCCGGTGTGATTGCGCACGTGATGCTGAGCTGGGTCGGCGTCGAAGGCGGATCCCGTACACGGATCCTCAATCTCACGCCGATGTCGGTTCGGCCTGACCGCCAGCGCATGGGCGTGGGGGCACGGCTGATCCGGGACGCGCTCGGCCGCGCCGAAGAAGCAGGCGAGCCTGCCGTGATGGTCGAGGGCATTGCCGGGTACTACCCTCGCTTCGGCTTCGAGCGGGCGAGCGCGCTCGGCTTCATCTCCCCGCATCCGAAGATCCCCGACGACGCGTTCATGGTCAAGCGGCTCCCGGGCTACAGCCCAGACCTCGCCGGTCGGATCGTCTATCCGGACGCGTTCGACGCGCTCGGGTACTAACGACCGGTCCGCTCGGCTGGCCAGCGTGTTCTCACGTAAGCCCGACGGCCGTCAGAGCCGCGGGTCGCCGAGCCTTACGCGGACTCGAGCGCCGGCTCGGGGGTGCGCGGTTCGCGGATGAACAGCGCCTTCGCCACCGTCGGCGGCATCCACCAGTTCCACTTGCCGAACAACCGCATCAGCGAGGGCACGAGCAGCGTCCGGATCACGGTCGCGTCGAAGATGATTCCCGCCGCTAGCCCGATCCCGAACTGCTTGATGTCCGTGCCCGGGCTGGACGAGAGCACGAAGAAGGCGAACATCAGCACCAGCGCCGCGCTCGTCACCAGCTTGCCCGTGCGTGCAAGCCCGAGCGAGATCGCCCTCGGTGTGTCGTGCAGCTCGTCGTAGGCCTCGCGCATCCGCGAGATCATGAAGACCTCGTAGTCCATGGAAAGCCCGTAGAGGAACGCAAAGATCATTAACGGGATCCACGGGATGATCGCGTCGGTGGCGGGCACGTGCCAGATCGCTTCCGAGCCGTGGCCCCACTGGAAGATGAAGACGATGATCCCGTAGGCCGCGACCAGCGAGATGAGGTTCAGGACCACCGCCTTGGCCGCGAGCACGATCGAGCGGAAAGCGCGCGCGAGCAGGATGAACGTGAGCAGCACAACGAACCCCAGCACGTACGGGAAGTTGGAGTAGACCGCTGCGACGAAGTCGCGCTCCTCGCCTGCGAGCCCGCCGAGGGTCGCATTGGTGCCCTTCAGCTCCGAGCGAACCCGCTTGATCGTTCCGCGGGTCGCGGTCGCCGCGCCGTCGGCATCGGGGAACGCTTCGACGAGGCTCGCGTCGCCCTTCACCCAGTCCGGGGGAGCCGCCACGCCGGACACGCCTTCGACGCCGCGCACCTTCTGCACGATCACCTGGCGATCACCGCCGTTCTCGACGAGGATCACGAACGGCTTGTAGACGCCCGGCGTGATCCCGGCGTCCGCGATCACGGTTCTGCCCACGATCGCGTCGCCGCTGCCGGGGAAGTCCTTCGCCTGCGCCTCGCTCGGGTTCAGATGCACGCCGCAGTAGACGAGCGCCGCGACGATCGCGAGCCCGGCTGCCGCAACCGGCACCGGCCGCCGCATGACGAAGTCCGCCCAGCGGCCCCAGGGCCCGTCCTCCGGGTGGCCGCTGTCGACCAGCCGCTTCGGTAGCAGCCGCCAGCTGTTGATGCGCGCGCCGAGCACCGCCAGCAGCGCCGGGAGCAGCGTGATTGCGGTAATCACTGACACCGCCGGGATGAGCATCCCGCCGATCCCGATCGAGCGGATGAACGGCAGCGGCAGCACGAGCATCGACAGCAGGCCCACCGCCACCGTCGAGCCCGAGACGATCACCGAGCGGCCCGCGTGCGTCATCGTCTCCACGATCGCGGTCTCGACGTCCTCGCCCTCACGGAGCTCGTCGCGGAAGCGGAAGATCACCAGCAGCGCGTAGTCGATCGCCACGCCGAGGCCTACGAGCGCGATCAGGAACTGGACGATGATCGAGACGTTGGTGATGTAGGTGAGGCCCCAGACCAGCGTGAAGGTGTTCAGGATCGACGCGACGGCGATCGCGAGAGGCAGCAGCACCGCCGGCACCGTGCCGAAGACGAAGAACAGGATCACGAGACAGCCGAGTCCGCCGATGAGCGCCTCGGTGAGCACGCTCGGCCCGCCGCTCTCGCCGCCGGACGAGGCCTCGTAGAGCGGGTCGCGCCCGGTCAGGTTCGCCTGGACGCCCTCGGGCGCCGCGGCCTTGATCTTGGCCCGCACCTCGTCGATGTGGACCGACGAGCTGAACGTCGGCGTGCCCGGCGGGTAGATCTCGGCGAAGGTCGTGTGGCCCTCCTTCGAGACGTACGCGCGGTTACGGGTCGAGAAGAAGTCCGAGACGCGCGAGCCGGGGTTGACGGCCGCGCCGGCCGCGATCGCGCGCTTGATGCCCGTCTCCTTCGTCACGTCGCCGTCGCTGTGGAAGACGGCGACGAGCGGCGCGTTCTCTCCCGTGCCGAAAATCTTCAGCGTGCGCTGGTTCGCCTCGTACGAGGAGTAGCCCGGGATCGAGAAGCTCTCGAACCAGCGGTTGGCAACCTGGCCTGCGGAGAAGGCGCCGAACAGCGTCAGCACCACCCACACGGCGATCACGGCGCGGCGCCGCCGCACGATCACGTGCGCCAGGCGCGCCAGCCTCGGAGATGCTTCTTCGGTGCGCATAGAAGCGTGCAACGGTAGCCCCTCGCTCAGTCTTCCCGTGTTACGGGCTGGTAAGTGAGAATCGTCACACCGTCGGGGCCGACGGGCCGCGACTCGGCCAGGCGAAACGGCTTCGACACACTCGTGTCGCCGAACAACCGCCGACCCGAGCCGAGCACGGTCGGGAACACCATCAGCCGCAGCTCGTCGACGAGGTCGCGGTCGAGCAGCTCGGCGACGAGCTGGCCGCTCCCGTTGACGAGGATGTCGCCTCCGTCGGCCTCGCGCAGAGCGGCAACGTCGTCGACGGTCACGACCTTCGTGTTGTTCCATTCCGGCTCCCCGATGGTCGACGAGACGACGTACTTCTGCATGCCGTTGAACTTGTCCGCGAACTCACCGTCGCGCGACGGCCACGCGTCCGCGAAGCCCTCGTAGGTCACGCGCCCGAGGAGCAGCGCGTCGGAGGCCATCACCTCGTCGAGCTTGAACTTGTCCCCGTCCTCGCCGCGGTCGAACTTGAACGCCCAGGCGCCCCGCTCGTGCCCCTCGGAGCCGCCCGGGTCCTCGAACACCCCGTCGACCGTCACGAACTGCGAAACCACTACCCGTCCCACGTCGGCCTCCTTCGAGTCGTCACTGCGGGCTAGGACCGCCGGCGCCCGCGAAACTCATCGGCCTACACGATTAGCGGATCTTCGACGGGCGCCGCAACGTCGAACAGTTGCTCGAGCAGCTCGCGGTCGCCCTCGACGTCGATGCCGTCCCAGCGCCGTTCGACGAACAGGTAGTAGAACGCGCGAGGGCTCGCCTCGAGCAGGACGTCGGGCTCCTCCACCGAGCCCGCCACGACCTCCCCGTCCACGAGCGCGGCGACCTCGTCGCCGATGCGGAACTCGAACGAGCCGTCGGGGGCGACCGGCGCGAAAAACGTGCCCAGGGCGTCGGCGAGCCAGCCCGGCGCGAGGTTCTCGTCGTCTCGCGGCGCCGGCAGCGAGTGCAGGCCCCAGCGGGCCAGCTCGCGCACGATGGGCCGGAGAGCGACGCCGTAGGGCGTCAGCTCGTAGACCTGGGCGGGAGTCGGTGGCGGCAGGCGGCGCTTGACGATGACCTCACACGCCTCGAGATCCTTCAGGCGCGCCGCCAGGACGTTGGTGCCGATCCGCGGCAGCGCGTCGGCGAGGTCGGTGTAGCGCTTGGGGCCCTTCAGCAGCTCGCGGACGATCAGCAGCGACCAGCGCTCGCCGACCAGCTCGAGCGCGTGGGCGACGGGGCAGTACTGCTCGAACTTCTTGGCCATGCGCGCAGTGTAGCGCGTCTACTTGCTGCTTTGAAGGAAATACTTGCTTTTTGAAAGTCGTTGCTGCTAGGTTGAAAGCCCAAACAAGACGAAAGGAACGACCAAGATGGTGGCAACAGAACGACGCAAATGGCTGGCGCTGGGTCTACTCAGCACCGTGCAGTTCATGGTCGTCCTGGACATCGCGATCGTCAATGTCGCGCTGCCCTCGATCAAGGTCGACCTCGGGTTCTCGCAGGAGAACCTGCAGTGGGTGATCAGCGCCTACGCGCTCGTCTTCGGCGGCTTCCTGCTGCTGGGCGGCCGGGCGGCGGATCTCCTCGGCCGGCGGCGGATCTTCCTCGTCGGCCTGGCCGTCTTCACGGTGGCTTCCCTCCTCGCAGGCCTCGCGTGGTCGGAGGCGTCGCTGATCGGAGCGCGGGCAGTCCAGGGGCTTGGCGCTGCGATCATCTCGCCGGCCGCACTCTCGATTCTCTCGGTCACCTTCCGCGAAGGACGTGAGCGCAACATCGCGCTCGGCGTCTGGGGCGCGGTCGGTGGCTTCGGCGCGGCTGCAGGCGTGCTGCTCGGCGGGGTCCTGACCGACGCGTTGAGCTGGGAGTGGATCTTCTTCGTGAACGTCCCCGTGGGCGCGGCGGCCTTCCTGATCGCGCCGTTCCTGCTCGGTGAGAGCCGCGACGCGACCGTCAGCAGGTTCGACATCCCGGGCGCGGTGCTCGTCACCGGCGGCCTCTCCTCACTGGTCTACGCGATCACGAAGGCGGGCACCGACGGCTGGCTCGCGGGGCCGACGGTCGGCTTCTTTGCCGCGTCGCTCGTCCTGCTCGCCGGCTTCGTCGCGTGGGAGTTGCGGCACCCGGAGCCGCTGATGCGCTTCGGCATCCTCCGCACCAGCACCGTGACGGGCGCGAACGTGGCGGGCTTCATCCTCGGCACGGCGATGTTCTCGATGTTCCTGATGCTGACGCTCTACATGCAGCAGGTGCTCGGGTACTCCGCCATGAAGACGGGCGTCGCCTACCTGGCGGTCGCAGGCACCGCCATCGTGTGGTCGGCCGTCGCGGCGCAGCTCACCACGCGCCTCGGCGTGAAGCCGGTGCTGGTCGCCGGAATGACGACGCTGACGATCGGTCTCATCTACTTCACGCAGGTCTCGGTCGGTGGGAGCTACCTCCGCGACCTGCTGCCGGGCTTCCTGCTGATCGGGTTCGGGCTCGGCTTCTCGTTCGTGCCGATCTCAATCGCGGCCCTGGCCGGCATTCAGCCGGCTGAGGCAGGGCTTGCGTCTGGCCTGATCAACACCTCGCAGCAGATCGGCGGCGCGCTCGGGATCGCCGCGCTGTCGACGATCGCGAGCTCCCGCACCGACGACGCACTCGCTTCCGGAACCGCAGTCCCGAATGCGCTCGTCGACGGGTTCACCGCCGCCTTCGTGGCAGGCGCGATCATCGCGGCGCTCGGCATCCTCGCCTCGCTGACGCTGATCCGGCGCCACGAGCTGGAGCAGCCGGTCCCGGCCGTCGAGCCGGTTGCCGAGCCGGTGCTCGAGCCGGCGGCCTGAGCAAAGGACGCGGGGGGACCGACGGGTCCCCCCGCTCCGGTTCTCTAGGGCTGCGGAACGAGCCGGATGTAGGGCTTCGGCGACTCCCACTCGCCGAAGATCTCCCGGGCCTCGTCGTCCGAGACCGAGCCGGCGATGATCACGTCGTCGCCCTGCTGCCAGTTGACCGGCGTCGCGACCTTGTGGTTCGCCGTCAGCTGCAGCGAGTCGATCACGCGCAGCACCTCGTCGAAGTTGCGGCCGGTCGTCATCGGGTAGACGAGGATCAGCTTGATCTTCTTGTCCGGCCCGACCACGAAGACGTTGCGGACGGTCTGGTTGTCGGCCGGCGTCCGCGTGCCGGGGTCGCCGGAGACGTCGCTCCCGAGCATGCCGTACGCCTTCGAGACGGCGAAGTCGGCGTCCGCGATGATCGGGTAGTTGGGCGCATGGCCTTGCGTCTCCTCGATGTCCTTCACCCATCCTTCGTGGTTCTCCATCGGGTCGACGGAGAGGCCGATGACCTTCACGCCGCGCTTCTCGAACTCCGGGGCGATCTTCGCCATGTAGCCGAGCTCGGTCGTGCAGACGGGCGTGAAGTCCTTTGGATGCGAGAAGAGAATGGCCCAGGAGTCGCCGACCCACTCGTGAAAGCTGATCGGCCCTTCGGTCGTCTGGGCCTGGAAGTCAGGTGCTGTATCGCCGAGTTGCAACGCCATGTGTGCCTCCCTAAGAACGCGGTCGCAGGAGAAGAGGGTAATCCCTGGCCAACGGCTCGCGTCGTGAACCGCTCCGGCGGTCGGCCCGTACCACCACTGAGAGACGCGACCAGAAAGGAGGTGGTGCTAGTGGCCACCCTCAACGAGCGGCAGATGGAGCGAGGCGGCATCGGCTCCTGGAGCCGAACGCGCTGGCTCGCCGTCCTCGGAGTCGCTGCGGCCGTGATCGTCGGCATCGTGCTGATCGCGATGTTCGCCGGCGGTGGCGGAGGCAGCGCACCGGGCTACTAGAACACCAAGAGGGGCGGCCCACCGGCCGCCCCTTCCTTACGGCCGCAGCAGGTAGAAGCGCCAGAAGTCGTGCTCGATCGGCAGCACCTCGCAGGACGCGAAGCCTGCCTGCCGGGCGTAATCCTTCACCGTCTGCGGGCGGATGACGGTGCCCGTTCCGGCCGCGCCCTCCCCCACCATCCCGACGGGCAGGCAGTGGAAGACGCTGAAGCCGTAGAACAGCCGCTCGGCCTCGCTCGCGGGCGCGGTGAACTCCTCCGCGGTGCGCTCGTCGCCGATGAATACCAGCCCGCCGTCGCCGAGCAGGCCGCGCGCGGCCTTCAGCACCTCGACCGGGTACGACATGTCGTGCAGCGCCTCGAAGATCGTCACCAGGTCGTACCGGCCCGCCAGGCCGGCGTCGGCCGCGTTGCGCTCGTGGAACGTGACCCGGGCCTCGACGCCGCTCCCCTCGACGTTCTTGCGCGCCGCTTCGATCGAGGCGCGGTCGGAGTCGATGCCGTCGACCTGCGCGTTCGGGTACGCGCGCGCGATCTCGATGCTCGACCGGCCCTGGCCGCAGGCGACGTCGGCCACCCGCGCGGGCTCGGACGCGCTGAGCCGATCGTGGATCTCCGGCACCGCGGGCAGCCACTCCTTGCCGAGCTGGTTCTCGAACAGCGGGCGCGTGAACGCGGCCTGCGACTCGTGCAGGTCGTCGCCGTAGGCGGCGTACGGGACGCCGCCTCCGTTCCGGAACGCCTCCACGAGCGCATCGACCGGCCGGATCGAGGCCAGCACCGCACGGGCGAGCGGGGCGCCGTAGTTCAAGCTCGTCTCGTCGAGCAGGACCTCGTCGTGCCCCGCGGGGAGGCTGAACCGCCGCTCGTCGGCGTCCCCCTCGACGTCCAGCAGCTCGCTCGCGGCCTGGTGCTCGAGCCACTCGCGTGCGTAGCGCTCGTGGATTCCCGCAGCCTCCGCCAGCTCTGCCGAGGTCATTGCGCCGTTGTCGGCCAGCGCGCGGTAGAGGCCGAGCCGATCGCCGAGGTAGACGGCGAAGAGGTCGAACGCGCCAACCGCGTTCAGGAACAGTCGTTCCGCGAGCGCGTCCCGGCGCTCGACGGCCGCAGGTGCGGAAGCCATTTGTCACCCTCCCGGTCGGGAGCCGAAATCTTCCTCCGCCGGCCGTCACGACGCAAATTGGCGAAGTAGGCTTGCGTCGTGGCGACCGAACAGCTGCACGACACCGCAACCGTCCGCGAGGCGCGCGAGCGGCTCGTGCCGCGCGGCGTCGCGACCACCGACCTGGTCGTCACGCGCGCCGAGGGCGCGACGCTGTGGGACGCCGACGGGAACGAGCTGCTCGACTTCGCGGGCGGGATCGCCTGCCAGAACCTCGGGCACAACCCCGAGGCCGTCGTGCGGGCGGTGCACGACCAGGTCGACCACTACCTGCACCAGTGCTTCATGGTCGGGATGTACGAGCCGTACGTCGAGGTGGCGCGGCGGCTGGACGAGCTCTGGCCGGGCGAGTCGACGACGAAGACGCTGCTCGTGAACTCGGGCGCCGAGGCGATCGAGAACGCGGTCAAGATCGCGCGCGTGTCGACCGGGCGGCCCGGCGTCGTCGTCTTCGACCGGGCCTTCCACGGGCGGACGAACCTGACCATGGCGATGACCTCGAAGCTCGTCTACAAGCAGGGCTTCGGGCCGCTCGCGCCGGAGGTCTACCGGGCACCCGCGCCGTACCCGTACCGCGGCGTGTCGGTCGAGGATTCGCTCGCGGGCCTCGAGCTGCTCTTCAAGCAGGACGTCTCGCCTGACGCGGTGGCCTGCGTCGTGCTCGAGACCGTCCAGGGCGAGGGCGGCTTCATCCCGATGCCGCCGGAGTTCATCCAGGCGCTCAGGGAGCTGTGCGACCGGCACGGGATCGTCTACGTCGCCGACGAGGTGCAGTCGGGCTGCGGGCGCACCGGCACGGTCTGGGCGATCGAGCACTCGCGCGTCGAGCCCGACCTGATCGTCTCGGGCAAGACGCTCGGGGGCGGTCTTCCGCTCGCCGCCGTCACCGGCAAGGCGGAGCTGATGGACGCACCGCATCCCGGCGGCCTCGGCGGCACCTTCGGCGGGAACCCCGTCTCGTGCGCCGCCGCCTGCGCGGTGCTCGACCAGCTCGCCGAGCCCGGCTTCCGCGAGCGGGCGGAGGCCGTCGCGCAGCTCATGCGCTCGCGGCTCGACGAGATCGCCGCGAGCCACGAGGACATCGGCGAGGTTCGCGGCCTCGGCTCGATGCTCGCGCTCGAGCTGGGGGAGCGCTCGCCGGACCGCGCCAAGGAGATCACTGCCGCCGCCCGCGAGCAGGGCCTGCTGCTCCTCTCCTGCGGCCTCTACGGCAACGTCATCCGCCTGCTCCCGCCGGTCACGGCCACCGACGAGGAGCTCGAGCGTGGGCTCGGGATCCTCGAAGAGGCACTCGGCGGCTAGCGCCGGGCGCTGAGTCGGCGCCTACGGCCGGACGTTCTGGTTGAGCCGGAAGACGTTGTCCGGGTCCCACTCGCGCTTCAGCGCGACGAGCCGCTCGTACTTCGCGTCCCCGTAGACCGTGCGAGCCACGTCTGCGCCCACCTCGGCGACGTCGTTCACGTAGCGGCCGCCCGAAGCGAACCGCGCCAGGTCGGCGAGCGCGTCGCGACCCCACGACCGGCAGCGTTCGTCGAGAGCGTCGTCGTCCCACAGCGCTTCGGCTGCCAGCCACACCGCGGCGTCACGCCCCGTGAAGGCGGTCGCATCTTCGGAGACAGCCGCAATCGCGCGGCCCCACGCCCACACCGAGAACTCGCAGTCGGCGCCGCCCGGCGCACGCGCCGCGTACTCGGCACAGAGGTCGACCACCTCGTCCGGGAACGACGGCAGGAAGGCGCTCTTCATGTAGAAGCGATGCCCCCAGTCCTGCGTCTCGTCGTTCAGGTGCTGGGCCGCGAGATGCGGCATCGCACCGATCGAGTCCGTGAGGGGCGGCCCGAACGCACGCACCGGCGCGAGGTCACGCTCGGCCTCGTCGGGCGGGCCGGAGTGCAGCACCGTGAGGAAGACGTGGGCTTCGTCTTGCGACCGTTCCTTCACGGTGCCGAAGGACAGGAAGAGCTCGTCCGGGCCGCTTTCGGCGAGCTCTCGGAACAGCGCGGCCAGCTCGCGGGCCCGTTCCAGCGGATGGGTCACTCTCCCGAAGGTGATCGGGTGGTCGAGCGGATGGAGCCGGTACTCGAACGACGTCACGATCCCGAAGTTCGGCCCGGCGCCGCGCAGGCCCCAGAAGAGGTCCGGGTGCTCGTCCTCGGAAGCGCGAACGAGCCGCCCGTCGGCGGTCACGAGCTCGACCGAAGCGAGGTTGTCGATCGTGAGGCCGAACTTCCGCTGCAGTCGCCCCATCCCGCCTCCGAGCGTCAACCCGGCGACTCCCGTGTGCGAGACGACGCCGACCGGACAGACGAGCCCGTGGGCCTGAGCCGCCTCGTCCAGCTCGGCGAGGAGGGCGCCGCCGTTCACACGGGCCGTGCGCCGTTCCGGATCGACCTGGGCTCCCCGCATCGCGGAGAGGTCGATCACGATCCCGTCGTCGCAGGTCGAGAGCCCGGGGATGCTGTGACCGCCGCACCTGACAGCGACCACGAGCTCCTGCTCGCGTGCGAAGCGAAGCGCCGCAGCGACGTCGTCGACGCCGGCCGGGCGGGCGACGATCGCGGGTCGGCGGTCGAAGACCCGGTTCCAGACGGCGCGAGCCTGGTCGTACCCGGGGTCGGCCGGGAGGACGATCTCGCCGGCGAACGTCTCGCGAAGGGAGCTCAGGCCGTTCACGTCAGCGCATCATCGCCGAACCGGCGGCGCAGGCCCTAGGCTTGACCAGTCATGACGACGGATTCGTTCGCGCGCAGCTCGGCGGCCCTGGAGTCGGAGACGACCGTCCGCGGGCTGCTCGGCACGGCCTGCCGCGAGCTGGTCGAGCTGACCGGGGCGACGGCGTGTGCGATCTCGCGGGTGATCGGTGACCTGCTGGTCGGCCTCGACGAGCACACCAGGGGTGGGCGGCCGCTCGCCCACGGCCATGAGTACCTGATCTCGGACTTCCCGCTGACGCGCGACGTCGTCGAGAGCGGCGAGCCCCGCTGGCTCTCCCGGTACGACGACAACGCCGAGGAGAACGAGTCGGCGCTGCTGGCGAAGCTCGGCTTCGAGTCGCTGCTGATGGTCTGCCTGCCGACGAGCGACGGCTGCTGGGGCCTGGTAGAGGTCTACTCCGAGCACGGGCGGTTCGGCGACGAGGACGCCGACCTCGCCGCGCGCTTCGCCGCCCGCACGGGCGAGCTCCTCGAGCGCCTGAACCTCCCAGCCGGACGCTGACCCTTTGGTAGCTTGAGCCCGTGGCCGAGCGTTACGAAGTCGTCTGCCCGCACTGCTCGAAGACGTTCGAGGCGGAGCTGCTCGAGGCGCCCTCAGGTTCGGCCCCGCGCGGCTTCAAGTGCCCGCACTGCCGCCTGTTCGTCCCGTTCGACCGCGCCTCCACGCAGCCAGAAGAGCCGGCCGCCTAGCGCGGCTGGGTAGGCCGAGCCTGGGCGAAGCGCCAGCGCCGGCCCTCGAGGTCGAGCGCGACATACGACGTGAAGCCGGTTTGCTTGATCTCCTGGGCGATCTCCGCTCCATGTTCTCTCGCGCGCGCGAGGTGACCTTCGAGGTCGTCGACGAACACCCAGGGCACGTGCGTGACCTGTGTGAGGTCGGCGGGCCCGGCCAGCGGCTCGATCACGACTGACGCGTTGCCCGCGTAGAGCTCGATCCAGGGGAAGCCGTACTCCTCGTCGGTCAACGGATCGTCTCCTTCCGGCAGCGCGCTCCGAGACTCGAAGCCGAACGCGTCGACCAGCCAGCGCGCGGCGGCCGCGGGGCGCGCGTAGCCGAGCGTGAGCCCGAGCCGCGCTAGCTCGTGTGGCTCGCGCGGAGCGCTGTCGCGCCGCCGCATCCAGGCGCCGAACCACGCCGGCGTCACCGCGACGAACGACGAGCCTCCCCGATCCTCGCCGCCCTCGGCAACCGTCGCCTCGAGCCGGACGAGCGTCCCGGCGTCGGTCGGCTCGAAGCGGACGTCGATCGAGACGTCGTCGAGGGAGCTCTTCCACGCGACCCGCTCGCCCGGCTGCCAGGCCGTGATGCGCGCGAGCTCCAGCGCGTCGCCTTCGTAGACCTCGAGGATCCGCCCGCCGACACCGGACTCGCAGCGCATCTCGACGAGCCGGCCCGAGTCGTACGCGTTGATCGGGCCGCGCACCCACCAGAGGTCGAGCTCGTCGGTAAATGCCGTGAACGCGGTTTGCGGGTCCGCCGACACCTCGACGGTCGACTCGCGGGTCCGTGGCTCGCTCATCCGCTCCTCCCGTCGACGTACCGCTTGAAGGACGCAAGCTGCTCCTCGCTCGCCGCCTGGAGCTCGTCGAGCCAGTCGCGCAGCGGCGCGATCGACTCGGGTCGGAGCCAGAATACCCGTGCCCGGGCGTCGTCGGGCGGGCGCTCGTCGGCGACGACGCCGGCCTCGAGCAGGACGCGCAGATGGCGGCTCATCGTCGGCGCCGACGTTCCCGATGCGGCGGCGAGCTCTCCGGCCCGGTACGGCCGCTCACCCAGAAGCTGGACGATCCGGCGCCGCGTCGGATCGGCGAGCGCCGTCAGCACCGGAGCGAGCTCGGTTGTCATCGCTCGCAATAGTTATCAGATTACGAAACTATTTTCCAGCGAGCGAGGTCTGCAGCGCGGCGAGGCGAGCATGCGCCGGGCTGCCGCCCAGGACGAAGACGCGGACGGAGTTCCTGCCCGTCCGGAAGGCCGACTCCGGCGCGAGCAACGCAAACCGCACCGGACCGCCTCCCGGGTTGCGGTAGGCGACGCTGACAGCGGCGATGCGGCCGTTCACCGCGACCGCCACCGCCTGGCCGGGGCGAACGCCCGAGAACGTCCCTTCGAGCGGCGAGGGCACGAGCGCCGACCCGCGCGGGTAGTTCAGGAGCAGTCTGCTGCCGACCGCGTCGACGTGCGCGGCGGCACTCGGCGCAGCTGACGCGGCGAGCGTCGAGACGCTCGTTCCGACGAGCCGCCGGTACTCCCCGGTGCCCGCGAACTGCGGGCCCCAGGAACCGCTGCCCAAGAGCCCGAGCTGGCGCGCGAGCGAGGCCTGCCGTTGCGCCAAAGCGTGCGAGTACGACGCGCTCACGCCCGCGACGTTCACGCGCGTGGGCGGCCGTGTCCCCGTCAGCACCGACCGGCCGTCCGTCTTCCACGGGATCTTGATCCCGAGCGCGGCGGCCATGGTCGGGAGGATGTCGATGGTCTGGACGTGCGTGTCGACGACACGGCCCTGATCCTCACCGGGGAGCTTCATGAAGAGCGGCGTGAACGCGAGCTCCGCGAGGTTCGTTCTCGTCGGGCGCCGGCGCAGGTCGCCGCCGCGGAAGCTGACTCCGTGGTCGGCGGTGACGACGACGAGCGCCTTGTCCCAGAGCCGGGTCTGGTGCAACCGCCGCAGGAACTTGCCGACGAGCCGGTCGGTGTAGCCCAGCTGCAGGAGGTGCCGCTGCCACGCCTGCACCGCGAGCTGCCCGTTGAACCAGAGCTCGCCGTTGCGGCCGGGCGCGTTCGGCGCCGCCACTGCCCGCGCGTGCCCGTCCGGGAGGTAGAGCCACGGCGTGTGCGGCAGTAGGACGTGGATGAAGTAGAGCGTCGGCGGCCCGTTGCCCGGCTTCCGAAACGATGCGACGAAGCGGTTGAAGTCCCTGACCCGCCCGAGGTAGAAGGTCTTCAGGTTCACCTTCGGCACCCCCGAGCCCGAGCCGGCCGAATCGAGCTCCGCCTCGGGCGAGCTCGAGCCGAAGTTCCCCCACGACTCGTCGATCACGGGCAGCCGGTCCTCCAGCTCCGGCGGCGCGATCAGGTGCAGGTACACGACCTTCACGTCCGAGTACAGGGACGAGAGCCGCGACTCCGTGCTCGCGTCCTTACGCTTGCAGAGCTTCTGCGGGCAGAGACGCGTCTGCGACTCGGTCACGCGCATGCGATAGCGCCGCCCCAGCAGCGTGAAGAGGTTGTTCGGGTGGTCGCGAAAGATCGGCAGCGCGCCCTTCTTCGGCTTCTGCCCGGTGAGGATCGCCGGCACAGCGACCGTCGTCGACGCCGACAGGGTCGTGGTGTTCCGGAACCAGGTCGAGCCGGCGGCGAGCTTCGCGAAGTTCGGGAACCGCTTGGCGTCGATTGCGCCGTCGCGCTGCTGGAGGTCGATCACCGGAAACTCGTCGAAGAGCAGGAAGACGACGGGCGTGGTTGCGCGCAAGCGGATCGCAGCCGCCTGCGCGTCGCCGCTCGAGATCACGAGCTTCGAGGTCGGCGAGTCGAAGAGGAAGAGCGCGAGAAAGAGGAGCGGCGCCACGCCGAGCACGGTCAGGAACGAGCGCGCCGCGCGCCAGCGCCAGGCCGCCACGGCGATCCCGACACCGACGAGCAGCGAGCCGGCGATCAGCACGGTCGTCCCGTCGACGCCCGAGCGCTTGAGCGCCTGGACGCCGAAGACCGCGCCGAGGAAGCCGAGGAAGACCAGGTGCAGCACCTGCGCGGCGACCTCGCTGACGAGCGCGACCAGGAGCTCGACGGCGAGCAGCGCGAGCGCCGGCCCGAACGTGACGACGAGCGCGAAGAGCACGATGTCGGACGGCGTCGAGCCGCGCACGGCGAAGAACTCGGCGTTCTTGCCGAGCAGGTCGAACAGCGGCTGCGCGAGCGCGAACCCGGACGCCGCCAGGAGCTGTGCACCGCGCGCAGCAGGAACGCCCAACCGACCCCTCCACGCGACGCGCGAGAGCTGCACGTCTGCGACTGCCATCGCCGGGAAGTATCCCTCGTTCAAGGGATGACGGCCCGGTGCCGATAGCGACTCCGTGGCGGTCGACGTCTCCGTACCACGCCCTGCGGCGGTCTCTCGCGCGACCGCTGTCCCGGCACGCCTGCTGCTTTCCGGGATTGTGGCCGCGAGCTTCCTGCTGCGCTTCGTCGCGGCCCTCTGGCACACGACGCCCCTCTACTTCCCGGACGAGTACATCTACTCGGGGATCGCGCGCTCGCTGGCCGAGAGCGGCAAGCCGCTGATCCGCGGCTCCTCGGCGCACTTCCCGGCGATGCTGGAGCCGCTGCTCGCGGCCCCGTTCTGGCTCACACACGATCCCGCGCTCGCCTACCGGATGACCCAGGCGGAGAACGCGCTCGCGATGTCGCTGGCGGCGATTCCGATGTACCTGCTCGTGCGGAGGCTGGGCGGCGGTGCCTGGCCCGCGCTCGCGGCGGCGGCGCTGACCGTCGCCTCGCCAGACCTCTTCTTCTCGTCGTTCGTGCTCGCGGACGCGATTGCGTACCCGCTCGTGCTCGGCGCCGTCTACGTCGGCGTCTGCGTGCTGGCGGAGCCGACGCGCCGCCTGCAGCTCGCCTTCGCGGCGCTGGCGGTGCTCGCGACCTTCGCGCGCGTTCAGTACGTGTTCCTGCCCGCGGTGTTCGTCGCGGCCGCCCTCGTCGTCGAGCGCGGCTCGGTGCGGGCGACGTGGCGGCGGTTCCGCCTCTCGCTGCTGTTGTACGCAGCCCCGCTCGCGCTCGCCGCGGCGCTCGGGCCGAGGCGTCTGCTCGGGTACTACTCGGGCGTCGCCGACCTGCACGTGAAGCCGGGCGACATCGTCCACTGGCTCGGCACGGACGCGATGCTGCTCGCGTATGCGGCGTCCTTCGCGCTCGTGCCCGCGGCGATCGTCGGGATCGCCTACGCGCTCGGACGTCCGGGCTCCCGCGAGGAGTGCGGGTTCGCTGCGCTGACCGTCGGTCTCCTGCTCGGCCTCTTCGCCGAGGCTGCCCTCTATGCGACCAACGGCTCCGGCCGCTTCCAGGAGCGCTACCTGATGGTGCTCCTGCCGCTCGCCTTTCCCGCCTTCTGGCTCTGGCTGCGACGCGGACGCCCGGCGAAGCACGCCGTCGCGCTGATCGCGGTCGGACTGATCGCGCTTTCCGCCCGTGTGCCGCTCTCCGGCTACACCGTCAGCGACGCGAAGCAGGACTCGCCGTTCCTGATGGGCGTCTTCCGGCTGGAGAAGGCCGTCGGCGTCGGCGACGGGTCGCTCTTCATCGCCCTGGCCGCGGCCGCGCTCGCCTGCCTCGCCGCGGGCGCTGCCTTCCGCGCCCGGCTCGCCTGGGTCGCCGTGGGCGCGACGCTCGTCGCCTCCTGCGCCGTCTCCGTCGGCGCGGTCTCGTTCGACCACCGCGTCGCCGCGAACGTGCGCTCGACCTTCCTGCCACCGGACGCGCGCTGGGTCGACCACGCCCGCGTCGGGGACACAACTCTGATCCAGACCCCGGCCACTCCCCACGCCCGCGCGCACGAACAGCTCTTCTGGAACCGCTCGCTGACCCGGCTCGCGTTCCTCGACCAGGCCTCGCCGATCGACGCGTTCGGCCACCCCCACGTGACGGTGGCCGATGACGGCCGGCTCGTACTCGGCGGGAAGACCGTGCGCGGCCCGCTCGCCATCTCGAACTTCGCCGTCCGGGCGCAGCTGACGGGCGCGGAGATGGTGGCGCGCGGGGCCGACTACGAGCTCTGGCGGCCC
>Ga0173483_10000176_pt1 | contig 16356 bp, 15 predicted proteins | sample NitcycUS178409R2_FD_122621 | JGI IMG/M metagenome (GOLD analysis project Ga0173483, IMG submission 122621) | Soil microbial communities from Arlington Agricultural Research Station in Wisconsin, USA - Nitrogen cycling UWRJ-S178-409R-2 (version... | ecosystem: Environmental > Terrestrial > Soil...
ATGCACGTCAGGACTCCGCAGCGAGGATGCCGGCCCCCTACTGGGCCTCGCTGCGGCAGCGGAGGAGGAGCAGCGCAAAACTGCGCTGGGTGCTTGCCACGTCGTCACTGTAACATCCGATATCGGATGCCGGCTAAGCGCTGTCTCGAAAATGCATGGCGCAACACGACTGCATGCGTCACCCTGGTCTGATGCCATTCGTACGCGTCGATCCTGACGACTTAGCTCAGGTAACCGCAGTCGCCTGCATTGAGGAGGCGGCGCGGGAGGTCGACGACCCCGACGCATTCCCAGTAATCCCTGAAATGCTGGCCGGGCAGATGCGGTACGGGTGGGATCTCGAGCCCGCAGAGCACTATCTCTACGTACCTGAGGATGCGGCTGGCCCGGTAGGAGTGCTCGCAGTGGACATGCCGACCCGCGACAACCTGCATCTGGTTTGGGCGGAGATCATCGTGCATCCCGATCATCGCCGTCGCGGCCACGGCTCCGTGATCATGAATGAGATGCTGCGGATCACACGTGAGGGACACCGCAACACGATCTGGGTGGGAACGGCTGAAGATGATCAAGGCGCCCGCTGCTTTGTCGAACGATTCGGTTTCGGCTACGCCAGCCATGACGCCCGCCGGCGTCAGGTGCTGGCCGATGTCGACCAGTCCGAGGTGCAGCGACTGTGGGCATCAGCTGAGGCGGCCGCGTCGGACTACTGCCTCGAACGACTGCAGCCACCTATTGCTGACGAAGTTCTAAGCGAGTTAGTCGAGGTGACTGCGGCGATCAATGACGCACCTATGGGTGCTCTGACGTACGAGGACGAAAAGTTCGATAGGCAGCGGCTTGCCGACTTCGAGACGGCCGTCAAGGGTCGCGGGGAACGCGAGTACCGAGTCCTAGCACGTCAGCGCAAGACCGGTAAAGTGGGCGGGCACACGGTGGTAGTCATGCATCCGCTCCGGCCCGAGGTCGGTGGTCAAGCTGATACTGCTGTGGCACGCCAACACCGAGGCCACCGGCTCGGCCTACTGCTGAAGATCGAGATGATGCGCTGGCTAGCCCAAGTGGAACCGCAGCTGAAGATCATCGAAACCTGGAATAACGTCGACAACAAGTTCATGATCAATGTGAACGAGGCCCTGGGTTATCGACTCTCGCGCATCTTCAACATGTACGAGCTGCGTGTTTAGCGCTGCGGAGGCATCAGAGTCTGGTTCACGCCGGATGTATCTGCGGAGCCTTCCGATGGCGCGTGTCGCTCAGGTTCGTCTTCTCACTTCCTGATCGTGGCCGAGGTGAGTGTGGTGGTGGTCGTGGTGAACAGTGCCCTCCGGGATCGGTGTTGATCGCTCACTGAGCAGCGGTTGCAACGGATCCCAGCGGGTACCTTCCCGCAGATCCTGACGTTTGCGAGCAATGGCGCACAAGGTCTCCAAGACCACTCGATTGGCCAATGCCGCAGTGATGTCCGCATAGTCGTACGGCGGGCTGACCTCCACCACATCCATCCCGACGATGGGCACTTCCAGGCAAATCCTGCGCACCGCGTCCAGCAGTTCGCGCGCGGACAATCCACCCGGCTCCGGGGTGCCGGTGCCCGGCGCATGTCCGGGATCGCACACGTCAATGTCGACTGAGAGGAACACCCCGTCACAATCGTCGGTGGCGATGGCGAACGCCTCGGTCAAGCACTCTGGTAACCCGCGCTGCACGATCTCGGTCATCTCGAAGGATCGCATTTGCTGCGATGCCATCCAGTCCAGGGTTTCCGGCGGTGGCCAGTAACCGCGGAGTCCGATTTGCAAGAACCGATCGCCGCGTACGGCTCCCGACTCGATGAGCCGGCGCATCGGCTGCCCATGCCCCCACAGCGAGCCGAACTCGATGTCGCCAGTATCGGCATGGGCGTCGAAATGGATCATGGACACTCGGCCAGCGCCGATCACATTGGCGCACCCCTTGGCGTCTGGATAGGCGATCGAATGATCACCTCCCAAGATGACCGGCACTGCTCCGATAGCAGCAACCATTTCCACGGCCCGCTCCAGCGCCGGTAGAGCGACATCAATGTCGCCGGAGTACATCTCCACATCACCCGCGTCGTAGACCTTGAGGTCCTGCAAGCCGTCGGCTCGCAGCGCCAACGAGGGCCGCGCACCATCGTGCGGCAGGTAGTCGGTCATCCGAATCGCCTGCGGCCCGAAGCGGGCACCGGCGCGGTATGAGGTGCCGCCGTCGAAGGGCGCACCCAAGATCACAATGTCGGCATCGGCATAGCTAGCCTCGTCGTCAAGATCACATTCGGGGACGCCGAGGAAGGTAAAGTCAGGACCGAATTGAGGACCGTAGCGCGTCATGATACGGCTCGCCGCAGGGGCTGGTGCTCGCTTCGCTCGCCCAATTTGATCAGCCGGTAGATGGTCGTGCTTGGCCTAATGAAAGAATCAGCCCTCGAATCCGTGATACTGCATGACGTGCTTGATCCGGGTGTAGTCCTCCAGCCCGTACATCGAGAGGTCCTTGCCGTAGCCGGAGTGCTTGAAGCCGCCATGAGGCATCTCAGCCGCAAGCGGAATATGACAGTTGATCCACACGCAGCCAAAGTCCAGGCGTGCACCCATCCGCACGGCCGTACCGGCATCCGTCGTCCAGACAGAGGATGCGAGTGCATACTCTGAATCGTTGGACAGGGCGACCGCCTCGTCCTCGTCGCGGAACTTTTGTACGGTGATCACGGGCCCAAAGATCTCTGTCTCGATCAGTTCGTCGTCTTGGCGGACATCGGCGATCACTGTCGGCTCGTAGAAGTATCCGCGATCACCAGCCTGCTTCCCGCCAGTAACCACCCGGGCATGATCAGGAGTCCGCTCCACCAGCCCAGAGACATGGCGCAACTGGTTCGGGTTGTTGATCGGTCCGTAGAACAGATCATCGTCAGTGGGGTCATATCCGGTTCGGGTCTCTGACGCCGCTCTTGCGAGCTCCGCGACGAACTCGTCATAGATCCCCGACTGGCAAAGCACCCGGGTCGCCGCCGTACAGTCCTGACCGGCGTTGAAGAACCCTCCTACCTTGATCCCCTCGACCGTGGAGGGAAGGTCGACGTCGTTGAACACCACAACTGGCGCCTTGCCGCCCAGCTCAAGGTGACTGACCTTGACATCGGCTGCCGCAGCGGTCGCGACCGCGATTCCGGCGCGCGTTGAGCCGGTGATCGACACCATCCGCGGGATCTTGTGCGAAACCAATGTGGCGCCGGTGTCCCGATCCCCGCAGATCAGGTTGACAACGCCCTTGGGATAGATGTCCTGCATCTTCGTCACCATCCACACCGATGAGGCCGGTGTGGTGTCCGACGGCTTAAGGATCACGGTGTTGCCTGCAGCTAGTGCGGGGGCGAACTTCCAGACCGCCATCATCATCGGGTAATTCCACGGGACAACCTGTGCGACAGGACCGCGCGGTTCGCGACGGACATAGGAGGTGAAGCCCTTCATGTACTCCCCCGCCGACTTGCCTTCCAGCACCCGCGCGGCGCCGGCGAAGAAGCGGATTTGATCAACCATCGGGACGATCTCGTCGGCCATCACCGAGGCGAATGGCTTGCCCGTGTTCTGGCACTCGATGCGGGCCAGCTCTTCGACATTGCTCTCGATCACATCGGCTAGCTGGAGTAGATGCTTTTGACGCTCGCTGGGTGTCGTCCAGCGGTATTTCTCGAACGCTTCTGCAGCCGCGCGGCAGGCCGCGTCGATGTCTGATTCACGGGAGTTTGGCGAGGTGGCATAAACCTCACCCGTCGAGGGATCGACAATATCCAGCATCTCGCCAGACGCCGGGCGCTCCTCACCGTTAATGATGTTGGAGAAGACTTCTTTGTCCGCCATCGCGCTACCTTTCAGGCGTTGGTTTGGTTCCGAATCATCATCTCCCCGAATGCTCCGGGTGGCTATGCCCGCCCGTGCTCGACATCGTGCTCGGGGCATTCAGGGACGGATTTTGATCGAAGAAGCCGAACGGCTTGAGCCAGAACGAGATGGTATCGACCGGCATGATCGGCCAGTCCTCAATCCGCGTGATGTGATGGATCCCGAAGACGTACCACAGCACCACGTCAGTGCCGATCAGCGGCGCGTCGTCAACGATCCACCGCGTGATGCCGGTGTCTTGACTTGACTGGGTGGGATAGTCGCCAGCGGGCCAGCGTTCAGTGTCGTCATACGCCGTGACCCAAAGCGAGTGGCCGATAACTGGCGCTCGCTGGTAGATCGGTGAAGACGAGTCCATGATCGAGGGGATCGCTGCCCCTGGCACCAGCTTGTAGGCCGTATTGCTGCCGTGGCGGTTCCGCCTATAAGGGTTGATCACTTTCCAGGTTCGCTGGCGCTCCCACTTGAAGTCCCGAGCCGACTGGCTCTCGGACTCGATGATCGTGTTTTGGGTCGACATCGCTAGTCCGAGTGGATTGTTCGGATTGATAGGCTCGTTGACCGAGTCCACCTCGATCACCGTATTCTCATCGCCGTCAATATCAAGATCCAGCTTGGCGATCATGAAGTGTTGATGGAAAGGTGCGTAGGTTCGTACGTCGACGGTTGTTCCGTACGGCGAGCTGGCGCCTTGCTCCATCGGTGTAGTGACCATCAAGCCGGTGGCACGGACCTCGCACTCGATATTCCCGTCTTGATAGAACCGCCAATAGATCAAGTACTCATAGTTGGCGACCGTGGCATGCACCGAGACCACCATCCGACGCATGCGGCGTACTTCAGCACCCGTCTCGCCGTCGACGTGCTTCCAGAGCACGGCGTTGTCCTCCTCGTGGAGGCAGATCGCACGGTCGATGATCACCGGCTCACCGCGGCTGTCGGGCACGACCGCATCGAGATAGACAATCTCGCCGAGACAGTCGCAGCCCAACTCAAGCGAAGTGGTCATATAGCCGAGTCCCCATTCGCCGATGTCGAAGGCGGTTCGTCGGTAGTGATCGAAGCCCGGATCGCGGTAGGGCACGACCATCTCGGCGAATGACATCCGGTAAGCGATCTCACGTCTGGTCCCGTGATCATCAAAGGCGACTTGATAGATCACCGGGCCCTCGCGGAAATTGAAGCCGAGCCGCATCGACCAGTTCTGCCAGCACAAATGGTTGCCATCGATGCGAAACGAGACGCCCTCGGGCTGACTGATTTCCAGCGGCTTGAGATCGGTACGCTGCTGAGTGCCGCGAAGTCGCGGATCGTATTCCCCAGCCACTTCAGGCAAGCCGTAGTCGTGGTGATCTTCGATCTCGAGCACCTCGAGGCTATTCATGTCGATGATGATCTTGAGACCGGAGATCGGGTGCGCGTACGGATTGCCCTCTGGCGTCTCCCGCATCCACAGATCGCACCAGCCAAGCCGTCGATCACGCCACTGCTCCGGCATGACGGCCTTGCCGTAGGTCCAGACGTCGAACAGTACGAGCGAGGGATCGGTAATGCCACGCTCCCGTAAGGCGGCCAACACTCCCTCGTGCTCATGCAGTGCATGATCAACATCGTGGTATTCATCAATGGTGAAGTTGGGACAGACGTCTGGGATATGAGTCCATGACTCGACGGTCTCGGCAATGAGGTCGACGACGGCCTCGTAGGTCTGGTTGGTTTCGGTGTTCCAGAGCACCGAAAACGACTTCCTTAGCACCGCATCGCCGGCACGCCAGGCCCTTACATTGATCTTGGCCGGCTCCTTGAGTTCGATGGACGCGAAGCGCCAGGCTTTGCTAACACCCTGGTATCGCCGCAGCACAGCCACCGTCTTCTGATATTCGGTCGGGAACAGCGGGTCAAGGGGATGAGCGGCCATACTCGGCATCCTGGCATGCCAGCGCTATCAGCTGTGAACGCTAAAAGCCGAGTCTGTTCAAATGCTTGGCATCGCGTTGCCACTCCTTGAGCACCTTCACACGCAGATCGAGATATACCGGTGTGCCGAGCAAGGCCTCAATCTGCTGACGGGCTGCGGCGCCGATCTCACGCAGTCGGCTGCCTCGGTGGCCGATCACGATGCCCTTTTGGGAATCCCGCTCCACGATCAAGGACGCATAGATGTCAAGTAGTGGCTTGTCTGTGGGTCGGTCATTACGGAGTGCCATTTCTTCCACGGTGACGGTGATGGAGTGCGGCAGTTCGTCGCGTACCCCCTCCAAAGCGGCTTCACGGATCAACTCAGCGACCAGCGTTTCCTCGGGCTCATCGGTGATCTCACCGTCGGGATACAGCGGCGGACCTTCCGGCAATAGATTAATGAGAGCGTTGCTTAGGAGGTCCAGCTGGAAGCGCTGCGGGACCGACACCGGGATGATGTCCGCCCACGTGATCTTGTGGGTGGCCTCGAGGGCAGCAATGCTCGCTAGCTGCTCTGCCATACGATCCGGTGAGGCAAGGTCGGACTTAGTCGCAATGGCGACCAAGCTCGGTTTTCTTGGCAGTGCTGCAAGTTCACCGACCAGGTATCGATCGCCGGGACCGATCCGCTCGTTGGCCGGCAGACAGACAGCGACAATGTCGACTTCTGACCAAGTGGCTCGTACAACATCATTGAGCCGCTCACCCAGTAGGGTTCGCGGCTTGTGCAGACCGGGAGTGTCGATGAGCACCAATTGGGCATCGGCACGGTGCACGATGCCACGTACGGCATGCCGAGTGGTCTGCGGCTTCGACGAGGCGATGACGATCTTCTGGCCGACCAGCGCATTGGTCAGAGTTGACTTGCCGGCATTCGGTCTGCCGACAAGACAGGCGAAACCGGACCGGAAGAGTGGCGACTCCGTCACGAGTTATCGATCATGTGCACGTTTCGACGACTGTGCTGCGAAACGACCCCCCCGAGAGACCGATCTTGGGGTCGTTTGGTGACTGTGATGGATAACGCACCCAGTGGAGGCTCTCACAGCTGGTTTACCTCGAGAACTTGGCCTCTGGCATCTACGGACCAGACCGCGACGTCCGAGGCCGGCAGGTCGCGGAGCAGATTAAGATCATTCTTCGATGGCGGAGCGCCTGCCGCGACCACTGCTTCCAAGCCGTCGGCACCCGAGGAAACCGCCATTGCCACCGCGACCGCAACGGCCGACAACTTCAGGTGCTCCAGGTGCACGCTGGCAGCGGCGTACGCGCGTCCCTCGGTGTCGCGAACGGCTGCGCCCTGAGCCGCCCCAGTGCGGCTCAACGCCGCACGGGCCAACGTGATGAGCTTCAGGTCCTCCGGATTGTCGGGAGTCAGCGCCTGCTCGGCAGCTCCACCGCTCACGAGGCGCGGGCCTGCTCGGAGACGATCTGGGTGGCCGCATCGGCTCTGGCATCCGCCTCAGAGTCGGCCGAAGAGATCTTGGTGACGATCACGGTGCCGATCTTGTTCCGGCGGCCGGCGGACCGTTCGGCGACCAACTCCAAACCGTCGTACTTGACCACCGAGCCAGCGATAGGCACCTTGTTGAGCTGCTTGGCCATCAGGCCGCCGACGGTTTCTACGTCATCGTCGTCAAGTTTTAGACCGAAAAGATCACCCAGTTCATCGACCGGCAGCCGTGATGAAACCCGATAACGACCCTCAGCCAGCTGAGTGATGTCGGTGTTCTCCTCGTCGTACTCGTCGGTGATCTCACCGACGATTTCTTCCAGAATGTCCTCGATGGTGACCATTCCGGCCGTGCCGCCGAACTCATCCACCACGATCACCAGGTGCACCCGCTTGGCCTGCATCTCCTGCAGCAGTTCGTCTATTGGCTTGGAGTCAGGGCAGAAGACCGGTTTGCGCATCATTGAGCCGACTCGCTCTGTGGACTGGGCATCTGGCTTGTCATAGATCCGTCTGATGACGTCCTTGAGGTACAGCACTCCAACCACGTCGTCGATCCCGTCGCGAATGACGGGGATCCGACTGAAGCCGGATCGAAGCGCCAGCGACACTGCCTGCCGCAGGGTCTTGTACTCCTCGATGAAGACCATGTCGGTACGCGGCACCATGACCTCGCGGACGATCGTGTCGCCCAGATCGAAGACCGAGTGAATCATTTTGCGCTCGCCGGACTCGATCACATCGCTGGCCTCAGCCAGATCGACCAGCTCGCGCAGTTCCGCCTCAGTCGCGAACGGCCCATCGGTGAAACCCTTGCCCGGCGTCAGCGCATTTCCGATCATGATCAGCAAGCGGGGAAATGGCCCCAGCACCGTGGTAATCGCCACGATCGGGCCGGCGGCCCGGCAAGCCACCCGGTCGGCATGCTGACGGCCTAGCGTTCGAGGCGCCACCCCCCATGCGATGTAGGAGACGATGATCATGATGCTGGCCGTGACGGCGCCGGCCTGCCAGGTCTTAGGAATCAGGGAAAAGATCACGTTGGCAACGAGGATGATCGCCGAAATCTCGATCATGCTTCGGACGAACAGTGCGGTGTTCAGGTATCGCGGCGGGTCCGCGACGATCTTGCGGAGTCGTTGGGCACCTGGTCTACCCTCCTCGACCAGCCGGTTCGCGCGAACTTTGGAGAACGACGACAAAGCCGCCTCTGCCGCAGCGATCAATCCAGCAAGAATCGTCAGCACGAAGGCGATGCCAAGCTGGAGCCAGTCTGCCTGGGTCATCGTGAACCTCGTGCTCGGTCAGGGCGCTGCACCGCCCACGCCGAGATGATCTTGTCAGTAAGGCCGAACATCTCCGCCTGCTCTTCGGGGTTGGAGTGGTCGTATCCAAGCAGATGCAACAGTCCGTGCACCAGCAGGTACTCCGCCTCCTCGCTTGCGGAGCGGTGGTTCTCCTGCGCCTGGCGCTCGGTTACTGCCGGACACAGCACGATGTCCCCAAGCAGACCGACCGAAGGCTCCTCGCCGTCAGTCGGAGGGCGCAGCTCATCCATCGGGAAGCTCAGCACATCAGTTGGACCCGGCTCGCCGAGGTACTTCTCGTGGTAAGCACTCATCGTGTCCTCGTCCACAAGAAGGATCGACAGTTCAGCCAGCGGATGAATTCTGAGCTGATCGAGGGCAAAAGTGGCGAGGCGAACTAGGGCGGCGTTGTCAGCGTCGATATCCGACTCATTGCTGATGTCGATACTCATATCCGAGCTCCCACCAGCGCCCGGATGATCCCGGCCATCGCCTAGCGACCCGAACGATGTTGCGGTGTGACCACGCCCTCATCCGGCCGCATCGGATCGGCAGTATCTGCCTCGAACCTGTCGTACGCAGCGACGATCCGGCCGACCAGCTTGTGCCGCACCACATCGTGATTCGTGAGGTTGCAGAACGCAATATCATCGACCTTGTCGAGAATGCCGCGTACCACCCGAAGCCCACTGCGCGTGCCACCTGGCAAATCGACTTGGGTAATGTCGCCCGTGACCACCATCTTGGAGCCGAATCCCAGCCGGGTCAGGAACATCTTCATCTGCTCCATCGAGGTGTTCTGTGCCTCGTCCAAAATGATGAAGGCGTCGTTGAGTGTCCGACCTCGCATGTACGCCAGCGGCGCAACCTCGATCGTTCCCGCCGTCAGCAGCCGCGGAATGGAATCTGGATCAAGCATGTCGTGCAGTGCGTCATAGAGCGGACGAAGGTAAGGGTCAATCTTGTCGCTTAGCGTGCCGGGCAGAAACCCGAGGTGCTCCCCCGCCTCCACCGCGGGACGAGTCAGGATGATCCGGTTGACCTGCTTGTTCTGCAGAGCCTGGACAGCTTTGGCGACTGCCAGATACGTCTTCCCGGTCCCAGCAGGTCCAATGCTGAAAACCACGGTGTGCTTGTCGATGGCATCGACGTATCGCTTCTGATTGAGCGTCTTCGGCCTGATCGTCTTGCCTCGCGCGGACAAGATGTTGTGCGTCAGCACGTCAGCCGGACGGGTCTCCTCTCGCCCGGCAAGCATCGAGCAGATGCGCTCCACCGCGTCCGCCGTCAGGCCCTGCCCCGTTCTGAGCACCGTGACCAGCTCGGTGATCACGTCGATGGCAAGATCGACTGCTGCCGGTGATCCTGTCAGTGTGATCTCATTGCCACGAACATGAATCCCTGCTTCGAGCTCTCGTTCCAGGATGTGTAAGAACTCGTCACGTGGGCCAAGGATGTTCACCATCTCGACCGAGGCTGGAACAGTCACTCGCCGTAGCTCTTCTAGGCCGCTCTCACCGCCTCGCTGGCCTGATGCCTTTCGTAATGAATTGGAGGCAGGCGATTCTCGATGGCGGGCGCTAGATGCATCCGGAGCGCTGGCCGTGAACTCTGACCTACTCAGTTGGTTCCTCGCAGTCGGCAGGAAATGTCAACACCCCATCCTAGGCCAAGTGCCCAACCGAGCCTCAAGAGTTTACGGCAGGCAGCTCATGTGCCCTCAGAGGCCGTCAAAGGGCACGCGCTTCGAAGCGCCGTCCTGAGCTCGTCGAAGGGCTTAGCGCGCAGTCATATCTGATTCCAGGGCAAACCGGTCAGTAGCAGCGACCAGGGCATCAAGGATGCCAGGCTCGGAGAATGCATGACCCGCGACGGGCACAATCCTGAATTCCGCCTGTGGCCAGGCCTGATGCAGCTCGTACGCGGTAACAGCCGGTGTCGCGACGTCGTAGCGACCTTGCACAATGACTCCCGGAATGCCAGCGAGTCGGCCCGCGTTTGCGATCAGCTGACCTCCGGAAAACCAGCCGCGATGAAAGAAGTAGTGATTTTCAATGCGTGCAAATGCGAGTGCGAATATCGGATCGCTGAATTCGGCGATCAGGCTGTCATCCTGGTCCAGCGTGATGGTGGCAGCCTCCCAGCTACTCCAGGCCACACCGGCAGGCTCATGCACGGCGGGATCCCGATCGAACAGCAAGTTGTGGTAGGCCGCAATCGTGTCCCCGGCAAAGGAGCGACCGCCCAGCGGGGCCAAAAACATCTCGTAGCGCTCTGGAAACAGCTGTCCGGCGCCACCGTTGTAGTAGAAATCCAGCTCGCTCTGTCGGAGCGTGAAGATGCCGCGCAACACCAGCTCGGTGACGCGGTCAGGATGCTGCTCGGCGTAGGCCAGCGCCAGGGCGCTGCCCCAGGACCCACCGAAAACCTGCCACCGCTCGATGCCCCGGTACTCGCGGAGCCGCTCGATGTCAGCGACGAGATGCCAGGTGGTGTTGGCGCTTAGGTCGACTCCCCATGCGCTAGCGTGCGGACGGCTCTGGCCGCAGCCGCGCTGGTCGAAAAGCACGACGCGATAACGCTCCGGGTCGAACAGCCGCCGGACCTTAGGCTGGATGGCTCCTCCGGGGCCGCCGTGCAAGAAGACGACTGGCTTGCCGGAAGGGTTGCCACACTCTTCCCAATAGATCTGCTGCCCATCGCCGACATCCAGCATTCCAGTCGCGTACGGCTCGATGGGTGGATAGAGTGCGTCGGCACTCCACTGCCGCGACATCGGCGAATTAACTAGCTTGTTCGTCGTCGGGGACGATGTGGACCGCAGCTTCCTCTGCGCTGGCCGCGCCGCCGTCGATCCCCACGTCCATTCCCACTAGGTCTGACTCAACATCTGGCCCAATACCCTCGTTCGGGTCAACCAGGCGGCCCGCGCGCTGCCCGCCAACTTCACCGTCATCGAGGATTTCCTCATCCTGCGGCGCGTACGGATCGGGCTCCGGAACCTCGTCCTCGAGCCGCTCGTCAAGGGTCTCGTGTTCTCCCTCTCGGATCAGCTGAGAGTAACGCTCTGGCGGTGAATACCCTTCGTCAAGCGGGTCCTCCACGCCACGATCCACCAGCGATCGCTGCTCCTCGAGCTGGTCCAGCTGCTCGGACTCCTCGGGCACCTCGTTCCAGTATTGGCTCATGAGCCCAGCCTGCCATGGCGGTTCAGCGACCGCGGGGGATCCGCTTGGGCTGGCTAAAGGTTGCGACTCTCGGATTGCGCGCCGCCGTGCTGATGAGGAACGAGCCGACACGCTTTTCGTCGGCGAGCGACGACAAAGTAGGCGGCCTCCCAGCGCGATCCGCGCCCGCGATGTTCGCGCCGCCGATCTGCAGGAGGAGCCGACGAAACGACTCCAGAACAGAGCTGATTCTCCGACACAATCGTTTCGTCGGATCCGACGAAGACGGCGGCTCCCCGGCGAACATCGCAGCGAGCGAAGCGAGCCATTAGACACAGCGAGCGCAGCGAGCGGAGCAATCAAACTAGGATCGCTGCGCGTGACTACGCTTTACGCCACTCCACCGCGGGAGGCGCCTTCAACCGCATCGTTCGCAACCGCGCCGAGCGGTATATATGCCGTCATCGTGGCCGTCTTCTGCGGCCTGCTGCTGATCTCTAACATTGCCGCGACCAAGACGATCACCGTCGTTGACGGACTGCCGGAATTCGTCGGCGGCGGCATCTTCACCGACGGCGGCGCGTTCCTCTTTCCGCTGACCTACATCGTCGGCGACATCCTCGCCGAGGTGTATGGGCTTCGCCAGGCGAAGCGGGCCATCTGGGTTGGTTTCGGGCTTGGCGCACTCGCCTCTCTCACATTTCTAGCGGTCGGCGCGGCACCGCCCGGACCTGGATATGAGAACCAGCAAGCCTTCGTTGCCGTGCTCGGATTCGTGCCGCGGATTGTGCTGGCCAGTCTCTCCGGTTACCTGGCCGGCCAGTTCCTCAACGCCTATGTAGTGGTCAAGATCAAGGAGCGGACGAAGGAACGACATCTCTGGGTGCGGCTCATCGGTTCGACCGTGGTAGGCGAATTCGCCGACACCATGTTGTTTTGCTTCATTGCCTTCGTCGGAGTGTTCCCGACCTGGGGCGGACTCATCAGCTACGCCGTCGCCGGCTATATCTACAAGGTGCTAGTGGAGGTGGTCATGCTGCCGGTGACCTACGCCGTAATTAGAGCGATCAAGAGGCGGGAACCTGGGTATGCCCCGGCGTCGTCGCCCGGTGGCACCGCCGCGCGTCAGATGCGGTTGGTCGTGGCCGTCGATGATTACGAGGCTGCCGTTCGGTTCTATCGCGATGAGCTTGGCCTGCTGCTTGAGGAGACCTATGACGGTGAGAATGGGGCCCGGGTCATGATCTTGAGCGCCGGCCGGGCGACCCTCGAGCTCTCCAACAGGCCGCAGATCGATCTGATCGACGCCGTAGAGGTCGGTCGAACTGGAGTAAGCGGGAAGTATCGGGTTGCCTTCGAGGTCGATGACGCGGCTGGCATCACGGATCGGTTGACCTCTGCCGGTGCTGAGCTGATCGCGCCAGCCGTCGTGACGCCGTGGAACTCGCTGAATGCTCGATTGCAGGGACCTGGCGAAGTGCAGCTGACGATCTTCACTGAGCTTGGAACGACAAAGGTTCCGGCTGAGCAATCATGATCACACCGACAAGGCCAAGCGGCTTCGGTTCAGCAGCAACCGAATTCTTTGAAGATCTTGAAGATCAGAACACCAGGGAATTCTGGCTGGCTCACAAGGACGTCTTCGACCGTGAAGTGCGGGAGCCAATGGCGGCCGTGTTGGACTCTCTCCCCGAGAAGTACCAGCCGTTCAAGGTCTTCCGGATGAACCGAGATATGCGATTTTCTGCCGACAAATCGCCGTACAAGACCGCGCATGGCGCGGCTCACAGGTCGCCGGGCGCCGTGCACTATCTGCACCTCGACGCCTCGGGTCTAATGGTCGCGTGCGGGAACTATGTCATGGAGACCGACGAGCTGGATCGTTATCGGCAGGCGGTCGTAGACGACACCAGCGGCGCGGAGTTGACTGAGATTCTTGCCGCGCTCAGGCGTCGTCGATCCCTGCGGCTGGGCACGGGAGGAGCGGAGCCGCTCAAGACTGCGCCGAGAGGGTTTCCGCGGGACCATCCTCGAGCCGATCTGCTGCGTCAGAAGGGGATCATTGTGATGCGTACCCGGCCGCCCTCGGAGCTGCAGAACGGCACCCGGATCCGAACCTTCGTCGTGGACACCTTTGAAATATGCGCAGATCTCACCGACTGGCTCGGGCGCTACGTCGGAGCCTCGCCGACTCAGTAGCTGTCTCACCTCTTTACTTGTTTACGTGCAGCTGTCGGTATCCCACGCTGCGTGGGATGTTCGCGCTGTACATGGCATGCATGCCATGTACAGCGCGAACAGACTGGGTACAGCTCGGCCTGTGATCAACTGATCCGGCCAGGCACCCGGTCAATTGCCGACTCTGGCGCGGTGCGCCAGGACTTGCGATCGAAGATCAATAGGGCAACGACGAGTAGGGCCCAAGTGATCAACCATGTCCAGGTTGTCCGGTCTGCGTCAGGTCCTGCGGGCCACAGGCCTTGGAAATTGACACTGCCCTCAGTGACGTGGGCGATAAGCGTGAGCAACACACTGCCGCCGGTCCGGTTGAACAGCCATGAATACCAAAAGGTGACCGCCATGGTGGTCGCGATATCCGGCAGGCTGAGGTCGAACTGCGGCAGAAAGACCAGTGGCAGGTGCCAGCCCGTGATCAGCAGTCCGAGCAGGGCGGTCGACGCCAGGGGTGACCACTTGGATTGCAGCCGCGGCAGAGCGAAGCCGCGCCAGCCCGGCTCCTCCCCCAATGGCCCCTCGAGGGGATTTACCATTCCGAGGCCGAACACCAGAAACAGCGCGTACCAAGGCTGGAACTGGTCCAGTAAGGGTGCCGGTGCGCCGGCCGCCATGTTCAGACCGGTCGCCACTGCGTGGACCAGCAGCGGCAGCCCGATGGCAGCCGCGTACCAGATCCAGTTCACCCGCCAACGAATGACTCGGCGACCCAGACGAGCCAGCCCCGGTAAGCCCTCAGCAATCAGGACGACGACGATCGCTGACACAAGCGGTGAAAAGGCAATGAAGGTGCCGACCGGTAGCGTCGACCAGGCGATCACGTACGACAGCACAAAGAAGACCACTAGCTCACGGCGACGTACGAAAGCTCGAAATCCGTTTGTCGGAGCGGTCGCGGAGTTTGCGTTCACCTCGACAGTTTGGATCGTCGGCGTTCCAGACGCCTCTCCGGAGGCCGGATCGTTCGGCTCGTTCTGTTCAATGCGGGTCTTCATCTCAGTTCCTCACCTGGTGTAGGTACGCTCACAAACTCCCATCGACGACGGTGATACAACAGACAGCAGACCAGTCAATTCAGAGACGGTTTTCTGGTGAATTGAGCGGCGGTCCTGTAATTCGGTCGAGTCTCAGCACTATCGTGAACTGGGGAGAAGAGGTTCAGATGGCTGCAGTTCTCCCGCTGGCGCCCGAACGCCACAGACCGGCACCTAAGCCAGCCCTGCTGTGGATTCTGGGACTGACTGCCGCCGCTTTTTGCGTGCTCACAGCAGTCTTAGCGGCACTCAATGCGGAGCTCTACCAGCCGGCGCTTCGGGTTCTGCTCGTCTGGTGGATCACACTTCCATACATCTTCGCGGGGATGGGGGCCTGGCGAAGGCGACCCGACAGCGCATTCGGCCCTTTGATGATCTTGGCGGGCTTCATCACCCAGCTGTCCATGCTGCAGTGGACGAGCCTGCCGTTACCGAACACGATTGGTCAGTTGTGCGACCTCTTGGTAGCGGCCGTTTGGCTGCACATCTTTCTCGCCTACCCGACCGGTCGGCTCGCTGGAGGAGCTGAGCGAGTTGTCGTCGTGGTCGGATACGTGGCGGCATTGGGACTTCAGGTGGTGATCCTGGCGCTGGGCGGCTTCGACGACAATCACCTGCTTAGCGTGGTCAAACGCCCTCACGCGGCGGAGGCCGTTGAGAATGTGCAGCTGCTCGTGCTGAGTGCACTGGCGCTGATTGGCGTAGGACTGCTCTGGGGGCGTTGGCGCTCCCTCCCTCGCTGGCAACGACGCCGACCAACCCAAATCGTGATCGAATGTTTCGGTCTTTCACTGGTCATGCTGGCCGCATTGCTTGTTGCCGGCGCCTTCCAGCTTCCGGGCTTTGAGGTCCTTCGGCTTGTAACGTTCGCCGTCGCAGGACTGGCGCCACTTGCCTTCCTCGCCGGGCTGCTCGATGCGCGCCTGGCCAAGGCGGGGGTCGGCGAGCTGCTGGTACAGCTGCGCACCGATCCAACCCCAGATCTGCAGGCGCTTCTTGCCCAGGCGCTGCGGGATCCCACCTTGTCCTTGATCTACTGGCTACCTCAGTACGGAAGCTGGGCTGATCAGGACGGCAATCCGACAATGCTGCCGGAACATAACAGCGGTCGTCGAGTCGCCTTCGTCAAGCAGAACGGCGAGCAGATCGCTGCACTGGTCTACGACGCCGCACTCGGCGAGGAGCCCGAGCTGGTCGAAGCGGTCAGTGCCGCGGCCGGCATCGCGTTGGAAAACGGCCGGCTGGAAGCCGAACTTAGGGCTCGTCTGCAGGAGC
>Ga0173483_10000182_pt1 | contig 16166 bp, 16 predicted proteins | sample NitcycUS178409R2_FD_122621 | JGI IMG/M metagenome (GOLD analysis project Ga0173483, IMG submission 122621) | Soil microbial communities from Arlington Agricultural Research Station in Wisconsin, USA - Nitrogen cycling UWRJ-S178-409R-2 (version... | ecosystem: Environmental > Terrestrial > Soil...
CAGGTCGCCAACAAGCGCAGCCGGATCGCGAACCTCGGCTCGCTCGCCGTGCATCCGGACTTCCGCGGCCGCCGTCTCGCCGACAAGGCCGCGCGGCTGTTCCAGCGGCACCTGATCTTCGACCTCGGCTACCACCGGCTCCAGCTCGAGATCTACGGCTTCAACGAGCGCGCGCAGGCCCATGCCGAGCGCGCAGGCTGGATCAAGGAGGGCGTGCGGCGAAAGGCGTACCACCGCCATGGGGAGTGGGTCGACGGCGTGATCTACGGGCTCGTGCGCGAGGATCTCGAGCAGTAAAGAATTCGACCTGTGCGCAGCGTCGGAGGGGTGATGATCGACGCTCTCGAGCAGCTCTACCGCGCGCGCCGGCCCGAGTTCTGCCGCGCCGCCGCGGCGATCGCCGGGGACCGAGCGCTTGGCGAAGACGCCGTGCAGGAGGCATTCGCCAGGGCGGTGCGCAAGCGGCGCTCGTTTCGTGGTCGCGGCCCGCTGGAAGCGTGGGTTTGGCGGATCGTCGTGAACGCCGCGCGTGACGCGCGACGTAGGCGGCCGGCGCTGATCGCATTGGCGCCGCCGACCGCGGCGTCCAACGGCCACGCGCCGATCTTGCCGCTGGAGCTGCTCAGCGACCGCCAGCGGGAGGTTCTGTTCCTCCACTACTACGCCGACCTCGACTACGCGACGATCGCCGACGCCCTAGGAATCAGCGCGGGAACCGTCGGCGCGACGCTCTCGACCGCCCGCCGGCTTCTGCGGCAGGCGCTTGCCACGGAGGTGCGCCCATGACGGAGAAGCGAATCGACGACCTGCTCGACGCGCTCGTGACGCCCTTCGGGCCGCGACCTGACGGCTGGGAGGATGTGCTCTCCCGCGCGAGCCGAGCCCGGCGCCGCTACGCGCTCGTGGCCGCTGCCGCGTTCGCGCTGCTTCTCGTCCCGACTGCGGTCGCACTCCATGGGGAAGTTACGAGCCTCTTCCAGGGCACGCCCGCACCGCCGGCGGTCTCGAACACCTTCGAGGGCGGCAACCGCATGGCGGACCTAGCGGCGCAGAAGGGCATGGGCGCGAGGTTCCCGCACGCCGACGTCAGCCAGGCGCACGGTGTACTTCAGATTCAGACCCTCTACGGCCCGCAGGATGTCTGGGCTGCGCCGAACGACCACGGCGGCACGTGCTACTTCGTCGACTATGCGAACGACGAGCCCACCGAGCCCGGCGGCGCCCAGCCCGGCGGCGGCACATGCGATTCCGGCGAGCAGGACGCCACGATCAACACCAGCCTCGGGTGGGAGCTGGCGCATCCTGAGGTCTCGACGCTGTTCGGGCTCGTCCGCACCCAGGCGGATCGAGTCGTGGTGCGGCTGAAGGACGGTTCAACGCGGACACTGCCCGTCGTGGAGGGCGCGTTCCTCGCGTCGCTCGACAAGGGCGCGAAGCTCGACCACATCACGGCGTACGACGGCGACGAGCAGGTCGCCACGTGGACTGCGCCGGACTAGCGCTCTAGATAGGCGACGCGGCCGGCCTCGCCGGAGGCCCAGCACGCAACAGGGCTGGCGCAGTCGACAGTGTCGAAGCTGCCGTCGTCGAAACCCTGCCACGTCGTGCCGAAGTCCGTGCTCACGTCGCTGCCGGTCGGGCCGACGGCGATGACCGTGTGCCCGTTCACCCACATGACGCCGGAGCGGTACTCCGGCGGGCCGCCCGGCTCGAGCTGCCACGTCGTGCCACCGTCGCTCGTGCGTGCGAAGTTGTTCGGCGAGGCCGCGGGGGCCAAGAAGTCGCCGCCGACGGCGAGGCCGTCCTGCTGGTCGTGGAACGCGAGGGCGAAGATTCCGTTCGAGCCGGAGCCGCTCGCGACCGGAGTCTGGGCAACGGTCCAGCTGGCGCCGCGGTCGTCCGAGCGGAAGACGCGGCCTGCGGTGGTGCCGAACCATGCCCGCCCACCGTGGCTGGTGATGCACTGGCCACTGGCTGCGAAGGCCGCCTCGCCCGGGAGCGCCTGCGGCATCTGCTGCCCGGTGACGTGCCAGTGGAGCCCGCCGTCGTCGGTGGCCAGCACCAGGAAGTGCTGCCCATCCGGCGGGTCTGACACCAGCAGGCCGCGGCGGTTGTCGAAGAAGGTCATGCAGTCGTAGAACGCGCCCGGGTTCGTGTTCTGCTGCGTGATGCTCCATGTCTGCCCGCCGTTCGAGGTGACGTAGATGCGGAAGTCGGTCGGGTTGTTTCCGATCGACATCGCAACGGCGTGGTCGGCGTCGAACGCCTCGATGTCCCGGAACTGCAGGCCGACGGCGCCCGCCGGGCTGACGTTCTGCCAGCTCGCGCCCCGGTTCGTGGTGCGCAGAACGACGCCGTCGGTCGCCGTGTATCCGCTGACCCAGGCTGTGGTCGCGCTGACTGCAGACAGGCCGCGGAAGTGAGCGGTCGTGCCGGTCGGCGTGTCGTGCCACGCGAAGCCGCGCGGGGCGGCCGACGCGAGGGAGACCCCCACGACCCCCGAAAGTGCAACGAGCAGCAAGATGCGCTTCGTCACGGGGCGGGACCATAACGCAGGTCGTCGCGCCACGCGGGCAGTAGGCTGCCCTCATGGCTGCCATGAGCCACGCGAGGCGCTGGGCCGACCGGTACCAGGCCGCGTGGGAGGCGGACGACCCCACAGCCGCGGCCGCGCTCTACGCGACGGATTGCATCTTCCGCTCGGCACCGTTTCGCGAGCCCGAGCCGCCGCTCTCGTACACCACGCGCGTCTTCCCCGAGGCCCGCGCCGAGGACGTGCGCTTCGGCGAGCCGGTCGAGGAGGGCGACCGTGCCGCGGTCGAGTGGTGGGCGACGCTCGTATCGCCCGGCGGCGAGGAGCAAGCAATCGCGGGGTGTTCCGTCCTCCGCTTCGACGACCAGGGCCTCGTGGTGGAAGCGCGCGACTACTGGCACCTCGAGCCCGGCCGCCGCGAGCCGCACGAGACCTGGGGTAGGTGAGGCGCGGGCTCGCCGTGCCGGTGGCGGCCGCAGTTGCGGTCGCGTTCGCCGACTCCTCGATCGTCGTTCTCGCGCTGCCCGACCTCTACGGGCGCTTCCAGACGACGATCGAGGGCGTCTCGTGGGTCATCACGGCGTACAACGTCGCGGTCGCGTCGACGGCGCTGCTGTTCGTGTTTCTGGTGCACCGCTTCCGCGCTGCCTATGTGCTCGGCGGCGGGCTCGTGCTCTTCCTCGCCGCATCGATCGCGTGCGCCGCCGCGAACAGCCTGGCGTTCCTGATCGCGGCGCGCAGCGTCCAGGGCGTCGGGGCCGCTCTGCTGCTCTCCGGCGCGTTGCCCGTCATCGGGGCCAGGACCTGGACACTCGCTGGGACCTACGGTCTCGCCGTCGGCCCCGCGCTGGGGGGTGTGCTGACGCAGGCCTTCGACTGGCGCGCGATCTTCGTCGCGCAGGCGCCGGTCGCCGCGGTCGCGCTGCTCGGCGTGGGCCGTTCCCAGCCCGAGGACGTCGCCATCGAAGGCTGGCGCCCCTCGCTGCGCCGCACGCTGCCGGCGAACACCTGCCTCGGGCTGCTCTTCGGCGCGCTCGTGGGTGCGCTCTTCCTGGCGGTGCTGATCGTGATCAGCGTCTGGAGCTACTCGCCGATCGGCGGCGCCGCGATCGTCAGCGCCCTACCCATCGCGGCGCTCGCCGCGCGGCCGCTCGACCGGTGGTTGGCGCCGGTCACGGCCGTCTGCACGGGGGCAGCGCTCCTCGCGGTCGGGCTGGTGGGGCTCGCGTTGCTGCCCTCGGCGAGCGTGTGGCTGCTGGTCTGGGCGCTGCTGCTCTGCGGCGCCGGCCTCGGCCTCTCGCTGCCGGTTCTCTCGGACGCGGCGCTCCAGAAAGGGGCGAACGCGACGCGCAGCGGGACACTGACCGTCGGGGCGCGCCATGTCGGCCTGGTCCTCGCGCTCGCGATCATCGCCCCGCTGCTTGCGTCGAAGATCCCCGCTGCGGGCGACCAGGCGCTGCTGCGCGGGACGGCCGTGCTGCTGGACGCGCCGATCGGCCTCGACAAGAAGGTCCCGGTCGCGCTCGACCTCCGGTCGGCGTTCGACAAGGCCAGGGAGGGCGAGACCCCTGACCTCGCGGAGCCGTTCGACAAACGCGGCGCGCAGCACGACTCGGCTCTCGCATCGGCGCGCGACACGCTGCTGGGGGCGATCGAGGCGACGATCACGCGCGCCTCGCGCGCCGCCTTCTTCGTCTGCGCCGGGTTCGCCGCGCTCGCGTTGCTCATGGCGCTGCTCTTCCGCCGGAGCGTGCTCGGGTGAGCCGGGCGGCGATCTGGATCGTCGCGGGCCTGCTTGCGAGCGGGGCCGTCCTCGTCGGGGTCGAGCTCGCCAAGGGCGCGCTCGACGAGCCGTCGCCGAAGATCGCGAACCCGTGCGAGCCTCGCGAGGGCCGCACGGGGGGCTTCGACACCACGGTTCAGCGCATCGTCCTCGACGGGGTCGACGGCGCGGCCTGCCGGTTACACACCACGCGCGAGGAGCTCGTCCTGTCGCTCGGCGGCAACAGCGCGGTGCTTCCGCGCCGCTGGGACCAGCACCAGGTCGAGGTCGCCCTTCGCGCGGGGCTGCTCCGCTCGGTCGACGAGGCCGTCCAGCGCGGTGACGTCCCGGGCTTCCTGGCGCCGGCCCTGCGGAGCCTCGTGCGGCGCCTGCCGCTCGACCGCTTGGTCCAGGGCGGCTTCAGCCTAAGCGACCTGATCGGCTAAGAGCGTCGCCCCGGTGGAGGACAGCTAGGGCCACGTCGTGCTGACTCTGGCCGAACGCCGGGATTGCGGTGGTGGATTCCGGGATCTACGATCGTGTGATGAACGCGGACGGGGATTCGGCGACGCCTTCTGCTGACGATCGGAGCCTTCGTCGACAGATCGAGGAGCTCGAGACAGAGCTCGATCGATACCGGGACCAGGAGAAACTCATTGCCGACACGCTCTCGTTGGCCACGAGGCACGCCGCAGCGATCCGCGAGAACGCCAGGCGAGATGCCGAACTGACTCTTCGCAAGGCTCGTATCGAGGCTGCGGAGCGCAAAGGCACCGCCGAGCTCGACCGGGACCACGCATTGGCTGAGCTGCTACGACTGCGACGGATCACCGAGCGAATGCGGAGCAGCCTCTCGACATTCCTGGCTTCGACCGTTGACGAGCTTCGGCGCGAAGGAGTCGAGGAGGAGCAAGTCTCCAACCAGACCACCGCTCTCGAGGCGGCGCTTGCGACGGTTGTCGAGTCGTCCCGTAGAACGGAGGTTCGGGATCGGGTCGAAGATGGCCCGATCGGCGGGTCTCGGCATGAGTTGTCGTAACCGACGGAGTCCTGACGGACCGAATGCGCGGGAACGACGGTGATTCAGGTACTCGCGGTCCTTTGGGCGGTCGTCGGAGCGTTTCTTCTCTTCGGGCTCGTCTGGAGGGCATGGCTCCGCCCAGCCCGTCTGCGCCGGCGACTTGAAGACCGGCCCGCGAAGCTACCGCCTGCGGATCAGCCCGACGCTGAGTGGATCTACGGGGATCGCGCAGCTCGAACATCCCCGGAGACACTTCGAGGGCCAGAGGAGGAGGCTAGGGGTCGTGCCGAGGCGATCGTTAGGGCCGCCGAGCTCGAGGCGCAGGAGATCCTTGCGGCGGCTGAGCGTGCGCGTAGCCACGCGGAGGAAGAGCTCGCGCACGAACGGGCCCGCATGGCCGAGATGAGCAAGAAGCTCTCTGATTTCTTGGCGAACGCCCTCGAGGAGGTCGAAAGAGCCTCCGTGAACGGCTCGACGAGCGCCGAGGAGCTCGCCGAGTTGGAGGCGCTTCGCGACGAGCTGCGAAGCAGCAAGTAGCGGCTGGCGGGGTTCACGGCCCCTATCCGAACCAATCGGACGTCGCTCGGATCCCCCGATCAAAGTAAGGCATTCGTAAGGCCTGTTGCCTCTTTACTTGCCCCGAGTCCACCTTGGCGGTTAGATAGCTCCAGACCAGACATGTCTAACTTAGGTGCTCGACGGGCACAGGCCTGGAATAGGGGGAGGGGCCACGCTGCTGCGGCAAACGAGCATTCAACATGCAGGACGACTCGACCATTCGACTGGCGGGGTGAGCCCGGGTCGGTCGGAGGAGTTCGGGGATTTTCAGCAGCGACTGCTACGGGTCGTTGATGAGCGAACACTGGAGCTGCTGGAACGCCGCCGGTTGAAGAAGAGGCCGAAAGGTCGCAGCTGGCTGGTGCGGCGTCTTCTCCTCGTTGCAGACCTCCTAGGGCTCACGCTCGCATTTCTCATCTCAGCCGGACTCTCCGGAACGATGGAAATCGCCGGCTGGATGACCTTCTCGATCTTCGCGCTTTCGCTACCAGCTTGGATCGTCGGGGCAAAGCTCTTCGGCCTCTACCGGGACGACGAAACCCGAACCGATCACACCACGCTGGACGACCTCGCGAGGGTATTCCTGTTGATCAGCGTCGGTGCGTTGCCCTTCGCCTTGGTGACCGGGTACTCCGGAGGCGAGATGACGGCGGTTCTCCTCTTTTGGGTCCTCGGTGTCGCTCTCGTCACGCTCGGCCGCACCACCGCCCGTTCCGTCTCGAGGCGAACGCGTGCCTACCTGCAAAACACGGTGATAGTTGGTGCCGGGGACATCGGTCAGCTCGTTGCCCGTAAGTTGCTCCAGCACCCCGAGTACGGGATCAACCTCGTCGGGCTGGTGGACAGCGATCCGAAGGAACGGCGATCCGACCTCCGTCATCTCACCTTGCTCGGGACGCCCGATGAGCTTCCGGCAATCGTGCGGGCGCTGAGCGTCGAGCGGGTCATCATCGCCTTCTCCCAGGACGCGTCCGACAAGACAGTCGCGTTGATTCGGTCGCTGCGAGATGTCGAGGTGCAAGTCGACATCGTTCCACGGTTCTTCGAGGCAATTGGTCCGAAGGTCGACGTCCATACGCTCGAAGGCGTGCCTCTGCTCGCGCTTCCGCCGGCCGTCTTGAGCCCTTCCTCGCGGTTGATGAAGCGCTCGGTCGATCTCGTCGGGGCGACGATCGGCCTGGTCGTCGCGACGCCGCTGATCGCCGTCATCGCCTTCCTGATCTGGCTCGACTCGGGTCTGCCGATCATCTTTCGGCAGAGGCGTCTCGGGATGGGGCTGGAGCAGTTCACGATCCTGAAGTTTCGGACCATGAGACAGGGGACCGGCGACGGGGCACATCGCGCGGCGCTGGCGGTGAGCATGGACTCAAACGGACGCGAGGCGGACAACGGTCTCTACAAGCCCGACCAACCCCAACAGGTCACCCGGGTCGGGACGTGGTTGCGCAAGACGAGCCTCGATGAGCTGCCTCAGCTCGTGAACGTCATCCGAGGTGAAATGTCGCTCGTTGGGCCTCGCCCGAGCCTCCCATACGAGATCGAGCACTTCGCCCCCCACCACTACGAGCGCTTCTCGGTCCCGCCCGGCATCACGGGCCTATGGCAGGTGACCGCTCGGTCGCAATCGACCTGGCGCGAAGCGATCGAGATGGACGTGGCCTACGTGCGCGACTGGTCGATCGGCCTGGACATCTGGCTCATCTGTCGAACGCCGGTCCAGATGCTGCGGCTGAAGACGCGCTGATCAGGCAGCAGCTCTCGCGCACTCCGCGACCACTTCGCCGACTTGCGCGATCTCGTAGGGCTCGAGCTCGGGAAACATCGGCAACGAAAGGAGCTCGCTCGCCCAACGCTCGGTCGCGGGGAATCTCTCGCCGGCCTGCCCGAGGCGCTCGAGCGCCGGTTGGACCGGCAGCGGCAGCGGGTAGTGCAGCCCGGTTTCGATGTCGTACTCCGCGAGCGTGGCCCGGATTTGGTCTCGTTGCGCCGAGCGGACGACGTAGAGATGCCAGACGTGCTCAGCCCACGGAGCAGTGATCGGGAGCGTAAGCCCACTGGATGCGAGAGCTCGACCGTACGCCTCGGCGTGGCCACGCCTGAGCTCGTTCCAGCGGTCCAGATGCCTGAGCTTGACGCGTAGAACGGCGGCCTGGATCGTGTCGAGGCGTTCGTTCGTGCCCTCGATCTCGTGCACGTACTTGTCCGTCCGCCCGAAATCCCTCAGCCGGCGAATCCGGGTCGCAAGCTCTTCGTCATCGGTCGTCACGGCGCCGCCGTCGCCGAGAGCCCCAAGGTTCTTGGCTGGGTAGAAGCTGAATGCAGCGAGCGTGCCCAGACTGCCGGCGCGCCGATCCTTGTAGCGAGCCCCGTGCGCCTGGCAGGCGTCCTCCACCAGGGCAAGATCGTGCGTTGCGCAGAGTTCGAGGAGCGGATCCACATCCGCCGGTTGCCCGTAGAGGTGAACCGCGATCACGGCTTTCGTTCGAGGCCCAATCGCAGCCGCGACGCGGTCGACGTCTACCGTCGCCGTGGCTTCCTCGCAGTCCACGAGCACCGGCGAGGCGCCGAGCCGGAGGGCGGGCAGAACGCTCCCGATGAAGGTGTTCGCCGGGACGATCACCTCGTCGCCGGGTCCGACGCCCAGGGCTTCGAGAGCGAGCTGGATGGCTGCGGTACCCGAGCCGACGCCCACGCAGTAGCGCGTGCCGCAATACGCAGCGAACTCCTGTTCGAACCGCGTCAGCTCATCGCCGAGGATGTACTGCGTCGAGGCCGCCGAGTCGATCAGCGCCTCGTCGATCTCTGCCTTGATCGACGAGTACTGTCGCTCGAGATCGACGAATGGAAGGGTCAACGGGATACCGGTTCGGCGGTGAGCCCGACGCGCATTCCCTCTGAGCGAAGAGATCTCGTGGCGGCTTCCAGGGTTGCCACGACTCGGCGGCCGGCAACTCCGTCGGCTTCCGAGCTTGCGCCCGAAGTACAGCACTCGACGAAGTGGAGCATCTGCTCCTTGAGTGGCTCGGCCCCCGAGACCTTCGGGACGATGATGTCGCCGTCGCGGATCTGTGCTCGAAACTCTGCGAAGTCCCCGCCTCGAGCGGCATCGGAAACCGCTTCGTAACTGGCGCCGCGATCGAAGACCTTCAGCTTCTCGTCAGCAGCGACGTCGTCGAACACGATCATTCGGCGGTCGCCGACGACCGTGACCGTTCTCACCTTGTACGGATCGAGCCAGGAGAGGTGCGCCGCCCCGATCGTTCCCTCCTCGAAGTCGAGGTGGACGAAGACGACGTCCTCGTAGTCGTCCCGGAGAATCGCCCGCCCGGTGGCCAGGGTCGAGACGGGCTCGTCGTCGATCAGATAGAAGAGGATCGAGAGGTCGTGGGGAGCCAGGTCCCAGAGAGCGTTCACGTCGGAGCGGATCGGCCCCAGTCCTGTCCTGGCCGTGTGACAGTAGAGAACCTGGCCGACCTCACCGGCATCGATGAACTCCCGCATCATCCTGACGGCCGGGTTGAAGATGAACGTGTGCCCGACGAACAGAACTCGCCCGCTCCGTTCGGCCGCCGCGATGAGCTCGTCGCACTCGCTCGTCGACGTCGCAAGCGGCTTCTCGCAGAGAACATGCTTGTCGGCTTCGAGAGCTGCGAGCGTGAGCGAGTGATGTGAGGACGTCGGTGTCGCGATGATCACGGCGTCGATGTCGGGCGCCTCGATCACCTCGCGCGCGTCGTGTGTCGTGCGCACGGCCGGGTAGCGCCCATGGACGAGCCGGATCGCCTGCTCGGAGATGTCGGCGACCGCGACCAGCTCCGTTTCGGGTAACTCGCTGATTACCCGCGCGTGATTTGGGCCCCAATAGCCCAGGCCGATCAGACCCACCCGCAACACGCCTATCGGTTCCCTCCCCGCAGAGCCATGCCAGCTTGGACTGGGTACTTCAGCAGATTGCGGTCGGATCCGCACCTAGACGGAGGTCCGGTGAGTGTGGATGGCGACGCCGACCCCCGCACGAGCATTCGCCTTTGATCTCACGTGCGGCGCAAATGAAACCTGGCTTCGGCACCCTTACAATTCAGCGCTCGGGTGTCGTCAGGGGGAGAGCGCGGAGGGTCTTTGCCGGCCGGCGGCCAGTCATTCTCGATCGTCTGCCTCTCGCCCCAGGACTGGCGGGTGGCGCTGCCGACGAACCGGCAGCAGGTCATGTTGCGCGCGGCGCGGCGGGGGCATGACGTGCTCTTCGTCGAAACGGGTTATTTCCTCGGGCGGCACCTCTGGTCGCTCGTTGGCGGTCGTGAGCGCCGCTCGCTTGCGAGTCGCTTGTTCTCGACGGAGGAAGTCGCCTCAGGTGTGCGCCTCCGCAAGGCCCACAACCTCCTTCCCTGGGGGTCGACGTATCGGCTGCCGAAGGCGATCAACTCGACGGTCACGGCGCGTGAGCTCGCGCGCCTGGCGGCAGGACTGACGCAACCGGTCGTGCTGTGGATCTACGACCCAGGGGCGGCCGGCCTGGCGGGGCGCTGCGGGGAGGCCTTCGCCGTCTACGACTGTGTGGACGACTACACCGAGCAGACGACCTCTGCACGCAAGCGAGCGATGGTCGCGAGCTGCGATCGAATGGCCGCCACTCGCTCACGGCTCGTCTTCACGACCAGCGCCAAGATGTACGAGCGGCACCGCCGCCTCAACCCCGGAACCCATCTCGTGCAGAACGCCGGAGACTACGAGCACTTCTCCGCGGCGGCCGATCGCGGGTTGGCGGCCTCCGAAGTTGCCGACCTGCCTCGCCCGGTGCTCGGCTTTGCAGGCAACTTCCTCGCCTCGAAGGTGGACTTCGGCCTTCTCGATCACGTGGCGCGGGCTCTGCCACAGGCGACCGTACTCCTGATCGGGCCGGCCAACCCCGAGACCAGGCCCCTGCTGGAGCGGCTCGACCAGCTCCCGAACGTCAGCTGGCTAGGACCGAAGACGTACACCGAGCTGCCGCGGTACGTGGCGGCGTTCGACGTCGGCCTCATCCCGTACGTGTCGAACGCCTACACGCGGAGCTGCTTTCCGCTGAAGCTCTACGAGTACCTCGCGGCCGGTAAGCCGGTCGTGGCAATGGGCCTCCCGGAGCTGGCGGAGATGGAGCCGGACGTGGTGCTCGTCGACGGTGCGGCGCGCTTCGTCGACGAGGTGGCACGTCTAGCCGCCCGCAACGGTGAAGGCGACAAGACGCGGCGAATGGAGCTTGCGTCTCGCAACAGCTGGGAGGCAAAGACGGACCGACTGCTCGAGCTGGTGAGCCGCGAGCTGAACTCTTCCGGCACGACCGGATAGTCACGGTGCGGATCCTCATCGCGAGCGGCACGTGGTATCCGGAGCGGAACGGAGTGGCCCGGGTGGCCAGCGAGGTAGGCCAGAGGCTCGCCGGGCGCGGCCACGAGGTCACCGCAGTCGTTCCGAAAGTCGCCGGCATGCCTCGAGAGGAACGCGACGGCTCGCTCGGGGTTCACCGCGTGATCGAGCGCGGCGTCATGCCCCTGACCGTCAAGGACGTTCTCGAGACGACCAGACGGTCGCGCAGCCTCGGCCCGTTCGACGTGATGGTCGGGCACGGCGCCAGTACCGCTGTGGGTCTCGCTCGGGCCGGGTTCTCCGCTCCGCTCGTGCTCGTCTACCACGCGTCGCTTCCGCGCGAGCTCCGTTTCATGCGCAGTCGCCTCAAATGGGGACGCGAGCGCGTCGTGGCGTACCTGAACGACCCGATCAGCGTGCTCCTGGAACGCAGCGCCGTCAGGCGATGCGCTCGCATCCTCGTCCTGAGCGACTTCAGCAGGTCCCTGCTAGCGACGGATCATCCGGACGAGGTCCACAAGATCAAAGTCGTCTCCGGTGGGGTCGAGACGACGTCCTTTGCTCCCGGAGACGGCAGAGGGGCGGCACGAGCGCGCCTAGGGTTGGATCAGAATGGGCGGCTGCTGGTCACCGTCCGGCGGGCGGAACCGCGCATGGGAATCGAGCAGCTTCTCCGAGCGATGCTCATCGCGCGCGCCGACGATCTTCGCCTCGCGGTCGTCGGTGGGGGCCTCCTTACCGACGAGCTCGTCCAACTGACGTCGCAGCTTGGGCTTGACGGGCGTGTCCAGATCGTTGGCCGAGTCTCCGAGGATGAGTTGCGGGACTGGTATCGGGCAGCCGACCTGTTCGTGCTCCCGACCGTCGCCTACGAGGGCTTCGGGATGGTCACGCTGGAAGCGCTCGCAAGTGGCACTCCGGTCGTAGGGACGATGGCCGGCGCGACGCCCGAACTGCTCGAGCCGCTCGAGCCGCGGCTCGTCGCCGAGGGCTCTGACCCGGAGTCGCTGGCGTTGGCGATCGGCGACGTTCTGACATTCAGCGACGACGAGCTCCGGAGACGCTCCCGAGAATATGCGGTCACGCGGTTCGACTGGGAACGGGTCACGCGCATGTGGGAGGAAGCGCTCGTAGAGGCGACGAGCGAGGACAGCCAGGGCCGTAGTTGAAGGGAGATCCTGCCCCCCGAGCCGCGCTCCCGTGGTTTTCTTCTGACTTTCCAGGCTATTCTCATCGCACCGTGACGGCGGCCGACGTCTACCGTGCGCTCTGGCGGCACAAGTGGTTCATCCTCGTGCTCACGGCCTTGTGTGTCGGCGCCGCGTGGTACGCGACAGTCCAACAGACCCAGCGCTACGAAGCCGCGGCGCTGGTCCGTGTTCAGGAGCGCGGGCCGGCGGCGGCCGGAAACCCCTTCGCGGGGCTCCAGGCGTCGCAAGACCTGGCTCAGACCTACGCGAGGCTGATCGGGGCGGGGGCTCTGCGGGAAGACGTGAGGGCGTTGGTCGCAACGTGCACGCGCCCGAACGCGCGAGCCGAGGCGAGCCCGTGCCAGTGGCTCGTCGGAAGGAGCCGAGCCGGGCTCGAACCAGGACCGATCTCGAGGGTGAAGCTGACGGCAAACAACGTCCAAGATCTCGATTTGCTCTCGATCACGGCTCGCAGTGAAAGCCGCAGGAATGCTTTGATAGCCGCGGCGGCGGCCCCAGACGCGCTGCGGGCCTTCCTCCGCCGCACAGCGCCGGCGAGCGAACGGATTGTGACGGTCAAGACGCCGACGTCGAGCTCGCTCGTCTCCCGGCATCTGGCCTTGAACGTCACCATCGCCCTCATGCTCGGACTCATCTTCAGCAGTGCTCTCGCGCTCTTGCTCGAGCTCTTTCGGGATCGTCTGCCGGAGGCCGACGAGGTCGAGGTGGCCGTGGGGCATCCTGTGCTCGCCACCATTCCGACCCTGCGGCTCCGTCAGCGAGCCACGCCTCCGCAGGCAGGGGTAGGGACGGTAGGCCCGACGGGAGCGTACGACGGCGAGCAGGCTCCGAGTCCTGCAGGTTCCGGAGCGGCGCCGGAACGGCGAGCATGAGCCCTGCGTTCCTCGTGGAGCCGGATTCGACCTCGGCTGAGCCGCTTCGTGGACTTCGCCTCGCGATCGAAGCAAGGCTCGGCTCGCGGGAAACGAGGGGGCTCGTGTTCACCAGCCCGTCCCCCGGCGACGGGAGGTCGACGATCTCGGCGAACTACGCGCTCGTCGCGGCCCACATCCAGCGGCCTGTGCTCCTCATCGACGCGGACATGCGGAACCCGAGCCTCCACACGATGTTCGACCTGCCGCTCTCGCCTGGTCTCGTGGACGTGCTCCGAGACCGGCTCGACCACTGGGAAGTGACGCACACGTTTCCTGGTCTCGGCGGCCTCAACGTCCTGACGGCCGGGTCGTCTCTTCAGAGGCCCGGCGATGTGGCCGCCTCGCCCGCCATGGGCGCCTTGCTCGAGAAGGTGTACGACGAGTGCGAGGCCGTCGTGCTCGACTCGCCGGCCGTGCTTTCCGCAGCCGATGCGGCGGGCCTCGCGTCTCACGCCCGCACGGAGGTCGTGATGATCACCAACCGCTCGGGGAAGAGGCGGCAACTCGTGAACGCACTCCGCAGGCTGACGGTGACCGAAGCGAACATCGTCGGGCTCGTCATCAACCGCGAGGGTGCTTTGGCAGGAGACTTCTAGCCCGGAACCGGCCACGTGCACGAGGACTCCCTTCGCCGGCTCTTGACGCTGTGGGTGGCTGCAGGTCTCGCGGCCGCGAGCGTGGGCCTCGGCGTGTTGGCGGCGAACGCCCGAGCCGAGGGTCTGTCCGTCGGCCTGGTGCCGGTTGCGGTCGTGGCGATCGGCTGGTTGATCGCATCGAACCGAGCCGTTCTCGTCTTCGCCGCGTTCGGGCTGTGCCTGCTCGCCCCCCTGCCCGTCACCGACCCGCTGCCGGTTCACGTTGGAATTCAGCTCTACCCCTCGGACCTTCTCGTGTTGCTGGCACTCGTCTCCTGGGCGGCGGCGTGGCTTCTCAACCCGGAGACCGCTCGGCCCTCCCTGCCTAGGGCTCAGGTTCTTGGTTGGCCGCTGCTGCTGTTCGCGGCTGCGTTGCTCGCGGCGATCATCCAGGGGCACGAGCGGTACGGGGAAAGCCTCTTCAGCCTGCCGCTTCGCTTTCTGGTGTACGCCGGCATCGCCTTCGCAGTCTGCGACCTCAAGCTGTCCGATGCCTATCGGTGGATTGTCGCCGTCTTCTATGCAGGGACCGTGTGGCAGGTAGGCGTCGCGATCTACGGCTACGCGACAGGGACCTCGGCCACGACCCAGACCGTTCTTTCGACCGGCGGCGAGCGCGTCCTCGCCGGCAGCACGTCGATGTTCATGGCGGGCGCTCTCCTACTCGCCCTGTTGAATCTCGAGACCGAGCGCTCCGCGCGAGGGACCGCCTTCCACCTGTTGATGGCCGCGCTCGCGACCTTCGCGCTCGTCAGCACCTTCCAACGGACCACCTTTGCCGTGGCGAGCATCCTGGTGCCACTCGCGCTACTCGTATTCCGCCGGGTCGGACTGCGTGCGGTGGCATTTCTGCCGCTGCTGGCGCCGTTCGTCGTGCTCGCAGCGCTCCTCGTCCCGAGGGCGGACCCCTCGCTCTTACCGACCTTCGGCGATCGGATCACGGCCAACCCGAGCACGGACACGAGCGCCAACTGGCGTCTGGATGCCTACGCCGCAGTCTGGGAACAGGTCCGTGAGTCTCCGCTGACGGGAGTCGGATTTGGACTCCCGGTGACTTTCGTTTCCGACGGCATCCGCTACAACGTCGCTCAGGACCCACACAATCAGTTCCTGTATCTCTGGGCGGGCGGCGGATTGCTCCTTTTCGGGAGCTTCCTCCTACTGCTGATCGTCTTCCTGCTCGAAGCATTGGCCCGGTTCAGCGCGGCGACAACCCAAGGTCGCCACCTCCTTTTCTGGGTCGTCTCGCTCTGGTTCGTGTTCGTGGTGAACAGCCTCACCGGCATCATCCTCACGCAGCCTTCCCTGCTCCTCGTCTTCTGGGTCCTGATGGTGCTCCCGATGACGGTGCGGTCGGAGGAACGGGTTGCGACGCGTCCAGCTCCAACACCTTCGGCCATCGCGCGGGCCCTTCGCTAGCAAGGCGCCGACGGACGATGAAGGTGCTCTGTTTCACGAACATCTACCCCTCGGCGAGAGAGCGTTGGGCGGGCTCGTTCGTGCGCGACCTGGTCGAGGACCTCCGTGAGCTCGGAATGGACGTTCACGTACTTGCCTTCAGCGGCCGGGAGCGAAGGCGGGCCTACGCCGAGGCTGGTCTGGCCTTTCGCCGCACCATTCGGGCCGGCAGCTTCGACCTCGTCCATGCGCACTACGGGTTGACCGGGTTCCTGGCCGTCGGCCAACGGAGGGTGCCTGTCGTCGTCACGTTTCACGGCAGCGACACGGGCAATCCCCGAGTTCGCTGGCAGGGGTGGCTTTCGTGGCTCGTCGCCCGCACCAGCACTCCGGTCTTCGTGAGCAGAGACGGCGCGCGGCGACTCGGCTGCCCCAACGCGGCGATCATTCCGGCCGGCGTCGACCTCGATCTCTTCCGGCCGCGATCGACCGCGGAGGCCCGCGCCGCGCTGGGCTGGTCCGAGAGCGGTCGCTACGTGCTCTTGCCGGGAGCTCGCTCGAATCCCGACAAAGGGGTCGATCTGTTCGATGCCGCCGTCCGTGAGGCGCGGAAGCGCGTCGAGCTCACACCCGTCAGCCTAGAGGACTTCTCGCGCGAGGAAGTGGTCGACGTCATGAACGCCGTCGACGTGACCCTAGTCACCTCGAACTTCGAGGGCTCGCCCGTCGCGGTCAAGGAGTCGCTCGCCTGCATGACACCGGTGGTCTCGGTCCCGGTCGGCGATCTTCCG
>Ga0173483_10000184_pt1 | contig 16163 bp, 17 predicted proteins | sample NitcycUS178409R2_FD_122621 | JGI IMG/M metagenome (GOLD analysis project Ga0173483, IMG submission 122621) | Soil microbial communities from Arlington Agricultural Research Station in Wisconsin, USA - Nitrogen cycling UWRJ-S178-409R-2 (version... | ecosystem: Environmental > Terrestrial > Soil...
AGCAAGAATTTCCTTAGAACGTATTTTGAAATGGAATATCACCATACGTGTTTCAAAAGAGTTGACATTGCTCTGGAACACACTTCAGAGGATATCACTTGAACAAATTCTAAAATGGAATACTTTGCAGAGAATCAGCAAAGAGTTAACCTTACTCTGGAATACTTTGCAGAGAATATCATTAGAGAGGATATTACAATGGGATATTGTTCAGGGTCTAGAGAGAGTATCCAAGGAACTCACACTGATATGGAATACTCTAGGCAGGGTGTCTAAGGAAAATACTATTTTATGGAATACACAACAACGGGTCTCAAAGGAGTTAACCCTACTATGGAACGCACTGCAAAGAATATCTCTCGAAAGAACTTTGCTGTGGAATACCTTAGAGAGGGTCTCCAACGAACTGACTCTGTTGTGGAATACCAGTAAAAGAATCTCGAAGGAGGTGACGTTGTTGTGGAACTCGCTAACCAGAATAACGAATGAGGTGATTCTGAAGTGGAATTCATTACAGAGAGTTAGTAAAGAGTCCACCTTATTATGGAATTCGCTTGCTAGAATTTCCAAGGAATCCATACTAAAATGGAATACTAGTCAGAGAATATCCAAGGAATTAACACTAATCTGGAACACATTGCAGAGAATTTCGCTTGAAATGACGTTGTTATGGGATATTGCTCAGCCCGGTCTAACCAGAATCTCCAAAGAACTCACTTTGTTATGGAATACTAGCCAAAGAATATCACTTGAACGTATTTTGCTATGGAATTCACTAAAAAGAATATCCAAGGAGTCAACTTTGTTATGGAATATCACAACAAAGGTCAGCAAAGAGGTAACTTTGTTATGGAATACCTTACAAAGGGTTAGTCTAGAGCGAACTTTGCTCTGGAATACGTTAGGCAGGGTGTCAAAAGAACTGATTTTGAAGTGGAATACGGTCAAAAGAGTCACAAAAGAGTTAATTTTGGTGTGGAATATCAATATCAGGGTATCTCTTGAACGAATTTTGTTATGGAATACAACAAAACGTGTATCTCTGGAAAGAATCTTGAAGTGGAATACTTTACAGAGGTTTTCATATGAATGGAGTATCAAATGGAACCTTGCATCAGGTAAAATCCAGAGATTATTCAAACATCCAATTGAAAAATACACAGTCAAAGCAAAGGAAAAGATTCCAAGAATAACTTCATTTATGAGGGGACTCTATAATAGAAACTGGGATGATGTAAGATAGATGACCCATTTTGAATCAAAACCTGAAAGGGAAAAAACATTTCCTATTAACATAGAGAAGCGTGTATCTGAAATTATAGATGTTCCTGCATCAAATGAGAGACCTGATGTAACATATAAAAAAATTGTGGAGTCGTAGTTATTTACTTTTTTTAACTACGAGTGCTTTCTTCTTCTTTACTATTTTGCTCTTCGGTTGTTTCTTCATCTTTTTCTCTACCTACAAATCGTTCCTTGACATCAGACAGGTTATTCAAGGGATTTCCGTCACGTCCACTGACAAGAACCTTTTCCCCATCAATGTCTTTAACAGTCACATTTGACGGGTCTCCACTGTCATATGCTTGGACCTGATACTTTTGTCCTTTCTCAATGGCAGCAATCATACCATCGTATGATATGTTACCTTCAACTTCACCTAGCGATGGACCAACATCAAAACCCGTTACTTTACCTGAACCCTTGTCTATAACCCTAAAGTTAATAATCTTCGGGTCCTTTGTAATGTTCATTAAGTCGTGTTAATAACGGATGTTTATAAAGATTGGCGTGGCTATTAATGAATCGTATCTCAGTAAAGAACTGAAAACTTGACTGAAACTTCGTTCATGTAAGGTGTGGTATTCTGAATGTATCCAAATCTTGAATGAAAATATTCAATGGAAGTGCAGAGATGTAGATGTTCGACCTCTTCCATTGCTGTCTTGAAGTCCCACTGACCTGACTCATCACTTATAATCAGTCTAGCCACGTATCAATCGTTCTCAATTATTTGTTAATCCTTAAATACTTTTGTAAGTAGAGTTTGTCAATGTCAAAAGAAGTAGTGACGGAAGAAGATAAAGACTTGTCAAAGAAAGAAGCAGCAGATTTGTTAGCAGACGATAAGGCTAAGGCTAAAGAACGAAGAAAGCCAAAAGAATATTCTATTGATACTCTAAAGAGACCATTAAACAAGGATGAAGAAAAGGAATTCAATAAATTGTCAAAGGAAGAGCAGAAAGTATTCATTATAAAGAAATGGATTGCGGAAAATAGAACCTTAGATAAGTCTGAAATGCATGAAGTAAGTCTAGACGATGAAAAAGAAGCAGGGTTAGTCCCCTCTTAACCAATTTTTTTAATTAACTTTTTATTAATCAGATGTAGTAACGTTAAGTGTAAGTAATTGTCTGGATTTGAAGATGATGCTGCATTCAAGAATCTTGCAAAAAAACCATTCTCGTTTCATAGATTATCATGGCATTGCAACGTTGGTGACTGTGGACAATGCGATGGGCTAGTCCATTATAACGTAAAAGTATTCCAGTATAGGGCATATAGCGAAAAAACAAAGCAGGAAAGAGACGTTTATGAGGATATTGTATGGGACACCAATCATAATCAGGTTCAACTAGAAGGTGGTGTCCTGCAATCAAGGGAAAATACACCTGAAGGCTCAAAATGTGAGTGTTTCTGTCATAAACCCAGACCATCTACTCCGATTCCGGCAGTTCCATCAAAATTAAAGTCTGAAGGCAAGAAATTGCATGAAATGCTGTCTCCTAAAGCCAAAAAGGACCTGCGATAGATGTCCCACGTCTCAAGAGCAGGGAGGGGGTATCAATCCATAGGAAAAAAATTCGATAATATAGACGATTTACTGCTAAAACGCAGGTTAAAAAAGATAGATAAAAGGCTCAACATGGAGCAGGATTCAGTTGGAAATGTAGTATATACTGACCCTCACCTGTTCTATCAGAGTTTTGGATATCTTGTCCATCCATTTACAAAGCAAAAAGTAGTGCATCTAGCGCCATATCAGTATGAGGCATGGCTCGATATTCTAAATTTCAAATATAATATATTCATAAAATCTAACAAAATAGGATTATCCACACTAGCATTAATCGCTCTGTATCAGAATTGTATGCTAAAAGACAGTGCAGGTGCTGAGAAACTAGTCATTGCTCAGACATCCAAGATGGCAAAAGAGCATCTATACACGCTCAGACAACTCATTCTGAGTTCTGATACGTTCAAAAACACGCTGATAATGAGACCTGCTAGATATCAACTCCGAGATGAGAGGACGAAGGCAACAGAGTTATTCATACAGAATCCATACAATCCTTCCAGACCTACTAGGATTATCGCTCTGGGTGCTAGCGCTGCATCATCAGTTTCATGGAAGAATGTTGATTTTATCTTAGTAAGTGATATCACAAAGGCATCAATTGACTATACTGAGGTCATAGATGGTGCTTTTACTCGTCTAGCCATGTCTAGAGGTAAGTTCGTCATAGAAACTATCCCACGGGGTCCTAGGGGGAAGGTGTATGCGCTGTGGCAAGACTGTTTAGCAGGGAAAAATGACTTTAAACCCCACAAATACCCCGTAGAGATGGCTATTGATGCAGGTCTGGTCTCAAAAGAGTTTATTGATGAGGAAAGAAGGAGGCTAGGACCATATTACAACGAATACTATGGTGCAGAGTTCATTTCAGTGGGTGGAAACGTGTTTTCACCACAACAAATAGAGGATGCAATCAAAGCACAGAGAGAAATCAACGAAAAGCCTCAATTACCTCACCATGTAATGCAATCATTCCCCAAATCCATTGGAATTGACCCTGCATTCGGCTCTGACTCTATGTTTGCCATCTGTATCACTCAGATGCGTAATGGAATGATAGAGGTAATCTACGCTGAAGAGTTCACAGGGATGGACCATGAGAAAATGTGCAATCTCATCATAAATCTGATGCACAGATACAATATCACAAAGGCATACACCGATATGCAGATGCAATCAGTGAGTGACAAATTGAAAATCATGCAGAATGATTTATCCGATGATAAGAACACAAAGAACATTCCATTTGACCAATTAAGGTTATCAGATTACAAGATTAACCCAATATCATTTGGAAAATACGGTATGCAGATGATTCAACACGCACAGCGTATATTCTCAGAGAAACTAATAGCCATTGATGAAACACGATTCTCAAATCTGGTTGCACAACTCAAAACAGCAACACTGACAAATCCAAGTGGTGACAGACCAGAGTTGGATAAACAGACCTACGGAACAATGGACCTCTTTGATGCATTCAGATTATCATTAGTCAACTACGGGTGGAGACAGACAGAGGCATATTGATATACTATCTCTTGTTAACATGATGAATATGAGTAGATTTCATAGTAAATCAAACACTCCTACCATCTGCGATATATGCGGAGAAGATAGATCATGTAAATTTGCTGTATGCAAAGGAATGCTCGCAAATGAGGTGGAGATATGTGAATTCTGTGTTGACGGAATGCATGAGATATTAGAATGAAGCCTACTAGAAAAATTAGCAAGAATTTTGTATCAGCAGATGCACCTAGGAAGAAATTCTGTCCTATCTGCATTGTAAGAAATGAGGAGATTGTGATGATAAGACATGAAGTGTCAAAGACTATGGTGTGTATGAATTGCGGATACGATACTCCTCTGAATATGGAACCTGTAATAGACACAACACTGGAAGCAGGGAATCAGGTTGATACATCAATACCATACCTGAAAACGGTATCATTTCCAAAAGAACGGAAAACAAATCGTATTGTAGACAAATATAATTCTGCTATGGATGCATGGCAATCAGAATCAGAAGCGTGAACACGGAAATTTTATAAGTATAACTCTTAAAGTTACTTTACGTGGGCGTAGAAACTGTAAAAAATACAGAAAATATTAAAGAATTTGAGACACCGGAACAAACTACTTCAAGAGTTTCTGAAATAAAAAACAATATCGTAAGAATTTATGAAGAGATGCAGGGTTACGATAACGCTGTTCAAAAAATGGAGGTCAGTGCAGCAGATAACATCAAAAGACTTGGAGAATATTATAAGGAACTTCATTCTAAAGGTGAATTCATTGATGAGACTACAGGTAGAACTAAGAATCTGAATGAGGTTTGCAGGACAATTTTAGCAGAGATGGATGCTAGAAGTTTTTCTCCGTATTGCAAACAATGGGTATGGAAATCACTACCAGATGACTATAAACGTGCATGGCGCAAGCCAATTGATACTATAGATGGAAAACCCGCCAAAGCGGGTTTACTAAGTATAGATAACGAAGTAGAGACATTATATGATGAACAAATGGAATGTATCACTAAATTACGCAACTTTGACTACAATGATTTGCCAAAATCATTGAGAATTCAGGTTGCTGAACACGTATACAAGGTGTATAGGAAGCATGATAAAGAATGGCAGAAACACGGTCTAACAGTAGTCAAACATGAAGATGGACTTGACATTCAGGACCCGTTTGCAGGAATCATACGGGTTGAGGAAGGAGAAGCATATGAAGGTGAACTGTTTGATGCACTCAAAGGCATAAAGAAATCAGTCACTGAAATCATGAAAAAGGTTAAAACCGGACTCAAAGACAAGGATGGGAATCGTCTCATTACACTTGACAGAGAGCATGAAATTGCTATGGGTGTCAAGACTCTAGATGGATATTTCAATCCAATGGCAAACTACAAATGGAAACGAGATATACCAAACTGGGCTAAAATACTCTTAAAGAAATTCCAATTAAAATCAAAATCAGGTGCAGAGAAATTCTCAAGGAAGGATGTAGGCAGCAACTTTTATGACTTTTTTGAAAAGCAGAAAAGAGGTGTTACAAGAGAAGAAATAGCCAAAATGGAAAAGAGACTCTGTGTATTCTTCTTACAATTCATCAAACATCACCCCGGTCTGATGGCATTGTCAACAATGTTTGAAGAGATATCAGAAGAGAAGAGAGCAGCACATTCAATAAAGATGAATCCTAAACTGAGTGATAGAGCATAGATGAGTGAAGAACTCTGGGCAAAATACGGTGGACAAGAATTTGAAGTTGTGGATAAGATGATTCAAAAATCCACTAAAATTAATAGGATTAAGATCACAATGGGAGGACGTGATTCACTATACTCCCTTGTTAGATTACCCAGAGAACTAGCAGACAAGTATTCGCTAAACAAAGAATGTATCATAGATGTGATTGATAGAGAGGACCTTGGTGGCATCCTCATAAAGAAATCAAATTGATTGTCAAGTAACTATAAACATTGGTTATCTATGTAAATGGGAACTTTATCAGAATTCATCAATAACGCTTCTAACGAATATCATGACATATCTAGAGGACAAATACTAGAAAAGCCATACTACAAGACTAAGAGATTTGCAGAAAATTACAGTTCTTCTGCCAAATCCAAATCACCTTATTCTTACTGGAATGTAGGTCAAAACACAACTGAGATGTATAGAAACTATCTTGCAGAATCTTCACTGAGAAGTCCACTCTCTACATTTGCTCAGAAGGAAATTGTAGAGGAAAAATTCAAACCCATCTATGGTTCAGAATTCAAGAAACTTCTATGGGACATGTATATCAACGACTACATAGCAGGAGAAGCAGTAGACATCAAATCATACTCTGCATTCGCTAATCAGTTACAGCCAACACTCATGCCAATTGGTAACAAGAACTATGAGTCTGAAGATGAACTACGAACAGCACTTGACGATACTGGATACAATGAAAAAGAAAGAAAAAATATTATTGACTACATCAATATTGTCAACATCAATACCGGCATGGAATGGTATCAGCAATTCCTTGCATCACAATACATGGTAGGTGGTGTTGCTGCATTATTCGTAGAGACATTCACAAAGCCATTAGAGATTCCAGTAGGAAAGGATGAGAACAAAGGCAAGATAGAAATCCCAATAGGAACTCCTGCGCTAATCAAACCACTGCATTGGTCATATCTGGATCAGGTAAGAGTCAATGTCAAAGATTGGAGTTTCAAAGAAGTTAGATACACAGACTTTGAGAACTTTGCTACTAATACTCCTGTATTTGTTCCTGCAAGGAACCTGATATACATAACACGAAATGACAAGATGGTAACTCCAAACAATCTATTCTATGGATTGTCAGACTATCATTCTATTCTAAAGTTATCAAATATTATACGACAAGCAGAGGAAGTTGATTTCCCTGAAATAGTAACATCATTCTGGTCTCAATCAGGTGTATTCAAATTCAAAAACATGAATGTAGATGAGATGGATAAATTCATGGCAAGTGTTGGACCCGGACTCATCAGAGGATTCAACAGTCAGATAGACTTTCTACCTGTGAATCTAAAGCATGATGGATGGTTCCTCATCACACTACTACAAACTGTAATCTCTCATATGCTGATGAAACTCAGAATGCCGGAGTTCATCTATGCAGGTGGTGGTAAGAATACATCAAGAAGTGATGTAGAGATACAGATGAATTTCTACCGTGATATTGTTCTTGCTAAAGAAAGATGGAATATGGACCACTTTCTAAATGACCAATGGTATTCTGAATTAATCAGTCTAGCAACAAAAGAGACTGACCCACGTAAACGAAAGTTCCGTGTAGTTCAGAATTACATACCATTGAGTTTCGAGGATATTCTTGCCAAGGCTAACTCACTAGAACTGCTTGTAAGAAGATACTTCATAGACATCCATGAAGGCAGACAGATACTGGGACTCAAACCATTCAACAAGAACATTGATGAAAAGGTGAATGCGATAGGACAATTACTAGACCTATCACCTGTAGAGAAAATCAATCTAAAGAATCAGGAAAAGCGTTTCAAAGAACAACAACAAGCATTCCAGAATAACAATCAGCAACAGCAACAGCAACCAAAGAATCCTAATGCTAAACCACTTCCATCAGGTCAGAGGGGATTTCAACCACCATCTGACAGAGCAAACTCAAAGAGGACGGGAACTTCAGGTGCAGGTCGTGGAAATAAGACATGAAGAGTGATTATACATGAGTTGGAAAGATACAGCGATAAATAATACCGGAACATCAATAAAATACGGTGCTGACGACATGGAACTTGTCAGCAGGTTATTCAATGGAGTAACGACAGGTATTCCTGCTGTAACCATCAAATCTAATAACAAATGGGGATTCTGGGATGGTATTCTCTACATAAGAAACCAAGCAGATACAAAGAACATGACAATTCGTGGTCCTGTAACCATGACAAACGATTTCGATTTAACGATGCCTTCTATCACTGGAAATGATACACTTCCTGCAATAGGACTTGCTAACGTATGGGGAGTTAAACAGCAATTTGAATCAGGTATGCTGATAAAACAAATGAGTGACCCTGCAAATCCATCATCAAATTATCATCATCTATATGCAGATTCATCAGGACATCTTATAAGGAAGAATAGTTCTGGTGTAACGAAAGACTATGATGTAAATGCTTCATCATTACCTCTTGACATATCAGCATTATCAATGGCATTAAGAGATTATAATGCAAGGGTATTCAAAGTAGATTCAACGTATTATGCCGTCAAGCATGATGGAACTCTAATTGATTCTGGTTCTGTATTTGAAGTGGTGTTGCAAGCAGCGATAGACCTTACAGGTGATATATTGGTAGGGGGTCTTGATACATCAATTCCTGAAGAATTCCTGTTTACATCAACAGGTGTAACCATGAGTGATAATGATATAGGAACGAATCTAATCATACTGAAAAATGCTAGTCTGGTTATTCCAAATGGGAGTAGTATTACTGCAATCCACATGCTCAATTGTTCATATTCTAATATAGATTTGTATGGCTATATCTATGAAGCAGGGACACCAGTAAGAAACGGAAAAGGTATTGTTTTGGAAGCAGAAAATGGTGAAAGTTGTAGTTATAACTGTATTAATTTCAACGGTGGGATGATTTTTGATGTTGATACATGTATTGAAATAAAAGCCACATCGTCAGGTTTTACACAAGCAAACACCATAAATCATGCATTCTTCCAGAATTTCAAGAAAGGTATTGTGTGGAATTCTATATCAAGTGGTCCATGTGGAGGCAACGTAGTAAACAGTGCAGTAATACAATGTGCGCCTTATACCACTCATGGAGTAAAAGACGTTGATAATGGTGGCGATGATCAGCCAAACGACTTTATCGGTTGCCATGTTTGGGATTTGCCGGGTGGTGCTATAGGTATCAATATAAAGTCAGGTGGATTTGTCAAAATAACAGGTGGAGATATTAAATACAATCCTGCAAATGACCTATCAACTGCAACTGAAATACATGATAACAGGAATGGAATACTTACTAACAAAAATATTTTGGTTCGACACACTGGCTCTACATCACTTGACCTTTACAGAACTGATGGAGCAACAGATACTTTTCATGGAATAGCATTTAATGCTCCTGATTCTGCTGGAAATAAAACAAAATATGCAGATGTCTTTGCATACATCAATGATGACACTAATGGATCAGAAGATGGTGCATTTGGAGTTAATGTCCAAGTTGCAGGTGCAGATAAAAATGTTTTATTCTGTGATGCTGCCGAAGGACTTTCATACAGTCAGGATGGTGATATCTATGGTAGTATCACAACTCAAGGGCTAACAACAAGTCATGTATACAACACTGCTGATGAAGATGGGACATTCTACACATCACTCAGGGATTATTCAGCACGAGTCTACAAAATAGGTTCTACATATTATGCTAGAAAATACGATGGAACAATGATAGATTCAGGTTCAGTATTTGAAACGGTATTACAGGCAGCAATAGATGAGAATGCAGGAGATATAATAATAGGTGGATATGATAGCGCTCAAGAATATCTTTTCTCGACGACAGGGGTTGTATTATCTGACCAGAATGTAGGCACTAATTTAATCATAATGAAAAACGCCTCTCTTGCGGTTCCAAACGGATTTACTGGAACTGCAATACATGTTCATAATGGTGCTTATACGAACATTACTTTATCAGGATTTATCTATGAGGTAGGATGGGATACAAATTCAGAAGATAGACTGTGGACCGCAGTTTTATACGAAGCCGACAACGGTGACTCATGTGTTTATAATTCATTCTACAGTAAAGGCGGTCAGATTTTCGCTGTTGGAACAGGTGTAAAACTCAAACAAACTGGAACAGGATTCACCAATGGTAACGCATTTTATAACCTGAATATATCCGATATGACAGTAGGTGTAGAGTTAGAGCAAAACGGTGGCACTGATAAAATACAGGGTAATTATTTTAGCGATAACCTTCTCCAATGTGATGCTGATACAGAATATGGCTACAAAAACGTAAGCGGTGGTGGTAACTTTTTATCAAATTGTTATGTATGGGACCCTCAAGGTGCTGTAGGAGTGAACCTGCTTAGCACGTCAGGTGATGGGAATACAATAGTTGGTGGAAATGTAAAATATGACCCAGCCAACGATGCTAATGTAAACACGCAGGTATTCGATCAATGGTGGACAATTCTGGGAAATAACCTACACATATACTCTAATCGCACGGTAGCACAGTTAACAACAGATCAAAATAATTTCGCTCTAGGTGATGATGTCAACAAGATAGAATTTTTCATGTCGTCTAATGCTTCACGAAACATAACAGGATTACATGCAGATATGGCTACATATATGAGAGTGATAATCCTACATAACACGGGAAGTCAGAACATTGTCTTAAAACATGAAAACGCTAGTTCAACAGCGACCAATCGGTTTAAATTCCCATCTGCTGCTGATGTCACATTGGCTCCTGCTTGCACTGTTTGGCTGCAATATGATGGTGAAGTAAATAGCAGATGGATACTGCTAGGGAAGAACTTTTAATCAATGACAGAGTGATGTATCTCAATGTCAGAAAATCCACGTAAAACAGTCAATCCAAACGCTGCACCTGATCCACTTGAAGGCAAATCAGAAGAAGAATTAAAACAGATTATTAGAGACTTGGAAAAAAGTCATGGTGTTGATATTCAAAAGATGAATCAGTATGCGGTTATAATTCAGACCATTGCAGGACAGATAAAAGAGATTGGACTCAATGCACAGATAGTAGGAAAGAACGCAGAACAGAATCTTGATCAGATTATGAGAAATGGTCCGATAAGAGCAAGAAATCCACAGAATCCTAGTTAGTTATCTTTCATACGTCAATGCAAATTGATGTGTGGAACCACAAATTTTATTTAAAGATGCTTATACTAAAGATGGTGATATCTACGTCCCTGCTCTTATCGCAGAGGGAGAATTATGGAATGAAAATGGTATATGTTATACATCAGAGTTATTAGAAAAATGGCATAAAGAAGATGCAGTAAAAGGACTTGCACACAATGCACATTCTACAGGGAATCATCCATTAGCCTATGAACCTTCAGCACCCGATGACCTAGCAGAGTCTGCTCAGGTAGAATACTATCGTAAGAAGTCCCATGATTGGGGTTTTGCATCATATGTAAAATCCATACTAAAGACTCTGGATAATGGTTCTAAGAGACTTATCGGAATATTCAAGATAACCGATAATGATGTAAAGAAGGCATGGCGTGAACGCAAGTTCCCACGATTTGTATCATCTTCAGCATTCGTTCACCAAAGAGATGAGAAAGGGAGAATCACTGATGCATCATTAGTTGGTGTCAGTTCTGTCAAGACACCTGCTTATCCTCCACACATTGCAGGTGTTGATAAACAATGCACCGGTGGGGATGAATGTATTTCAAAATTAGCAGAGTCAAATTCAAAGCGTGACCACTATTGCATGTATTGCAGGTATACAACTCTCTCAGAAATTAGTTCTCTTAGTAACGAAAAACTTTCAGAATCATCAATGGAAAACGATAGTCCTACTTCTGATAAGAAACCAGAAGGAGCCGAAGCAGGGTCTGAAAATGAATCTCCAATAAAAGATTTAGGACAGACTCAAACTAGTGCAGATGGTTCTAAAACTGAACAAATATCGGAAGAAGAAGTTGATTACAAATCGAAATACGAATCATTGCTTGCAGAACATACAATTGCAAAGAAGGCATTAAAGACAGCAAATGATTCAATTGCTACTAACACTGAGAACGTAAATAAATTAATCAAAGAATCACTTGGTTCCAAGATAAGAGAAAGACTAGCCAAAGTTCCACTCTTTGCTTTTGAAAACAAAGAAGAGAACAAGGAAGAAGTCGTAAAAGAATTCTTAGCATTGCATCCAAAGATTGATGAGAAAACAATTCTATCATTGGTAGAAAAGCGATATATGCTTGCACCATTGGTAACAAAGGCTCATGAACAAAGCAAAGACAAGAATCTACAGGAATCAGGATTGATTACAGATGATGGTAAATTGGTCATACATGATGAGAAGGAAAAGGAAACTGGATTCAGTATTCTTGATGCAACAGGAGTTTTTGAATAATGCCGGCATCACAGAATCAACCGGGCGATCCAGAGAACATTGGTAATACACTACCTGTCTCTACCGTAGAAGATGCAACCTCAGCAGCAATTGCAGGTGGGGATGTATGCAACATGGGAGAGTCAGTGGATGCATGGCAAACATGTCCCACTAACGGTGTAGGTCCATTTAGAGTTGCTACTCCATATGGTAAAGCATTGAATGCTTCACCAAGCAAAGTAGAATTATGGCAGAACCCAATCTATGTCTATGTAAAAGCAGGAAACACTATTCCACCAAACAATGATGTCATTCGTTCAGCAACTACAGCAGGACGAGTAGATGCATTCGTTGATGGTTCTTCAGCAGTCAACCTAAGAGTTGGACAATACAAAGCAAAGGGTAACGTCAGCCCATTACAGGGTGACGGTGTAACAGCAACAACCGCAGCATCCGCAGGAGACTTGATTCTTATACTCACATACGACCGATAGGAGATAGAGAGAAATGGATAATAGTAAACTACGAACGTTACCTCCGAAACTAACCAACATGGAGTCATTATCTGAAACATACAAAGAGAAGAAAGACTCTGTATTGTGGATTGACCCTAGGTCAAAGAACATATGCAGAGGAGAGGAAGAATTATCAGTAGGCTATCAACCAACATGGGAAGAACCTATTGTAAACTTTGAAGAATTCGGAACTCAAAAGGCTCTAGTAGAATCAGGTAAACAATCTGATGTTAAAGGAACAGGTGGATGGAGTAAAGCAATGTATCCGAAAGCCATGGAAGTAATCAGTGCATGGAAGAATGGTGGAAAACGAGAAGTCAACAAACTTGCAGAATCAGGTATGCTGACAGGTGCAGACTTTGCTGCTGTCAAATCAGCACTAGTTGCGCTAAAGACTACGACTACACCACTGAGAAATCACATCTTACTGAATATGGTAACAAGGATGCAATCTGACAGACTAGACCTCAAAATAGACGACTTTACTGGATATGATGCTATCAACGAAGAAATGGGTGTATGGACAATTCCTCTATCCGGAAAGGGTGGATTTACGAGTCAGACATTCAGTCAAAAGAAATATGGATGGCACTTACAGTGGTCTGAAGATTTCACAATGCAAGTCTATGATGTTGATGTAATGTCATATCATGTCAACGCATTGAAAAATCAAATGGACACTGTGATGAATAAGAAAGTTGCTGCTCTATTTAACGCACTATCTGCAACCGTGCAAGCATCATGGACCGGATTCTCAGGTGGTCTATCTACAAGAAACGCGAAACTCGACTTTAGAGCAATCGCTGCTGTTGTAGAAAACTCGCTAAGAGGAAGTCCAAGATACATAGTCTCTAACAGAGCAGTGTATGATGCATACCAAACAAACACTACGGTTCAACCCGGAGGACTTGGAGCATTAGCATCAGTCAGATACACATTCGGAAATGGAATCAAAGAAGATATCGGTGGATTTTCAAACATGAGATGGGGACTTGATGACCTTATCACCACAGATAGATACACAATCTATGACCCAATAGGAATAGTATTTGTAGATGGTCCACAAAGAACAGCACAATATGAAGATAGCAGAACAGGAATCCGCGGAACAATATTCAAGAGATGGTTCGGTCAAAAGATAATTGACACTACAGTGTTCAACACGGGGTCAACAATCCTATGAGCAAACTCATAGCCTCCTCATTATTTGCAATACTATCAGTTGCAATCTTAATGATTGTAGCACAAACTGCTAATGCGCAAGGTGCAGGTGCAGTCAATGGATATCTTGCAGGTGTAGAAACAGGAACAGCAAGTGCAGCAGTAAGCAAGACACTACAAACTCAGGACTCTGACAAACTTTCATTTATTCTTCAAGCATCAGGTGGGAATTTTGGAAGCAAATTCGGTCTGGTCTCAGTATCAGTTGATGGAACAAACTTTATCCTAGTTGATAATGTAACACTGTCAACTAACACTCTAGTGGCAAAGAACTACTCAGATACAACTCTTGCATCAACAGTTGCAGTAAATCCGGCAATGTTTCCATTTGTGAAAATTGCTACGAGTGCAGGAAATACGGGCGTAACTGAGAAGATAACGTTTGTAATTCAGCAAACGCACTAACTTTTATTTTTATTTTTTTAAAATCACAATTCTTTTAATACCATTGTGCATAAGACACTATGATGTATATATCAAAGACCGCAATAGCATTATTTGCAGCAATCCTAGCAGTAGGATTCATTGCAGCAACACCATTGCAGCAATCATTTGCAGCAGACAAAACCATCAACTGTGACGATGGATGTAAAATCAACTTCAAAGGAAAGAACGATGTTGATATTAAATTCGGAGGCGGAGTAGGTCAAACAGGTCCAGCAGGTCCACAAGGTCCAGCAGGAGATAAGGGAGACAAAGGTGACAAGGGAGATCCCGGTCAAGACGGACAAGACGGACAAGATGGAAAGGATGCTGAATTAAGTGAAGAACAGACCAGCGCATTGAGTTTCGTAAATGACAACAAAGATGACATTCAGACATTAATCCAAATGTTACAGAACGGAACACTTGGAGTAGAAATCAGTGAAGTAGAAGATAACACAGACAATCAAACAAACACTGACAACAATCAAACAAACACAGACAACAATGGCACAGATACCGAAGTTCCTCCAGTAGTGGTTGACAATCAAACAAACACAGACAATCAAACTGACAACGACAACAACGACAACGAATCAAATAACGACTCAGACAACAACAATACAGAAGATAACGAATAATCTTCTCTCTTTATTTTTTTAAAAAGGTTTAAGAATTAGTGTTCACACAAATCTAAATAGTGTCATATAAATATAATCCGGAAAAGGAAGAGCCGGAGTATTCTGAACGTATTAAATTAATCCAACAAGCCTATGAGGATGAGGGATTTGAATGGATTCCAGACCCTGACAAAGATGCTGAAACAGTCAGGGAGATTGGATTTCTCAGATATTCAAAGAGAAATCCCGGCAGTGCAAAGCAATATCTCCTATCAGTATACAGGGAGAAGGGAGATGATGGCAAGGAATGGATGCTATGGAAAGTAAAGTATATCGTATTAGACAAAGACGACAGACCATTTGAGGCTGAAGTCTGGTTAGGAAAGAAACCCAAACTTGACACAGTTCCAATCAAAAATGATGAAGGTGTAACGGTAGACAAGAGAATCACAAAATGGAATATGAAATACATTCAACCATGGGACCCAAAAGTATTTGACAAGATACTCAAAGAGTTCATAAGCACAAAGACTAACTTTTATCTCTCAACCACATCAGAAGAATTCTTCCAGAACTTTGGAGGTTCATCAATCATGATAAAGGACAGAGAGTTGTATAGAAACTCTTCATATGAAGATTTGTTAAAGTATGACCAAGGACTAGCACAGCAAAATCAGAATTCAAATCTATCTACAAAATCAGTTGTAGGCAGGATTCATTGATTAATTAATATCATACCATCACAATCAATCTGTGAAACGACCAATCAGTTTGCCTATGGTATTGTATGTTATTATAATACTACTGTTGAGTGCAAACCTAGCACAGCATCAATGGCAGGAACT
>Ga0173483_10000185_pt1 | contig 16163 bp, 20 predicted proteins | sample NitcycUS178409R2_FD_122621 | JGI IMG/M metagenome (GOLD analysis project Ga0173483, IMG submission 122621) | Soil microbial communities from Arlington Agricultural Research Station in Wisconsin, USA - Nitrogen cycling UWRJ-S178-409R-2 (version... | ecosystem: Environmental > Terrestrial > Soil...
GGTCGCTCGCGTCGTCGGGCACGTCGACGGCGTGCTCGGCGAGGGCCTCGAGCGGCACCACCTCGAGCGTGCGCTCGTGCGTCGACGCCATCACGACGGGTGCGGCAAGGCCGTCCGCGTAGGCCTGCAGCCAGTTCGCGGCGGTGACGCACCAGCGGTCGCCGGGCACGAGCCCGGGGAAGCGGTATTCCGGACGCGGCGTCGACAGGTCGTTGCCGATGCGGCCCTGGTGTTCGAGGAACTCGGAGGTCATCACCGCGCAGATGGTGTGCAGTCCGACGTCCTCGGCCGCCGAGGAGCAGCAGCCGTCGGCCCGCGAGACGCGCATCGTCCGCGGCGGCCCTCAGCTCGTCGGTCGGCGCGCTCAGCTCGAAGCCGAAGTTCGAGGACTGGAACGCTGTTCGCGCCTGCTCGATCCGCGTCACCAGGTCGTCGGCCGACCAGGAGCGCACCGAACCGCGCTGAAGCGGCACCGCCCAGCCGTAGCTGCGATAGGTGTCGTGGAGACGCGGCGAGCTGTCGAGGCCGGCGACACCGTTCGCGAGCAGGAGCGGCGGCGGCGCCGGCCGGTGGTAGCGGCTGATCTTCTGCACGAACGAGGACTGGTCGAGGCCCTCGGCCGGGACCGCGTCGCCGAACAGCGCGGCCGTGCGCAGGTCGCCCTGACCGACGGGCACGAGCCGCAGGCCCGGCACATTCGGGATCCGGCCCAGAGCGCGGCGGATGACGAGCACCTCGCACCGCTCGGGACGGCACACATGCGGGAGGCGGCCGGACCGCAGGCGCACCCAGTCGCCGAGGTCGTCCACCGCCCCGAGGCTGAGCAGCGCGCCGCGGATCTGGCTCTCGCGGTAAAGCGCCGTCCCGGTCGCCGGCTCATCGACCGCCTGGCGCAGCCGCCGCCGCACCGCGGTGTCGAGCTGCGCGTACGGCGCCACCTGCCCGCCGACGCTGAACCAGTTGACGCGTACCGCGCGCACCTTCGCCGGCAGCGCCGCGACCTCGCCTGAGACCCCGCGGTCCTGCGCAGCGACCGATCCCGCGACGACGGCGGCGAGCATCGCGCTGGCTGCAGCGAGGCCGAGGACGACCAGCAGCAGCGGACCGCGCCGGCGGCGCAGGCGGGCGCCCGCGAGCCAGAACGGGAACGCGAGCCGCCGGAGAGCCGTCACCGACACACCGTGCCAGTTGGCTCCGCTTCCGCACCAGCGCAAGTTCGTTCCCGTATCGTTAAGCAGAGCTGATGCTCGACGTCCGCCGACTCCGCACCCTCCGCGAGGTCGCCCTGCACGGGACGATCCGAGCGGCCGCGGAGGCGCTGGCCTTCACGCCGTCTGCCGTCTCACAGCAGCTGAGCGCGCTCGAGCGCGACCTCGGCTACGAGGTCCTCGAGCGGCGCGGCCGCAGCGTCCACCTGACCGCCGCTGGGCGCGTGCTCGTCGAGCGCGCCGACGCGATCCTGGCCGGGCTGGCAGACGCTGAGGCCGCCGCGCGCGCAGCTGCGGGCGAGGACGAGCCTGGTGTTCGCGTCGCCGCGTTCGCGAGCGCGGCCGCGACGATCGTCGCCGAGGCCGTCCGCGCCAACGGCCTTCGCGTCCACATCGTCGAGATCGACCCGCGGCTCGGCCTCGCACGGCTGCGCGCGGGCGAGGTCGACGTCGCGATCCTCTGGGAGTACGACTACGTGCCGCTGCGCGTCTCCGGCCCGATCGAGCTCGAGCCGCTCCTCGACGACCCGATCCACGTCGTCCTGCCGCGCTCCCACCCGGGGGCCGCGGCGCCGTCGGTGGAGCTCGCCGACCTCGCCGACGAGCCGTGGGTCGACTCGACGGATGCCTCCTCGTGCCACCCGTTCCTGACGCACGCCTGTCTCGCAGCGGGCTTCGAGCCGCGCGTCGCGGCCGAGACGAACGACCACCGTACGCTGCACCACCTGGTCGCCTCGGGCGTCGGGCTCGCCGTGATCCCGTTGCTCTCGCAGCTCGACCTGCCGGCGTCGCTCGTCGCCCGCCCGATCCGGACCTCGCCGCCGAAGAGGCGCATCTACGCCGCCCACCGCAGCGCGTCGGCCGGCGACCCGCGCGTGCGGCTCGTCCTCGAGCGGCTCGAGGCCGCCGCTGCGAGCCGCCCGCCCGTGCTCGCGCTCGCCGAAGCCGGCGCCTGACCGAGAACGTCGGCGGGCTCGAGCCCGGCTGGTTCTGAGCTGGGCCGGACGGCCCATTGACGACGCCGGGCTCAGCGCTCAGGCTTGCGGGGTGACCCAGACGCAGATCCTCCTGTGGTGCGTCGCGCTGATCGTGCTCGAGCTCAACCACCTGAAGTGGATCTGGTGGACCTACTGGGAGTGCGCCAAGTGCGGCCGCAAGCACAAGGACTGCGACTGCAGCTCCAAGTGGGTCATGTACCTCTAGCCCGGCGTGAACAGGGTCAGCTGCATGCCGTCGGGCGCACGGACCCGGGCGTTGCGGTCGCCCCAGGGCGTCATGGTCGCCGCCGCGACCTCCTCCGCGCCGGCCTCGACGAGCCGGGAAGCGGTGGCCTCGCTGTCGCCGACCTCGAACGCCAGCCGGACCGTCCCCGAGACAGGGCGTCCCGCCTCGATCCGGTCGACCGTTTCCGCCTGCCGCTCGTCGAAGAGCTCTAGCGTCGCCCGGCCTCCCTCCAGGAGGACCACGCGCCCCTCCTCGGAGCTCCAGTCCGCAACCTGCTCCAGGCCGAGCGCGTCGCGATAGAACGCGACGGCGGCGTCGAAGTCAGGCACGGTCAGCACCACGCGGAACTCCTTGACAGCGTCCATCGTCCTCGACGATACGCGAGGCGTCGTCGCTGACGGACCCGCCGAGGAAACTCGAGAGCGTGCCGCTACCGTCCGAGCACACGCCGACGACTCTCTCATCGCACACTTAGGAACGCGTGGTTCACTTCGGCGCGTGGAGCGCGAGGACGGCGTCGCCCGCAACGAGCGGCTGACCGGGACGACGGCCCTCTTGTTGATCCTGCTCCTCGCAGTCGAGGGCGTGACGATCCTCTTCATCCGGCCGCTGCTCTCGATGCACGTCTTCGTCGGGATGCTGCTGATCCCGCGCGTGGCGCTGAAGCTCGGCACGACCGGCTACCGCATGGTGCGCTACTACGGGCGCAGCCCCGCGTACATGCGCCGCGGGCCGCCTCCCCTCTTTCTGCGTGCACTCGCGCCGATCGTCGTCGCGGCGACGGTGGGTGTCTTCGCCAGCGGTGTTGCGCTCCTGGTCCCCGGGCCGCGGCGTGGGCACGGGCTGGTACTCGGGGCGCACAAGGCGAGCTTCATCGTCTGGTTCGGCGCGACGGCGCTCCATGTCCTGGCGCACCTGCGCCGGCTGCCACGCCTCGTGCTCGGCCCGGGCATACGCACCCGGGTCGCGCTCGTCGGGGGCACCTTCGTGATCGGCGCGGCGCTGGCCGGCGGCACGCTCTCGCTAGCCGGACCGTGGCACCACTGGGTCGACCGCGACGACGCGGCCGCGGCTCACTTCAGCGTCTTCAGGTAGGCAAGCAGCGCGGCGAGGTCGGCGTCGGAGAGGATGCCGCCCCAGTGCGGCATGCTCACGATCGGCGCACGACCGATGACACTCCCGCTGCGAATGACATCCTCGATCTTCTTGTCGGTGTTGAACTCCGCGCGGAAGTCGGCCCCGGAGAGCGGCGGGATCGTCTTGTCTTCCGAGAGCGGGTTCGGCACCCCGCCGAGGCCGTTCGGGCCGTGGCAGTTGATGCAGCCGTCCCGGATGTAGAGCGCTGCGCCGGCGACGGCGGGGCCCTGGTCGCGCGGCACCTCCTGCGGCACCGCGCCGGCAACCGTGGGCAGCCCGGCGCGGATGTAGGCCACGAGCTCGCCCACCTGTCGCTTCGAGATCACGGCTCCCCAGACAGGCATGTAAGGCTTTGTCGGGTTCGCGGACTCGCCGAGACCGTGGTCGATGATGTCGGCGAGCTGCCGGACCGTCAGCGTCTTTCCCGCCGTGGTGAGGGCGGGCACGTCTGCCGAGACGCCGCCCCGGCCGTTCAGGCCGTGGCACTGTGCGCACGCGAACTGGGCGAAATCGTGCGCACCAGCCGCGACCATGGGACTTAGGGGTGTCGATGCCTGCGCGGCGGTCTGGGTCGAGCCGCCCTCAGCTCGCGTGTAGTGCCCGGCCGCGAAGCCACGATCGCGGCGGCAGCCAGCAGCGACAGCATCACGGCTGCGAGCACCCAGAACCGATTCGAGCGGCGCATTGGTCGAGCCTGCCCCGGCAGGCGGCCACCGCCATCCGCGTGGCCGCGGATCCTCTTGCTCGAAAACCCGTATCCTTGCATTTAGTCTGTCGGCTAATTAGCATGGTGTCTAAATGAAAACCGACCAGCTCAGCCTCACCTTCTCAGCGCTCTCGGACCCGACGCGGCGGGCGATGCTGAGCCGGCTCGCCGAGGGCGAGGCGACCGTCAACGAGCTGGCCGCGCCGCACGCGATGAGCCTGCCGTCGGTCTCGCGGCACCTCAAGGTGCTCGAGCGCGCCGGGCTCGTCACCAAGAGCCGGTCGGCGCAATGGCGGCTCTGCCGGCTCGAGACCGCCCCGCTCGCCGAGGCGGACGAGTGGCTGGCGCCCTACCGAGAGTTCTTCGAGGCGCGGATCCCCGGCCTCGAGCGGCAACTTGCAAGCAAACGCAGACAGGAGGAGCAATGACGGACGAACCCCAGCGCCACTTGACCCTCAGCTGGACGCTCGATGCCCCGCGCACCGATGTGTTCAGAGCGTGGACCGACCCGGACCACCTGCAGTGGTTCTACAACCCCGCGCAGCCGATCCCGGACGAGCCGATCGAGCTCGACCTGCGCGTGGGCGGCGTCTGGCGCCAGCGCATGGTGATCAGCGAGAAGACGGACTACGTGACCGGCGGCGTCTACCGCGAGATCGTGCGCGACGAGAAGCTCGTCTTCAACTGGGGCGCGGCCGGCGGCTGGCCCGAGCTCGACCCCGAGCGGCTCGAGGAGAGCCCGCTCGTCACCGTGACGCTCACCGAGGTCGGCGGGCAGACGGAGATGAGCCTCCGCGTCGACCTGCCGGCAGGCCTCGCGCCGGACCAGGTGCAGGCGTGGTGGTCGGCCGGCGTCCGTGACGGTTGGCGCGACACGGTCGACCGGCTGGCGGCGACGCTGGCGGCGGCGGCGCCGGTCAGGAGCTGACCGCGGCCGAAGCCTCGGTCTCGACGGCCTGGTCGGCCTCGTCCTGTGCGGGCTCCCGCCTGCCGGCGGCGATTGCGAGCGCGGAGCCGGCCAGCGCCGCTCCCAGCGCCGCGGCGGCCCAGCGGGTTCCGCGGCGCTCCTGCCCGAGCAGCGCGTCGAGCGAGAGCTTGCCCGGCCCGAGGTCGGCCAGGGCAACGGCGTTCGCGAGCAGCAGCAGTTCGTAGCCGCCGGTCCCGACCTTGACCCCGTCGCGCCAGACCACGGTGCGGAGGGCGGTCACCATCACGGTTCCGAGGGACGCCGCCGCTGCAGGCGTCGCGAGGCCGAGTGCGAGCAGGGCGCCCCCTCCGGCCTCGGCGGCTCCCGCCGCGACCGCGTGGCGCCGGCCCGGGCGAAGGCCAATCGACTCGAAGAACTGGCCGGTCCCGTCCGGCCCGTGGCCGCCGAACCAGCCGAAGAGCTTCTGCGTCCCGTGCTCGACGAAGATTCCGCCGACCGTGGCGCGCAAGAGGAGGCGTCCGAGGTCTGCACCCATCCTGCATCGTCGCGTGCCCACGACTGGGCCGGCTGAAACGTGGCCGCTAGGCGGCCGGCGCAACGTGGTCGAGAATCACCTCGAGTAGCCGGCACGAGTGGAGCACGTGCTCGTGCGCCAACGCTCTCGCGCCCTCGGAGCTGCGTGCCTCGATCGCGCCGAGGATCGCCCGGTGCTGGTGCATGTTCTGCTCATAGAGGTCGTCGATCTCGGGCCCGCCCGGACGCCAGCGGCTGAGAAACGTGCGCCGCGCGTTCTTCGCCACCCGCTCGACGAACGGCACCGCCGCCGCCTCGTAGATCACGTCGTGGAAGCGGTAGTTCGCGCGCACCCACTCGCCGGTCAGCTGCGTCCGCTCCTCCTCCCCGCGCCGGCGGTCGAGCAGCTCCACCGTCAGCCGCGCGAAGTCTGCCTCGGCCGCACGCAGCGCGAGCAGCCTCGCGTCATCGAACCGCGGCACGGCGAGCTCGGTGACCAGCGCCTCCAGCTCGGCGCGCACCAGGAACGCCTCGCGTAGCTCCTCGCGCGGGATGGCCCGTACGCGCACGCCGCGGTTCGGCTCGAACGAGACGAGGCCGGTCGCGGCGAGCCGGCGCAGCGCCTCGCGGATCGGCGTGCGGCTGACGCCGAAGCGCTCCGAGAGCGTCTCCTGCCGCAGCACCGTTCCCGGCGCGAGCTCGCCGGAGATGACGGCGTCCTCGAGCGCGAGTGCGATCTCGTCGGCCTTGGTGCCCCCCGCGTCGTGCTCGTCCACGCTCAGCTCCGGAACTGCGCCGCCTCCGTCGACCCCTCGAGCGCGAGCGTCGAGCTCGTCCCGCCGCTGACCGCCTGCATGACGGCGTCGAAGTAGCCGGCGCCGGCCTCGCGCTGGTGGCGGGTGGCCGTGTAGCCGGCCGGCTCGAGCGCGAACTCGTCTTCCTGGAGCCGAACGTAGGCGCTCATGCCTTCGTCGGCGTAGCCGCGGGCGAGGTCGAACATCGCCGCGTTCAGCGAGTGGAACCCGGCAAGGGTGACGAACTGGAAGCGGTAACCCATCTCCGCCAACTCGCGCTGGAAGCCGGCGATCCGCTCGTCGTCGAGGTGGGCGCGCCAGTTGAACGACGGCGAGCAGTTGTAGGCGAGCAGCTTGCCGGGGAAGCGCTCGTGGATCGCATCGGCGAACTCACGCGCCTCGTCGAGGTCCGGCGTCGACGTCTCGAACCAGACGAGATCTGCGTAGGGCGCCGCCGCGAGGCCGCGTGCGATCGCTGGCTCCAGCCCGTCGCGCACGCAAAAGAAGCCCTCCGCGGTCCGCTCGCCGGTCAGGAACGGCTCGTCCGCCGGGTCGGCGTCGCTCGTCAGCAGCTTCGCGCTGAGCGCGTCCGTGCGCGCGATCAGCACCGTCGACACGCCACAGACGTCGGCAGCCAGCCGCGCCGCGACCAGCATGCGGACGAACTGGTTCGTCGGGACGAGCACCTTGCCGCCGAGGTGTCCGCACTTCTTCTCGGACGAGAGCTGGTCCTCGAAGTGCACACCCGCGGCGCCGGCCTCGATCATGGCCTTCATCACCTCGAACGCGTTCAGCGACCCGCCGAAGCCGGCCTCGGCGTCAGCGACGATCGGCGCGAGCCAGTGCGTCTCGAGATCGCCTTCCGCCGCGTGGATCTGGTCGGCCCGCAGCAGTGCGTTGTTGAGCCGCTTCACCAGCGCCGGGCCGCTGTTCGAGGGGTAGAGGCTCTGGTCGGGGTAGGTCTGGCCGGCGAGGTTGGCGTCGGCGGCGACCTGCCAGCCGCTGAGGTAGATCGCCTTCAGCCCGGCCTTCACCATCTGTACCGCCTGACCACCGGTCAGCGCGCCGAGGGCGGGGACGTAGTCCTCGTGCTGCAGCAGCGCCCAGAGGCGCTCCGCGCCGAGCCGCGCGAGCGTGTGCTCGACCTGGACGCTGCCGCGCAGCCGCTCCACGTCCTCGGAGGTGTACGGACGCTCGATGCCGTCCCAGCGCGTCGAGGCGGTGCCGTTGCCGTTCGTCCTCATTTCAGCCCCTCTCCAGGTAGTCGTAGGCGGGCAGCGTGAGGAACTCCTCGAACCGTTCCCCGAGGGCCACCTGCTCGAAAATCTCGCGCGCCTCGTCCAGGCGCCATTCACCGTCGCCGAGCTCGGCGCGGAACCGCTCGGCCTCCTCGTCGATCACTCGCTCGACTGCAGCGCGGTCGAAACGGCCGTGCCGCACCCACTGCCAGACCTGCGAACGGGCGATCTCGGCGGTCGCCGCGTCCTCCATCAAGTTGAAGATCGCCACCGCGCCGGTGCCGCCGAGCCAGGCGGTGAGGTAGCGCAGCGCGACGGCGACGTCGTTCCGTAGCCCCTCCTCCGTCACGTCACCCGGAGTCGCCGCCACGTCCAGCAGCCGGCCCGCCGCGGCGTCGACGTCCTCACGCAGGCGGTCGAGCTGGTTCTCGCGCTCGAACTCGGCGAGTGCGACCGAGACGAGATCCGGGTGTGCAACCCAGGTCCCGTCGAAGCCGTCACCGGCCTCGCGCTGCTTGTCCTCGCGCACCTTCACGAGCGCGCGCTCGTTCAACTCGGCGTCGCGGCGGCTGGGGATGAACGCCGCCATCCCGCCCATGGCGTGGGCTCCGCGCCGGTGGCAGGTGCGCACCAGCAGCTCGGTGTAGGCGCGCATGAACGGCGCTTTCATCGTCACCGCATTGCGGTCGGGCAGGACGAACTCCGGCCGCTCGCGGAAGGTCTTGATGACGCTGAACATGTAGTCCCAGCGGCCGGCGTTCAGGCCTGCGGCGTGCTCGCGCAGCTCCCAGAGGATCTCGTCCATCTCGAACGCCGCGAGCACGTGCTCGATCAGGACGGTCGCGCGGATCGAGCCGCGGTCGAGCCCGAGCGCATCCTCAGCATGCGAGAAGACGCCGTTCCAGAGCCGTGCCTCGAGGTGGCTCTCGAGCTTCGGCAGGTAGAGCCACGGGCCGGCGCCGCGGTCGAGCAGCCGCCGCCCGTTGTGGAAGAGGTAGAGGCCGAAGTCGAACAGGCTCGCGGACACGGGCTCGCCGTTCACCAGCAAGTGCCTCTCCGGCAAGTGCCAGCCGCGGGGCCGGACGAGCAGCGTCGCGACCTCGTCGTTCAGCCGGTAGGTCTTCGCCGCGGTCTCGAGCTCGATCGTGCGCTCGATCGCGTCCGTGAGATTCGCCTGGCCCTCGACTATGTTCGACCAGGTCGGCGCGTTCGCGTCCTCGAAGTCGGCCATGAACATGCGCGCGCCGGAGTTGAGCGCGTTGATGACCATCTTCCGGTCGGTCGGCCCGGTGATCTCGACCCGGCGGTCGCGCAGGCCGGACGGCACGGGCTCGATCGACCACTCGCTCTCGCGAACCTCGCGCGTCGCCGGGAGGAAGCCCGGCAGCTCGCCCGCCGCGATCCGCTCACGCCGGGCCGCTCGCGCCTCGAGCAGCTCGCTACGCCGCGGCCCGAAGCGCTCCTGGAGACCGGCGACGAAGGCGACGGCGTCGGGCGTCAGCACGTCGTCGGCACGCGGCACGCTGTCGTGCAGCTCTGCTGTGGCCACTGCGGTCACTCGTTGTCGTGATCCCGCTCGCAGAAGTCCGGGCAGGTGCACGGCGCGGTCTCGGCGGCGGTCAGCACGTAACCCCCTCGCGGGCTCGACGCGCGGCCGCTGACGACGCGGACATGGCTGACGCCGTTGCCGTTCGCGGCGGCGTCCCTCTGGCTATGCCGGATCTTCGAAAGCAGGCGGTTCATGTGGCCATCCTTTCCAATTTCGGATCCGAAGTCCAGCGCAACTGTACTCGTTCCAGCCGGACGGCCAGCAAACAGCGGTCGTTTTGGATCCAAGGACCAGGCCGTTCGTCGTGGCTTATAGTCGCCGCGTGCTCGATCCCGGCCTGGCCGCCTTCCTGCTTGCGTTCGCCTTCGCCGGGCTGCTCGCGCTCCCGGGCCTGCGCAAGACGGCGCGGCGGGCCGAGCAGCGCTTCTGCGAGACCTGCGGCCGGCTGAAGATCCTCGGCGAGCGGACATGCGACTGCGACTGAGCTTCGACCGTCCTAACCGCCGCGATCTCACCGTCTTCGGCGGTTACTGCCTCGCAGCGGCGGTCTACATCGCGATCGGCGTGGCGTGGATCGACTTCCTGTTCTCGTTCTGGGTCGGGCTCGCCTACCTGCTGCTGGCCGCGTGGCTCATCCCGACGCTCGTACGCAGGCTCGCATGAGCTGGGCCGCACACGACCTCGAGCCGTACGCGATCCAGAAGCACATGCGTCTGAAGGTCGCGTTCGTGCCGCTGCTGATCGGTTCCTACTCCCCGGACATGATGACCAAGTGGTTCGTCTACGGGATCCACCTCGGCCCGTGGGACCTGAAGGCATCCGACCCGGCCCAGTTCCACCGCGGCTGGCCGGGGTTCGGGTTCACGCACTCGCTGATCTACGGCGTCGCGATCGGGCTGATCATCTGGAAGGTCTTCGGCTCGAAGCTCTGGGGCGTCAGCTTCATCATCGGCCAGTTCGCGCACGCGATCACCGACACCGGCGACACCGTCGGCACGATGCTGCTCTTCCCGTGGACGTTTCACTTCCACCTCGACGCCTGGGCGTACGCGGGACAGACAGGGCGGATGACCGACGCGGCCGCCTACTTCAGCGGGCTCGGCTCGATGTGGGACCTGGTCTTCATCGTGTACGGCCTCTACAGCTGGCGCGTGCTGACGAGCGGGTACTTCGACAACGTCATCTATCGGGCGGACGCGTTCTGGCCTTGGCTGAACCGCCTCGTTCCACGCGGTGCGCTGGTCGTCCTCTACCGGGCCGCGTTCTTCTACGGCACCTCGCGCTGGATCGCCTGGACGATCTGGGCGCACGTGATCCACCACTACCCGTACGACCTGAGCTGGGGCGGCCCGCACTGGGTGCCGGCCGCCCACCCGTAGCTCAGGACTTCAGCGACGGAAGCAACTGAGGGCACAGCTCCCGGTCGAGCACGCCACACCGCAGCAGGCGCGCCGACGGAAAATGTTCGTCGTCCGCCCCGTGTCCCCTCTCACTGCGACGCGAGCGTCACGATGCCGTAGGTGACCCCGAAGCCGGCGAGCGTCAGCGCGACGCGCAGCGGCGAGGTGCGCGCGTGCGCTGCAGGCAGCAGGTCGGAAGCGCCGACGTAGAGGAAGAAGCCCGAGTAGAGCGCGAGCAGGTAGGCGAGATTCTCGTTGGAGATGCTGATCAGGCTGCCGACGATCGCGCCGAAGAACGGCGCGGCGGCGTCTACGGCAAGCCACCGGAGCGCCCGCCGCCGGTCACCCCGCTGGCGGAGGACGAACGTGACCGTGTTCAGCCCGTCGGCGAAGTCGTGGCTGATCACTGCGACGAAGACGAGCACGCCGGTCAGCGTGTTGACGCCGAACGCGAGGCCGATCCCGAGCCCGTCGACGAAGCTGTGGACGGAGAGCGCGCCCGCGCCCAGCGCGCCGACGCGGTGGTGTGCCCGCGCCGCATCCGGATCGTCCCGGTGGTGCAGCACGATCACGCGCTGGAAGAAGAAGAACGCCAGGAAGCCCGCGGCGACGAGCCCCGTCACGGTGCGCGAGTTGTCGATGCCGTCGATCGCCTCCGGCAGGACGTCGAACAGCGCCACGCCGACGACCACGCCTCCACTCAGCGCCAGGATCGTCTCGAGATGAGCCCGCAGGCGAAGCGCCGTCAGGCCGCCGGCGAGCGTCGAGAGCACGGTGAAGAGCGAAAGCGGGATCGCGATCCAGGTCACGCGCAGCGCTCGCAGACGCCGTAGAGGTCGGCGTCGTGCCGCTGGACGACGAACCCGTACCGTTCGCGCACCTCGGCGACGGCCGGAGCGGCGCAGAGCTCGGTCTCCTGGACCGAGCCGCACGAGACGCAGACCAGGTGATGGTGATGGCCGGGCTCGCAGGCGATGAAGCGGCCGCGGTCGAGCCGCCGCACCTTCTCTTCCCCCTCGAGCAGCGCGAGCGTGCGGTAGACCGTGGCGAGGCTGACCGGCGCGGACCCGCGGGCGTCGGCCCATAGCTCCTCTGCCGTGAACGCATGGCGGCGCGACTCGACGAGGTCGGTGAGCAGCCGACGCTGGCGCGTGCTTCTAGCCACGGCCCGCAGCTTACTGCAAACGCTTCTCATTCTCACAACCACGGCAATGGCGCGCCGCTCCTGCGCTTGTGCAACCATCCGCCTCGTGCGTCGGCTCCTTCCCGGCCTGCTCGCGGCGACGGCGCTGCTCGCGTTCAGCCCGAGTGCGCTCGGCGCGATCGCCGAGATCCGCGACGCGCAGGGCCACCTCGTCGCCGCGGCGCGGCAGGGATCGTTCGCCTCGTTGCAGGACGGCGGCTGGACGCTCCGCTTCGACTCCTCCTCGCGGAGCTCACGCGGCGTCTCCGTGCGCGGCGTCACCATCGCCGGCGGCCTGGTCTATGCCGAGCGCATCTTCGTCCCGGCACATGGGCTCGCGGGCGCGGTGGTGCAGGGGCTGACGGTCAACGGCAAGGCGGTCGCGGCGCGGCCGAACACGCTCGTTCCACTCGGCCCCGCGAGCTACCTCGTCGTGCTCCAGGAGGCAGTCGTCCCCGGCGAGGGCAGCGGCGTCGTCGGCCTGCGCGTCGTCGCCGGCGACTCGTCGCTCGGGATCGACCCCGGCTCGCAGCTGCTCGTCGGACTTGCGCGCGCGGCGCTTCCGCCGCAGCCGCAGAAGCACCACCGCGCGGCGCACCTGTCCTGGCTCGCGCTCGGCGTCACCGGTCACGGAGCCGACACCGGCAGCGCTGACCTCGGCTTCCCGGGGAGCCAGCTGCTCGCCCTGCCGACGAACGGCACCGTCGGCGCGAAGGCGGTCAAGATCGCGATGCAATACCTGGGCGTCCCGTACGTCTGGGGCGGCGCCGACCCGCTGCGCGGCTTCGACTGCTCCGGCCTGACGATGTACGTCTACGCCCAGCTCGGGATCCAGTTGACGCACTACACCGGGTCGCAGTTCTACGAGGGTACGCGGGTACCGCCCTGGGCACTGCAGCCGGGCGATCTCGTCTTCTTCGAGCCGAGCGCGCGCGGTCCGCAGCACGAGGGGATGTACATCGGGAACGGCCAGTTCATCCAGGCGCCGCACACCGGCGACGTGGTCAAGATCTCCTCGCTCTCCGAGCCCGGCTACGCCTTCGGCTTCGTCGGCGCAGTCAGGCCGTTCGGCGCCTGACACGGTCGGCAAAGCACGGCACGGTCGTGCGGGCGGGCGCATCTGGCACCATGCCGTGATGAGCAGCACCCCGCTTCTCTGGATTCCGACGGCCGCGCTGATCGTCCAGGAGCAGTTCGAGCGCCTGGCGCAGGGCGGTGACCTCGCGTCGGTGCTCGCCACCGAGCCGCTGCTCCTCGCCGGGCTCCTGCTGCAGGTGCCGTGCGGCCTGATCGCGCTGTGGCTGTTCCGCGCGCTGCTGCGCAACGCGCTGTGGCCGGCGCTGACGCGCCGCTCGGCCCAGGGCGCGCCGCCGCCGCTGGCGCGGACGAGCCTCGCCTTCCTCTCCTCGCCCTTCCGGCCCGCCGCGCTCGCGTCGCGGCACGCGGGCCGGGCTCCTCCGCTCGCCGTGTAGCACGCCAGCCGCGCGTCGCGCGGCTGCGAACGGCGACCGAAGGAGACATTCCTTGCAACCACAGGCTCAGACTCACAACTCCAGAACGGATCTCGACACGCTCGCGACGGCACTTGCCGAGCGCCTGCAGCTCTCGCACACCTCGCCGTGGATGAGCACGGCCGAGGCGGCCGAGTACATGCGCGTTTCGATCCGCTGGCTGCGCCAGCACCTGCACCAGATCCCCCACAGCAAGGTGGAGGGCCGGCTGTTCTTCAGCAGCAAGGAGCTCGACGCCTGGCTCGCGGAGAACCGGCGGAGCTAGGCAGACGAGGTGCCGCCCCGGCTCGAAGCCGGGGCGGCACCGTCCATCTGGAGCGCTGCTACGGCAGCGTCAGCTTCCAGGCGCCACGACCGTGCGTCGCGGCATAGAGCACGCTCCCCGACTGCGAGAGCGTCAGCCCGTAGACCGCCGCCGTCGGCAGCCCTGAGCCGGCAGTTTCCCAGTGGGTCGCGCCGGCCGGGAGCCGCAGGACGCCGAAGTCCGTCGCGGCGTAGACGTCGCCGGTCGCGCCGAAGAGCGCGATCCCGGTCACCGGCTGGTCGCCGATGTCGAACGAGCGGTTAGTGAAGCTCGCCGTCCCGGTCGCCGGGTTGAACCGCGCCTCGAACACGTGCCCTGGCTCGCCCGGCGTGTACGCCTCGTAGCCGGAGTACGAGATCCAGGCGTGGTTCGGGTCGGCGGGATCGACCGCGATCCCGGACACGAACCGGCCCGGCGTGCTCGGGGTGTCGATCCGCGAGAAGCGGACGTTGCGTGGCTGCGAGTCGTCGGCGTTCTTGCTGACGAACACGCGTCCGGTGCGAGTCGCCGCCCAGAGCGTGCGCGCGTCGCCTGGCGCCCGCTCGGTTGCGACCACATAGTCGCCGACCCGCGTCTGCCCGAAGTTCGAGCCGGTCAGGTTGGGCCCGAGTGGCTGCCAGTCGCCGCACGGCCGGTTCCTCGTCGGGTCGAGGTGCAGGGTGTTGCAGTGCGCCTCGAGGTACGCCCGGTCGCCGCCGTTGTCGTCGGTGCGCCAGACGTGCTCGAGCCCGATGTACGCCCGGCCGGCCGTCGCCGAATCGGCGATGAACGGCACGTAGAACGACCGCAGCTCGCCCGTCGTCTGGAGCGTGTCCCAGGTCGCGAGCCACTCCTGCGGGTCGTTCCCGTGAAAGTTCACCTCGGGCGTCGCGTCGAAGTAGTTGTGGTACCGGATCGTGCCGTTGCCGGCGTCGAAGCCGGACTGGCCACCGTCGCCGCCGACCGACTCGAACCAGGTGGTCGTGCCGGTGTAGGAGAAGGTGCCGTTGTCCTGCGTGCCGCCGAGCAGCTCGCCGGTCGGGTTCGCCGGATTGAACGACAGCGACTGGAACTGGATCGTGTTCAGCCCGTCGTTCAGCGGCGTGATCGCGGTCGGGATCCCGCTCAGCAGGCGCTGGCAGTCCAGCAGGTCGGCCGGAGCAAGCGGCTCCGCGCCGTGCCCGTTGTTGTAGACGAACCGCCGGGTCGAGCAGGCCGCGGAGGCGTTCCGCGGGTTGCGGACGTCGACACGGACGACGCCGCCGTCAGAGCCGACGAACGCGATCCCCGTGTCAGTCGGATTGAAGACGACCGCGTGCTCGTCCGGGTGGATGCCACCGGTGATCGGGAACCGCGGCGCCGAGCTGATCGTCCCGGTCATGTCCTGCCAGCTGACGTCCGGGGCCAGTGCACCGCCGTTGGTCGTGCGGATCACCGCGCGGCCGTTGGAGCGAGGCGGGAGGCCGTTGTACGCCACCAGCTCGTCGTAGTTCATCGAGCCGCCGAGCCAGAGCTCGTTCGCGTGGCCGGCACCGACGCCGGGCTGGCCGGCCGGGCTGACGACGAAGTCGTCGTAGCCGCACTGCCCGTTCTGGCAGTAGCCGTAGGCCAGGAACCCGTTCGTCCCGTTGGTCGAGCTCGAGAGCTCCGTCCAGCCGGCGTTCGAGTAGCCGACGGTCGGCGAGCCTGCGATCGACGCCGCGTTGTCGGTGCGCCAGACGCGCGCGACGAGCAGGTCGTCGGAGGAGTCGCCGAGGTAGATCCGCGTGGTGGTGCCGAGGTCGACGGCGGAGAACTCGACGCGGTCGCCGAAGGTGTCGGCGGGGTTCATGGTCTGGAACACCTGCCGCCACGTCGTGCCGGCGTCGTTCGAGCGCCAGAGCCCGTAGCCGACGACCGCCGCGTAGACCGCGTCGGTGTTGTTCGGGTCGAGCTCGAGCTTCGTGATACCGCCCTGGAACCAGTCGACGCCCGAGGCCGGCGGGGCCGGGTTCGGCGGAGTCTTCGAGGCCAGGTCGGCCGCCAGTGTCCACGACGCGCCACCGTTGGTCGACTTGTAGACGCCGAGCGCGGGAGCATTCGGCGGCGTACGGCGGCCGCCGTTCGCGGCCGAGGAGCCGTGGCGGGCGACGTCGGTGCCGATGTAGATCGTCCCCGGCGAGCCCGGCTTGATCGTGATCGCGCCGATCGAGCGATTGATTGCGACCGCCTGCGAGCCGGCGACGAGCGACCAGCTCTGGCCGCCGTCGGTGGACTTGAAGAGGCCGAGGCCGGCCTCGGAGTCGCCCGAGCCGTTCGGCTCGCCCGAGCCCGCGTAGAGCGTGTTGCCGCTCGCGTCGTTCGCGTCGACGATCAGCGAGCCGAACGCGTTCGTCGGCAGGCTGGCCGGCGGCGCAATCCACGCCGGCGTCGCCGAGAGCGCGTTGTTCGTTCGCCAGATGCCGCCGCCCGCAGACGCCACCCAGAGGCGGCATGGCGCGCCGGCCGGA
>Ga0173483_10000186_pt1 | contig 16142 bp, 20 predicted proteins | sample NitcycUS178409R2_FD_122621 | JGI IMG/M metagenome (GOLD analysis project Ga0173483, IMG submission 122621) | Soil microbial communities from Arlington Agricultural Research Station in Wisconsin, USA - Nitrogen cycling UWRJ-S178-409R-2 (version... | ecosystem: Environmental > Terrestrial > Soil...
CATAATCAGAATGGACCGGCCATGACAGTCAAGTAACTGTGCCTTTTGACGCGTGGACTTGAAATGTGATTCATAATCCTTTTGATGATACAAGCAGAATTTCTTTAATTCTAAATCTTTATAGCTTGATGGAATTGACCTTTCATATTCAAGGATTTTGTTTAGAGTATCGTTATCAATATTATCATCAATATTGTTATTGTCATTATTGTCCCTGTAAGATGCAGAATTAAAGTGAAAAAATGAACCCGTATCTGAAAATATAGTAATACCAGTTTTATTGTTTTTTATACCATGATTTAGTAATATTCTTATGAGTGATAAAAGGTTCAGCTTATTATTATTGTTGTTATTGTTGTTATTGTTATCTTCTTCTTCTTCTTTATCTATTTCATAATGATGAAGATCAGTTCCTGTGCGAGTAATTTATTTAATTAGTTAAAAAGTTAGCTAATTGATGTCGGTAGATTGAAAGTCATGCTCTAATGGATGTTGGGAAAATGGTTCAGGCTTTTCATACAAAGGCTTCCCAGTCTCAGCTGCCTGTCTTGGAATTTTATAAACCCATTCTTTACCATTTTTAGTTCTTACCAACTTTTTTCGATCAGAATAACGAGATAAATATGTTGAAATTATACTTAGTTGAGTTTGCTCTTTAAATTCATGCTCGTATATTTCTAGTACATCTGATGATGTGAAGGAATTGTATGTAAATCGGTTTTCTACGATATCCCATATTCTAGCGCCAACCGATGCTAAATCTTTTTTGTAAGGTTCGGAACTATGATAATCATGATTTACGGTATCAGGACCTTTATCTTTACCTCTTGCGTCTAGCATATCCATTAACTCAAAAACCTTCATAACTTTACTTTTCGATATATTGCCTTCTAGTGAAAGATTATATTTACCTCCTTCCTCGTCTTCCAATTCAATTTTTATCTTTCTTTTATCTAGGCCCAATTTACATACGTTACTGCAGATGACTTAATAGTCAAGCAAATAAACCTGATAGTAAAAATAGCTATGACGAATAGGTTAGCTTTTATTAGCTGAATTCCCATCAATAAAATAATTTGCATAACAACATGCAGATTTAGTCATTATTTCATTACACAAACTGTTCACATAAATCTTGCTTTTGACAGCTGTTTTAACATACAAAAATAATAAATTTGTCTATGGCATCAATGCTGGTTATTTAATGTATGAGAATCGCGTCTAACAGAGAAATGTTTTTCTACTCTGAATTAGATAAAAAGAGAAATTAGTTGGAAAAACATAGGAGGCCAACAGGGGTAACCATAATTGCCGTCTTGACCATAGTTGGGGGTATTCTAATATTCATAGATGGAGTATCCCTTATTGCATTATGGGTCTTGATTTCAATTGCTCCAAGCAACCTGCCTCTGACACCAAATCCAAATGATACCTCTCACAGCATAACACAATTTTTTGGAGCCTTTTCGGCTGTTATGGGTTGTGTATTTTTGGCAATGGGTATAGGATATCTCACCATGTTTTATGGTCTACTCAAAGGAAAGGAATGGGCATGGCTTATAACTATAGTCTTACTCATAATAGGAATAGTCATTCAATTAGTGTCGACTACATCTGGGGGTATATTCGATACATCTGTGATTAATCGAGATGAAATCAATAATAGATCTGTTATTTCCGAAATCACTATTAGCATAATAGGAATAGCAATTAATATCCTTATAATATATTATTTATTTAGATCGCACGTTAGAGCATATTTCGGCAAGATTACATAGTCGATGGTAACACCTCAATAAATCCTAATCATTATCAATTTTGACTACTTACTAGGGACACTGATTGACACGTTTTGTGATAAAGACAATCATTTAGTCGTTGAATAATTGGAGTACAGTACAATAAGTAACGGATATATCAGAGTAGTAAGGATAGCAACAATATATTTTGAAAGATAATAAAGATATCAGCAAGCACATAAGCATAGCTACTAGAATGGACTAACTACTGTCATTAAATAGCAAAACTAATTCTGATAATTTGATACCTCTTTGTGGCTCTGAGCTTACTATCAAATTTCAGTTAGTTATTCCTATTCTTCTGGTCTTTGAATGTCGAATTAGTATGAATCTTTGAGTCAGTCTTGTAGCCTTTTTTTCAAGCAATAGAAGATGATCAGTAAAAGCCATGAGCCCCTTCAAAATTTAATACAAAAAACATTATTAAAATAACAAAAACGTGTACTATTTGTTGTAAACCGGTCCCGATATTGAATCCAAGCATCAAAAATAAATTATACATTCAATACTTTATCTATCATCGAGAGAAGGTTATGTAAGATCTTTAATAATCTTTATTGCTTCCTCGGCTGTAAATGCCCTCAAAGTTTTGGTCCGCACATTTCCAGCTGACCCAACTTTGAGCATCAGAGACATTGCTACTTCATCATTTGGGACATCTACAATAATTACCACATCGTATTCACCGAAAGTATAGTAACCTCCGATAAGTTTTCCACCCGCTTTTTCGACCGATGCCTTAAAGGAACTATAACGGTCTGAAGATTCTTTGATTTTACTAATGCCCTGCTCAGTCCACTTTATGAGTAAGATATAGTGTGACAAATATTAGTTGGATACACAGGCTACTATTTATATATATTACGCAATCAAGTAAATTTTGTGGAGATTTTTATTAATGCTAGTATCAACCTCCTACGACTTCAAAGAGCCAATTTAGATTTGATCGTTTGAGTTTTCAGTGGCAACGTTTTTGGCAGAATAGGCCAGGATTGACAGTTGATATGACATCCTGATTCTATTCTTTCTCATCTATAAGTAGTTTATAAATTCTCTCAATTAATAATGTATCAAACTCGATATTGTCGAAGATCTATATACTTTCTTTCTGACAAATATCAACTTAGCATGCATAGATCCACTCTGATTCTTTCTTTGAAATTTGGATGTAAAGTTCCGCTCACAGCACTTTCGCGACTAATGGTCGTACTATACTATTTCTTCACTAAATTCTGATCCTATAATAAGAGCGTTGCTTACCATGCATACATTCTTAGCCATGGGAAACTCCTGCTCTTGTCATGAATTCTGCGGCTATTGCTGATTACAATGTGAAGTGGGGAGTGGATATATGTCACGGGTAATAGCATAATGGTTGCTGCAAGAACATTTGGGCAGTGGTAACAAGAGCTTTGATCATAAAACCTTTCGCAGCAGAAAGATATCGTTAGGACTCGCTACAGGATTACTACCATTAGATTTAAGTATTGCAGGGATTACAACATCACGAGTATTACTCTTATTGACCAAATAAACTCAATGCATTTAATTCACTTACTGCCACTAATATTTACTTGATAATGAAAATAAATGATATTGAGACTTAACATTAAAACAAGACCTGACTATGAATCTAGCTGAGTATTATAAAATGTCAGTTAAACTCATTAAATATCCATGCTATAATGCCTCAAACCAATAACAATATAAGCATTTAATATAATGTATAACATAATTGAATATGGATTTAATGACTATTATTCTGTGTTATATCTATTTCGCTTTGTGGACTAAAAATAATAATACATTCATAGATAAATGCACTCGTAATCTATCCTGGCCACTTATTCAATTCACATAATATTTTCATTTTGTTAAATGAGATGTTTAATTCCTACAATTATATATTGGACAGCTATTGCCGCAATAAAAACTGCAAATACTCTGGTTACTATCGTAGATCCTCGTCTGCCTAATAGTCTGTAGATTGGATTTATCATAAGTAGTACTACATATGTAATCCCAATCACAATAGCAATGGAAAGCATTGTGATTACGATGCCGTATGATTGAAATGAAATTATTACCGAAGTGATGGCACCTGGACCTGCTAAGAGCGGAAAAGCCAAGGGAACTACTCCCGAATCCTCGCTACTGCCAGCATGTCCGAATCTCCATGCGCCGTGGGTCAATAATTCAATCGAAACGATGAATAGTAAAACCCCCCCTGCGATCATGAAACTGAAAATTGTTATTCCAAATATAGATAGGATCTGTGTACCAGCAATAGCGAATACTATGAGTAATGATGCGGCTGTAATTATGGCACTAGTTGATACACGCTTTCTATCACCACTCTTCATATCTTTAGTAATGGCAATAAACAAAGGTACACTACCTATTGGGTCTATGACTACAAAGAGGGCAACAGTAGATTTCAAAAGATCGTTTAATGACCTATCGATGTATGGATAAAGGTTATTCCATACTACTGTTAATGCATCTAGGAACAATAACATTTTAAACTATATCCTAAAGGCATATTGCCTTCTTGGACATATATGTTTGAGTATGGACTAAATTTGGGAGCCTTATTCTTCACATTAAAACAGTTACTGAAAGGGCCCGCTGATATCCCTTAATATCAATCACAATTTTCGAATATAAAATTATATCAAATTAAAAATGTATAGATGTGCGACAAAATTTTCCTGGTTTTAATCATTACTTTCAAATTCGCCTTTATCTTTTATCCTTATGAGTTGGAATATAACAATTCTGGTCTTAAGCTTGATCAGACATATACCTTAGGAATATCCTGTTTATCAGATTTTTAATTTCATAGATTTTCAGAGAATCGATTTGATACCATAACTGAAGAGATCTCTAGAGTAGATAATTTAGGAGATATAAGGACTGAATATTCAAAAGTCGTTATTTTGTTATACTGACGTGAGATGACTTTTTAAAAATAAATAAAAAGGATGTATTTAGTTTGGATTGCCTGATCTATTATCCAACTTGAGTGCCAGTAATTTCTATGAATCTATTACTATTGCTAAAGCTGATAGCTAATACTCGATCAGTATTTGTGCTTTGTATTTGTTGCCAACTAGCACCGTGGCCATCTATTGTAACCTTGAATGGTACATCTTGACCTTGTGCGTTTTTGGCATCGAGGGCAAATCTAGGTATTTGAATAGTCAGCATTCCGCCTGTACCTCCTGGATTAATGACTATATCTCCAGCTTTCAATTCCGGGTTTCCAAGTATTCCAACCAGCGTTCCACCAGCGATGCTATATTTGACTGTAAGGACCCCCGCATTTGACGTCTTCAACTGATATTGATTAGTGTATCCAGTTTTTAAGAGAGTTTGCAGCGTCGTAGGATTCAGCTGCGCGTTTACTGCCTGTAGGGGCAGAGTAGCGATCAGAATTGCGAAGAACGACGAGAGAGTTAACAACGTTATCAAACTAGTCCTTTTGTTTTTTGTATAGTCGGATGTTTTTTCTTTATTCAGCATATGTGTACTGATAGTAGTTGCAGTATATCTTAAACCTTTAGTTATTAGTTTGATTCAGGATACCTAAATGACGTAGCATGTGTACATCGCTAGCGATTTATGCTTGAAGAGATTTTCTCAATGGTGGTTCATAAATGACAACACAATCATAGTATTTGCTAAATTTTTTTTGTCCTTGTCATAGCACTAAATAACATAATCCAATAATAATTGATAATATCCTAGAAAAATATGCTAACCCAAGATTTCCTGGTCAGATTAGTAGGTATGAGCACTTTATCCTAGCCAAAAATTATTTTTGGGTTAAACTATGAATCAAACAATAAAATTAATTTAACAGATCCCACTATAGAAATAAATGCTAACTTATAACTTTATTCTATGATTTTGATGCCATTATTAGGAAATGAATAATATAACAGAATCTGGTTCTGAGCAGGAAATCAAACGTTTCTATATCTGTAAATATAAAAGAGGTAACTCTAAAATGTTGTATGAATCGAAATGCGGGCTGGTAGTTCAGGGGTAGTAATGTTCGATTCGCAATCGAAAGGTCGCGGGTTCAAATCCCGCCCAGTCCATTGAATCCTTGGTTCAAATTCCCAAAATCAAAAATAATAAGAAAGTTCGCTGTGAACAAATATCGGCCACCAACTTTGCAATAAAGGATATAGGAAAGCTGACCTCATCTAATAACAACAAGACAATCTTCGAAATGAGAGACTTATATTCTAGACAAAAAAAGCTGGCATACTGGACTAACAGGATAGATACTGACTTTCAGGAACCTGACAGGACTGATGTTTTAAAACTTGTACAGCATATGCAGGACAAAGATAGGAGCATATTGTGGATCGTTAGATGTATAACAGCTCTCATTCAAATGCGAAGACATATACAAATAAGCTTTAAGGAAGCTAGCGAGAAAGATATAAGATCATTATTCAAATGGATGGACGAACAGAATTACAAGGCATCAACTCATGAGAAATTTAGAAAAATTCTAAAGTTTTTCTACAAGGTATCACATGGAGATAACGAATACTATCCAGAGCAGGTTAAATGGTTCTCAGTAAATTTGGGTAAGGAGAGACGAAGTAAGGATATGAATATTGATATTGCAGAATATCTTGAGGAAGAGGAAGTTAAACAACTAATAGAAGGTGCTCCTACATTACAGAAAAAGGCATTCTTAGCGTGCATGTATGAGAGTGGCGCACGTCCCGAGGAGTTTTTGAGGCTTACTAATTTAGATATAAAATTGGATTCTAAAGGAGCTATCTTTATTCTCAGAGGAAAAACAGGAGAAAGAAGAGTTAGAATTATCTCATTTGTAAAATTACTACAACAATGGTTAGAAGTACATCCATTAAAGAAGTTGAATTGTTATCCTATTTGGATAAGCCAGGCAACTAACTTCAATAACCAGACATTAGGATTGAGAGGCGCACAGAAAATTATAGAAGAGGCACTACCGAGATCAGGATTAATAAATAAACACACCAGACTATATATTTTAAGACATTCCAGAGCTACGTATTTGGCCAAACATCTGACCGAAGCACAAATGTGCATATTTTTTGGTTGGGAACATGGAACAAAAGTACTTAGACGGTATTTACACTTGTCAGGAAAAGATGTTGATGATACGCTCTTAGCTCTAACTGAAGTCGAACATGCAAGAGCCGTAGTAAAGCATGAACTAGCTCCCACAAAATGTAGTCGATGTTCTGAAACTATTAGTCCTACTATGAATTTTTGTTCTAGATGCTCATTACCAGTTGATCTGGATAATGAATACACAAAGGAAATGGAACTTCAGCAAGAAAATGAAATACTCAAAGATAAATATGAACGAGAAATGCGGACTATGAAAGGAAAAATATGAACATGATATAAACGCTATACGTGAAGAAACTAATCAAAAATTTAATCAGATTATGGCAATGATACGACAAGAACCAAGATTGGCAAAGATTAAACCACAGGCGTTGCTAAATAAAAGAGCTAGTCACCTGGTATAATTAATCTTGATAGAAATAACTGGTGTAGGAATATGGTTATTTATATTGCTACAGCTCAAGTTAGAGTATTCGAACTCGCTTTTTATCATTACCATTTATGGTACATCCGCAAAACTATCTGACAATATCGCTCTAACCTTTTCTCCAGTTTCATAATATGGAAGAATAAGTGCTATTTCGTTACCACCTTTTAGCCGCCTTTAGCATATTCTGGTAAGATTATACTGCAACGATAAGAAAAATTGAAGTAGCAGGGGCTTAAGTAACAAAGTCTTTAACTTCCAGAGTATCGAAATCTGTCCACATATTACTTCCAGTTAACACAAAAACCTGAAAGTGAAGGTGTGGTAGATATGTATATCCTGTCATTCCAACTTTGGCTATTTCTTCCCCTCCTCGGACATATTGACCAACTTTTACTTTTGAACTATTGTAGCTCAAGTGATCATATCGTGAATATTCTCCATTTGAGTGCATAATTACAATAAAGTTTGTATGCCTCCAATTGCTCAGATTGGCTCCTCCTGTATTAGAAATATCTTTAACAAAAGTTACTATTCCATCCGCTGCTGCAAGAACAGGTGTTCCTTTATCAGCTATGAAATCAACCGAATTTCGAAGTTTGCCCACATGAGCTGGAGATGAAGTTCTATCTATACGTTGTAGTAGATGTTTCGGTACAGGTAGATTATACTTATTGATAGCCCTTTTCCTTACCGTCCCTTCATGTTTTGTTATTGGTATTTGTTTTGAGACGTCAGACAAAGGTGAGATATTCCAAGTGTTGCCTCCTGCAAATTGCTTCGGAGCCGTCATTGAAGTCTGAATTATGTTCAAAACCATAGATGAAATGGCTTGAAACAGATTCTCATGTATGGAGTTCGTTGATGCAACGTTATTCTCGTCATTCGAATTATTATCCACCATTTTAATTAATTATTTGAATATGCTATAACGTAATATAAATATAGGCATTTAATGGTATTAATTACCATAAAAGGGCTCATAAGTTAACTACATAGCACATTATCTGCAATTACAATTTCTCTTATAACCCAGTAGGATATTAATGATAATCTAGATCAGAAATTCAAAAGTATCTAAGCTGGCGTCTTCTGGAGGTATATCGGTTAGATAATCTAAAGAATATATTTATGAGCACAATTATAGAAAGTATCAAGAAAGAAATATTGAATTGGCCCAATGTTACTGCTGAACCACATAGGTTTGGAGGTCTCGAATTTTGTCTAAGCAAAAGAGAAATGGGTCATATACATGGTGATAAATTAGCAGATCTGCTATTTCCTATGGATACAAGAAAATAAGTTAGTCAATTCTGGTCATCCATCTCCTCATCATATTCTTCCGCAATCAGGGTGGGTAAGCTTTTGGATTAAAGAAAATAGTCCTCAAGTTATTGAGCTGTTTAAAATGAGATATGATTATCTTAAGTCAAAACAATATGCATGATAATGTAAGTCTATTCTCGTTATTTGTTTATTTTAAAAAATCTGATAGAGTAGTTTGTTTTGTATTACCAGTTGAATTTTCTACTTTATCGGAAATCTCGACATCGTTCCATGTCGCTTCTGACAAATCCATTATTTTCCTAAATGTGTTAGCAGTTCCAGGGCCAAACCCAGCATAATGATTATTTGCTGCTACTATTGCTAGGTTTAGTCTATCTTTTTGATCCTCGTCTCTTGCTCTCTTTACAACTCTAGCCCATTTTTCATTTCCGAGATCCTATCTTTTTGAATCTTGCCAAAATCTTTTTCTTGTATGGTTCTATCTCCAATAAATCGTATGTAGAGAAAGTCTGTTGTAACTATTGGAGGAGTTCTTTATCTGCGAGTTGACTCCATACCATGCACATATTGTTATTTGCAAAAAAACTGTATGCCAAATCCTGAAACCATGAACTATAACTAACTTCTACTGTATATCTGAATCTCTTATCTAAATCAGGTATAATATCTCTTAGGCCATTCATACCTTCAACTATACCCATCGAAGGTGGTAGCTGTATCAATAATGCTAACCTTGTCTTCAAGGTAAATCATGGAAGAAAAGAATAATTCTAGCTCTTTTCCTACACCTTTCAGTCGTTTATCATGAGTTATAACTTTTAGAAATTTAGCAGTAATTCTGAAATGTGTGGGAGTCTTTTTGCACCAGTTCTTTACCATAAATGCATTAGGAACTCTGTAGAAAGAAGAATCAATTTCGACAAAATCAAATACTTGGGAATAGTAACTTAACCACTTGGAATTCTCTAGATTAGAAGGATAAAAGGTCCCTGCCAGGCTGAATAACTCCATCCAGAGCAGCCAATGTGGTAGTGCAAACACGATGACATATACTAAACACTACAGTTTTGGATAAAGTTTGTGAGGCATATCTACTGTTTATAGATAGTCCATAATCCTTGTTCTAATGATTACTGTAAATTATTGCGTACTTATGCTTTGTAATAATGCTGCCAATTCATTTGGAGCGGTAATCATTATATCGTGGCCCATTCTCAATTCGTGATAACCTATATGCTCTGACTTTGCTTTATTAATCATAAAATCTCCAAATTCAGTACAAGTGATATAACTTTTGGGTATCTTCTTGGCTTCCAAATTTGTGATTCTTGATGGTTGATCATGGGTATGCCACGGCATAGGAGATAGACGTGGTTTCATCCATGCAATGTCAGCCTTGTCTGTTACTCCAAATTCTTGTGGTGTGTAGGAAGATACAAGCCATTCCTTTTCATGTTCATTAATAGCTCTTTTTTCATAAATTTCCTTTAGACCTGGTATCAAATCGAATGCACTTTTGCCATCCTCAGCTAAATAGCCATCAAGATAAACTAGACGTTTAATTCTATTTGCCATCTCTTCTGCGACGCCACTTATAGCCAATCCTGCATAACTATGACCAACTAAAAATTACTCCACTTAAATCCTCATATTCAAACACTTGAGTAACGTCTTGGATATGAGTATTTAGACTAACATCTCTTGATACAAGATGACTTCATTCTCCCAATCCTGCAAGTGTAAGCGTATATGCCTCGTGTTGAGATTTTCAAGAATAAGAGTAAGTTTTTTCCAACACCATCCGCCATGATATGATCCATGGACTAATACAAAGGTTGACACTGCTCTTCTAGGAGTTTAGGTTTGATTTATAAGATTTTACAGAATATATATGAAAAATATAGCACTATACATTCGATTTTATGAACATTTTTCCTCAGTTATAGGTACAAACAGTATTCGAACGCCAGTAGTAGAGAGACAATCTGGCCTAATTGAGGAAGAGAGTGCGTCTGCTATTGAAAAAGAGATCTCCATTAATTCAGCAAACTTTGTGCACGAGATAGCACTTTCATGACATTTAAAATAAACATGGCTTATCGAGTTGAGTTTTAAGTAGAATTTGCGGATATATTTCTGTGTGAGTTCAGGGTTATAGATCTTAGATTATTAAATAATCCTTTGAAGTAATAACGAATTAATACTGAATATAAAGTGATTGAAATGTTGACTCTGTACTCCAGATAATTCGAAATATTCAATAGACTTATGAACGTCCAAATTGATTTGTTGAAAGACTATAATCATTTGAATAACAACAAAAGCCAACGGTGTTGATACGAGGTATTAAACCAAAATATCACAACTCCTGTTAAACGGAATGTCAAATATTGGTTTACCCACCGACTGTTAATTATGTCCTTTAACAATAACTAAACTAGTATATCCACATTAGCGATCAAAGTAGCATGAGTCGAGGTGCTATACGGACTTGAAGATGATACGCTGAAGTCCTATGAACTAATCTGGTTTACCACATGCTAGACGATGCCGGTCTACCTAAACTTTATAGTAATGACCAAGTATCAATTTATTTGCCCGAATGCTGCCAATGAAGAAATGCTAACGATTAACAGTGATAATAAAAGTTCAGACGAGGTAAGGAATTACTTTTGTTGAACACCATCACTAAAAGTATATCACGCGTTCTACCAGTAAATCGACATTCAATGAAATTTTGTAAAAACTTATAGCTTTAATCCGGGGAGACCCACTATTGGCTGCTAGACTCGATATTTTATGGATAGTGATGATTACGTAGTTCGCCAGTGAAACAAAGTACTCTCTACCAAAGTATCGGTAGACCTTCATAATAGATTCTCCTTATTGGCGGAATATCTCTTTGAAAGTTAAATTTGACTCAAATTGTTAATGTTTTGAATTTAGAAAAGAAAAAAATAATATAGCTATAATATAGAAAGCAATAGAGCATATGTCTAATAATGATACCGAGGAAGAGCAATCTTTCCGGGAAAGATATGCACAGGAGTTGCAAAAGAAAAAAAAGCAGCCAGGCGTTGGTGGCCATTCTCAAGGTGATGAGATGTCTGAAGAAAGAAGAGAAGTGAGTCAGCAGCAAGGAAAAACACCAGGACGTAGAGGAGAGCAAATAAAACAGGAAGAAATTGACAAGGAAATTATCAGACGCAATAGATTACAGCAGTAGAATAGTAAGAATGGAAATTAAGAATAGAAGAGGATGGGTTTATCATATCGCTTATCGTGTTATTTTGCTCGAGCAGTTAATCTATTCCAGAAAAATCATTTCTACCACCAATCTGGCCATAGTACAGTATAAATGTGGATTAACTAAAGTGCACAATAATAATTATAGGCAGCCAACTAATTGCCTTTGTATGAATTTAGTCAAACAGCAGGCGTCATCAATCTTTTTTCTTTTCTTTTCTTTTCTCTGGCTTTATTCTTGATAGTGACTCGCCTTCTTTTTGTTTAGTTGGTACTGTGGATGTATTTTCATCATCATCATCTTTTTCTTCAAGCACTTCAGTTTCAAAATCTTGTCCGATTGGTAACGGTTCTTCAGGCTGTTTATTTTCAACTAATAGTGACTCCTCCCCCTTGCTTGGAAGGTTGTCATCATCATTATTATCATTATCGATAGTCTCACTACGCATATATTTTCAAATTATAAAGATCATCTTTGTAGCTCATAAGGATTACCTTGTTCCATCAGAAATATTTAGGTTATATAATAAACAATAAGACAAAGACAAATTGAATCCCTGATCTGATAAGCGAATGCTCATCACAAACTAATAGCGTAACAAGATGTCTATAGGCCATTTACGATCGCCATGCGGTCTGCTTCTGGTTTGGGGCCGCTTTAGATGCACTTTGTTAAATAAAGTCTATTTTCTTATTTATTTATTTATTATTCTACATTATATCTTATGGTATGACCCGATTATTATGAGCTAGCATCAGCTCTTTCATTCTGGCTTTCATGGACCTTGTCTTATTCTGCAAAGATAATTTCGGGCCAAATGTTGTAATAGTATATGTAGCAGCTAATCCTGCTGCTATCATAAATAGACTCATCATGTAGATACCGCCGCACATTTTTTTGGTGGCTAGGTTAAAGCTTCTTTTTATATAAACATTAATAATATATCGTAAAGGATTGTCTAAACACTGATCTGAATGGAACATTTTTGGCAAGAAACGATACGAGCGTTATGATGAAACTAATCTGATAGTTTCGAGAAAATATCTAATGCTTACTACTTTAGGCTATATCGCGGTCGATTGGCACAGAACATTCCTCAATACCCAGCTTTGTTATATTGATTAACCTCCGATCTGAACCTGATGGCCTTACGCCTATCTTTACTAATCTTATTAATTCTAATTGAGATAGATAACGGTAAGCCTCCTCATTTGGTAAGCTGCTCTCCTCAACAATAGCATTATCAAATACACTATTGTCCGTCTTAAAATTTGAATTCTTCGCTATGATTTCAAGATTATGCTTCAATCTGTCATCTATTGGCATTTGCACTAGGATGCGTCAATAAACTACCTTAAGCCTTCAGCCGAGCATATTGACTAATGCATTAGAATACCGTCAGCGGAGACGATGAAAATGCGAATGACAGAATGACAGCAGCCAATTTCGTGCACATGAGGTACTGAACCAATTTGTTTAATATGATGACTACGGTTGTAGGACGAACGGTCTACCAGTAGAACAATACCAAATAAAACTTTGTAAAAACCTTATAGATCTGATCCGGGTAGATCTATCATTGGCTGCTACTCCATATAATCCACTTAATGATAGTAATGACCAAATAATTCGCCGCCGAAATAAAGTACTTTCTACCAAAGTATTGAATAGATGACAAGTCGCATACATTCTATCAAATACCTTCCTATCCGAGTTATTCAAACCATTTCGAAATTCTTTCCATTCCTTTAGCTCCTCTACAGTTGCCATTCTGAACGAAGGTATAGTCCTGCCCATCTAGATCAAGTTAACCATCATATCTGTAATTATTATGAGATAAGACACGTATTAGAGAGGGACACTCAGGCAGAGAAATGACGATTGCCTAGAATAATATTACAGATACAATCAAACAAATATCAGTCAATTAGAAATAATACTTATTCACTATACTTATGCTTTCAATCTTGATTATCCTCTGCAGATTGACATGCTTTCCTCGTTATCGCCTGCATCCTTGAAATCCTTTAGAAATCTATCTAGATAGTTTTTACCACAGGTTTCCAATCTAGATGCATCGAATGGGTGATCCGCTCCGTCACTCTACCCAGTCTTAAAACACTCACTATGCTTCTTCGCATTGACATTGCTTGCCGGCGAGAGGTTTGAAGATCTCCTGAGACCAGGACTAGAAGCTCCAAAGGGAGGAGTTATTGATTAGTTCGCCGGCGAACTCAAGCTTCAATCATCCGTTCATCTCTTATTATTATAATAGTGCCACCAATTACAAAGACAATTGCCAACCTTCGAAGAATCCCACCATAAACTCCAGTATGAGTATAATATCAGGAGCTTGATTGGCTATCGCACACCTTTCTGCAACACTGCCAAATATGGCTGAACCAATATGTCCAAGTGGAGAATTACAGATTCTGTAACCTTGCTGCATCTGAGGAACGACATTATCTACGTTTGTACGTAACTCAAATACTGTTACTATTAAAGCAATTCCAATAATAAGATATATAATTCCTCTGATCATTTCGTTCTGCCCTATCTAGCCGATCATGTCCTAGTTGTCATTGAGGATCTCACAATCCAAACCCTTACGCTCACTTGGTTGACAATCTCCGAAATGCTCACGTCAATTCAGTTATAATGGATCAAGACTTATAACCATAATATGGAACATAGTTTGACACTGTTCCACAATGTGATATTGTCATCATCAGTAAATTACCAAACTCATTTATTAATCAGATTCCGCTCTATGCTAGGTCGATCGATCTCCAGTCATATGGACTGAAATGCAAGGTAATAACAATGGTCAGTTTGAATATCCGAGGGGAATTGCAATCAATTCGGCTGGTAATGTTTATGTCAGTGATCTAATTCCAAATACCCTAAACTACCGAGTTCAAAAATTCACAAATGATGGTGTGTTCCTCACATCCTGGGGAACACTGGGTAGTGGTTTCTCTCCTAGTCAATTCAATGGGTACGGTATAGCAATTGATCCTTTAAACAACGTCTATGTGGCAGATTCCTTCAAAGACAAGGTTCAAAAGTTCACCAGTACCGGCACATTACTTGCTGAGTTTGGTTCAACAGGCACTGCAGATGGCCAGTTTAACACTCCGCATGATATTGCTTTGGATTCCTCTGGTAATGTTTATGTTGCTGATGCCTATAACCATCGCATTCAGGTCTTTGCTCAGCATACTAACACACCACCAAGCACCACAATTACTTCGGCTATTGATGGTAATGGAGCATCAGTTCAGAATGTGGCTCTACTAGCTCCAATCAAATCACTTTCCAATTTACATCTTCCGGCGGTACGCCACCTATAACCTTCCAATGTAGTCTAGATAATTCTGCCTTTTCAAACTGTGCCAGTACTCTGACCTACACAAATCTAGTCATCGGCCAGCATACAGCTCAGTTTAGATCTACTGATAGTACAGCACTCCAGGGATCTTCTGTCTCGTTTATCTGGCAGGTAACTGCCCCTACTCCACCTTCTGACAGTTCATGTATTAGTAGCAGTAGAACCGGCAGGATCATAATGGGTACAAACGGAGATAATACTCTGATAGGAAATTCAGGAGCTGATATTATGTTATACAATCAATCTATTTTTCTAATCCTAACTAGATATTTCCTAGTTTGATGATAGATAGAGGCAGCAGGAAATTCGGATATTGTACATCTGTGTCACTTAGGCACAAGCCGTCATGTAATACTAAATTGTATGTTAATAAGAGTCTATTTAAAACATTTTGCTGCTACATTAGTCATTAAATATCTTAAAGAATATAGTACGATATGAGTATAAGTTCTAAGAAAAAGGATAAAGATAGAGATAAAGATACTAAGGGAGCCTTAGGTGTAGAAACAAGCACTGATTATACAGTTGGAACAGCAGGAGGGAGGGCAGAAATTACCAATACAACGGAATGGCCGGAAGTACATTCGGGAACAGCGGATAAGGTAGCAATAGAAGATGTTACAAATAAGATAGAAGAAGAGATGATTTCGTCTTCGTCACCATCATATGATAATCCACCAACAGAACAGACTGTGGCTACAACCTCGCCATCATTTGATCATCATCGGTATGAGCAGAATTATCAACAACAAAAAGAGGAGCAGCAATTCGAAATAAATAGGGCATTAGAAGAGACTAGAGATAATATTAGAAAATCTACAGATGAAGCAAGAAAAGACATTCCAC
>Ga0173483_10000187_pt1 | contig 16137 bp, 19 predicted proteins | sample NitcycUS178409R2_FD_122621 | JGI IMG/M metagenome (GOLD analysis project Ga0173483, IMG submission 122621) | Soil microbial communities from Arlington Agricultural Research Station in Wisconsin, USA - Nitrogen cycling UWRJ-S178-409R-2 (version... | ecosystem: Environmental > Terrestrial > Soil...
AGGCGGTGGCGCGCGCGCTCGACGGGATCGACGGCGACACGGTGCTGCACACCTGCTTCGGCTACGCGCACGTCGTCAAGGACAAGCCCTCGGGCTACCCGTTCCTCCGTGAGCTCGACGACTGCGCGGCGACGCACGTCTCGCTCGAGGCGGCGCAGCCCGGGCTCGACCCGGAGGTCCTACAGGAGCTGCCGAGCAAGACGATCCTGCTCGGCGTACTCGACCTCGGCGCCGACGACGTGGAGACTCCCGAGGAGGTCGCCGCGAGAATCCGCGCGGCGCTCGAGGTGGTCGGGCCGGAGCGGCTCGTCGTCGCGCCCGACTGCGGGATGAAGTACCTGCCGCGCGAGCAGGCCTTCCGCAAGCTCGAGTCGATGGTCGCCGGCGCGCGCTTGGCGGAGGAAGCGCTTGTCGCCTGAGGGCACGTCGATCGCGCAGGCCTACCCCGACCGGGTAGAGGTGCGCGGGCGCGACCTGTCCGGCGACCTCATGGGTCGGCTCACGTTCACCGAGCACTTCCATCTGCTGCTCACGGGCGACGAGCCGACGGAGGAGCAGCGGTTCTTCCTCGACCTCGTGCTCGTCGCGATCGCCGAGCACGGGCTGATGCCGACGAACGTCGCGGCGCGGATGACGCTCGCCGCCGATCCCGGCTCGCTGCAGGCCGCGGTGGCAGCCGGGATCCTGGGCTGCGGGCCCGTCGTGCTCGGCACGGCCGCGGAGTGCGCCCGGCTGCTCGAGCAGGCCGAGGCGGGCTCGCCTGAGGCGGTCGTGGGGAAGATCCACTCCGCGGGCGGCAAGGTTCCGGGCTTCGGTCACCCGATCCACAGGCCGGTCGACCCGCGCGCCGAGCGAATCCTCGAGCTGGCGGCCGAGCACGGAGTCGCCGGCGCGAATGTGCAGCTGGCGGGGCAGTTGCGTGAGGCGGTCGAGCAGGAGTGGGGCAGGCCGCTGACGATGAACGTCTCGCTGCCCATCGCGGCAGTGCTGCTCGACCTTGGCTTTCCATCCTCGATGGTGGCCGCCGTGCCGATCCTCGCGCGGACCGCGAGCCTGCTCGCGCACCTCGCCGAGGAGCAGGAGCGGCCGCTGGGCCCACAGCTGGCCGCCGCGGCCGAGGCGGCTGCCGAGTACCGACCCGAGCGGGAGTGATGCTCGAGCCCGAGGTCGAGGCGAGGCCCTGGGACGAGCAGCTGGCGCTCGACGACGAGAGCTATCGCGCCCAGCTCCGCTACCTGCTCGAGCGCTCCCCGTTCTACCGCGCAAAGCTCGCGGGAGCCGATCCGGACGGCGGCCTCGCCGAGCTCGCGACACTCCCCCTGACCCAGAAGGACGAGCTGCGCGCCTCGCGCACGCGCGAGAATCCGATTGGAGAGCATCTCTGCGCCGAGCGGTCGCAGCTCGTCCGCATCTACTCGACGAGCGGGACAACTGGAACGCCCAGCTACGTGCCGCTGACCGCCGGCGACCTCGACAACTGGGTCACCGGCTCGGCGCGGAGCTACGCGGCCTCGGGGATCGCGGCCGGCCAGCGGATCGTCTCGACGTACGACGCGGGTCCGTTCGTCGCGGGCGCTGCGCTTGCGTCCTTCGAGCGGATCGGCCTTTCCCACATCCCGGTCGGTACCGGCCACACCGCGCGGCTGATGCGCGCCGTCGAGCTACTGCGACCCGAAGCGGTCGTGTTGACGCCCTCCTACGCGGCCCACCTCGTGGAGTGGGCGGCCGAGCGTGACTTCGACCTGCGCAGCTCGAGTGTCGAGCGCGTGCTCGTGGCCGGCGAGCCCGGTGGAGGCGAACCGGGCTTTCGCGAGCAGCTCGAGTCCGGCTGGGGCGCGCGGGTCACCGAGGCGATGGGGATCGGCGACATCGGCGTCTCGCTCTGGGGCGAGTGCGAGGAACAGGACGGGATGCATCTCGGCGCGCGCGGCTTCGTCCACCCCGAGCTGATCGAGCCCGAGTCAGGCCAGGCGCTGCCGCTCGAGGACGGCGCAGCGGGCGAGCTCGTCCTCACACACCTCCGCCACCGGGCGGCGCCGCTGCTGCGCTTTCGCACCCGCGATCACGTCCGGTTACGGATGTCCCCGTGTCCGTGCGGACGGACCGGGCCGCGCGTACGCTGCGTGGGCCGCACCGACGAGATGCTGATCGTCCGCGGCGTCAACGTCTTTCCCTCGGCCGTGCGCGAGGTGGTGAGCAGCTTCGCACCGCGGGTCAGCGGCTACGTCCTCGTGAGGCCGCGGGCCGGTGGGGTGAAGCAGGAGCCGCCGCTGCCGGTCGCCGTCGAGCTGGCTCGCGGCGCCGAGGCCGACGACGAGCTCGCCGACGCGATCCGCGCCCGTGTGCGCGAGGTGCTCGTCGTTCAGACCGCGGTCGAGCTCGTCGCCTGGGGCAGCTTGCAGCGAAGCGAGTACAAGTCGAAACTTCTCGAGCGCTGACACCGACGAGCGGAAGGAGCCAGATGTCGAGCACGCTGAACATCCTGAAGCCGAGCGTGAACAACATGACCGTCCGGATCTTCGTGCGGGCGGCCGAGATCGACGTCGAGGAGGTCGACGTCTGGGGGACGACCACCTCGCCCGAGTACGTGGAGAAGTACCCGGCCCACCTGACGCCCATGCTCGAGGAGGACGATCTCGTGCGCGGGGCGCTGGGCGAGAGCTGCGCGATCATGGCCTACCTCTGCAACAAGCACGGGCTCGACCGCTTCTACCCGGCCGATCCCGCCGAGCGCGCGGTGATCGACAACGCGATGTTCTACTTGATCGGCACCCTCTACCCGCTGCTCACGCGGGCGACCTATCCTGCGCTCGGCTTCCCGCAGTACCCTGGCGAGGTCGGCACGTCAGAAGCCGACGAGGCCATGAAGGACAAGGCGGTGGAGGACGCGACGGCCGCGCTCGCCGACCCGCTGGAGGTGTACGGCGCCTTCTTCATCGGCGACAAGCAGTTCATCGGGGGCGACTCGCCCTCGATTGCGGACTTCCGCTTCGCCGCGACGCTCGAGTTCCTGCGCGCGATCGACTACGAGTTCCCGGCCTGGGCCGAGGAGTACATGCAGCGGATGGAGTCGACGCTCGGCGACGCGTACTCGGAGCCGGCCGCGGACGTCCGCGGGTACATCGCGCACGTGCGGTCGCAAGCCTAGAGCGGGCGTCGCGTAGCGCGGCCGAGGCCTAGGACGTCTTGCTCGGCGCGCAGCGCGGCTCGTGCTTCTCCGCGAGGCGCCGCAGCAGGCCGTGCAAGGCCGCGCGCTCTTCGTCGTCGAGCGGCTCGAGGAAGTCGTCCTCGATCCGCCCGGCGATCCCACGCAGCCGGCCGAGCGTCTTCTTGCCCTCCGCCGTGAGGCTGACCGACTGACGCCGGCGGTCGTTCGGGTCGCGCTTGCGCTCGACGAGCCCATGCTCCTCGAGCTCGTCCAGCAGCCCGACCAGCTGGCCGCGGTCGTAGCCGAGCGCGTCCGCGATCGAGCCCTGCGTCTCCCGCGAGCCCTCGTCGAGGACGAGGAGCACCGCGTGGTGGTACGGGTGGAGACCGAGGTCCTCGTAGGCGGCGAGCGAGCGGTCCTTGGCGGCGAAGCCGAGGCGCTTGAGCAGGAACACCGTCGACTCGACGAGCTCCTGCGGCAGGTTCGCGGTCATCGGGCTCGTTGTTGTCGTCACGTTCACACGGAATAGAGTAGCGCTTTCAACGGTTGTCGTGGTATATTGTTGAGATCGACAACGATTTAGGAGGCCAATTTACGTGAGTCCTGCCAAGGCCGATCGCCGCTGGAGCGCACTGGCGCTCATCGTTACCGCACAGTTCATGGTCATCCTCGACGTGGCAATCGTGAACGTCGCGTTGCCCTCGATCAAGTCCGATCTCGACTTCTCGCAGGCCAACCTGCAGTGGGTCATATCGGCTTACGCGATCATGTTCGGCGGCGTCCTGCTGCTCGGTGGGCGGCTGGCCGACGTGCTGGGGCGGCGGCGGCTCTTCCTCGCGGGCCTCACCCTCTTCGCGGTCAGCTCGCTGCTCTGCGGGTTCGCCTGGTCCGAGGCCTCGCTGATCGGCTTCCGCGCCCTGCAGGGCCTCGGCGGAGCGCTGCTCGCTCCCGCGGCGCTCTCTCTCCTGATGACGATCTTCGCCGAGGGCCGCGAGCGCAACCTCGCGCTCGGCATCTACGGTGCGGCTTCGGGGAGCGGCGCCGCGGTGGGCGTGCTGCTCGGCGGCGTCCTGACCTCGTACCTGAGCTGGTCGTGGGTCTTCTTCATCAACGTGCCCGTCGGCCTCGCGGCCATCGCCCTGACGCCGCTGCTGCTCTCCGACGACCGCGCGGCGAGCACCACCCGACACTTCGACCTCCGCGGCGCGGTGTCCGTGACGAGCGGGCTGATGCTGCTGGTCTACGCGACGACGCGCGCAACGACCGAGGGCTGGGGCGCACCGCTCACGATCGCGCTCTTCGCGGGGTCGGCCGCCCTCGTGCTCGCGTTCGTGGTCTTCGAGCTCCGGTCGCCGTCGCCCCTGTTGCCGATGCGGATCTTTCGCTCGCGCACCCTGACGGGGGCCAACCTGGCAATGGCCATTGTCGGAGGAGTCGCGTTCTCGGAGTTCTTCCTGCTGACGCTCTACCTGCAGGATGTCCTGCACTACTCGGCGATCCAGAGCGGTGTGGCCTTCACCGGCTTCGCCCTCGCCGTCGTCGTGGTATCGAACGTCGCCCAGGTGATCGTCACGCGGGTGGGCGTTCGTCCGACGCTCACGGCGGGCCTGCTGATGAGCGCCCTGTCCGTGGCGTGGCTCACGCGGCTGCCGATCGAGGGTCACTACTTCTGGGATCTGTTCCCGGCGTTCGTGCTCGGCGGCGCCGGCATGGGCCTGTCGTTCGTGCCGGTCACGATCGCGAGCCTGAGCGGCGTGCAGCGCTCTGACGCAGGCGTCGCCTCCGGGCTGATCAACACCAGCCGGCAGATCGGCGGCGCGGTGGCGCTGGCGGCGGTCAGCGCGGTCGCCGCCACCTCGTCGGGCAACTTCGCCGACGCCCACGGCGTGGCCGCCTCGAGTGCGGCCGCGCTCGACCATGGCTTCCAGACGGCGCTCTACGCGCTGACTGCGCTGCTCGGCCTCGGGGCGCTGATCGCGATCACGCTCGTCAGGCCGGCCCCGGCCGCGGCCGAGGCGAGCGCGCCTCAGCCAGAGCCCGAGCGGGTCGCATTCGAGGAGGCGGCGTGAGCACCGCGATGCAGAGCTTCCGCGAGCTGGACGATCTCGTTCTCCACCTGAAGGGCCTCGTGCTCGTTCGCGGCGTCCGCGAGGAACGCGGCGCGGACGCCGACGAGCTCGCCATGTACGGCGCCGAGATCGACCGGGTGCGCGACCGCCTCGCCGCACTCGTCAGGGAGTCGGAACAGGCGGCGTAACGGATGGGCGATGATTCCGTCGCCGTGGCGCGGTCCAACTCCACGACGGTGCACGCGACAAGGGGAGGCGCTATGCCGAACGTCACGCCCTGGCTCTGGTTCGACACGGAAGGCGAGGAGGCCGCCGACTTCTACACGTCCGTCTTCCCGAACTCGAAGATCGTGGAGGTCACCCGCTACGGCTCCGCCAATCCGCAGCAGGAGGGGACGGTCATGACCGTCACCTTCGACCTCGACGGGCAGCAGATCAGCGCGCTCAACGGTGGCCCACAGTACAAGTTCAACGAGGCGGTCTCGTTGATGGTCGAGTGCGCCGACCAGGACGAGGTGGACTACTACTGGAACGCCCTTTCGGAGGGCGGCGAACAGGGCCCGTGCGGCTGGCTGAAGGACCGCTACGGGCTGTCGTGGCAGATCGTGCCGAGGGCGCTGCAGGAGCTCCTGGCCGACCCTGACCGCGACAAGGCGCAGCGCGTGATGGCCGCGATGATGCAGATGGGGAAGATCGAGGTCGCCGGGCTGGAGCGGGCCGCCGAGGCTGCCTAGCCGCTAAGACTGAACCATCGTCCAGGAGTGACGGAAGGCATTTCTGTCGAAAGACACCTCCATGGACATCAAGCCCAGTCTGTCCCCGACACTGCTGCTCTCCTGCGAGGAGTGCCGACGGCCGTGGTTCGACCCGTGCGAGCGCTGGCGGCTCTACCTCGACTCGGAGGAGCCGGGCCTCACGGTCCCGTACTGCCCCGACTGCGCCGCGCGCGAGTTCGACGGCGACTGAGGTAGTTCAGGCCGTCTGGTCAGTAGCGCCGCGCTTCCAGCTGCGGCACAACTTGTGAGGGTCATTACGAGTCCTAGAGGAGGGCCCCGGTGACGAGCATCACGCAGTCGGTGTCGCGCCATCCCGGTCGGTCGCTTGCGATCGCCGGCGGGGGCACGCTCGCCGCGTACTTCGCAGCAATTCTGGCGGTCCTGTGGCGACGACGGCCCTGACCGAGTCCCGGGTCGCGAGGATCCGCCAGATCCTCGCCGACCTCGTGCATCAGCGGCAGTCGCTGCGCGGCGCGACGGATGCGCCCGAGACGGTGCTCCTCGAGGCGAACCGCCGCAGCATCGTCTACTGGCAAGGCGAGCTCGCTCAGGCCCTGCTGGTCGAGCGCGACCGCCACGACGTAGCCGGCGACTAGCTTCGACGTACGATTGCGCCGTGCCGGCGCTCCGCGTGCTCGACCTCTCGCGTGTGCTCGCGGGGCCGTACTGCACCATGCTGCTCGCAGACCTTGGCGCGGACGTCGTCAAGGTCGAGCGGCCCGGAGCGGGCGACGACACGCGCGCGTGGGGGCCGCCGTACGCCGGTGGCGAGGCCGCCTACTTCCTCGCCCTCAACCGTGGCAAGCGGAGCGTCGCCGTCGACCTCGCACGGCCGGAGGGTCAGGAGGTGGTGCAGCGGCTGTCGCGCTCGGCGGACGTCGTCGTAGAGAACTTCCGCGCCGGGACGGCGGAACGCCTCGGCGTCGGCTATGAGCGACTCGCGCAGGAACGTCCCGGGCTCGTCTACTGCTCGATCACCGGCTTCGGCGACGCACGGCCCGGGTACGACTTCGTCGTCCAGGCCGAGAGCGGGCTGATGGCGATCACCGGCGAGGCCGACGGTGAGCCGGTCAAGGTCGGAGTCGCGGTGGTGGACGTCCTCGCGGGCTACGCCGCGGCGACGGCGATCCTCGCGGCGAAGCTCTCGGGCGAGCGCAAGCACATCGAGATCTCGCTGCTGGACGTCGCGCTCTCGTCGCTGGTGAACGTCGCGCAGTCGGCCCTCGTGACCGGCGAAGAGCCCGGGCGCCACGGCAACTCGCACCCGAGCATCGTTCCGTACCAGACCTTCGCCGCCTCCGACGCCCCCGTCGCGATCGCGGGCGGCAACGACGCGCTCTACAAACGGCTCTGCGCGGTACTGGGACGCCCCGACCTCGCCGAGGACGAACGCTTCGTGAGCAACCCCGCACGGGTCGCAAACCGCGACGAGCTCGCCGTGGAGCTGGGCGCGGTGTTCGCGATGAGGAGCGCGGACGAGTGGGTCGAGCGGCTGACGGAGGCGGGCTTCCCGGCCGGCAAGGTCCGAGGCGTGCTCGAAGCGCTGACCGCGCACGGCCCGGCGACCATCGAGCATCCGACCGTCGGCGCGTTGCCGCAGGTGCCGTCCCCGTTCGGGCTCGCCGACAAGCCCCCGCCGCTGCTCGGCGAGCACACGCGCGAGGTGCTCGCAGAAGCGGGGTTCGCGGACCAGGAGGTCGACGCGCTCGCGGCGACGGAGGTGATCGCTACGTCGTAGTCGGCGACCGGGAGGCGATCGCCTTCGCCTCCGCGACGCGTTCGCGCCTCGTCCGCGTCAGCTCCTGAACGAAGATCTGGATCATCGCAGCCAGCGGCACCGCGGTCAGCGCCCCGAGCACGCCCAGCAGCGCGCCGAACAGCGTCACCGAGACGATGATGAAGAAGGCCGAGAGGTCGACCGCCTTGCCCTGGATCTTCGGCGTGAGGATGTTGTTCTCGAGCTGCTGGTAGACGAGGACGACGACGAGCATGATCACGGCCGCCCCGATGCCCTGCTCGGCCCAGAGCGTGGGCACGAGGATGAAGCCGGAAATGGTCGCGCCGATGTTCGGAATCATGTCGAGCAGGCCCGCGATCACTCCAAGGGCCACGGCGTAGCTCGAGCCGAGCAGCCAGGCGGTCGTGCCTTGAACCGTTCCCGCGATGGTCGCGATCACGACGACGCCGATCGCCCAGCGCGACACGGACTCCGTCACGCGCTCCCACACGCCGAGCCACCGCTCGTCTTCGCCCGGCATGAGCACGCTGCCGAGTGACGCCTTCAGCTTCGCGATGTCGGTGAGCAGGAAGAGGCAGATGAAGAGGATCGTGAAGAGGGCGAGGAACACGCCGAAGAAGCCCCCCGCGACCCCGAGGATCGCCGAGACCGCGTCCGGAATCGACTTAGAGATGTGCTGGGCGCCGTCCTGCACGTTCTTGGCGGCACCGGAGTCGCCGAGCCAGGAGAGCTCGCCCGAGTCGCGGAGCTCCTGCACCGTCTGCGGGAGCTGCTTCAGGAAGTCGCGCACGCTGGAGACGAGGGGGACGAGCAGCAGGATGAACAGCACCGTGACGGCGATCGCGCTGCCGAGGACGGTCACCGTCGCCGCGAGCCCGCGCGACATGTGCGTCTTGCGCATGACGAAGCGCACCGGGTACTCGAACACGAGCGCGAGGAAGATGCCGACGAAGACGATCAGGAACGTGTCGCCGATCGCGACGAAGGCGGCCAGCAGGCCGATCGTTGCGGAGACGACCAGCAGCGTGCGCACGGGCACGAGCAACTCGACCCGCCGCGTTCGCGCCCGACTCATGCGGTCAAGTCTAGGAAGAGGTCCGGTCGCCTCTTTTCCGCGCTAGCGTGCCGCCGTGTCCGTGCTCCGACTGTGCAAGGAGGAGGCCCGCCGCATCGCGGTTCGCGCGCAGCTGCTCGACGCGCGCCGGCCGACCGACCTGGTCGAGCTGGTGACTCACCTCACCTTCCTGCAGATCGACCCGACCGCCGCGATCGCCCCGGCCGCCGACCTCGTCGCCTGGAGCCGGCTCGGCTCCGACTACCGGCCGGAGCAGCTGCGACTGGGGCTGGAGGTGGAGCGGACGCTGTTCGAGCACAACGCGCTCGTGCGGCCGATGAGCGACGCGGGGCTCGTCCTCGCCGAGGCGCCGGAGTGGCCCATTTACACAGAGAGGACGCGCGACTGGCTCCGGGACAACGACGCCTTCCGGCGCGACGTCCTCGAGCGGCTCGCCGAGTCCGGGCCGCTGACCTCGCGCGACATCCCGGACACGGCGGTGATTCCCTGGGCGTCGACGGGGTGGACGAACAACCGCAACGTCACCCAGATGCTGGAGATCCTGATGATGCGCGGCGAGATCGGAATCGCCGGCCGCGCCGGACGGGAGCGCCTGTGGGACGTGGCCGAGCGCGTCTATCCGGCCGGCATCGAGGTTCCGTCAATTGAGGAGGCGGCGCGGATCAGGAACGAGAGACGGCTGCGGGCCCTGGGAATCGCGCGCGCGAAGGGCGCGAAGATGCCGATCGAACCCGTCGACGTCGGGGAGGCCGGCGAGCCCGCGGTCGTCGACGGCGTCGCAGGCGAATGGCGCGTCGATCCCGAGGCGTTGGATCAGGACTTCGAGGGCCGGACGGCGCTGCTGTCGCCGTTCGACCGGCTGGCCTACGACCGGTTGCGCGCGCAGGAGCTGTTCGACTTCGAGTACGCGCTCGAGATGTACAAGCCGAAGGACAAGCGGCGCTGGGGCTACTTCGCGCTACCCGTCCTGCACGAGGACCGGCTCGTCGGGAAGGTCGATGCGACCGCCGACCGCAAGCGCGGGGTGCTGGAGGTGCACGCGGTCCACGAGGACCTCAAGTTCACGCGCGCGACCACGAAGGCCGTGCACGCCGAGCTCGAGGCGCTGTCCTCGTGGCTCGGCCTCGAGCTCGCGCTACGGCAGTAGGCCGTCCCGGTAGGGGCCCTCGTCGGACTTCGCGAAGGCCGCGTAGGCCTCCCGTCCCGACGTCGCCTCCTGATCGACCCCGGCCCCGTGCTTGCGGGCGACGTCGGAGACCGGGTAGAGCAGCTCCTCGGCCTTCGGCCGCGCTCCGACCATCAGGATCGCGCACGGGCCGTCACCGGCGCCGACGAAGACATGCTCTGTCCAGGGCGGGCAGTGCACGAAGTCCCACTGCTTCAACGGGCGTTCCTCGCCCTCGACCAGCAGAAGGCACTCGCCCGCGAGCACGAGGAAGTTCTCCTGGGCGTTCTCGCCGTGGTACATGCAGTTCGGCTGGCCGGGCTCGAGCACCTGGATGTTGATCCCGAAGTCCGGGAAGGCCGTCTCGCCTTCGAACGTGACCGCGGAGCCGAAGGTGTCGTGGTGCCACCAGCGCGCGTCGTGCGCGTTGACGACGAACCAGCCGTCGCCCTTGGGAACCAACCCGTTCTCGGTTTGATCGAGCTGCGCCTCGTCGGCCACGTGGTGAACCCTAGTCGCGGGGCTCGTCGCGCTTCAGGACGGTCGTCACGACCTTGAGCCCGTAGCGGCCGGGCATCAGCGCGACGTCCCACATCTGGTTCACGACCCCGCCGCCCGGAAGGTCCTCCGCGAGCGCCTCAACCATCTCGTCCGACGTCTCGATCAGATCTCCCCCGACGTCGAGCATCCCCTCGGCCATGTCGCCCGCGTTGGCGACCGCCGCCGTGGCGATCTCGATGGTGATCGCCGGGGCGAGCTGTTCGAGCGTGTCGAGCACGGCCTGCTCGGCGTCAGCGCTTGCCTGCCCGAGATCCTTCGCGGCCTCGGCCGGGCCGGCCTTGAACACCCGCCACCACTTCCACCCGGTGGCGTGTCCGGCCCGGACCAGCAGCGCGAGCAGGAGCGAGACCCCGACCACGATCCACACCGCGCAGAGCACGAGCGCGGCGACCCACCCGGAGACCGCCGTCGACAGCCCAGCGAAGGCCGCGACGTTTGCAAACACGAAGGCGGTTGCCAGCGCGACCACGACCAGCAGCGCAGCGGCAAGGTCGCGGACCGCGCGCCGCACCTCAGGCATGTTGCGCGAGGCCTGGAGCTGCGCCTCGCAGAGCGCGAGCACGCTCAGGTCGCGACCGAGCTGGACGACCAGCTCGGTGACCGACGGGGTCCCGTCCTGCTCGGCGGGCTCGTCCCCGTCGGGAGAAACGTCAACCGGCTCGACCCTCTCCGCCATCTCGCTCCGCGACGAGGGTAGACACTTGTCCCCCGCTGTGCCAGTGACGGCCGCAGGGCGGCGCGCCGGGATGCCGCCTCCCGGCGCGCCGCGGCCGCCCTCAGCAGCTCTGGTTGTCGAGCGTGAGGGAACTCGTGGAGCGGTTGCCAGCGCTGTCGACGGCCTCCACGGTGTAGGTGTTCGACGTCTGCGTGCCGTACGTGATCCACCTGTCGACGGCGGTCGCGCTCCCGTCGAAGACGCCGTTCACGAACACGTCGTACTGGATCGCGTATTGCGGGTCGACGTCGTCCACGGACTGGTCCCACAAGAGCCACGTCTCACAGTCGAAGTCGAATGCGTACAGGTCGCCCGGCGCGCTCGGGGCGGTCGTGTCGGTGGTCGGCGGCGTCGTCGCGCTCACCGGCGCGCTTGAGTTGTGCGGTGCGATCGCGGTGACGCGGAGGTTCTTCGGGCCGTCGAGCGGCCCGCACTTGACGCCCGGCGCGGCGGAAGGCGACGCCGGCAGCGTCACGACGAGCGCGGCTGCGGCGACGAGCGCACGGCGGACGAAGGGGATGGCGGCTCATTCCGTTCCTCCGATCGTGAGGCGCGCGTGCACCCCCTTGTACGCATGCGCACCGATTTGCCTGTCGCCATGACTACGCGTGCCGGGCCGGGATCGGATCTCACACCACCTGCCGGTGGCGCGTTTACATTCTCGAGATGGCAAGCAGGATCGTCGACAGCCCCATCGGCCCGCTCGGCCTCGTCGCCTCGGAGGAAGGTCTCCGCGCAGTGCTGTTCGACGGCAGCCGGATTCGCCCGGAGGGCAGCTCGCCCGTCCTCGCCGAGGCGGCGCGTCAGCTCGACGCCTACTTCGAGGGCGAGCTCGTGACGTTCGACCTGCCGCTCGAGCTCCGAGGCACCGACTTCCAGCGTGGCTGCTGGCTGGCGCTCGCGTCGATTCCGTACGGACAGACCGTCAGCTACGGCGAGCAGGCGCGCCGGCTCGGGCTCGGCAATGACGCCGCCCGCGCCGTCGGGGCCGCGAACGGCCAGAACCCGCTGCCGATCGTGCTGCCGTGCCACCGGGTGATCGGCGCGGACGGCTCGCTCACGGGCTTCGGCGGCGGGCTCCACGTGAAGCGGTTCCTCCTGGAGCACGAGGGCGCGCTGCTCCCGCTCGGCTAGCCCTACGTTCCGCCGGCCTGAGTAGACTCGTTTGCGCAATGGCCCGTTGGTACGCGATCACGCTGCACCAAACCGGCTGATCCGCCGCTTCCAGTTCAGCGTCCGAGGAAGCGGCGGGACAGGACGCGCTCGAGCGCGGCTGCACTGACGCGGCTGCCGAAGGCGCGTGCCTTCCCCGCCTGAATGTTGGAGAGGAAGGTGATCGCGATGCCGATGCCGCATCGCACACAGATGCAGGTGATCAAGCGCCGGCTCGTCGGGAAGGAAGGCGGCGAGCGGATCAAGGAGCTCCGCGCCATCCTCGAGGAGCTGCCCGGGTATAGGAGCGGCCCGTACGCGGACATCCGCAAGTGGGTGACCGGCCAGATCGAGGAATCGCGGATCCGCAAGAAGGCGGTGCACCGCGACTCGATCGCCGTGCGCCGCGAGGGCGTCGCGCAGATCGCCCTGGTCGGCCCGCCGAACGCAGGCAAGTCGTCGCTGCTCCAGGCGCTCTCGAGCATCCAGATCAGGACCGGTGACTACGCGTTCACAACGACGCGCCCCGTACCGGCCGTCACGCGGATCCACGGCGTGCCGGTGCAGCTCGTCGAGATTCCGGGCTTGATCGAGGGCGCGACCGACGACCGCGGCGGCGGGCGGGCGCTGCTCGGCGTTCTACGGAGCGCAGACGCGATGGTGCTCTGCCAGGACGCGACGGCGCCGCTCGGCGGTCTGAGCTCGGTTCGCGCGGAGCTCGAAGTGGCGGGCATCGACAAGCGGGCAATCGTCGCCGTCACGAAGCTCGACGAGACCGAGCCGGAGCGGGTTCCCGAGATCTCGGAACGGCTGGGCCTGCCGGCGATCGGCGTCTCCGTCCTCGACGACGGCAGCCTCGACCGGTTTCGCGAGGAGCTCTGGCAGCTCACGGGCCTCATCCGCATCTACCTGCGCCGCCCGGGTCAGGAGGACGAGGAGCCGAACGCGCTCCCGCCGGAAGCGACCGTCGTCGATGCCGCGCGTCTGGTTCACCACACCCTCGCCGAGACGTGCACCGGAGCGCGCATCACGGGCCCTTCGGCGAAATTCGACCACCAGCGCGTCGGCCGCGACCACGTCCTTGCCGAAGGCGACACGGTCGAGATCGTGTGAGCGCGACAGTTACCGAGTGTGCTCGCGGGCGCCGTCAGCAGCGGCTGCCGCCTGTTCGGCCTCGGGCCCGATCAAGTACCAGGCCTCGACCTCGCCCTTTCCCTTCACCTCGATCGTCCCACGCGGCTCACATTCGAACTCGTCCGCGAGCAGTTCGTAGGTCGCGCGCGTGATCTGGATCCGTCCCGGCGTCCCGTGGGACTCCATGCGGCTGGCCGTGTTCACGGCGTCGCCCCAGAGGTCGTAGAGAAAGCGCTTGCGGCCGATCACACCGGCCACGACCGGGCCCGAGTTGATGCCGATCCGGAGCTCATGGCCGAGGTGCGCGACTTCCTCGTGCGAGCGCATCGCCTCGAGCATGTCGAGTGCCATCAGCGCGAGCGCGCGAGCATGGTCGGGACGCGGTGTCGGAACGCCGGCGGCGACCATGTAGCAGTCGCCGATCGTCTTGATCTTCTCGAGCGCGTACCGCTCTGCGAGCTCGTCGAAGTGGCTGAAGAGGCGATCGAGGTAGCCCACCACCTCTGCGGGCGGGAGCCGTTCCGACCAGGGGGTGAACTCGGCCACGTCGGCGAAGAGGATCGAGGCCGAGCCGAAGTGATCCGCGATCGGCTGCGTCTCGTCTTTGAGCTTGTCGGCGATCGAGCGCGGCAGGATGTTGAGGAGCAGGTTCTCGGCCTTCGCCTGTTCCAGCAGGAGCGCCGAGAGCGCAGCGCGGCGCTCGGCGGCGAAGACCGCTAGCAGCGTGAACACGATGGTGCCGCCGACCGCGATGTTCAGCGCCAGCATCGTGCTCGTGAACCAGACGGGCAGCGGCTCCCAGACCGGGCCGATGATCTCGCCCGCGAGTCCCGATCCGAGGAACACGACGAGATACGCGACGTACCAGCGGGCCGCAGACCTGACCTCGCTGAACACCAGCGCCCCGAGCGGGGCGAGAATCCCCCACAGGCCGACGCCGCCCGCGTCGAGGAACCCGCCGAGCGGGATCATCGACAGGGTCGGCGCGAACAGGATGGCGAGCTGGCCCACCAGGAGGAACCGCGGGAAGTCGCGCGTGCGGGAGAACACGACGATCGCGCCGAGCAGGACGGCGAAGTACACGAGCGGCACCACGCCAACCGGTGACCCGAACGCGAGATACAGCGCGCCCCACAACGCCGAAACCGGCAGGATCAAGACCGAGATCAGGACCAGCAGCGCCTTGTGGGTACGCAGGTCCTCGTTGTCGTGGGGATCCGCGCCGACGAGCGCCAGCCGCGCGGTGATTCGGTCCAAGAGCTGCATTCCGGGGACGTTAGTCAAGAGGAGATAGAGCGAAACCTGGCCGAGCGGATGATCAGGGCGAACGGGGTCGACCTCTGCACCGAGGCGTTCGGCGATCCGGCCGACCCAGCGATCCTCCTGGTGATGGGCGTCGGCGGGTCGATGCTCTGGTGGGAGGAGGGCTTCTGCCGCATGCTCGCCGAGGCCGGCCGGTTCGTGATCCGCTACGACCATCGCGACACGGGCCGCTCGGTCACCTATGAGCCGGGAGCTCCCGAGTACACGGGGGCCGACCTCGTTGCCGACGCGGTTGGCGTGCTCGACGCCTACGGGATCGCGGCCGCGCACGTGGTCGGAGTCTCGGCGGGCGGGGCCTTCGCGCAGCTGCTCGCCCTCGCCTTTCCGGAGCGCGTGCTCTCGCTTGTTCTCATCAGCACGTCTCCCGCCACGCCGGGCGAGCGGGCGCTTCCGGCTCCGACCGAGCGCTTTGAACGGTTCCTGGCGACCGCGGAGGTGGACTGGTCCGATCGAGACTCGGTCGTCGACTACGTCGTCGGCTATGCGGAGATGCTCGCCGGCGGCGAGCGCTGCTTCGACGAGGCCGCTGCCCGGGAGCTCGTCCGCCGCGACGTCGAGCGCGCGAACGACATCGCGGCCTCCGAGAACCACGCGGCGCTTCCCGAGGACGAGGTGCCGAGCACGCCAGTGTCCTCGATCGCCGTGCCCACCCTGGTGATCCACGGCACGGCGGACCCGCTGTTCCCGCTCGAGCACGGGCAGGTGCTCGCAGAGGAGATTCCGGGTGCGAGGCTGCTGACGCTCGAGGGCGCCGGCCACGGCGTCGACCGAGCCGACAGGGAGACCCTCGTCCGGGCGATCGTCGAGCACACCTCGACACGAGCTACGATCTTTGGAGGCGCGAGGGGGCGCCTCCGGGTTCGCGGGCAGGACTGAGTCCACCTCTCTGTTGCGGACATAAGTAGTGGCGTTCTCCTACTTGGCCTGGCTCGCGAACCGCTGGCCGCCTCGAAAGGAGACGTCATGCCCGAGCTTCTCCCTGTTCAGACGAACCTCGAGCAGCTCCGTCGTCAGGCGAAGGACCTGCTCCGAGCCGCGAAGGCAGGCGATGCCGACGCGCGCGGCCGGATCGCTGCCGTCAGTGACCGGCTCGCGCTCGCCTCGGCGCAGCTGGCGCTGGCGCGGGAGTACGGATTTGCAAGCTGGCCGCGGCTGAAGCGCGAGGTCGAGCGCCGCGAGATCCTGACCGGCCGCGACCTCGACCGTCTCGGCCGGCTTCTCTCCGACCAGCCCGAGCTGGCGAAGATCAAGATGGAGCACTGGCGTGACCACAAGCAGGCG